>Ga0164293_10000041_pt1 | contig 79393 bp, 76 predicted proteins | sample GEODES118metaG_FD_111487 | JGI IMG/M metagenome (GOLD analysis project Ga0164293, IMG submission 111487) | Eutrophic lake water microbial communities from Lake Mendota, Wisconsin, USA - GEODES118 metaG | ecosystem: Environmental > Aquatic > Freshwater > Lake | place: USA: Lake Mendota...
GCCTCGCCGATCATCGAGCCCCACTTCGGCATCCGCTGCAACGCCGGACACAAGGAGCCCATGGCCGCCAGAGACAACTCCGTGCTGCGAAACATACCAGCGCTCTCCTCCCTCCAGCACGTAAAGGTCGCCTCGTTGCTGCCCTCGGTCGTGCAGTCGTGCCTGTTGGGGTGCACAAAGTAGTAGCGGTACTCAAATTCCCCGCCGGGTATCACGTCGTTGGTCCTCCAGTCCCAATTTTCCGCACTCGTGGCCAGCACAGTCAGCAGCAAGTTTTCTTCGTTCATGTACTCAAGGCCAGTCACCTTCATATTCACGACGCTGTTGCACTGGTTCGCTTGAGAGCATTTGAAGAACTGCGGAATCACCATGTAAGAAGTCACTTTGGTTTCCGTGAAGACCTCGCCCAGGTCATTCGTCGAGCGCACGGTGTACACCGACCACAGTCGAGCCAACTCATCCTCGACGGTCAAGCCACCCGCCGCTCGACCCGCGCACACCTCGAAGTGAATGGCGCAGTTGGCCAAATCAGGAGTGGACACCCAGTGCACCGCCCACTCAGAAACAGCAGAGACGTACACCGGCTTGGATGTGACCTGCAGAGGCAACACAATCTTATTCTCCTGTAGACGAGCTACGTAACACTCCTCGGAGTCACACTCCGCGTACTGCAACTCCAGCGCACTGGTCGTCAAACTGAGTTCCTCTTGCTGCATGCTGAAGTCGCCTCTCTTGTTGTCATACAGCCGAGTGATCCGTATCACGCCCGACCGCTCTTGCATGTCGCGTTCCTCGCTGTACAGAAACATGTCCCCAGAAAACACAAACGGCTGCCGTTCACTGCGCACGTATGTCAGGCTCGAGCCCCACGCCGAAATCGAGCGGTTGTATGCGCCGAGCGCCGCGTTCTTCATGAACGTAATGGTGTCCGCGTCAGGCACGCACTGCGTGGATCCGCATCCTGGCATAGCAATGTCATTCTCGTCATTCACGGCCATACGTTGCTGGTTAGAGCATACCGCTGTCTGAGCCTCGCTGACCACACAGTCAGTCTGTCCGACGCTGGTCCACTCCGTGTATTTTTGCGCGTTATGCATGGTGAGCGTCTGCGTGGACTGTCCGGCTGAGTGCAGTGCCATACAAAATGGGAAGCAGTTTGCAAGGGTTGGTATGCATATTGCAGAGTCACGCACCGCGCACAGTGGCATGACGATGACGGCAGCGTCGGCCGTTCTCGAGTTGGTCTGCCGGTCGCCCTGTGTCACCTTGTACGGGTCGACAAAGCTGCGCTCAGAGCTTTGACCACCGACCGCCGGGGAGGGGGAGGAAAAGCGCTTCCGGGAAAAACGCAACGAGCTCACGCGCACAACGATATTGCTGCACGTCAGGCCGGCCCGTGCGCTGTCCGGCAAGAAGCGCACCCGGTGCGTTGTGAATGCGGTGTTGTCAGCGTCGTCCTCTGCAAGATGCTTCTGATACGGCACGCTGGCACAGACGATGAGCACCCCATCTGACGTGTCCTGACACTGGCATCCGAAGAGACCAGTCCTGTCCTCCCCCTCGTCATCAAAGTCGTTGGCCTCGCCATAGCGCACCGCGGCGACACCAAAGTCCGTGTTGATCTGGAATGGCCATGTGTGCAGCGCATACGACGAGCGCGTGTTGCTCCCGCTCATCGAGTGGTACATCGCCGAGTCGCCGTCCGTGACAGCATACAGGCTGCGTGTCATGCCCACGACTTGCAACTTGCGCGTCCCGAAAATGTCGCTAGCGTCCTGCCAGACGGACTGCAATGACACATCACTGCACTCATCTACTTTTTTCCCACTGACCGCGCCGTACACGATCGCAAAGGTCATGTCCAGAAAGTTATCCACGAACGCCCCAAAGGCTCGCAGCGTCCCCGTCAATATCGAAAAGGCATGACTCACGTCCGGAATGCACATGATCTTCTTCTCAAGTGCTGTGTACTTGTACTGGTCCGTGTTGTCCGCATACGCGCATCGATTGGCAGTCCACACAGGCAGTGCAAAACACACATGCAGCACCAGATTCACGGCTCCATGCACCATCTTGTAGAAGTTGTAGTCAATGAGAGGATACAAGAGCACTGTCAATACATTCGTACCCGCACCACAGCTGCTGATGAACATAGTCCTGATGTTTGTGACCGTGCGTTGCGCAAACACAGCAGGCGTCATCAGGTCGAGCGACAGCGTGTACGGTGTGGCGACACACGTCAAGTCGTTGACCCAGAAGGGGCTCGTTGAGTTGTCGACGCCAGGCACAAACTGCACACATTCCAGCAGTGACGTTGTGAAGCCAGCCAAGGATACCGCTAGCGTGGAAATCATGGTCGTCATATTCAAAAGCAGCTCGGGTATGATGCTTGTGTTCACAAAGACGAAAGGCAAGAAAACATTGCGAATCAAAATAGAGCCCATGTATATTATAGAGTTCCAAATGGGAAGCAACACACGGAAGAAAGGAGCAAACAACTCCAAGAAGGCAATCACAACATTGTTCATGGTCTCACCGACACCCGAGTTGTACACGTTCACGAGCAACGTCAAAACATTAGCGCTACTCTGGTTGATCACCGCAAAAACACCAATAACAACAAGCACGCCAATCCACAAGAAAATCTGCCGCACAAACACTTGCACGCAAACACCAACCCACGTGATGGGCAGCAACAATATGGCAATCAACAAGTTGACGACCTGCGAAATGAGGTTACTGTCCGCCATGCGCCGCGTGCTTCTTCTCTTGGTGTTGAGCGCGATTCCTACGATTCGGTTCAGACAAAGTTCCAGCAGCACAGTAGTCTGCAACACAACGGCAATCCATAGGAACAACATGCACGGCCGGTGCTCGTGTTATATATGCGCAAGAAGTGACTCTCCATTCCCGCAGTGCAAAAGCTTGGTGACGTGGTCAAAAAATTTGCTCCGATTTGAAAAAAAAATTGTACCATTTTTTCAAAGGGTGTGGTTTTGTACCAGCCATTTTTTTACTCATTTTTTTTGTACCAGGTGAAATTTTCTCTTTCCCCTACCCCCGCACACCAAAACATATATTTTCCTATACTTTCCTTTCCTTTCCTTTCCTTTCCTTTTCCTTTCTCCTTCTTTCTATAGAAGAAGAAGAGAGGAAGGAGGGAAGAGAGAGAATAGAGATGGTACTAATCGGTTGAGTAAAATTCTGGCTAATACTAAAACGCACCCTTTGAAAAAAATAATACAAAATTTTAATTAACTCTATTGATATTTTTTTTTTAATTATTATGTTTTTTTTCGACTTCCATCAAACGTGGTTTAAGCAAGGGATGACCATGCCACAACGCGATCAGAGACGTCTAAGCATGAGCTCATTTTCATCTTGGCGCGAAAAGAGTCTGCTCTCTGAAGACCAGAACCTGCTGCCTTTCTGCTGGACGTACGGGACAGGCGAGTTGATCGAAGAGCTAGCACGTATCGACGAGATACTAAATCTGTCTGAACTCTTGCAACAACCTACCGATGTGCCAGATCATTTCGGCATAGACATGTGCTTTGAGGAGGCGTTCATTGATTCACATGAAATGCTGGTCATGATGCTGGATCGTGTTACTACATACTGGAACAAGAACGGACAACAGGATGTTTTGAAGCTGCACAGAAGCAAGAGTACAGAAAATATACTTGAAGTAGACCCTGAGAATCAAAAGGCCTATTTTGCCGACGTTATGTTAGCGTCCTACAAGAATGCTAACAACATTTACAAGCTCATGCGTGACAGTCTGCTGCGCATGCGATCCCTTTATGAGAATCTCAAACCGGAGACACAGGCGCTCGTGAAGTGCTGTTCGTACAAGATTCAGTTGCAAAACTCTATGCTGGCTCAGAAGGTAGTACAGCGAGCGAGCAGCAAGTCCTTCACCTTCATGCCTGTGTGTGGCTTTTCTTTGCAGCCTCAGGACAAAGAGAAAGACACGCTACGAGATCGCATCACCACAATTGACGTGCAGATGTCAAGACTCCGAATGGAACGAGATCTGATATTGAACAAGCTCATGGACGAGCAGGTGGTGCACGACGCGCTTGAAGTTTGTGACGTGCTGCGGGACATATTGATGCAGGGCAGGACCATAGACGACTCGAACGAAGCACTAAAGTATGCCACGGACATCATAGACCCACAAAAACACGTCCTGAAAATGTACAGCTGGAGTTTCGAGAATACCCTGCAGGCGTTTCCGGACGTCTATCCAAGCACGTGTACGCAAGAAGAGGCTGCAGAGTTCCTTTCAAACATGCTTGATGCCTTAGAAAAGGACAGACAGCAATTGAACATGATGAAAATAAAGAAACTAAAGTTCTCTATGTAAGACAGATAAATATATACGCGCTGTAAATGCGTCATATGCCTTTCCGGCAGCGTACAACCGAACTGCAAGAGTTTCGATTCGACAGTAAAGACTGCAAAAGCTTCAAAGGAGATTGTCCTGGCAACGACAAGTTATTTATTCGAATTCGAAAGAAGGATTTGAGTGACATTCTCGACAAAACAACGTATGGCACTTCACAAATCTATGTGCGTGCAGAAAGAGACAGGCCTTTACAAATACAGCCCGGGTACTCAGTCAACATTAAAATGAGTTCAAAGACTCTCGTGTTTGAAGTCTCTAGCATACACATGTTGACATCACTCAATCAGCGACCTCGATTTTCTCGAACTGCCGTGCTTTCTGGAATTTTTACGCAGTAGCTTGCGAAATTTCTCCTTACACGGAAAGCTGTCCTGGAACATTTTCTGATGTGTGTATTCACTCAGCCGCTTTTGTGTTAGAATTACATTGTCGCTCGTCGCAAGCTCCGAGTTGAAGGTCGCTGTCACGCCGCGGCAACGCACACAGTAAGACGTGACATTTGCCACAGGAGAGGCAGAACACTTCAGCTTCTGCTCCTCCTGGACCTTATTCATGTCCGTCGTGCCAAACATAAGCACACTCGAATAGCTGGGTTGCGCCGGAGCCCCCGCTTGACACACCGCGCACAGCCATGGCATTCAAACCAGACCAAATACACAAGACATACAAACACGTCACACGAACACGAATGGTTTCTTTCTTGAGTTTAATAAAAATGACTTAACACAATACATATGAATATAAGCGCGAGTCCGGAATGTAGTCACTACAATCGACCCGACATAATAGAATTTGTGTGCCACTGATGTTGCACATGCCTTAAATTATTATTTTTTTCTGTTCTTGGTATAACTTGTATTCCTGACAGTTGCACTCGTCCATCGTGATTGGCCCTTCACATTCGCAGACATCCTGCCACTCGAAGAAGTCGTAGTCCTCTTGGCACATTTCATCTTCGACTGACAAATGGCTTTTGACCTCCTCCTCTTGCGAGACGACGGAGTTCGATGGCGAATGTGGTTCACTTTGAGACTGTATCTTGGACGAGAATGATATTCGAGTGGTCTTGAATTCACACATGTCATAAATGTAAAAAAAATGTCTTTTCAAATATCATGAAACATGTGGTACACAGAGCGTGCTACTTCAGTCTGAGTAATCACGTCCATGCTGTCTAAGTCTTCAAACTTCTCGCGTAGGATGTCCTCGATTCGGTCAACGTCTTTCTGATGCTTGAGGATGTCAAAGTCGAGCATTTCCAGAATAGCATGCTCTGCATTCACGACGTCTTGCACGGTGCACTCAAAACGATCGACGTTCCTTGCAATCTGAAGTGCAATAATGACGCGCACCACGTCATTGGATCGCACGCTCCACGGTTCCATGCACTTTTGACACACCCAGAAGCACACCGTCGGAATCAACACCATGATTTTCTCGAGAGTCATTTGCTTGTAGTACTGCATGTGAGCTCTTTTCGGATCCGCGGGATCCAAATTGGTGCTGCACATGGCCCGGACCCATGCGATCCACACAAAGTAAACATTTATCTGTGTGGGGACCAATACAGTCGCATCCAAGCGTCGCACCGTCATGTTCACAGCGCAAATGCACTTGCAAGCCTCCTTGTGCAACCCCCGCAGATCTGGGAACATGCCTTGCAGGGCTCGTGTAATTTCCTTCGGCAATGCCCGCGTAGCATGCGCGGAGGACCTCACACTAAGCTCGCTTGTGTGCACTGACCTTTTCAGTCGCGTCTTGTGGCGCGGCATCGAGCACTACAACCCTCAGTTCTAAATTCGGGATGTTGGACAGAGGATCAAAATTTCTCCACGTCATTTTTTTGAAAAGTGGTGATTTCGAATTTATGTCGTGAATTTTTTTGTACCGTAAATTTTACTTATTTATTTAGTACCAGGTGGATTTCTCTCTAAACCTGCCCCGACATGTACCAACACATACATTCTCATATATATATATATATATATATATATATAATTATAATTATTTATCTTAAGAAGAAGAAGAGATAGAGATGTGGAGAGAGAAAAGGGTTAGTACTGTTATGGGTTAAGTAAAATTCTGGCTAATACTAAAACACACCTTTTTGGAAAATAGTACAATTTTTTAATCAACTTTTTTGATATTTTTTTTATTCCTTATTTTTTTAATTTGAGCAAATTTGGATTGACGTGGTGCGGATAAAGCTTCAAGGGGTTGCGGACAAAGCTGACGGACGATGAGAACAAAGCACCGCGGCAGCGCGAAAGCGACAGCTGTAAACACACCGATGGTTCGCTGCATCACCGGGTATTTCTGCGTCGCGTGCAAGCCACACTACAACCTGGCATTCACCATGGGTCTGCACCCGCGGTTAGGCGAAAGGTCATGCATCAATGTGTTGACGGTAGAACTACTACAGATGATTTTGACTATGACGGAATACAAACGGCGATTACCGCTGTGGATGTGCTGCTCGTGGGACCTCAAGAATAGAAATGCAAAGCTAAAAGATCACTAGTCTTTATATTTAAGAAGTTGAAATAAACTTCATGCATGAACCTTCAATGGAGGAACGGCTCGAGTCTCTGAAGCATTTGGGTGGTTACTTTGGGAATGATTTCTCTTGTCAATTGACAATTCATTACAATGGAAGCAAATCAATCTTTGGTAATGGTCAGAATGTGGAAATAGATATACCTCCAACCATCACAAAAGTCAAGTGGAATAAAGGAGATGGAAATTTATTCAAAGCACTCGAGAACGTAGCAGGTTCAGCATCTTTGTGGCAGCTTTTGAAGTTTGAAAACAGAACATATTTCGAAGACTACCCAGCACAAGGTAGAAAGGCGGAGGTAAAAACAAATTACATATCAGACTTACAAACCACTTTAGAGAGCAGAAAAAATTCTCAAGCAATGTTACATTTGCACAAGTAAATAAGATATGTACCATACCTATTGAGACTCTGCAGTTTCATACAAATATGGACTGGCACCGTAATCGCCAGACAACTCTGGTGACATGATGTAATAAAGCCACTTGCGCAGAATGTTGCTGTATGGTAAGTCTTTGTTGTCGGACACGCTTGCCCCCTCCCCGTGCATGTACGCACTGACATACTCCACAGCGCTCTTGTGCGTCGCGTCGCCGATGTCCACGTGGCTCATCGGCATCACCCGCATGTCGCGGCATGTGTGCACATAGTGTGAGCAGTAGTCGCGGAAGGCGTTTGCAAAGAGCACGTACGCTTCTGCCAGGAGCTGCTTGTCTTGCTGTTCGATGTCGACGGGCATCGCGCGGGTCCTTGTCCAGGCTTTGTTCAATGCCCCCATCATGTTATGCAAAACCTCTTGCTTTGCGTCTATGTTGTGCTGCTGCGTCTGTGCGTCGCCCGCCGTCCCCGTGCTCGTCATGTGCAGGTGCGTCGCGATCATCGCCGCGTGCAGGTCGTGTGAGCTGCACACGGAGGTCGTGAGGTCCTCGCCACGCACGACGAGGACTGGAAGCGGTGGGAGCGGCAGGCTGACGAGGATCATGGAGACGTGCGCCTGCAGCAAGTGCTGGCTCACTTCAGGGGTGGACATGCGGTTCTGTGAGATCAGCTTTATACAAAATTTATACACTCTGTAAAACTACGGGTATGGATTCAATGTATGCCTGAAATACAGTATATATGATGTAAAAAAATAGGAAATGCGATCGAGTCAAGGTATGGTGATTCTGCTGTTTTTGATGTTGACATCAGTGCATGTGGAAGCGCAGTGTGGTGCAGGTTCATACCTGCAAAGTGGTTCTGAGTGCGCATCCGGCTGGACCTACCTGGCTTCCAGTTCAAAGTGTTGGACAATTAATTGGAATTCGCAAAAAATACGCAAGGGAAAATGGGAACCCACAAAAGACTTGAGTGCATCAGATCCATTCAATGATCCGTGTAAAACAACATTCGACGACCCTGCAGAATTGTTTGATGGTGACGACAATAATATCAATTCAGTCAAGGCAGCATTGAAAGGTTTGGATAGTGGAACTGCCTATGGATATTGTCCTGGAAATTACTTCGAAAAATATGAATGGTGGTTACGAGTAGTGGATGGAGCTAATCGATGTCGAACATTTTCACGTAATAGGAAAAGCCCAACTGAATGTCATGATGCTGTGATAGAAGAACGAAATTGTGATTGGTCCTTCTGGTCTACTTGCAGAAGGCCGGTGCAATGCTCAACTTGTCCTGCAGGGTCTTACTCGCTTGCATCAGGAAGTAAATACGGAAGCGAGCCCGTGAAGTCATGCACATCATGTACCGCAGGCAAAGTGTCTGCTGCTGGCGCTGGTGGATGTACCGATTGCTCGCCTGGATACACATCCTCATCACCTTTCCATGGATGCTCACCGTGTGCAGCTGGAAAGTACGCCTCCTCGTGGGGATCTCAAAGTTGCACTGACTGTAACGCTGGTCAGATATCGGGTGCCACAGCCAGTAGCTGCTCGAACTGCGCAGCTGGGTACACGTCCACGTCACCCTTCCAATCATGTGTCCAATGCTCGGCAGGTAAATACGCTGCAGCGGCGGGCTCACCAGGCTGCTCTAATTGTTACAACGGATTTTTCCAAGCTTCTCCTGCACAAACCGGATGCAGCACATGCCCTGTCGGCAAGAAAACACCAAACAACGCAAACAATGCTTACTCGTCATGTGAAAGCTGCTTCAACGGGTACTTCCAAGCAATGGAAGGACAAAGCGTCTGTTCAAAATGTCCTGTGGGAAAGCAAACACCGAACGACGGAAACGCATACTCACAATGCAACAATTGTTACGCCGGGTCTTTCCAGCCTTTAGAGGGAGCTAGCGTCTGTGATACATGCAACGCAGGTTCTTACACACCCAACGACGGGGGTGCTTACTCGCAATGCTACAACTGCTATAATGGCTTATACCAGGAATCAAACGGCCAGGTTGCATGCCAGCAATGTCCCGCTGGCAAGTACACACCTGCTGCGAATTCGCCGAACACATATTGCATCAGCTGTCTTGTAAACTATTACGCCAGCAGTGAAAAGGCAAACTCTTGTGAGAAATGTCCTGCTGGGAAGGCGACTGCACACACTGCAATACAGATAGCCAATTCAGCCTGCACAAACTGCTTGGCCGGGTACTACAAGGCACAGGCGGACGGTAAAAATTGTGTCGCATGTGAACCTGGCAAGTACCAAACCAGCGCGGGTCAGACGTTCTGCACGAGCTGTGCGGCCGGACTGTACTCCGCCACGACGGCCGCCACGACTCCTACCGTATGTCTGCAGTGCAAAGCGGGCAACTACTCACTTTCATCAGCAACATCCTGCAGCATCTGCATCAAGGGCAAGTACACAAACGTCTCCGCAGCGACCACGTGCACGCTGTGTGTCGGGGAGCAGGCGTACGCTCCGAACACAGGCATGACGACGTGCTTCCAATGCATCGACAAGCGCCAGATCTCAGAGCCAAACAAGACGTACTGCTTCAGCTGCAACGACGGCGAGTACGAGGACCGGGCTAACGGGGTGTGCCTGCCGTGCCCTGTCGGGACGTACTCTGACGGAACAACCAATCGCAAGTGCAAGGCGTGCAGGTCCGGCACGTATGCCGCGACTCCAAAAACTGCAGTGTGTGACAAATGCAAGGCTTGTCCCGACAGCTTTTACCGCACGAACTGCACCGTGAGTGCCGGAGGGGGCTACTGCGAAAGGTGCCCGACGTGCACGAGCAAGGAGGTGCGTGTGGACTGCATGAACCGCGCCGGGCACAACAACGAGAGTGGTGTATGCAGGCTGCGCGAGTTCACCGTGCGCAATCCGTACTGCGACCTGCAGGGCGCGGGGTACTTTCTCGGAGGCTACCCATTCAAGGAACTCTTTGGCACGTCACAGGACAACGCCGACTTCCAGTGTCGAGGCATCTGTGATGGTGTCACGAACCGCCTCACCGACGAAATGAAAACGGAGCGCAACCTGGCACTGCTCAAGAACGAGAGCTTCGACTCTGGCTACTGCAAGGGTCCGTACGCGTGTGACGTGCCCACGTGCGTAATCTACGGAGTTGCCGACGACTCGCAGCCTTCGTACAGGCTTCCGGCTGCATGCCCCGTCGTGATTGATGAAGCGCTTTCGAACAAGCTCTGGGCCGTCACGACGCAAGCAAATTACAAGCAGGATCCGCTGACAGTGGCCGTTCAGCACATGCGCTACAGCGTACAATGCCAGCCCTGTTCTGCATGCGGAGAAATGCCTACCGACGTGCTCAAGTTCTGGCCTCTCATGCAGAACTACACCGACTGGGGGCGTGGGTGTGCGCGCGAGTGCACCGAACTCTCGTGCGACTTGGGAGAGATCTTCGACTGGACCGCTTCCGACACCACAGCAAAGTGCAAGAAGTGTGCCGACCTCGAGGACGTACGGCTATGCACGAGCAAGCAGCAGCAGGCATTCGCGGCGTCGGATATCTCAGGCAACCTGCCGAAGCTGACCTTCAAAGACTGCCAGCCCAAGAGAATCGTGCAGGACGGCATCGCGCGCGCGACGTATGGGGACTGTCTGAAGTGTCCCGAAACAAACAGCGCATGCTTGACTCCGGCTGGACTGTACTATGCGACGTGCGACATAGATATGAACCCCGTCTGCAAGCCATGCGACACCCGGGCGACCGCGACCTCATCGTACTTCAACGGCACGTCGAGCAACCCCCTGTACTGTCAGAAGACTCTGTGTCCTCTAGACAGAACCGGGGTGAGCGTCGACGTCCTCCCACACCGCACGTGTCACCGGCAGTGCAGCAAAGCCAGATGTGCCAGTGACCGCGTGGAATTGCCGTGCCTGCTGCCACACGACAAGCGCTGCAAAGACGCCATCTCATACGCCGATTTTGCGGTAGATGCCATGTACAAAAAGCAAGCGTACGTACCGGCGCATGCCAACGTGTTAGAGAGAGTCGAGGGACTGCATTTGTACTCGAGCTTCGAGAATGTGCTCATGAGCGTTCAGAGCATCCCGCTGCAGAAGCGCCGTGTGTGTGTTTGGAATGCCATGGGAATAACCGACAACGACATGAACCCGGCAGGCATCTCTGTGAACTTTCAGGAAGCATGCAGGCCGTGGAACCGAGACGCAAGCACAAGCTACCCGTTGCTGCCGTTGCAGAACACAGTCACCGACACGACGGACTTCCAACGTCGTGTATTACTGAACACCAGCGCTGTAGCAATGCATTACATGAGCCAGTGGCAGAAAGTCGTGAGCATACCAACTGTTTTTGCAGGAGACGTGTTCCTGGACGTCGAGCTCACGAACACGAGCCACGTGGCCCTCGTCGCCTTTGTGTCTCCTGACCGGCGTTTGTCCAATGTCACGTCGGTCGTGCGGTGGCACGTCTCTGTGTATGCACAACAAACAATTGGTCAACCTTACGACGTTCTCGTCCGCATCGATACGCATGACGACGTCAAGCACTGTGACGAGTGCTTCGGTATGCAGCTGGCATGCGTGCCGCCAAGCTGCTCTCGCGCGACCACGACAACAAACACCAGCCTCGCGTGTTCTTCTGCACCTCACAGTGCATTTCGCACGTCGCAGCTGGTCTCAGCCTGGCAAGATTTCTGCGGTGATAAGTTCCACGTCGCCGTCCCGAAGGGCAAGCTGTACGTCTGTGATTCAAAAATGCAGAGGCGTGTCGTGAAGGAGCACACCCAGAGCCACACAGCGCTCAGTGTGCTCACTGGCGTACTGGATGTGTCATGCTCAAAGGAATCCATTTTCTCAGTGGCAGTCGGCATCACGAGTGTGCTGCGCGGAGCAACTCAAGCGCCGGCAGGCAAGTACTGCCTGGGGTTTCTCTTCTCGAATACCTCTGTCTTCTGTCTCTCCGTGCTGGGAAGTTTGCACACGGTCTCAGACTCAAACTTGCACCGTGACGCCTTCAACATACGCAGTGTTGTCGTTTTCGGAGACAGCCTGATCACAACATTGAGCATCCGCTTGACGGAGAGCACCATCTCGTACGCCTCAAATCTCACTACCATCGGCACAGTGCTTCAATCATCTGCAACGGCCAGTGTCTTGAATAAAGAAGTCTCTGTGTTGAGCCACATCAGATATCCCATTTTCATGCTTGCAACGGGTAATCCGTTGTACTTCTTGTCGAGGGTCGATACCAAGACAGAAACAACGATGAAGCTACGAAAATATACGTGTGGCAATATAATGCTCATGGTGTCGACTTTCTGTGAGTCTGATGCAGTTCCCATTGAGTTATTCAGTGGCAAGCTACCGTACATGGACACTGATAACACACTGCTCCATGCTATGGGCGACACGTTGCTTCTCTTGACGTCAACGCGTCCGCCGGTTGGCAGTGCGGCAGTGATGGCCGTTCTCGTGTCCGCAGGCGTCCCAACTCAGAAAAGTATTGAGCTCACCACGGAAGCACAGGACATAGTGTATCCAAACAATGGACAGTCAAACGCAATCAGTGGTTGCTGGATTTCAAGTAATGTGTACATCCTCGCGGTGGAAGATCAACAGCAGATTTGGAGACTCTATCTCAATAACAGTGTCGTCTTTAACCTTCTTCCACCTGTGAACAGTATGTTCTCGTACGACTTCATAGCGTTGGGCAGCGCCGTGTTGACAAAGACGGCTACGGCGTATAGCTTGACGACTTGCATGACGGGATGCGTCGCGAGCACAAGCGACAAAGCGGCGTACTTTGCGTTCGGAAATGAGACGCTCACGTACAAGCGCTTGCTACCGTGCCGCGACCCAGACGTGACGCACGTGAACATGTTGGAATCGCAGCAGGCACCGACAAAAACATGCGCAGTGGCTGAATACAACATGAACACGTACTCGATGCAGTACACCCTGTCATTGAAGTGCAAGGAGGCCAGTGGAGTCACAAGCATGTCAGTGACACTTGAGAACGGTGCTGTAATGCGCTTCACAGGCAGCGATACCTCTCTCGTAATCACAGCCAAGAGCAGGCAGCTGTTGTACATGTACGCCAAGTGTGTGGATATGACCGTGCAGTACGTCAGGGTGTTTGATCGTGTAGACTGTGGAGAGGGATGCACGCTGTCAAGAGTGCAACAAGCCGAAATCACTGGAGAGGTGCGCATCAACTACGCATTGCACAGCGTCCTCTTGCCCAGCGACAGCATGGTCTACACGCTCTTGCGCAGCAGCACGTACGCTCCGCCGAGTAGCAGTGTGGCCACGTCGTTTGACAGATGGACACAGCATAGCACATTCACACACAGCATGACAGACCTTCAGCGGATACAAGTAAATGTACTACGCAATACAACGGCGCTGTTCGAACTATCCGAATCGACACACGTTGCATTGGATGTCCTGCAAGTGGTGCCGACACTCAACTTTCAGGCCGTTGTGTATGAGCTTCGCACCAACGCGAGCTCTTTGCTGACCCTCGTGCACATCCCGTCAGACGAGGACCTGACACGGCTGGCGCTCTTGGACACTGTCGTGAGAGGCAACGAAGTATTCGGGTGGAAGCGCCTTCATGCAACGGCGTTTGTGCGCTCTTCCATCGGCTCTGATTGTGTGTACGACTTGCGATTCGTTGCAGTAGACGACAAGTTCAAACCGAAACAAGAATCAAGCAAGATTGGATGTCGCATGCGCATGCAGACAGAGGGCGTTATTGTCGTTGGTCGATGCCACCTTGAGGTTCCATTCGCCATGGCAAACTCTCGTGGTGTCGTCGGTCTTTTACTGACATCAAGTACATGCATGCTTCCTGCAACAGACTCCTTGACTGTTGAACTGAATCCATTCACGTCCATGTCCGAGTGCATATCGCACCAATACCTGGACGCAGACGATGCCAAGTGCGTCTCGTGTGAAACGAAAGAGGTTGTGTGCGGGGCGGGATTCTACGCTGCCGGGTGCGAGGCTATGCTGTGGCAGAGCAATATGGTCTCATGCACACCATGCCCTATTCCACCACACGCTCGCTTCACCAATGCGTCACGCACGTGCAACGACTGGATATGCAACCCTATGTTCTTCCGGTCAGATTCACTTTGCCTCAATTGCACCACGGACCTGAAGACTGTCTGTGGCAGGACCAAGGGTCAGATGTGGACTCCGTGCACGGATCTGGCGAATGAGAAGTGCGTCGACTGTCCGCTGTCGCTCTTGCCGCGCAACGCAGAGTGGACCAACACCTCCGAGTGTGCGTGGAAGTGTCGGCCGTCGTACTTCAACAACAACGGCATTTGCGAGTCTTGCTTGAGTCTCAAGATCTTGAAATCCGTGCTGAGTATACAGGGCACACGGACTCCTGGTGAGTTCTACAAATTCAGGCCCTGCACGGAGACTCGACAGGCGGAATTCAGCACCTGCCAGTTCCAGAAGAAATTGAATGTGACCTACACAGGCGATGCCACACAGTTTCTTGAGGATTGCCCGGTGCGTTGTGCGCAGTATCTGCATAAGGTAAACACGACTGTTCTCGACGCACAGAACACCTCGTGGCAGTCCATGCAGTGCATCGAGTGTCCACTCACATCCGAACCAACGTACCTCGACGGGTCTCTCGTGCCGCGGTCTGGCTATGACATGGACACCTCGTGTGCTGCAACGTGTCGAAGTACATCTGAGCACTACCCGATTGAAGGCGTTGATAGAAAGTGTGCCTATTGTCCAGCTGGACGGTGCGCCAACGGCCAGTACTCCGTCACCGCCGACGGCTGCACAAGCTGTCGCAATTGCACCAGCAACCTTCAGGGGGCTTTCATCTTCCAGCGTGAAGGCGTAGTCAACGACAACACGTCCTGCCAAGAGATGTGTGCGCCGGGGTACTTTCTCACAGACGATGGTGTTCGTTGCTTGCCGCACACCAACGTGCAGTGTGTAGCAGGACAGTTCAAGGTCAACGGAACCGCACGCACCGACGCTCGCTGTGACGAGTGCACGGACTGTAACGGGTACAAGCAGGTCCGTGCCTGCTCGCTCACACAGGACGCTAAGTGTGAGAGCTGTGGGTCGCTCGTCTGGTGGAGCAGCTTCTGGAACGGCACCGATTGCCATCTTGCATGCAGGACCGCATACACGAAGCTGTACACGCCGAAGGAACGCTGCCAGCGGTGCTCGACGTGTCCAAATGGTTATGAGCGCGTCTCCAGACCGGCCAACTGCTCCGACTGCAAGGCATGCACTCCGCCCAAGCCACAACACGCAGAGTATATCTCGCAGTGCGCGTGGAAGTGTGAGAAGTATCACATCTTGCGCCTCGACGACGAAACCGGCATGCCGCAGTGTGTGTACAGCGTCGACTGGGCGACAAGTGTGCCTACACCTCCTGCTCGCAGACAGTACAACGTTTCATGTGGCAAAGGACAAACACTTACGGACGAGCTGCTGTGCGCAGACTGCGCCGCGCCCCCCGGCCTCAACCAGAGTCAAAACAATATCGCGTGGCTTTGGACAGACGTTGGTTGTGAGTGGCAGTGCATGCCCGGACTCATGCATGTCATCAACACAACATCACACCAGAACTCGTGCCTGACAAGGTCTGAGTACTTGGCGCTGGTTGTGTCAAGACCCGTCATTAATCCCCCGGCTATCAAGTCCTTCAACTACCTGATCCTCCTCGTGGCAATCTTGCCACTCACGTGCGTGCTCGGAGCATGTGCAAGGTAACATTGCAGTTTATTAAAAACACATATCAGTCTTCGCACTTTGACATGAGATAAGCAAAAAGGACATATATATTCTTGGCAACATAGTACTTTCCATTCCTGTCACACAACACAATGTGTTTGTGAATCACGAGCCACGACCACGGCTCGGTGCTACACATCGTACTGTTACACGCACCCGTGTGCTCAAAAAGCACGGGCATGTCCGGTTTTATCTGCAGCATGATCGGGAGCACATTGATATCTCGTGCCTCCATGGACATGATGCTCTCAAAATCAACCTGCTTTTGTCGTGTGTACGTCGGCCGATGGAAGTATATCACCTGCGAAGGGTCGTTGAACATTTCTTTGAAGTCATGCTTGTAAATCAATATCGATGCTGGTAGACAGTCTGACACCATGGAAAAGTTGTAGAAGTCATGCAGGGAGGCCTCGTACTGGAACGGTGACAGCTCCTTCAGGTACCGCACGACGAGTTCATTGGCAACGTCAACAGGCTCCGCATCCAGTAGCAGAAAAAACAGCCGCATGAGCACATGCAAAATGTCGAAACATTCTATCCTTGTCTTCTCGCTGACAACATACCACTCGGTTTCTCCCGGAACAAGCTCATACACACCCTGCTGCTGCTCTGCTTCTACCAACCGCACCTGCTCAGCAAGATGATCGCCTAGCCGCTGCATGACCACGAGTAACATCAGAGTCATGTCCAGGTCCGCCTCATACCCTACGGTGTCGTCGAAGTGCAGCACACTATCGTACTCGACCTGCAGGAGCCGCAAGAAGTCAAGGCACTGCTTGCATGAGTACTGCTTGATGCTGTGCCCGTGTATTGCAAAGTGCACTGGCATATGTTGCCACTGACAGTCGCGAATTTGGAGTGCGTCGTATTTACTCAACATGTACGCAAGGCCAAAGCCAAAGACGTGCATGTCATTGTACTGTTCGGTGGAACTTGGGAGAATTTCGGCGTTGCTGTAATTGATCCATGTCAATACGAGACGCTTGCCAGATTCCAGACTCGCAGCATCGCTTTCGCATGCGGTCATCAACTCTGTGAACGGGAGCATGTGTACGCTCGACGTGTGCTACTCTTCATCTGCGTTGAATGATTCTTCTTTCTTGTCCGTTTCACATTCGGAGCACTGATCGTCCGAAGCGATTTCCGAATCGCTTTCCGATGTCGACGACGGGGCATACTCAGCACCATGCTTTTCTGATTCTAATTCAAGATTCATCTGGTTCTCCACGTCCTTGAACATTTGAGAGCTCTCTGTGCATGATTCCCAATTCAGGATTTCTTGGATCTTTTGCTTCGCACGCTCAGTGCAAGCTCTCTTTGGGCGCTGCATGCGTGTCGTGTCCGAAAAACACTGGACACGACAAAAATGCATCAAATTCGACAAAAAAAAATGGTTATGTGTCGACGTACATATATACGAACTGTAAACACCCACCATGACTTGCTGCATTCTGTGTCGATACACCGGTGGCACAAACGCAGCGGTAAATGAGATAAACCAGTACATCTCACAGAACATTTCTACACTTGACCTTGACGAAATCGCAGAGCAAGCTTCCGAGTTGCTGCGCAGAGTGCTGGAGCAGGAGTCGCCGGACCTCGTCAGACAGTGCACTCCAGAACTCATCAAACTTCACGTCCGTGAGCATACGCAGGAGCCAAGGATCGTTGTGAGCATGCTCTTGCGAGACATACAGAAAAGCATAGATGACGTGCGCAACTGTAGCAGGACCGTAGACGAGAACGGTGTTGTTCAGATTGACAAGACCAACATGCTCCTGTATCTGAAGACGGTAGAGGTTGCCGCTAGTCTGGCGATGCGTCTGAACTGACGGGCGCTTTGCTCAACAGCTTTATGAAGTTCTGAAGGTACTCTTTTACGTCGTTCAAGTTGTCATCATCGTAAATGTCGTTATGTCCTGCGGATAAGTACAGCGGTTTGTGTCTGAAGCGCATGGGTATTTTGGTATGTAGCAGTTCGGCACTTGAAATGTCAATGACGGAGTCGTCGAATCCATGCACTATGGCAACGGATGAATGTACATTTTGAATGACTTTCAAATTATTGAACAGTATATTGTCGAGGCTAGGCGACAGAAACGAAGGAACATACTTGTCATTTATGACCGTGCGGTATGCGGACGCTAGCGGTGAGATCAGAATGATACCACAATACTTTGCATACACCCGTGATGCCAGGTGGAGAGTGGGAACTGAACCAAGGGACTGTCCGACCAGAATCAGTTTTTCTGAAGGAATATCGATTTCTCCGCATCTGTTATAAACAGCTTCTATGCTAGAATTGAGAACCGCTTCGCACAACGAAGTTTTGCTCGATGCGCCATAGTTTGGATAATCATACACAATCACGTGAGCGTCGAGAATACTTGCCAAGATCTCGCATACGTCCTGACAACCTCCAAGGTCTGTTGCATTCCCGTGACTATATATTATGACGTTTCGCGAATCCTGGTACTTGTAGTTGAGACTTATCGAACAACCCTTTGGACTGACACATCGTAGGGCCAATTTGTGTCCGTTCACACTCTTTATGAAATGAACGCTAGCATTTTGGTACGATGCGTTTGGAGGCTGGTAAATGGTGTCGTGCATACATCTCTCTACAATAGACTTTGTCATGCTGGAACCCATGTGTCCAGTATGTGTTTGCTTTAAAGGAATAAAGTCTTTTTTTTGAAATTATGATGGATCGTTTCGGAAGTGAAATCCACTCAAACCGACGCCTCAGTCGTATTTGTAACGGGACTCTTCGCTCATGTGTTCCTCGTACAGGTCCCCTAGACCCTTGACAACGCAATGTACTCCTGACACAACCACACCAAGCACCTCTGGCACGAAGAATATTGTCGTCATCCACAATCCCTTCATGTGCACTGTGGGACAAATCAATAGACACACCACCGATAAAATGCATATCAATCCATAATTTAACTTCACGATGCCATCAGAGTACAACAACGTCCGTCGGTACTGCCGCAGTGCCGAAAGCTGTGCACTCAAGAAATGGCAAAGAAGCAGATATGTTACAAGCACACAGTGCTCGTGGCTGAACCAACGCAGGAAGTCCAGTATCGCGTATGTCCCCGCCAGGTACAGACCGCTCTGCATGACGTACGAGGTGGTAAGGTTACGATTCGCAGTTGAGAAAATCAAACTGGGCATGACCGACGACAGCATGGCGAGACACACAAAGCCAAACACGTACCTGTATCGCTCTGCATGCGAACTCGGAACCGCAACGAAATCACTCAGAACCGCCATGAGAAGAGCCCAGATCTTTGCAGTCCATGGACACGAGTGCATGAATAGGATCATGCGTCGGAGGATACAGTCTTAAAATGTTTTTTTTAACGATTTGATTTTCTTTTACACGTCATTTGCATATGAAGTGGTTCAAAGAATGGAATGGAGTGGACTAGATGCTCTCGCCAGTGCGGCTACGCTCCTGGAGAAGCGCGCGGAGCCTGAAGTACCGACGGAGCGGGAGAAGCGTAAGATGCAAGCGTACATCCGCCGATTCGACGAGATGGATCAGAAGCAGACGCAAAAGAAGCCAACCAAGCAAGCCAAGGCGAGACCGGAGCATGCACTGCTTGGCAAGATCGTGTGGAAGGAGTTTACGGACAAGCGCGGACGGTCAAAGATTTACCAGGGTGAAGTGGTGAGCGTTTCCTGGACGAAGAAAGGCAAGTCTGTGTACAACTTCGGAGGAGGCGTCACGTCCACCAAGAAGTATCTCGTAGAGTATACAGACGGAGATTCCGAGGACATGCCTGAGTCTGTGCTTCTCAAGTATGTAGTCGATTAGTTTCGATCCCACAAATTCAATAAAAAAAAATAAACACGAATGACGTGTTCTTATAGAAAAAACATTTACAGCAACTGTGAAAAGATACATCGTTTGTCACTTGCCATGCTGCACTTGACCACGCCCGTGCAGTACAACTCCACCAAATGCGGCACGTACATCTCGAAAGTCCAACCTGATGTGGAGGTGCTGGCCATAGCACTCGACGACATCCCCAGTACAAGCGCAGAGTTCGATGCAAAAAGGGGTGCGCGCGATTTCATTGTATGCAAGTTCCTGGTGTTGGGCATAGGCCCTCCCGGATTCGGCAAAGTTCCATACAAGCACAAGCACAAAGCGAAGAAGGTCGCCTTTGAAGAAGAACAAGGCAAGAGCCTGTACGAGACTGCCGAATCAGGTCTAGTCAAGTTGTACGCGTATGAAAAGGGTGACACCAACAAGGACAAAGGCGTGAGGTGTGACGACTGCTTTGGCGTGCTTGCTCCGGGACTCTGCCTGACGTTCTTCTTGCGCGAAGAAATGTTCCAGTCCACAAAACTGTTGTCGGACAAACTCATCACGAAACTGCAGTACGTCTGTCTGCAGGTCGCGAGCGGGAATGTCACTGGAGCTTCGGCGGGTTACTTGCTCAAGCTAAAGAAGATCAAATACATCCCCCCGCCCGAGGATCTCATGCACGCTCTCACAAAGCTACCGCAAACCGAGGAAGCGTACGAGCTTCTGATGGAGCAATACCGCAGCACATACTCAACAATGAAGGGTGGCATCTCCGACAAGCTAGACATCAAGTACTGTGTGGTGTCCTCCATGGGTCGCGACGTTTTTGCGGATTACGACGTCGAGGAAGGCTTCCTCATATGCAACGCGGCAATCAACAACAAGGAAGGCTTCACAGACGAGATTGTGGTCCGTGAAAGCCTCGTACTGTCTTGCTTCGACACGGCGTGTGTCCAGACCGCGCTAAAACTACTCAACGTTGCGCTGAGCCTGGACGCCATTTACCTCATTCTGCAGACTGCACCAGAGACCACCGTTGCCTTGAACGAAGACAAACCCACAGCACCCAACACAGCGCTTTGTATGCTGTGCGATTACAACAAGCTGTTATTCTTCGACGCTCTGGCGCATGCTGGCGCGCTGGCGTGGGTGCAAGACGAAATGAGGTGTTTCAGCCACAACTTTCCAGAAGAAATGAAGGTTTCGACCGTGATCGGCAACATGAACCTCGAACTGGCCAAAGAAAAGGACTCTGAGTTCAGCACGTTCACGTACTGCTGTACAGATTTCATCTACAAGGACCATCTGAACAGCTCTCACTTCATTTACATCCGCGTGCATGACCAGGTGAGGTTCTGCTGCGATACGGAGTCCAGTGAGCCCGCCAAATTTCTGTCGCACGCAAAACCCGGACCATACAACACACTTGAATTCATGCTGAAACCGCAGAATAGCACATCCTCCCCGAAAACAATACTCACGATGCAGATGCGTCGCGGAGCGATGAGCAACGTCGGTAGCAAACGTAAAAGACCAAACATATTGGATACGCCTGACATTTGAAGACATTCACTTGGTTTTATGTACCAGCGCAAGCACAGCTCCGAGCAGCAAACCGATTGACAATATACTGATGTGTAGATTTTGACCGTGAAATTCGCTCTCTGTTGTGTAGCTCATGCATAGCAAAAGCAAGTATAAAGTCAGGATATCGTACACAACAGACGAGTTTAACTCGAAAATTTTAGATTCGTTCGCGGTAGGACTGGAGTTGATAAGTAAAACAAGTATGAGTTTACAGCAAGTCCGAATAGCAAACATGACAGTCAGCAGGACATGAAACACATTTTGAAATGTATGATATATCCGCAGACAGCATAGCATAAGTAAAACGACCATCACATTGATCTGTTTGAGTTCCTCCTTGAGATTATAAAACAATTTTCGTACACAGAAGACACAATCAATCAGGACATGTACAATCAAATACAGCGCGAGCCACGACTCGCTTCGCGTGGCGATGCTCGGAATATCGATCGATACCGCAACGGCTATGTACATACTCAGTATTACATGCAGTATGGACATTCGTACATACTTCAAAATTGATTGCGGAATAAACTGTGAAATCGAAAACGTGACTTCCATCTCCTTCTGAGCGTTATTGTCCACCTTAATCAGCATGATTCCATGCTTAGCAAGCGTAGCTACAGCATACAAACACACACAGGCCAGCACTGCGTACTCCGTTATGGAGGTAGAATCGTTCTTCATGTACATGTGTCGTTGGTCTGCTCTTTCCACCAGAACAAATTGCGCTTGTGTGTCGATCAAGTCACACATAGAGACTGTGTACATTGACTCATCCACAAGCTGTCTTGCGCTGTTTTTGGAGCAGACATCTGCACCAAATCTGTATTGCTGCCGCAGGGACTCTGAGTATACGTATGGTTCCTGTATGGACATTGTGTTGAACATGTCAAGTTCGGGGCTATGCAGGCAGAGGGAGTCGTCATTCTGAGTACATGTGAACGAGGTCCATGCAGAGGACATGAGATCGCTGAGCGGATCATTCCTGAAGTAAACAATGGCATTACTTGTAATGATGGTATGCGATGCTTGTAGACGCACCTTCAAAAACAATCCTGTGTTCCAAGGTAATGGCATTTTGAGCTGATTCAATATTACGAAAGGCTTAGAATCTTCGTCCAAAAGCATCAATGGCATTCAGTCATTCCATGTGTGATTTAAAGCACGCGTCTCAAACTTTGGATTTTTTTTCAGACCATTTCATTGCAAACGATAATGCTTTGCTACATTCTTGAAGACAATCGTCTTCTTCGCAAGTAACACCGGTGGCGGGAGCCTCGAGTCGGCTGGTGTGTGCATGAAATGCTCGTTCGTGCTGTCGAATGGGCGCCACTCTGGGTATCGCCCACTTGCATGCCTGAAGACAATCGTTTTATTCGCGAGGAATACCGGTGGCGGGAGCCGCGAGTCGGCGGGTGTTTGCATGAAATGCTCGTTCGTGCTGTCGAAAGGGTGCCACTCCGGGTACTGTGTCGCTCTATCTTTACACTCGTCCATGATCACCTGAGAGTCAGACCAACGAACACACTTGTACAAAATATTGAACGACTCGTCCTAAACTTTACATTTTTTTTCTGACCATTTCACACAAGACGGATGTGTGTTTCTGGTTCCTCAAGATGTGGCTGTACTTCTATACCGATGGCAAATTTCAACCGTACGAGATGCCCACTCGAAGCAGATGCAGTGCGGAAGCGATAGAGAATGACATTCGCAAGGTCGCACATGCAAACGGGAATATTTCAACAATCAGTATTCGGATTGGAAACGAATACATACCGATCACACACGTCGATGAGGCGCGGATAATTAGCAGAATCATTACAGCAGACAGCGATTGTTATGTTAGTCATTTTTACGAAAAGGGATTCGAAGAGGAAGAAAAACAAAAACCGCCGACGGATACGTATCATGAAGATGAACTTTGGAAGCTAGAGTTTGATTATGAACAACATGCAGACCTTGGCACTCCATGCTTTGGCGCCGCAGGCACCCGTGACGAATATGTGTTTTGAGGAGTTGGGTTTAGCGATGGACCCTTATTTTTTTCAAGTTTCAAGCATTACATGTACGTGCCGAGGACAGAAACATGTCCATACCGTTCTTCGGTGGGTCGTTCCGAAGAACCAGACAAGAGGAGATCCTATACGTCAAATTTTTAGCACATGTCATGCTCACAGAACCGAATGTGACGTTTTGCTGCCGCCAAATCTGCAACGCATGTCTATCAAATCCTATGAGGATCCACGAAGCCGGTAAGAGAGTCAATGCAAATTTTTCACAAAAAATAAGTTATCACTTTGTTAAGTTTTCCACCGACGCCCTATCTATGTATTTCATGTGTGGCTTTGTGGCGTACTACATCGAGAAACGGAATGGAATCCGCATTCCACACACTCTACCGCTGGGTTCATTCACGTGGTCAGTCGAACGAATATCAGGGGACAGGCGAGTGTGGCCTTTTGCAATCAAAATCAGAGGCATAGACTGCAGTTTTGACGACCGCCGCGTTGTCATTTTCACACACGACGTGCATGCCAATAACGTGCTACTATCACCCATGGAGGACGTTGTGCGCCTACTCACCAACTACCTCACGATTCACGACAGCGTAACCACAAGTATCAAAAATAGCGAAAAGGTGAACGTCATCGTTTCAGAGAAAATAGACATCAAAGACCAGACCCTGAACGGAATACAGATGCTCGATGATGCAAGGCTTTACATGATGAAAGGCAGCACCCCACTGCAACAGTACGAGCTTGGTGTGCGGCTCTCAGGGGCACGCACAGACACGGTGAACCTCGAGAGGGAGAATGCTCTCAGAGAGACCAATCAAATGCAACAGAAAGTGCACTTGACGTCAATACCTCCAAATAGTCAAGTGACTGCACTGACATCAAACAATGCACATACAGACGTCCTCAAAGAGAGTTACAGACAGTACGTGAATGCGTGCTTTGCACACTTTGGCATCCCAGTGGCACAAACAAGCTCGAGCGACAGTCAGTCAGAGTCACAGCAGTCCAACAACTGCATCAACGTGACGTTGGTCTCTCTAATGCTACAAGAGCTCCTACAACAAGCATACGCACGGTGCTTCCAAATAGATGAAAGTCAAGTCAGCGTCACATTATCCAGTCCGAAACTGGAGGTTAAACGCCTTCAGGACATAAAGACGCTATGGGAGTGTAGTATTTTTTCCGCCTCGGAGATAAAAAACTTGTTTTCTTGAAACAAATTCAGCAGTTCTGGATGCATACGATTTATTCTTGAAAATGCAGAACCCAATGCCGCCACCGATACCACATATCGAGAAAATATTAAACACACAAACACCACACGCTACAGCGATCCAACAGCAGATGTCCATTTTCAGAATGATACCGCACGAGAGCAATGGGAAATACAACTGCATGTGCACATTTGTCGCATTCGGCAACACGGCAGACCGCAACCTTCTCTTGACCTGCTTGATGTACTCACTTGAGCCGGACCTCGTATACTCCGCGTACGTCAAACCGTATGACAGCAAGGAGTACGAGACAATATTGTTGCTGAGAAAGAAAATCTCCATAGACCTACTCGAAAAGTTCCTCGATCTTTTCAGAATGAGCACTTGTGTTATCCCATTCGACACGCTGATGGCCGATGAAATGGCCACCAGCATCTCGCGCATCCATGCCGGAAGCAATCAGTATGGGAACTTCCACTCGAAATCGAATACGGCCCTACGACGAAAATATTATTACAGGCGACAGCAACAAAAGAAAATGCTTGAGCTCAAGCGAGTCTTGGACGTGACAGGCTGGCAATTCACATCCGACAACATGATCAGGTTGTACCACGAACTCACAGTCTCGCGATGTGAGAACGCCGGCCTGCGCTCGAGGATCGCAAACTATCAAGAACGCATAGCGGCACTGCGTATATAGCCGTTGCGAATGAGATACTTCAGCTTATTTTCTGTGTCGGTGATTATGGAAGGACTCATCCCGTAAAAACTTCGAAGGTAACACTCTCTCGGAACCAGATAATGCAAATTCGCTATCTTAGGTAGAATGGTTTCGTTGTGACAATACACCCCAGTCCGCATGAGATAAATGAGTCCAAAAACCAGTTGCCGTGTGTTGTATTTGAAACTTCTGAAGCTCTGGCTTGACTGTACACTCGCCACGACCGGGCTTATGAAACGCATACACATCACCACCATATTTTTGCGCACTTGCATGTCGAAGTCAGGTGGTATGCGCCCACCAACTTTGTGAAGGATCGTTGTGATCTTGTCTATGGCGTTCGCGTCATCGCAACAATGGTGTGCAATTTTACATTCCAACGATTCTGCGAGTTTTTTACGTTCATGCGAAAGGCAGTCTTGCGTCTTTGCCGACGTCAACAATTCTTCGATGTATTGTTCAATCTCATTTGTCAACTCAAGTTTCGTTTCACAAGCACATGGCATGCATGTGTCGGTCCATTGATTCGTAACTAACACTTTATTTAATATACACCCCGTTACATTGCATATCAAGCTGTCGTCTACAGTAGACACGTCTTTGCATGTGATCGCATCACACTTATGGATGCTACCACAAACCAAACACCCAGCCTTGTCAAAGTCTATTTTTTCCCATCGACATTGGTGGTATTTTTGTGTGTTTTCGGGTAGAATGAATGGTCCTCTCAAGAGCCTCCAAATAATGTCCATAACAACCTACACTCTCAGTGTACTAGTGCATACTTTACCTAAAATTTAAACGGTACGCCACGCGAAACGTCGCGTGCGACTTCAACTGCTTGAACTTGTCATGATGCACGCATGTGCGAGCAAACAGCTTCTGTCGCATGTCCATCAAAATGGCGTTCATCTCCTCACTCAAATCATTGAGAAAACTGCATGAGCCTTCTAGTGCTGTCGTGTATTTCACGACTTCTTCGAGAGTCACACACATTTCGTCTCGTTCCTTGACCAAGTTCTCTATGTACTTGATCTTTTTCATGCGACTTTTCCTCGCGTGTCGGCGATTGCGTTCCTTGACAGATTCTTGGGGGTTTTTGGGAGTGTCATCTTCCGCGTTTTCAATGCATTCGTGAATCTTCAGAAGCGCTACATTCTCCTTGTGTGTCGAATGTCTCTTTTCGAATGTGAGGATGCTTTCTGCCGTGGATGCGTACATTCTGAGCTTGGAAATGTACGTCTTGTACAACTGAAACGTTTCAAGTGCTTCTTTGAATTCAAATAGCATCTTCTCTACAAACATCTTGTCGGCATCTCGGGTTTGCTGTGCACTCATTCTATTCTTGACTCGAACGAAGTCTTTCCTGAGCAAAGATCTTTCGTCTGCGTCAAACATGGAAAGTAGGATCTCCTCGACTGACCTCTGCAACGCAACATCTTTCTCGGTTATTGGTAGACTTTTCTCTTCAGCTCGAAAATCTTGGCCTTCTATTTCAACAGAGTCCAGGAAGTTTCCCTGAGAGCATACATGCTGCATGAAGACGTCAGGGTCTTCGTCTATGAACTCGAGCGCATTCACAATCTCCCCATGCATGCTGATGTATTTTAATTCAATTTGATTTGGCATTTTTTTTTTGTGACGTGTTATTTTTTTGGTGTTTCTCAAACCGTCAGTTTCAGAGCAGCACAATATGAATGCCAAGAAATATGAGTGCAAGTACGAAGCAGAGCACAATCCAGTTCTCGTGGTTATGGGTTTCGAAATTGCATACATCCGACGGTTGAAAATAGCACACCCCAGGACAGCTTTCCATGTGTGCGAGGCTGGTGTTGGGGTCGTCATGCGCATGTATCCATCCGTGATGCAATAAGAGGAGCACACCAGCCGCACAGGCAACCAATGATGCAATCAGAAAAGGGGGCATACACATATATGTATTGTGATAAATATCACAAACCAACAACATTACACACGCGTCTGTATTTCATACGTCAACTCAAGCCTCAAGTTGATGCTGTGCTGCTGTCGAGAAAGCTGCTTGATGTAGTTTGTGATGGTCTCTGCATTGTCAGTGGCTAGGATCTCTGGTGGAATCGTGTTCAGTAAATCATTGCTGTTCAGAATCGAGCTCCACTCTTTGTTATGAAGACGATGGACCTGCACACTGAAGTTATTCAAGTCTCGCGTTGCAACTTTGGTCAGAATTTTACTTCGCAAGGCACTACAGCACGTATTGAAAACCTGCCGTGTAATCTTGTACCACTCACCGTCAATCAGCTGTTGCTTGTCGATGTCTGCGTTGAGTATATCTTTGTTGGACCGTAAAATTTCAACGACTGGATGGTTGCGCGACATGAACAGGTAATTCTGGTGGTTGAGCTCCAAGACTCCCTCCTTCTCTAGATTTGTGGAGTTGTAGTTTGGATACATTTCGCGCCACTGCATCGCCTCATTCGAGCCCGCTTCGGCCTCGAAAAGCGTGATGGGATACGGATTGTGTGTTTTTGCGAATGCTGTCACTGCAAACTTATTACCGTGTCGAGTCGTCTCGTCAGCAGGGATACAAGAGAGAGAAACACCGAGATGGATGGGAAAGTCATTCTTGTGCTCTAGACAGACGACCTTGTGCAGCACGGCGTTTTGCAGACACGCAGCCGTCAAGCCGACGTCTGGTACATTGTCGAACACATCAGAAACCCCGAGGATCTCACCAATCTTCGCGTTGTTCGGCGCCCACAGAGCGGCATCCGGGCCTGACTTGGCGAATTGCTGCAAGCTTCCAGTCACGTCTACGCTCAGCCGTCGTTTGATGAGGTGACACTTGTTACTCAAAGAAGCCATGAACAGAAAACGATGATCTTAAATAGTACATGTAATTTTTTACAGTAAAAGCAACATACATAATAAGCAGTAGTTCAGGCGCGCACACTGAAGTATGTTGTTTCTCGATACATACCACAGCACTGGGAACGTATACGAGATGCCCGAGTTTGTGAATTTCATACTCAAGGAAAATGGTACGTACCTCAATAGTATCCTGTTTCCTTCGGCAGAGGATAAGGTGACGTCGCACAACCCAATTTTTGCGTTCATCCTGCACACAGACTCATGCGACGCGTGGGTCACAAAAAACATGAACTACCAGGTAACGATATGCTACGACTTGAAGTTTTTGGATGTGCATGCTGACTCCAGTCAGTATGCCGAGCTGGTTTCTATTTTCCAGAATATAATGCAATGCAAGGTGAATTTGATGCCGTTTTCGAGCTTTGAGAGGGCGGTGGGAATCTACACGAAAATGCTGGAGATACTCGTACACCAACCGAAGACCGGAGACCTCCACTTCTGTGCGACTTTCAGACGCGAAACAAGCAGTATGCCCGACATGCACCTACATCTGGTATTACAACGATTCCTGAACAAGCGCGCCGTCGACGATGTGGTGTGGCGATGCGAGGCGAAGCAGAACTGGTCTGACTTTTTCAGTAACTTTGAGCATCTCTACTGGTACCACGACTATGTCATGTGTGTGGTCGATGCTGTCCAAAGGGACGGGTATAGCATGAGCAATGTGCAATCGTCAATATTAGACGTCAAGGAAAACGAAAGCCAAACACCCGAAGAACTAGCGATAATACGAGCCAAACAATCTCTTCTCGATTTGCTGAAGAAGGCATACAAATACACATTGAAGTGATATCTTTTTACCTTTTCAGAAGAACTTTCGGCAGTCGTGACACAACACCATCATCCGACGATATGACTATAAACTCAGAATGGGTCTCCATTCTCAAGAGCAGTCACCCAACTGCTTTCAGAGAAGCACTTCCCACCGTTCCCGTTTCCTGGTTTGTAGACGGACAAATCAAGCTCATGAAAGCGGCGTGGATAGCAACGTGGGAGGTCTTCTTCAACATTCAATTTGTTAGAACGATAGATCGTGCCTTTGAAAGCGGTGCTCAGGTTGTTATCATGGGATTCGATGATTACACACACGTTCCGGAATGCAAAGGCATGACACAGCGCAAGCGAAACAAGACCACACAAGAGTTTGCATACGACTCGGCCAAGGGACTTCCGGATGCCCCTCCGACAGACTGGAACGCGGCCATGCGCAATCGCACGTTTAAGGTTGCTGTCATACAATTCATCGTAAAAAACATTAAGTTACACTACAAGAAGTGCGACAAGACTGTGATAGTCGACTGGGTCGGTCTGCCTTGTGTGGTAGGCAGACAACTGAGCGAAGACGGACGCAGTCTCCCTGCTTGCGTGTCGGATGTCAACAGCAAACGTGGCGAATGTGACATTAAAGCGTTCGCGTGGACAATATGGGGTCCAGCGATGATCGAGTCCACCGACGGTGATTTCGTGCCCCTCGCATTGCTACAGACCCATGCAGATCCCAGTAAACGGATTTTCCTCGAGCGCATCGTCACTCGAATCTCCAAAAAACGCACTGCCGAGGGTCACAAAAAGCGACAAATGGAATTCGTCGACATTTCGAGTCTGTATCGGCACGTGTGCACCCTTCTGCCGCGTCATCGTCATCCCGTGCAGACACTCGCTATGCTCATCGCGCTGACTGGATGTGATTTCTGTAACTCGATGCCGGTGATCGGACCAGCGAAACTTTGGGCCGCGCGGCACTTATTCAGAAACATCGACGTGAGCTCAGAGGCGGGGGCACTGGCCACCATCTCACACGCATATACTAAAAACTTTGCGGGTCGTGCAGGGACAACGAATCCATCCGACATCACAGCATCTTCCTCGTCGTCGGAACTCGCCCTCGATGTCTACCACGGCATAGCCTCGCACATACAACGCAACTTTGACATATCCGCTCAGACCAGAGACAGGATATGGCCAAAGGAACACATGCAAAATCACGTGAAAAATGCTATGTGGACCGTCTTGGAGTATTGGTCTCGATTGCACCAGTATAGCGACCCCATACTGACGGATCACGGATACCACAAAGATGCCCGTGGTGTGTGTCACTTCAAAATGCATTAATAACAGTTCATGTGTGGTTCCGACCAATTTATATAAAAGACATATACGACAGGCGCATGAGGATTCAACGCCCAATAATTCTTACAGACAACAGTAGAATGCCAGGCGCCACCTTCGAAATGTCTCAACGGAACGATCATTTATACCAAGCTGTGCGACCTTTGGAAGCAGGACGTATCACGTTTACTGACAGGGGCGATTACAGAAACAACTTGAGTCGCAAGCAAACACAAGAATCGACGGAATTGTATTTTTTTTGGGATGGCTTGATTTTGATAACTGTTTTTGTGCTGGTCATAATGTGCATCGTCATGACGGCCGTTATCGGAACACAGACTGCATTCAATGACGTGTTCTTGACACAATTCTCACATGACAAATACAACACACACCAAGTCGATAGCATTGCATATATTTTGCAGAACGCTGGACACATAAAGCCACTACCGTACATAATCATCGCAATACTAAGTATTTCATCTGCTGTGATCGTCGGGTGGCTGTCCAATCCTGATCTTCGCTTGAATACGATGTGGTCCATGCTCGTCACGTTTGTCCTTGTGATTCTGCAAGTTTGGGGCTTGATCTTTCATAGCATTCTATACGATAACGTCAATGACTCGAATCAGATTATGTTGACGATAAATTCTGTCTTCTGGTTGCATGTGGTTACAATCAGTATAACACTTTTCGTCGTGTATTATCACTCGCAATTGGATGCGGTTATTAAAAAAACAGACGATACGAATCATATGGAAACCATCAGTACCTTCTGGCTGACCGTTGCGGAAGACCTGAATACCATAGTTTGTTACGTTTGTGTCGTGAGTGCATGTAATGCGCTGGGCGCTGTACACGACGACACCACCATATTTTTTGACGTTGTGTGTGTAGTCATGATCGGATTCTCACAGCACATCGCGAACGTATTGATGATCTTCCATGCATACATACACTCCACAACTAACAAAAATACGGACACCGTGGTCACTGTTATTGCTCGAACAAGATTTTTCATATTCTTCATTATCGGTGTGGTCGTTGTTTTTTTCTACTTGCGCATTGCTCCCACGTATGAAGAGTTCACGCTTGGCATTCCATACGAGATGTTTCGTGTACTGGCCATCGTAATCATGGTGTCGGTGAGTACATTGCACAGCATTTGCTATGAGCTTCAGCACGCGTCTAATCTTGGCAAACCATGGGAATCGTCACCTGCATGGAAACTCATGACAATTTCATTCATAGCATTCATATTCTCCGCATATATTCTTCGCAACTTGACATTGGACAACCATGCTGATTTGAAAGAATACTTGAATAACCCGATCACAAGTTGAAGTTCTGAATGATATCGACAATCTCATGCTTTGGCATCTGGAAAAGGTCCAGCACCTGTTCGTTTGTCATGAGCTCTACATGATGTACCTGAAACGCAAGGTTGATCCACTGACTCAGGGTGAAATCAAAGTGCAGCATGACATGAACATTCATGCCCTTACCTCGCAGTTGGTCGTACGTGACATTCATCTGTGACAACAAATCCGAGGACCACCGCATGCCCCACACCTCGGCAAGGTCGGCGTGAAGGTCCGTGAATGGATTGACGGGAAAGCACACCATGTCGGGGAGGTCTGCCAGTTGCAACGCGCCGCGGTTCACCCACTCCTGTGCCTTGGGCTGGATCTGCATGAGCTCCTTTGGCGACAACCCGATCTCCTGGCGCAGCCGCCGCCACGAGTAGCATCTTGCCGTTATGTCTTCCCACACCAGCACCCGCCGCGGCTGGTCCCAGAGCCCGTAGAAGCGAATGGATTGCAGGGGAGAGATTTCCATGCTAGATTGCCATATCTTTCTCACAAATAGATTGTTGTTATGAATCGAAAATCTGAGTGTCGCTAAGATTACATCTTTTATATCAATTTATATGACACCATTGCAGATAGATTAAAGCAAAAAAATGCATTTCTGTCAAAAACACATGTGCTCAATACACCCCGCAAATGTACCACATTTCCCCGCAAGAATTCACCGACCTCGTGCGCCTGAGTGACAGCTGGAGCGACCTGGCGCGTCGCTGCGGCAAGCCGCTCAAGTTTGGGCGTTTCTGCACTAGCCGATGCGTCCTCGCTCTCAAGCAAAAGGTCCTCAGCATGCGACTTGACACACAGCACTTCACGTCGCGTAACACCCGACCGGAGGTCGCAGACGACGCTTTCTGTGACTTTGTCCGGCAGAGCACAAAACTTTCCGAATTGATGCGCAAGTGCAACTACTGCTACAGCAGCAGGCATGCACGAGCGTACTGCATGCAACGAATCAAGGACCTGCGTATACCGATCACTCATTTCAGGCTACGCAAGTCGCCCACCAGCATGAAACCGCGCACATCGACAAAGCTTCATGCAGTCGATGACGAACGATTCAGTGCAATAGTCAGCAGTAGTACCAGCTGGTTTGATCTGATGCAGAAATGCGGCTACAAGCACAATTTCCGAGACCAGAAGTCAAAGTGTATGCGCCGCGCCGCCCTCCTAAACCTCGACACGAGTCATTTCACAAGGCGATGCGGCGGCCTGAAGAAAGAGGCCGAGCAAGTGTTCGTAGAAAACCGCAGCTTCCACAACGTGTCGCTCAAGCACCGTCTCATACACGACCTCAAGTGGCCGTACGAGTGCAACAAGTGCAAAAATGTGCACTTCACAACACAAGACGGGGTCATCATGTGGATGAACGAGCCTGTCACGCTCCAGCTCGAGCACAAGAACGGGAACCGCACAGACAACCGCATCGAGAACCTCGAGCTGCTCTGCGCACTCTGCCACTCCCAGACCAGCACGTACGGCGGCAAGAACACGAGCCACGCGCGCGCCAAGCGAGCGTGGATCGAGGACGTTAACACATGATCTGAAAAAAACTCACTTGCGTAGTAGCTCTTTCAAGGCACTGTCCGACCCGTCCATATCGTCAGGCTCGGGTGCGTGGTGTGGGTTCACGACCTGCATCACAAGGCGCGGGGACACCACGTGCATGTCATCATCTTGCTCTTGCGTCCGCCCTTCCGCGCGGTCCTCGCCCAGCTCCTTCTGGTGTGAAATTATCACGGTGTCGAAGCCTTTCATCATGTCGAGGTGCATCGCATACTTGTGCGGGTCCACCTGTTTGAACTGCATGAACCGCCGCGTGGTGTAGTAGTTTACAAGCAGATCCGCAAACATGCGCATGAGCATGAAGTCTATCTGACTGAGCGCCACAAACAAGTGGATCGTGCCCATGATGATCGCATACATCGAAAACGTCTGTACTATGCACACACACGTCCACTTTTCATATGGAAGATACATGTTCTTGTGATCCTGTATCGTGTTCGTGATCCACGGTCCAACACTATCCGACGTGAAATCAGCTATGCACGTGCTCACAAACGTATACAAAGCCACACACCCCCACTTGGTCCACGTGTCCAGCTTGAACCCGAACAACACAGTCTGTGAATTAGGACCAAAACTCAGAAACGGGCTCTCGTCGTCCACCATGATGCAAATGAAAATAATACAGATGGTAGACGTCCATATGGCTATGAGCATAGCAAGAACCCGCTTGTCATCAAAAATCGCATCGAGGCTCATAATTTCATATATTTAATCCTTAATAAACCTCATGCATTTCAGGAAAATTCAAGACTCTCATCCAAATTCAATGTTTTCGCCCATGGTTTGACGTTATTTTCTTCATCCTCGACTTCTACCTGCCATTCCGACAATTTCTGAACACGCGTTGCATACAAAAGACAGCACATAATGTGTGGATTTTTATCCTCGTCATGCGGCATACAAAGCCAACACCCCATGTGCAGCAAAGATTTCTGATGTACAACACTAAAATACACAAAATCAAAGTTTGTTTTTTTGATCACCAAAAGAAAGTCATTCTTTCCTGTAACAACATCTACTCCCAAGAGCTTTTGTATATTTTGTGTATCAATGATTTTCCAAAATTTATCTAAAACTTTTCTGTCTTCATTGTATGGTTTAGATAATTCAGCATCGAAAGCTTCGGTAAACGCTTCTGCGCTTTGCACGAAATCATACCAGTCGACTTCACCTTTTTTTCCTTTTAACAAGAGATAATTCAATTCTTGCTTTTTTACATCCGTCATATACATTTCAATTATCTCTTTTATATACCAGCCACAATATATGAACATTACTCACAAAGATTTTGACGTTCTGTACACATTCATGCAAAACGTCTCGTCGTCTTTCAAATTGTGTCGCAAGAAATTTGAGATGTTACAGCTCATAAGTAGCGGAGAGTTCTTGCAGGTCTCGAAGAAATACCGAGCAATAATCGTTTCGAGATTTCGTGGATCCTTGTTCTGAGCGATTTCCCGGATAATGGCCTGCTCTTGTGAGTTAAAGAGTGTGTAGTAGTAATTTGGAATGTTGTACTCCTTGCGAATCAGTCTGTCGCATACTCCACTGATGATTCGGTTGTCTATCTTCTTCGGGATGGTATTGCTCAGCGTATTGAAGAACCAGTGCAGTATCTGCACTGGAGTGATGAAAGGAAGCGTCTGTCTCCGGTGCATGATCCAGTTGTAGCACGCCGTACAAGCCAGTACGCGAGCGCCGTACTCGGTCACTTCGGGCGTAGATTGTTTGTACGCGTCTTGACATTGGTGCAGCATGTTCTGCATGGTGCAGTGAAAAACGTCCGTCGAGGCCAACGTTTTCTGTTCGCTGAGCATGCAACCTACTTCCTCGCATCCAATCTCTTTTCGACCGTACGTGCAGATCTCGCCACAGAAAAAACACGCGCGCACATGACCCGGGAGCACTATGAACGCCCATGTGTTGGTGGTGGTAGACTTGACGTTGTTGTAGTCGCAGATGTTATACAGCACCATGCAGTGAAAACACCACGTGTAAAAAGCTCTCAATTTATTTTTTTTCTGTCGACCAAAAAATGCGCCTCTCTAATCGCATGACAATTAACCATCTTTGTGCTTTTTGAAAACTCACAGCGACTTATTGTGATTAGAGTGTCAACTTTCACAGATTTGAGACATAGACATTTAAAGAATCTGAATCTCAAGATGGAATTTGTCCCCACAACCTTTCCAACGAGCATCTGTTTGTTATGAATCTTGAGAACTTGAATAGTAAAGTCCGACGCAACAACCATGCACAAGAACATATTCTTTTCGTCGACAGACACAAATACATCAAAAAAGACATATTCTCACGAGGCAGCACTCGGCGTCTCTCGCAGAAGCAGCTCATCGTTGTGCTGCTTCAATTTATCGCGCAGTGTCTGCACTTTCGCTTCCCACAGGTGCATTTTCTTTGTGATGTCAACGATGCGAGTTTCGAGACTCGCCCCGCTGATGCTCTTGTATGGACGATGATGTCTGGGCTTCCCAGCCTTTCGCTTGGTGGGGCGCGTGGCCTCGGAATTCTGGATCTCCATGGTGTCGGTAGTGTTCTCCATCGTACTCACCACGTAAATTGCAACACAAATGCTGTAAATTTACTAAAAAAATATAGACCACGTATATTTTTTTTTAACTATTTTTTATGTATTTCCAGCGTATGTGAGCAATTTCATGTCATCATCATAGTTAGGCTAACGCTGTGATTTGTCATGTTAGTGTACGTAATGCTTACTACTAACAGTACGTGACTAAAACATGCAATGCTGCCTGACTATCTATTCAGTATACCGTGTACACTAACCTATACAGTACGTGTATGCACTGACAGTGTAAACAGGTGAACGTCGTCTACACACCGTCTTCACACAGGTACCCCGACCTTGACTTTAGAGTCCGATGGGTGCAAGTCCCATGAGGTCCATGCAAATAAATAGTTAACAATATCCCTCAGAATATCACATGGTATAACCGATAAAAGCGAACTGCCACCCAACCGTTCGTGATGACTCATGCAAAGAGACAAAACGTATGCGTGTTGTTTTCCTCGCGGACACAACAGCCATACATTCCTATCGGCATCCACACACCTGCAAACATTTTCTCTCATTAAACGCATCAGCAGACTGTTATACCCCATCAATACAACATTTGTCGTCACCCTTTGCAGGGCCATGAGCAAATCATCCCTGCTCGGCACTGAACTCGAGTGAATGTATTCACGATTGGATTGATTCAGGAGCATACAAATCTCGCGATGCACCATACATGCAAAAATCGCACCTCTATTTTTTGTTGACTGTAGAATTTTTTCCTCTGCAGAGAAGATAGCTTCGTCAAAGCAGAAGATGCCGAGCATCAACCGGTCATATCCAGACCATTTCTTGGTCATGTTTTGATTCCATATGTCCAACAGCACCATATCGATCTGCCTGTTGTATTCATCTAGAACTCCGATACATAAACCCAAGAGTTCCTGGACAGACTCGTACTGCACACGCGGTGCCCGCATCAAAGACATACCCATACAATCCAGAGGGATGCGCATATATGCTTTATTTCCGAAACTTCCGAAAATAGGTTTACTACTCGTTTTTTTTAAAGGATTAGTATGCAAGAAACATGACGTCAAAGGACACACTGGGCCACGCCATATCCAATGCCATGCGCAGAACCATCCCGGAGCATACGATGTCGACTTTGACTCCGTCTGACAAAGTTCTTATGCAGAACATTGTTCATCTGGTGCAAGATTCCATTCCGGAAGTCAATGTCACACTCATAGAAATTGAGAAGCTCAAGGACACGTACAACGTCCGCATGCCTATGTCCATGCGCACATTTATCGTGAGTCTGGAGCAGCTGCGGCAGATACAAGCGTACTCCCCCGCGAGAATATCCGATGTATCTGTCGGTCTGGGCACAGACTTTCCACACATCACACTGCGAGTCACGACAGAATCGAAACCTTTGATGTACTCTGAAGTAGACATCATCCGCATTTCCAAGCGTCGCTGTCCAGAGTAATGTCAACTTATCGTAAACCAAGAAATCCAAATAACTTTGATTTTGCTCTATCTGCGATTTCCCTATACATCGATCGATTATTTCTGAATGACAAAACAAAGCGGATGTATTTACTTCCCCATTTCTTGACAACTATTACTCCTTGTGGTACACTTTTTACGGCATTGTATACACTTTCTACATTACAAGCAAAGTCTCTTTCCAATGAAGGTATCAAAATTGTACCCTTGTACTTATATTTGATGGATGGGTCATCGATAGTAATCCAATCCATCGCAAACTTTGTAGAAAGGGAATTCATTTGTTCCAATTGATTTGCATTTGGTACTTCCTGTATATTCTCATCATCGGTAACACCACCAATTCCCCATAGTATTTGCTTTTTATATTCATTCAGTAATGTTGTACCTATATTTAAATCATCCATGGCTGTCTCTGAGTCACGAATTTCGACTTTCCAATGAGTTCTGAATGACTTCCCACCTTTCGCAACATCGTTGTTGTCATCATCGTCATCATCTTCATCACCTTCATCTTCATCTTCGTCGTCTTCTGTACCTGAGGATGAGTCAGAATTTTTATCGTTTTCTCGAGTCAAGTAAGCGATTCCAGTATCATTCAATTTTTGGATGCATTGTTTTAGTGTAATCTGGGTACCAATAGGGTAACTTGACAAAATTTTGGCGTATGTTGGATCCTGTTGTTTTGAAAATTCGAATGCAAAATCAATAGCATTTTGAAGACTAAGAATACGCATGCTACGAAAAAATATAACAGGATTCGACGATTCATTTGTCGCTGTCCACCGACAAACTTCACTTATAAAAGTTTTGAAGTCTTGCTCTATGTCTGGTGAATTTTGAACAGACGTACAGATTTCACAGAAAAGAGAATTCTGTTTTGGGTCAAACATGCTAACTTTCAGATGTGTTGTATTCCTCTTTGTAAATGAATCTATGAAATCATGCAAGAGCGGCCCGAATTTCTCTGTCGATGATGAGTATTTATACTTCAATAAGCTATTAACACATTCAAACTGCTGTATTGTGTAATACGCCAACGGTAGAGCAACAAAAAAAAATCCAGTAGTGTCTAAAATTTGACAATAGTGCATGTCGTTGATGCTAGTTTTTTTCGGGTGTATACTTATGAGCACACTTTTGACATAGCTCATGTTACCACGAAAGCTAACATCGAAGAAATTTGATGCTTTTTGTACTATGAGGAGTTTTTGGAATTCACTCGTATTCATCACTGTTCTATTGTCTGTAAGATGAACCTTTGCCGCGATATCCTTTGGATATATGAAAGCAGTATTCTCCATGCTATCATCCCAGTCAATTTCATTTGCTCGAGGAATACCGATCAAAACTATTTTGACACTGTCGATGTTAAATGTCGTCGTCGTAGTTTCAGATTTTTTCCCCATAGACTCTGGAAGTGTTATTTTTACGCTAAAAACCTGTTCTATGATGCCAGTTCTGGCTTTGAAGAATTTGTCATTCCATTTCGAAGATGATTTCAAGTCCATATTTATTCCAATGACGAAATCATATTTAACATCCTTTTTGAGATCCAATAAAGAAGCAAGAGTGGTTTTTGTTTTATCTTTTGCATAATTGTAATGTGCAATGACGGTGAATGCAAACATATGTGCCTTGTACATGGAATCTAAGAAGCTCGCAAAGTCCGACGTCACCCAATGAATGTTAGCAAAAATTGCGCAGGCAGCCATGTTGAGATTATACGATTGTGATTGTGAAAAGTACTGATACATCTTGTGAGCATTCTTACAGCCTTCATAATTTGTTTTTCCAGTGTCTTTGTCATGGTAATCACCCTCGTAAAACAGTACCATTTTTGTCGAATTTCCATCTTCGTTGTCAAATTTGAACTCGAACGTGCCGTCTGGACGATTGGTATGTCGAAATGTATGTGTTTGTTCAGAGTCCATTTTAATCCCCTGGAAACTGCAAAAATTATCCGCGTCTAGCCCTTGCAATTTCAAAATTTTCATTATCTCACTCGACGACTTGTCGCGTATGGTTTGGACCAGTTCAAACTTTCCTGGAAATATAGGACTGCTTATTATTTTATTGATGGCTACTTCCATCAATTCATACGTCATCCAGACATCTACTGTCATATGTGTCAGCAGACGTGCGTACATCCGGTTTCTATCTACAGACAGGTACAGTTTTTTTATAAATTGTACTATGTCACTGGAAAACCACTCCATCTTTTTGGCGACTTCTCTCGTCGTTTCTGATGACATGCACACGCGATACTCGTTCCTTAATACAATTGTGGCGACTCATTACTTTGTATGTCAATTTTAGTCCAGGTACTGCAGAACTGAAGATGCACACATACTGTAAAGAACAGCAAGGTTGATTTTCAACGTGACGTTCATGATATCATGTTGCATGCAACAGCACACTTCCGCAACCTCATGTGGCAAGCTGAATTGCAGTCCACTCATCGCATCACACCTCACATCATCAGAACAGAGAGAAATAAATATTAGCGGATGAAGAAGAGAAAATCGACATGCATCGGATCTTCCGAGTCTCAAGAAGCTATTGAAATGTCGACGAAAACTCCGATGCGTTCTGAAGATGCTGTGCGTCTCAGAGTGCTCCACCTCAACACAGGGCGTCGTCAGGGTCATAAGCTGTGCTGTATCTGTACAGGAAGACATGAAGTCAACGTGTAGGCGAAGGTCTTGCAAGAAAAAATCCGATTCAAACTCCAACAGTTCGACAGCATCGTCCGCGTCAGGAGATATGTGCTTGAGGTGCATGCATTTGATGTTTTCCGGAACACATGCGGGGGACATTCTGGCATGCACTCCATGCCGGCACAAGGGACACGTCATGTGGTTCGTCAGAAAGTGTAACGCTAACGCACAAGCATTGAACTTGTGCTCACATGGCAGCTCTACACAATCGTAACTGCCTGAGTCTGTCACCCATTTCGCCGAAACTCCGTCGATTTCGACCTGTGTGCACGGAATGTAAAATATGTTGCACTCAACGCTGCCATCTGTCGAATGCAAAAGAACTTGAAGCATCTCGTCGTCGACGCTCTGCAGAGCGGCGGATGTCGTGGACACGTACGCGCTCATGCCACATCACCGTTACTGATTAATATACACATGACTTCACATTGAAAATGTTTGTCATATGCAAATACTTTCGTATAAAACATACGCCTCACCACCACATGACGGACAGGCTCGCGGTGCTGTATGGGCGTTGTGTTGCGTACACAATTTTGATTTTCGTTTGGATCATAACTGAAACTTCGACAACAAAGATATTTAAGCCATAAAATGTACAGGCATGAGTTACCTCGTATCTCTCGGCTCCGCAACACACACGAGAGTGGATTCCGCTGCAAAGCATATCCGACAGTGCAAAATAAACGAGCGTCTTATGCTTACCTTGAATAAGGTGACACATGATGAAATGCACCGGAGGAAAAATTCACATGCGACCATGAAAGACGACTTGGTCCTGAATGTGAATGAATCGCTCGGTCCGCTGTGTACACCGACAGACGCGTACCCGTCTGTGATGTCAAACTTCAGTGGTCTTCACAAGGACATACATCTTCTGATTCGTGCTTGGTATGCAAGCAAGACTCCTGCTGACTTCCACGAAATGAAATATGATATCACAAACGATATAAACAAGGCATGGTCAGGAATCTCAGGAGCACCCGCCATTTCACAAAATGTGATAGATCAGGCAAAAATTTTACCATTTTTCCGGATGCAGGGGTATGCCCTCGGAAGAGCTGAGGGATGCGCAAGAACAGGAGATACAGTATTTTCGGTGTTGATAGGCGGTCAAATCACTGTCAACAACGGACACTTTCCCATGCGCCCTGGCCAGATGGTGCAGTGGTATTTCGATTTCGAGTACAACCAATTCGATACTGAAGGAAGACGCTCCACCTCAGACATCGCTAAGGGGCGAACACCGCTCGGCAAGCGCGCCCACGAAGAAACAAATGCTGAAAGCACATGCATTGCGATGCCCAAACCGTACGTCCTCGAAGCAGACGGAACTGAAACATACGGCGATAAGATTCGCATTTTTGGCAAATGCATCATGGGTGGTCCTGCTTTCCAGAAAGTAGACATAATGCTCATGACACAGAGTCTTTGAGTATAAATGCACAATTTCGATGTCGGATGCAATTCATCATAATAGTGATTCTGTCCACGTTCATGATCATCGAGAAGGTCATCTGCTGGACACTAGACGTCTTGTATGAGAATCGCATCATCCATCCGATGACTGGAGTCGTGCTGACGTTACTCGTGTCTTCTCTCTACTTGTCTCTGGATCGCGTCAAAACACAGCCTGCACATATAGTCCACATATTACTGTACGTGGCATGTCTGGTGTACATAAGGGTCATGCTGGATTTCATTTTTTCGTTTTTTTTTTTACCTTTGCTGTGACGTGGTTTTTTGTCAGAACAAACTCAAGGGTTCCGCCATGTTGAAGCACATCCAAGAAGTGGAGATCAGCATATTCAGTGACATATTTGGCCATGCACGTACCGATCAACAGAACACAAAACAGCACAAATTCATCATCGACAAACAGGAGATCGAACACACGCGATTCGACGCCCAGAAGCCGGCTACCATACTACCAAAGCAAGCACACTTTGTCTGCTTGACTGTGGATAGACAAGGCAACACTTTCGTGTTTTCAGAAAAGCTGTACACGGCAAAACTGCACTACAGCTTGCGCAACATCATACCAAATGAAAGTGTGGTATTCGCACTTGTCTTCCAGATACACAAGGGCAAACACCCGGTCCTTGGCATCTTCGATTCGTCTTGTGTCGGTGGACAGTCCCTGGCGCAGTACAACTGCGTCCAACGGCATGGCATCTTGCACCAAGCTTTCAAGGGCTCTGCAAAGTATCCACACATCCGCATGCACTGGGTTGGGCATGAGCGTGTGCTCGTACACGACCTGCAATACAAGCGTGTATCCACGGACTTCGACATCGACTGTGCCATTCGTCTGCCAGATTCCATCTCATATGACATGACGTGCGTGAGGCTGTTGCCAAAGGAACCTCTCGTAACGTTGGTTCCCAAGCTGAACTCCGCCAAGATGTTGGAAACCATGAAAAGAAAACGGGCCAAACTCGGTGACGCAATGTAGTTTTTTTTAGTAAATGCATCGATATATGCACAGTTCGAGCTATGCACATGAAAGTCATAGACATCCGAAATTTCAGTGTCGTGAAAGTAGGACAGGCATGCGTGCTTCCGGAACCAACAGATGTGCAGTGCCTCATAAAAATCATGCAGAAGAACGAGAAATATGTGTATTGGCTACAGCCCGTGAACAGAGACTATTCATGTCAAATACCAGTCGTAAATGTGAATGGCAACTACGTACAGCCCAGTGTAAAGCTCGAGAAGGCCATATTCAGACACATCCGCTTAACGCGCAATTTCCAAAACTTTGAGTTGCTAGAAGATGGTAGAAAGAAATTGCGCATACCACTGCGTCTGCTACAAGAAAAGCAGAGAACGTCGAATAAGTTCTCGGTAAGTTTAGCTTTAAAAATTTACACCCTATATCGTATCAAATAAAATTTACATATTAACGATGCACTTTTATTTGCAGATGATGTACAAAAAGAACAAGACAACATTCAACCGCAAAAAAAAAGATGATATCCTTGACGATTGCATCATGCAAGCTTTGCAGTTTATGAAGGAGGATGCGCAAATCGTATGCCTCGTGCAATCCCCTTCGTCTCGAATACAGGAACTCACCGACATTTTCCATGCTGAATTTCCACATTTGAAGTGCACCATGTCATTGAACCCTACTTGCGAAAATCCATGATGTTGAACGCCAAACCTTTGGAAGAAATGTCTTTTTTTTCTGTCAAAATAAGGTTGCTCTGTTCAGACTTCGATGTGACGTGCAGTTGCATCATGATGAAGCATAATATTGTCAGCAGAGTAAAAAGCAGCACGAAGTTGTACAGAGGACGCGAGAATTCACACGGCAGCAACTCAAGTGAAATTGTTTCGTAGTATCGATTCCAATTGAAGAAAAAGCCATTGTGTGCTCCCTGAGAATCAAAATGTCTACCCAGCAGAGAAAATGTTAAGAGTTCTGCCAAAGCGGACGAATCGTTGGTCAACTGAAATGCACCATTCGAAATCTGCAATGTGGATGTGTTGGTATACATGAGACTCTTTCTTATGAAAGCATCCGACATGCACGCTTCTGTATCCTGCAAAATAGGCCAGGCATGGCCACTTCGCACATGCCGTTTCAAACTTTCGTATACATCAATACACCTGATTTCAAAAGCACTCACGCAAGGCACACTCACAATCAGCACACACAGTAGGAAGTTTGACATGTTGTGTATACCGTGCATGTATATATCATGCCGTCGAAAAAAAAGCTTTTCAGCAAACATAAAAACGGCAATTCGAAATCCATGATGTTTATTTTCATCGCATGGCTGCTCACACTCCTTACTTTTGCAATTTTATTGCGTGCGATACATACCATTCCAATATATGCATACACAGAACTGGAATCGCAGTCGCAAAAGCTTCAACTGAAAACGGTGTTCAGCATGGCAGCGATCCTGTTCTCACTCGCATTAACATTGCTTTTGTTGCATTTCACGCTTCCAAATCCAGTTGAAAATCCACCGATCAAGTCAAGCACTCAAATTTCCGTGCACGATATGAATTTGTCCATCCCAATGGATGCATATAATTTATCCTTGTGATTCGCCGGCGACCCGCGTACGTTCAAATCTTTTTTTCAAATTTTTGAAAATAAAAAAAAATACAAAAAGCCCTTCGATTTCCCTCCATTTTTTTTGGGGCTTTCCCTCGTTTGTGCCCGACAAAAGATGCCACGAAAGAAGAAGCCTACAGGGGAAGAAAGCGGGGTCGGCAATATACGACAATTCTTCCAGACCACCACACCTTTGCGAGAAATCACCAACCCAATGATACAGAGCCCACCCACATCAACACCAGACCCGCGCGGGTCTTCCACGAGAAGTCTCAAATTCGATCAAATTCGAGGAGGGAATGGCGCAGCAGGTCGTGCGGCAAGCCAGAAAGAACAGGCGAACGAAGATGACGTCGCATATTCTGGTATTGTATTGTATTGCATTGCGCATGCACACAGCACATTCTGACGAAACTGTTTATGCAGGAGAGGAAGAGGAAGAAGAGGAGGAAGAGGAGAACGATTTTGACCGTGCATTCATAGACGACAATGTAGTAGAGTCACAATCTCACTATCGAGACATCGACAGTACACCACAGCAAACCTTTCGACGAGTGGGCATGGACGATCCAGTAGAAGATGATTCAAAGCAAAAGAACAAGGACCGGCAGGAGCCGCGCACCCTCCTGCCCTCGACGGAACGCGCCAATTACGGTGACCTTGCAGAGCAACCTGGGTGTGAGAATTACATGTTCATGCTTCCTTGCATCACGAACCGAGCGGTGCCGTACAACTTCCTCCTGCAAACCAACGCAGTCGCATGCGAAGGCAACGAGTACCTCCTGCCGGACCATCTAGAATATTTGCAAGGGCCTAGCATGAGACAGCATGCTCGATTATTCGGCATCCGCCCCCCTCTGTGCAGTCTGACGCTAGGCGCGCATCAAGAAGAGCAGGAGCTTCGACAGTTGAATCGAATGGTGAAGCAAGGAGACGACGATCCATTCCACAAGCCTACAGTCACAGCAACAGACAAGATGCTGTACGCAAATCAAGTGCTGCAGCCACATAACGGGTTGGACTGCAGCACCTCAGATCTGGGGGGGGAGTGGCCCGTTCAAATGGACGCAAATACCAGTTCAAAAATGCTGCATGGGCGCCACCACGGCGGCATCAAGGGAGCAGACACCACGCTTTCACTGTTTACGATTCGCAAATTGATAGACATGAAGAACGACGAGGACCTGATGCTGATCCAGAACGCATACAATGGCTACGCATCAGACCTGACATATAACAAGAAACTGTCATGTCCGTGTGTCAACACAGAGCGTCAGGAACTGTTCCACCAGTACGGAAACTCGAAAATCGTGCGCGACGTCAACATCAAGATAGAGAATCGATACCAAGACAAAGACACGAGACGCGACAGCCTCAGCTACGTAGACCCAGTTATTCTGGAAAAAATATCGAGCGCGCGTGGACTGCATGGGGTCGACCTCGCAACCCTCGGTGATGCACATCTAAGCAAGTTGATGCTCGACTGTCGCTCTGAACCGTTGCGTGCGCGGCAGGAGGAAGAGAACTTGTCCCTGCATAATTTCCTCACTTCGCACATCCACGTCATACCGTGCAGGGTCCGCGACAAAGAAGGCAAAAATCACACAGTCGTCGTCGAGGTTCTGCGGATATGTGCGCACATCGAAGCATGCGACCCAGCAGTTTCTCTCGTCCAGATGATCTCCAGTGGCGGGCATTGTCTTCAAGATCCTCTGTTGCGCGTGACAAACAACATGGCCCGAATGCTCGAGCTCGGCCCCATGAACATGACCAACATGTTTAGCTGCAACGCGGGCGCCGAAAACATCGCAACGCTGGGACTCGATGCCAACATACCGCTTGCGTTTTTCCTCTACCTGAAGCAAAATGGGTTCTCGACATACGAAGCGTCACCCTTCGCCGCAGACTTCCAGTGCTGCAGGATTGACGTCTACAACCCAGTAGAGGTCAAGATGTACAATAAATACCTGGAAATTCTCAAGCATTCACGTAGGAAGCAGTTCCAAATCATCCGCACAGAAACTCAACGGGATTACCAACCCGGCTCGCGTTGTTCACACCTGCCGATCAAGACAAAAAATTGGGACTTTCAAAACTTCTTCTCGGGCATTTTCTACATGGCCATCCCAAAGACAGTGTACAAGGAGAACGTCGAGTGTGTTCGGCAGATCTTGAGCACGCGGCCAGATGTGGACTGGCAGAAATTTGAAGATCAGAAGGAGGAATTCGAGCAGGCCATGTCCGACGACTCACATGTCTACGTAGGCGTCCACGGCTATCCGGTCGTTAGCGGATACATATGTGAGTTCAACCAGAGCTGCTCAAAAGAAGAGGAACTGCGGTCACACAAGAAGCGCAAGACCTCAGAGACAGAAAGCACTAAAAACGTCGAATCGAGCGTGGTGCCGTTGTATCTGTGGAGCTCACCGGCGTACCAGCTGTTCATGGCCAATGCTTGTCAGGATGCGGACCCGTTCGACCGTTTCATCGACAGCACAGCGCCAGACAACCCGGACTACTACAGCTTGCAGAAGCGCAGCACGTCTCTGACTGTCACCGAAAGCAACCTCTGGAATATTATGAAAGTCAAAAACAGGAGCAGCAACAAGCTCAACAAGTTCCAGTCCATCGCAAACCAGGTGCTCAAGCATTACGGCGTCAAGGGGCATGAAATGCACGACACGCTCAAGGATATCTCCAAAACCAGCGAAACGTCCGTGATCCTGCCAAACATGCACGAATCGGTTCAGCACTACATCAAGGCGTGGATAGAGTCCAGCACGAGCATGCCGATGGTGGCTCTGGCGAGGGGGGCGCAGTCTCTCAAACAGATCGCCCGCCTGTATGCGGAGGAGGCTGGCAATACGCGAATCATCAAGGACTACCTCTTGCTCGCTCGCCGCTGCACGAACCAGGTCGAAGCCGCCGTCAACGACGACGCCATCGTCTCTGCCATTTACCTGCTCAACACCCAGGCAATCGACATAGGTCTGAACTTCATCAACGAGATGACGAAGCGGTGGATGGTCGGCGCAGCGATCTCGATCTGGTGTGAGTCCCACAAGTTCAGTCCATACTGTTATCCGGTGCAGCCGTGCGACGCGGGCGGGTTCGACGTGTACACAGCACCGTCCAAGAACCACAATCACTGGAAGAAGCAAGTCGATGACGCTGGCAGATGGGGCCGCGGCAAAGACACCACCTTCCAGGAGGTCGGCGTCACCATGAATGCGTATGCAAGACACTGCTTGCCGGATCAGGAGACGCGCGCGAGCTACATCGCGAATCCAGGCGTCGAGAATCTCGACAAGGCCACGCCGATGACGCTCGCGCGCCAGACCGCAGTGGTCATGAACAACGGCAGCATAAACGCAGAGGTCAGCGATCACGAGCTCAGCTTCGGCAGGATAGTCGCCTTTCTCGAGGTCGCCAAGTGTGTCGCTGAACCAAAGCTGCTCCTGTTACTCTGGGCAGAGTTCGAACGTTTCGTCGGTTCGTCGGGGCAGGGGACAGGCACGCAACAGGACAGGTACAAGACATCACAGCACATGGCGCAATTGAACTTTTATCACACCAACGAAGGCCCAGCCGTCTGCTTTGCGAGCAACGCCATCAGTCAAAATCAGTTCGAGTCATTCGTCAGAGGCTGCCGTTGCAACCGCACGCCGTGCGGCACGTCCGACTCCACGGGCTGCTTCACGTGGAATGTTCTCCCGGTAGCCGCCGGAAGCGCTCCAGTGCAGCACCGCAAACGAAAGCGCAAAGCAAAAGATACTGAGGACTCCAACTTCGCCTTGAAAGGCGTGCATGTGCTCAAGCAGGACGACGTGTTCGCGAATGAGGCCTACTACTTGCTCGAGCACCTCAACCGAATGTTTTCCTTCATGCACCGCGGCCTGTGTCTCGACCGCGTCAAATTCAGCCGGTACTCATGGATCGACATGGACTGCCTCCGAGAAGCCTCGCTCTCCCTCACAGCATACATAGCCAAGCCAGTGTACTCAGCAAAGGACATCAGGGCGCGAAACTTCGACGGTGCGTTCGAGACAGCGATGATGGGCAAATGGACTAGACATGTCATCCACGGCGCCTTCTATCGCAGGATGCTCCTCTCGCGCGTAGATGACGAAGACAAAACTCACTGCCAGATCGAGCATGTGATGCTCGACGCCGTGAAGGCGTTCCTGTTCGTACCCATCTCCCTCTCAGCCGTGCTGTCAGCCATGCAGCTGTACTTCGCCCTCGTGCTCCTCGACATCGCGCTCATGATTATCACATGCATGAACCTGTACTACCTCCAGATGAAGAATGGATGTCCGCTGCACATTCTGGCATGTGTCGCACAGGAGCAAGAGAAGCACTTGTCGCACGCAGAGCTGCAAACGTACCACCAATTCGCAGAATTCCTCGTCAACGCCGTGTGCACGGACAGAGTCATGCAGAAATCCATACCCGAAGCCTTCTCGGAAGACAGTTTGCGCAAGCTGGCCATGGCAAAGACAGTCCTCAACTCTGCTTTTTCTCGGATCATCGAGCCAGACGCCACCAACATGCCAACCACGTTCGTGGCACACACCTTCTTCAATGTGGACTCGAGCGTCAATCCCATACAAGAGGAAAAAAGTGCCGAGTGCACGAGCAACGGCACATGCGAGATCATGGCCGCCTGGTTCGCACAGCAGCAAGCCCAGGCACAAACGGAAAAAAACAGCGCAGGAGAACAGTTCTGGACGAATGCCGTCGACGGCTGCGGCATGCCACAGCCGACCTCGAGCTCCAACACCGCAGGCAACTCGTCCGCTTTCATGAAGCCACAGAACTGTTACAAGTGGTACGACGGCGTGATACAGAGCGTTGGCAACGCGCACGGCGTCATCCAGAAATTCATCCACATCTGTGACATGGACCAGGACGCCAGCAGGCTTGATATGCTACTCGTAATTCTGAGGGTCCACTTCGAGAAACATCCACAGCAAAAGCACAGATTCATGCATGCAGTCTCACACAACGGCGTGCTGTCCCCTGCATGGACAGCACCTATCATCAACGAAGAAACAAACTTGGTCACCAACAACGTCTTTACATGGACCGTTCGCCCGAGGGAGCAGCCAGCTGCACAAGCACAACAGCCGAATCAGGTCACCTACAACGGCCTGCAGGTCTCCATGGCCACGGACATCCTCTTCGTCATCGTGGGACAAGCATTGTATGCGGCAGAGTGGAAGCATTCGGAACTCGAAAACAAAATAGTCGTCCACACACGCAACATGGCTAACGCAGCACAAGTGCTCGTCTTCCTCATGATGCACACCGCCATTCCGATGGCATACATACCCGCACACAACGGAGTAGTCGTGCTTAGTGAGCCGTCACACAAACGCGAGCACAACAACAGTCCGGTCATGATCGAGTACCACCGGCATCTGCACGTCAACCACTGCAAGGACAAACACAGCTTCCTCGACACGCAGAAACGAAACCCAAAAGAGTACGTTAAAATCACCACGTGCCATGGCGTCGATCTGATACTACACAAGCAACACTTGAAGGCAAACAGCTTGTCCACCGTCATAAAGAAACACGAGCTCTTCACATACCCACCGGAATCGATGGCACACATGTTGCCGTTCCTCGAGCACCTGCGTCACGCCAACATATCGCACTCGTCCAAGAAAACCACGAAACCGTTTGCTGACTCTGCGTTTGCCTTTTCGATCCTCGAATTCGGACGCTGCATCACAGCCGAGCACGTCATGCACATCCCGAGCACACTCACTGACTGTGCAGCGCGAGAGGAAATCCCCTGCATCACCTGGCAGCACGGATTCATGTTCGTCTTGTGCGTGTGCGGGAAAAACACGAAACTGTATCCCGTCACTCCGACACAGCCCGACGCGGAAAACAGATTCGACGAGCTGCCGCTTGCTGACGGCGTACAGTACATCGATTTCCCGACGAACCAGCTCTCGTATGCGATGGCGCACGGCCTTGTCCTCGACGACGGTGCGGTCCGATTCCAGCCCGCCCCGTGCGGGGCAAAGCAAGTATGCATCCCGTCGCTGCCATTCCTCATGTTCCCAATCATCCAGTTCGACACGCTGCTCTTGCTCAAACTCGGCACGTCCCTCGAAACCTTCGGCAGCGACCCCGACAACACATATGAAGACCTCACCGTCGGTCTGCTATGCAAGCACCAGGAAAGCAACGCGTACCTCACACACGGCCACCACTGCGTGCATTACTACGACACAAACAAGCAGGCGACCATCGACAGCGTCGACTTCCTCTTCGTCTCCCGATGCATGCTCATGGAAGGACACCAGCTCTTCCTCAAACTGCCTCTCGACGATCTACCGCAAATGCTGAAGCATATGCATGACTCTCCCGATAACGAGCACATAGGAAACAGGACGTTTGGCCTCGAAGCAGATGACATGATGGACATGCACACACACGTAGTCATAAAATGCTTCTACACCCTTTCTCCTGACAAACACACCACTACACTACAAGAAAAGAAAATCAGAGTACTCTTTAGCATACAGAAGCAGGACACGGACGCGTGCACGTTTGTGTTCCACGAAACGAAGCTATTCAACGACGATTTTATTTGCAACTTTCACATTATGCCCCCGCGGGACGAGACTATGCTACTCCTTCACTTTGCATGGAAGTAGTATGAAAGTATGTAAATAAAACACCCACTCACCAGTCCCGTAATCGTTCAAGTCGTTTGGCGATGTAATCTACATCATAGTCTAACCCTGCATCTGTATGCAAGATGTTTAGATTTGCTTGCATGCGTGGATCCTTTCTCGATGTCCCACCACTACCCTTTGTTCCGTCTTTTTGACCCACACCGTTAAGTCTTTCACGCTCCTCTGCATCACCTTCGCTTTCGTCATCGGAACTATCAAGCGTGGACTGATTGGGAAAACCCTGCACAGCATCCTGCACGTTTCCACCCGACACACTCCCTCCTCCTGCCTGAGCGCCTTCTCCTGATGCTTCTGCCTGAGCACCTTCAACAGACATGTTCGCTGCTCCTGACTGTGCATCTACACTCGACACGGCTTCGTCTTTCATGTAATTTTCGGGTATTTTATGCTCGTATTCTATCAAATGATTGTAAGCGTCCCAATCACGTTGGTCTATAGAACGGAATGCTTTCACGTAACACAACCAATCGTCCTTCGACGTCACATCATCTATGTTTTCAAGCATACTGTCCATCAGATTAGTGAGAAGTGTCAAATCATCGCCGCTTTTAACATTCTGGTATCTTTTCTGGACATACTTCTTCAAAATTTTAGTCTGTGTGTAAGTTTCGAATTGATCCTCATATTTCTTGTTTGGATCTGGATCCCAAATACGTGTTGCTATAACAGTCAATTCATCTTTCAATAGAAAAAAGGGCAAATATTTTTTGTTTTCTACACACAATTTCTGAAAAGGAGGAAACATTCCTGCTACATTAGGTGACGAATTTATCCAGGGGCCTACATCCGAGTATTGTCCACCTGTCTCTGGACGTCCTGGATAAGTACTCACGTCCCTGTAAAAAGCAAAAGTAAGTAATCCAAAACATACAACAAAAATAAAAAAAGCAAAAAAAGGGAAAACACTTACTTACCCCCCCTTTCAGGAGCTACACTGCCGGCGCGCGAATCTGATCGGTACTTCGAAGATTTACTATCGGCATCATTTTCTTCGTCAGTGGATTCGTCCGGAAGAACGTGAATTCTCGGCAAGACTGGTTGGTTCACAAGTTCCCTTGTTCGTGTCATCTTATCCCAAACATATTTTGCTGGTATGACAGCTCGTTCTTCAAAGTACTGCTTCCATGTGAAGAATCCCGAAGACAATGCATACACACGCGTCGCATTAATCGGGTGATGCATGATGCGAAAATAGTAACATTCATAGAAAACGCGAAGTATCTCGAGCATGTAATGTTTTGCCAGTCCAGAGGTCCACTCTGTATTGGCCGTAGGATCTGCTGGGTTATACATTATTGATTTTTGATATTTGGGATCCTTGACTTTTGCAACGATTGAAAACATGACATCTCGACACAGCTTGCGAATTACAGCCTTTTGGGTGTCGGTCTTGTATGGCATTTGGAATACCATACTCATGCGAAAATTTCTGATTTTTTGAGAATTGTTGGGTGCTCCGAATCTGGCGCCGATCTTGATTCTTGGTGAATGCACAATTTGCACTGCACCCGTTGATTCAGTCACACGTTTCACCAAGTAAGTACCTTCCAACACCGCTCGAATTTTGGAATCAATCGAGTGCAGGTCACTGGCTGATAATTTACATTCGTCACAGAAACTATGACAGCTGATGTAGGCTTTGTATTTCTCAATCAGCTCCGTGCGAGTAGAAACTACTGTTTCTACTGCTGGTGCTCCTGTTATAAGTGTTGGTTTAACAATACCTAACTTTTCTTTGTGTATGATGTTGTCGGCTATGTTTTTCTGTAGAGTACAAGGCACAAACAGTGTCATAAATGCGGGTATTGTTTTACCAGGCTCCCTCTTCGAAAGTACTGTATACGCTATGGAATAAAAAATGTAGTACTCTCTCCCGGGTTTTTGGAATTCTGCAACAGCGCCGTTTTCACCGTCAAGTACACCAAAAATTTCTTCTTCTTCATCCTCGAGTTTAGCACCTTCTGATACCATATTGTTCGTGGATACATACAACAAAAAAGTATTGTCAACTGAATCCAATGCGTAAGATTCATACGGGATTGTCTTGACAGCATTTTGTTCAATAACGTCTTTTGATCTCTTGGTTCTGTTCAGTCTCTGTGCCACGATTGTCTTGGGAAGCTCACCGTTAACGGTATTGGTCTGGAAGGCATAAAAGGATTTTTTTTCTATTTTGAAGGTGCCTGCAGGTTGTCCATAAGACTGGTAAACATATCTGGCATCTGTAATACTTGACGGATGAAATTCTGGCAATGGCATCTGACACATGGCAAACCCACGTGATTCTTTCCTGTTGCTCTCTCTCGGGGTCCTGTTTTCATTTTGCCTCGCCTTCGGTTGGTGCGAATGTGATCGCTGACCCCTGCCTTTGGAGTTTCCCCTTGATTGTGGCGGTCCCGCCGAACTCGACCTCGAATGGGGCCTGGAGTTTGACCTCGACTGCCGCCTCGAGCCTGACGTTCCATTATTTTTCATATTCAAGATCTCACGGGCGAGGTTCTCTACCCGCTTGTGCATCTGATCAATGTGATGTCCGCCTTTGCGTGGCATGCCACAAGCCACAGTGTCGTTTATACTTCCAGCTTTATTTTTTTGAAATCTGTCATGTTTATATTTGTGATGCAAACACAGCATGCATGCTCAGTGTGCGCAGGGACGCGCGGCTGATCACGAATTGTTTCTTGTACATCCCAATACTTGCACTTGCTCTCTGGTGCTGTGGCTTCGTCCTCACGCGCGTCCAGCTGTATGTCGAGGCGCTCGTCGGCGAGCAACAGCGGCGCAAGCACGAGGAATGGCTGATGCAGCAGTGCAAGAGCCCTGAGTTCTACGCCAACATGAAACACCACTCGGCGCTCTGCGACCAGGTCGAGGCTCACGCCCGCGGCTCCGTGCACCTCGTCGCCGCAATACAGCTCATCCAGAACACGTACCTGTGCGGGTATGCACCATGCGGCACCGTGATCGACCATGCGCTGCTTTGGGTCACCGGACACGGGCTGCTCTTCACAGGCCTCGCACTTGCGCTCGTGCTGCTCACTCCCACCCTCCTCGTGCCGCTCTACCGCCAGCACGTCAACTACGCTGCCGAAAAGTACATCGCCGACCGCATACATATGCCGTACGGCGAGCAGCACTACTTCCACCGACGACTTCCGAGTATCGAGACATTTCACTGAAAAACGCATGCCGGTCTATATAAGACGCTCGTCCACCTCTCATGCAAATTTTCGTCAAAACGCTCACGGGCAAGACCATTACTCTCGAAGTCGAGTCCTCTGACACCATCGACATGGTAAAGAGCAAAGTACAGGACAAGGAGGGCATACCCCCGGACCAGCAGCGCCTCATCTTTGCCGGAAAGCAGCTCGAGGACGGCAGGACGCTTGCTGACTACAACATCCAAAAAGAAAGCACGCTGCACCTCGTGCTTCGATTGCGCGGTGGGCGTAAAGTACATTCGTGACATATAAAAGACGCGCGCGCGTTATTGCATCCAAGATGGAAATCCCTCCGTTCCCGGACAAGAAAGACATACTGCTCCTCCTGCAGAACAACAGCATGCACATGCAGACATGCATGGCTGTAATCCTTCTGATTTCTGTCGCATCGCTCTGCCATGACTTGCCGCCACAGTACACGAAAACCAAGGCGGCGGCTCTCGTACTCATGCAGGTAATCATGATATCGCCCTACATTCTGTGGGACGGATCGACGCCTTTTGCTGACGATCTTACGAGCGGGTACCTGTCGTGGATTGAATTCCTCTGGACCTGGTATGACAACGTCTGGCTGTTTCAGTGTGCTTTTGCACTGCTGGGCGTATGCATCGTATGCAAGAAGCAGAAATCTGGCATGGAACACTCCATTGGCTCGTTGACGCCCATCTTCGACGTGTTCATCGAGTACCTCGACAACGACATGGAGAAATCCATGCTCCAGCATCTCGAGAAGAAATTCCCGATGTTCATCATCTCGATCGTAGTGCGTGCTTGCGAAAAGCACGCGGTTCCTCTCATGTCGTCCGCTTGCGTGCTGTACCACATCGGCAAATTTTTGTTCGACATCGCCTACGAGAAGCACATCAAAACACGCAAGAAAAAGACATGCTAAGCATTTTTTTGTCAGTTGTGAATAAAACAGCCAGTGCTGGCGCTTTGCCGCACTGAACAACATGCCGGTGTCTGGTGCGCAGGTAACCGGACGACTCGAATCAGCAGTGACGTTCAGTCTCACGCGTAGTGTATACACTTTCATCAACACGAATGACTCGAACATTCTGCTGTTGACTTGCCTGCTCATGTACATAATCTTTCACTTCATCCAGCGCCTCGTCCTGAACAAAATTGTCGACAACATTATTTCGCGGTGCATGAGTATCGTGCTCGGCGTAGTTGCGCTGCACATGACTCGCGAGATTCAGTTTTCCACCGTAGACCGCGTGCATGACACGCCCACAGGGAGCACAGCTGCCAAACTTATATGCTTGACTAGCATGCTGCTATTCGTCTCCGTTCTCCTCGACGACATCAAAATGCAGTACAACTTTGCGAATGTGTTTCTCTACATATTCGCGGACGCCATTCAGAGTCTCATGAAAGCTGACAGCGCCGGCTTTCTCATCCTGTGCGTCGCCTTTGTCACGTGTTCTTGCTCGTCCGTGGCCAACCAGCTTCTCCGGCAAATCTTGCCGGGTCTCGAGGTTCTCATGCAAGCCGTGACAACCGCCAACGTCAACCTCGTGCTCAACCTCGTGCAAGACAACTGCCCCACGCCGCTCGCACACATCAGCATGCTGCTGATTCTCATGCACGTCCTCGAAATATGCAAAGCGGTGTGCAGCGACCTCGAACAGACACAAGGTTACGCGGCGTACAAGATCAGCGCGCTGGTCTTTAGCTACATACTGTCGTTCCACATCGACATGCAGCTCCTCGCGATCCTTGTCGGCTGCGGCCTCATGGTGCTGCGGTACGTCAGCGTGTCGTCGGTATTCGACCAGCTTCTCTACCTCCTCTGCATAAACGCAAGCATATACCTCACGAACCTCGCCATCGGCTACGTGCACGGCGTGATCGCAGTGCTCACTATGCTCTGCCTCGTCATTTCTTTCGAGACTGTCAAAATCCTGTTCGAGTGACGAGATATAAACGACCACATCCATATCCACATGAAGTATCCGCGAGTGCTCGCGCTGCTTTGCGCTTGTCTGTGCTGTGTCGCACACTCGTATCCGCAATTTCAGTGCGACAATGAAATTAACTTGCTCACTGGGTTCAACTTCGGTAACAGCCAAACATTCTACAACAGATTCACAAAGGATGGAAAATCAAATTGCGACATAAACAACTGCAACTGGTTGTTCGGATGGATTCTGAAAGACAGTGACAGCGTCAACGACGCGGACTGCGATTGTACAACATACGATGTCGACCAAAATCGGTTCAATATTCCCACAAACAATCCACCTAACGTGTGGATATGCCCGCGACACTGCCAAGCCATGCCCCAAATCAACGTGCAAGTGACGTTAGAAACCAGCAAGGTAACGTGGACCGAAAGACAAGCAGGGGTTGGGTCGTTCAGGTCTCAGTATAATTATCTTTGGTCATCACCTATTTGGCCTAACACATATCGCGTGGCAGACCGATCTTCAGTCAGTACTACACCAGAAACGTTGTCTGTAATACTACCCGGTGCCACATGCGACAGTGGAGGCAGGAACTGTCACAGATTCCAGAAGCGTTCGGACTCGGAAGACGACGTAGCAGACTGGAACGTGTACTCCCTCCGTTCACCCGAATCGTGCTTGAACCATCGATACGGTTCAAATTGGAACGCGCGTATATTGTCTTGTCGCCATTGGAAACCGCCGGGAGATTTTCCCACCATGACACACTTCAACGACAACTTTTGGTCTGCAGAACCCAAAAATATTCATACATTCGACGCTGAACAAAGTGGTTTAAAGACAAACCAACAGAGCATATCACAATGTACCGAAGTAAACTCAGGAAACCGGTATTATTTTTACAAGACGCCGTGCTGGCAAGAAGGAACTATTAACAATCTACTATTCTCAATAAAGCCGTTCTACACGGCTTACAGGAACCACAACCCGAAAGGTGACAAAACATCATGCGTTATGGTTGTACACGGCAGCGTGGATTCGAACGACAAGAAATGGCATCAGACTTACTTTGAAAACCCGACCGTGGGCCCCGAGTCGAAAGCCGCGACATACTGGGAATCCCCACCGTATACACCATATCATGAGTACTACAGACATGATTACGACAAATACAATAATTTAGTCAAAGCAGTGCGTCCCGATTTTTACAAAACAAACAAAGGCGAGGTCAAGAAGTTCAAATACAACTTTCAATGCGTGAATGGCAATGCAGGAGGTCCGTCCGGCGACGCATTATACTACCACTCCGGCTGCAAGAGCGTGCAGTGCATCGATTTCATGACCAAACCGTGTTACGACAACGTATACCGCTACGACGAGATGGTTTGTAACTTGATCTCTTACGTCTTCAAAACCACGATAACGTTTCAGAAATTCATTGAACAGATTGTTCCAGAGACAAAATACAGAGAGCCTTTCATGTCATATGGGCGGCACCCTTCGAATGGCCCGTCGTATTTTCAGATCAGCTTTGATAACACAAAAATAGACGTAACCAAAGATGGAATCACACCGGTTTACCCGAATCAGCCTACTGCTTTCACACATACAAGCACGATACTCGTGTCTTTAAAACCATTGATGTCGTGCAATGGATGTGTAAATATTCCTCTACATGGCCGAACCACGGAGGTAATCCCGATGGCCAATGAAATCATGCAATGTAGACCTTGCGTGTTATATGAAAAGACTGCTATCATCTACACATACCAGGACTGTGTCAGCTGCGACGCACACCACGTGCGCAACCCAGACAAAGCGACGCAGTGCAGGAAATGCGGCGAGATCAACCGCACGACGCCGATGCGCAGGATCCAACCGGCAGACGCATACTGCACCACTTGCAAGCTCTTCCAGTATTTCGACGGGAATACACCGCAGGGATGTGAGTTCCTGCCAACGGTCACAGACAACATGCAAGTCATCGACGGGAAAGTCGAGCTAAAAGGAATGGAGTACTACATCAAAAACGAGATCCGCAAAGAGATCCCCCCACAGAAGTATCGCGAAGACATAGCCGAAAACACGTCCTGGTACGCCGAGCTCATGCTCGCGTCGTGCACGTACAGCTCGCGGGACGCGTCCATCGTCAAGCGACTCGACTTTCGGAGCTGGTGCGGGCACCAGGAAATGGTCCGGCACCAGCAGGCGTACGTGCAGCTCGTCGGAAGCACGCTGTACATGCCACTCAACAACGACGGAGGACGCACTCGCAGCAACACGACTGTCGTGGACTTCTGTGGCAGCTCAGAGCTCAAGAGGGTGCAGGGCAGCAGCACCGTCGACCTCGAGTGCGGTACAAAAAAGTTCTCCATTATTCGCGATGGCTTTAATGACCCGTGCACGCTCTGCATAGGCGCAAAGTACACCATGAACTGCTGGCCAACGTATGCCCCCGGCCTCGAGATTTACGACGACAAGTACTTCCTCCCGAGCAACAAGGCTCTCAAGCCACAGCCTGGTGAGTGTACTTGGTGCAACAAAGTCTGCGAAAAGGCCGACCACTACATCGCCCCTGTCGAGTACTCCTGTTGGTGGAACGGCACAGGCCGCATGCCGGGCGTGCTCGGGTCTATTCCCACCAACTTCTCGTGGTACAAGCCGGCCCCCTGTCAGACGTGCGAAAACGTGCAGCTCACCCCAGACGTGGCCAATCTCGTTCTCGCCTGCGGCAACCGAGTCTCGTACCGCCGCTGGCTCCCCGACGAAGTCTCAGACAGCGCAAAAACCCCGCTCCGCTCCATCCCAAGTATACAAATATGCTGCGTGGAGCCACTTACCGTCAGGCAGTGCACAGACAACGAGCTGGAGTTCCAGACCTTTGCCCAGCAGAGCTGCAGGCAAAGCATCGACGACATCCCACCCGTTGCGTTGCCGTACTGCCCGCCTGGCTGGTACGTCGAGCCCACCTGCGCGGCGGAGAACCCGCTCTGGCAACCCGACTGCTGCGTCAAGTGCAAGTCCTGCCGCGGCGGCAAGTTCAAGACCGACGCGTACTACGACTGTCCGGGCTACGAGTTCTTCGACTCGCAAGACCGCGGGTGCACCACGAGTTGTCTCACCAATCAGTACCTCAGGAACGAGCGATGCATAAAGTGCGAGGCCTGTGAATGAATAAAATAATGCAGCAAGTATAAAAGACAGTACAGAAACACATATCGCAGGATATGTTCTCGATCTCCCTCACCGTCAAGCGCAACAGCAGCGTCACGTATGAGTACACCGGTCGCATGATCGATGGGACCTTCATCAACAAAGGCATTCTCCACGAGAAGCCCAACCCCGACAGCTTTTTCGGGGATGGCAAGGACGCCGGCAACGTTGCCAAACTGACTGGACATGAGTTGCAGATCGAACACAAACAACTGAAGACCGAAAAGGGCATTCAGAAGTACCCGCAGTGGGCGACCGAGAGCGACGGAGGCAAGCAGACGATCTACAAGACCCACAATGGCTGCTCGCTTCCTATCGGCCAGACCATCTCCTACACCCCCTCGAAGGAAACGGAGGTGATCTTCAAGCTCGTGCAGGAGATCTCCGACGAAGAGGAGTACATCTCTGATGACGACGAAGTCAAGTTCGTCGTCACTACACCTACCGCAAGTGCCAAGTCTCCTCCCGCAGGTGGCAAGGGCAAGGGCGCGGGTGCTTCCACGGTCGACAAGAAGGCCGCGGCGGAGAAGGCCGCTGCGGAGAAAGCCGCTGCGGAGAAAGCCGCTGCGGAGAAAGCCGCGGCGGAGAAGGCCGCGGCTGACAAGGCCGCGGCGGAGAAGGCCGAGGCCGACGCTCTTCTCGTCAAACGCCTCACCGCACAGGTAAATGAGAAGAGGCAGGTGATGAAGACCAAACAAGCTGAGGTCGACGAGCTGAAGAAGGAAATCTTCAAACTCCGCGTCAACATCGCGGAGTCGACTCCCATGCCCCACGAGGATTTCAAGATCATACCCTCTGTGGTCAGGGAGATGGTCCCAGAGACCACACAGACCGCATTCTCCGCATTCCGCTCTTTCAAGAAGAACGAGACACTCCTTCGTCAGTGGGAGATCAATGCGAACAAATTGATGAAGGCGGAGAAGCCTAACTACACCAACCGCCAGGTGATGATCTTCATGGGCACCTTTTACAAGGCGTGGGCCGAGGATAACGCGGAAGCTGCTGCCAAGTATGAGAAGCAGGCTGCTGATTTCAACGAGCAGAACAAAGTGGCCAAGGCCACTGCCGCTTGCAAGAACAAGAAGAGGAAGCTCGAAATCGCTGCCGGTGAAGGTTCCTCCAGGCGCCGCAAGGACAACGGAGGGGCATTCAGGGGCCTCAACGAACCCGACGAGGAAGAAGAGAGCGACGACAACAAGGAGTTCTCCTTCGACGGAGTCGGCGAAGATTCGGATCGCACTTAAGTTTATCAATAAACTCGATTCGTTTTTTATGCTTGTATAGATGTTCACGGAATCGAACCGCGATGAAAGCACCATGCACATCCAAGGTCCTTGCGGACCCCAAGGGCTAACCATTGTTTGTTTTATGATTTTAAGTGTTGTTGTCTTCCATGTGTATGAGTTCATACTCATCTTCGACGCCACTGTCGTCGCTGCAGTCGCTGTCAGAAATTTCTCCACAACCTAAAAAGTCGTACCATTTCTGTAGCTCTTTCTCCACGAGCGCATGCTCCACTTTGCCGATGTGGTTTTTGCTAGCCCGTAGAAGTTCGCGGACGCGTTCCAGGTTCTTTTTCATACTTTCAAACTCCGGATACTTCTCCTCCGCCTTTCGTTTCTTGCTCTGCTCCTCTTTCGAGAGTTTTTGCAGGGCTGTCTCCGCCTCCTGCAGCTGCTTCAGTATCTGCTGCACCGGCGTCTTCAGTTTCCTGACACCGTTCAGGAGATCCGTGATTCGTTCCTTCACGTCAGCCACCTTCACTATTTGGTTGTGCCAGCACTTGTAGAATTTCGGGAAATCCTGTGCATATGAAGGCAGTAGTTTCATGCGCACCGTCGGCTCCGGCAAAGGCTTGGCCTTTTTGAAGCGCACGATCCTCGGGATTCCGTTTTCGTCCTGGTACACCATTCCGCATCTCATGTAGTCTGCTTTGGTCGGTATCACAGACTGCTTCAACCCGCACATCTCACGCACAGTTTTCTGACTGATCTCAGTCGTCATGAATTTGAACGCTTCCAAGTCCGTGCGTGCCAGCTTCTTTGTCTGCTGCTTGGGTCCGTCCTGTGGGACGAGGGGCTCCTCTTTCTGGAGACTCAAGAGACGCTCCGTCTCTGCAATGCAGGCCTCGTTATTGCACAAGTCGCAAAAGAAGCGGTCCGATTCGTGGTTCCACCCTTCTTTCTGCTTACTGCAATACCCGCACATCGCGCGTTGGCACGGTATAATCCTCTTGGGCGCATTCTTGTCGCGTTTCGTTTCCTCTTTCACCCCCTCGCACATCCACACACAAAGGTGGGCGTTGCTGCCGTCCTTGAGCAGTTCTTGCTCCGGCCGTCCACATTTGACACATGGTTCCGGCTCGTTCACATCGACAGAGACGTAATCACAGGTCAAAAACTCCTTCATGACAAGCATGATGAAATTTCGAGTCATGCCGAGACCAATCTTTTGAAATTTGAGTCCCTTCTCGACGTCTGTCATGCACTGCTCCCAGTGTTGTTTGACGAAAGTGTCAATCTTACGCTCATCCCCGACGACCTGTATTTTTTTGTCCGCACACCACTGCAGCACGGCATTCTGCAGGTTCTGCTTGTCGGGGATCGCATCGCTCGGATCACGCCAAGCGGCTCCGCTGGGCAAAGCGCGCGGTTTGCTTCCGCCTCCGTACGACATGTCCAGCTACTCTCGTATTCTCTGGATGCTGCATTAGCAGGCATCTTTTATATGAAACGTAAAATGAAAACATATTTCTCAAATCTGTATCGATTCGATACCAACGCCATTTTCTGAACGTACAGTATATAAGATCTACACAAACGAGTCATGTCGCCGCACGATAACACGAATTTGGCAGACATGCATGCACTACTGCAAGAGTGGAAGGATTTGCATGAGATGCATGACTTCGATCATACTGAAGGAATAATCAAGGCACCTAAATTCTTAAAAAAAATTGGAAGTGGCCTTGTCAAAGTCTCCAACAAAGCCCAAGGTCAATTTGGAACAGCTTCGAATAAATGGTTAGACTTCAAATTGGTAGGCGACCAAGGAAGGTTTGCAATTATGAAAGAGTTGTTCGTCTACATCGAAGGGGAACTTCCAAAAATAGACGACGACCACATAACAGAAATGAAGGAGGCATTGTGTGGCATCAATGTCGTAATAAATGCATCAACAGATAAGACAAAAACAATCAAAGCATTATGGTTGGAGTGTTCTGAAGCCAAAGATGACAAACAATGGAAGGATGCAGGTGACGAAAAGAGACTAGAATATATGAAAAGCTTCATTCAACAACTGAACCAATGCTTCCAATCTAAAATTGATAGCAGCGCAGTAACCAGCCTGAAGGATGCCTGTATTAAGATGGAAATGTTTAAACCAAAATGGACAGAAATAGTTCTTCAATACCAAAAAAAATGAATATGTAATTGACGCATACCAACGTAAGTCTTTCTTTAGATGATTAAATGCAAGCCCACGGAGAGCGCATCTACGTGACCGTAGACCCCAAAGAAAAAACTGCTTTCCGTGCCCTGGGCGGCCGCTACGGACACGGCATGGCACCCTTCCACGACCTCTCCAACAACGCAAAGTTTCAAACCTGCGCCGCGCACCAGACCGACCCGGACCCGACGCAGCACGACTGCTGTCTGTACCACGACCGGGAGTACACGCTCTTCTACACGTCAGAGCAGGCACAAAAGCTCAAGTCGCAAGACAAAGCCTTCTTCTGGCGCTCCTGGTATTGGTCCTGCGCCCCAGTCCGCGACGATCTCGAGGAACAGACGGACGTCCGGGACCACTTAGCCCGCGTCCACCGGGACTCCCCTTTCGCTGACTACGAGCTCGACGTGTCCTTTTACCTTAATCTCAGACAGCAAGAGCGCGCCATCGCAGGCTCCTTTTCGTATGAGAACCCGAATCCCGGCTTGCATGAGGCCAAAGTGAAGGCAAAGCATATAAATTGAGATACATTTACATCAATATAAAGGAAAAACACGCGAGAGGAATGCTACATGATCTTCTCGTGGACATGAAACTCGACAAGTTCACGTATTATCGGCATCTAGAGACAACCGCCATCGAATCGGCATGTGATGAGATTGAAGTTGCACAGCTACAGGACATTCTGAGAAAGTACACCACTGCAGAAGACATGTTCACGCAGCAGTACTTACACAGGACCAACCAAAACATCAAGCTACTTGTTGACATGGGCAAGGCCGTGGATAATCCAGAGACGGCCGGGGAAGTATACAACAAGCTCAAAGAAAGAGAACCTCTATACTTTCGCTGTCTCGTTGAGGTCTTCAAAGCATGGGTCAAGAAGACCGAAAAAACACCCACGTCATCGGCGATACTTCCAGAGATTCAAGATGAATCCATGAATGAACCGTAGTCACGTTTCGTGCAATAATCTCATGATTCGCGATAATAAAGTTTCCATACATGAACTCTGCGTCTTTCTCACCATACCAACTTCCTTGCACCCATTATTCACTCCTTCCAACATCGCCTGTATGTGTGCATACCCAGCAGACGTCTCCACGTTGATCCCGTGATTCAGCATCAGCAGCCGACAGTAAATCAGCGCGCACGCGTACGTGTCCACCCGCGCGTCGTGATGACCTTCCAAAGCCCTCCCCGTCACCGTCTGGTACACGCTGTGCAGATTGTCTCCTCGATTGTCCATGATCTTGACGAGTGAGCCATTCTTCCACCGAGCGCGTCCCGCCGCATCCAGGTCCCCGTGCTGCGTGCAGAACCACTGGCTTGTTTTAAAACGTTCCATGAGATCGTACAGCTCAGCGATGTCCACCACCTCTTTCACAGTCCCGCGCTTGCAGTCCATGTACTCCAAATACTTGATCTGATTCTGAATGCTCTGCACGATCCACTGCCGGTCCTTGACCGCATTGTGCGCAACAAACATCACGTCCCCCGCACGGTCCACAATATCCCGCAGCTTGGCGTGCAGCGACGCGATGTCCCTGCCTCCTCTTACATCCCCCTCCGTCAGCCCGTGCGCCGTCTCCGCGTACTGCGAGTGAATGTAATTCCCGTGCTGCCGGAAAACCTCGTAATACGGGTCCCCCAGCACGTTCATGCCGCCGTCGTGCATCTCAGCCTCCAGCATGCAAATCGACAGCACCGCCGGTCCGAAGCACGCCCGCACCACCGCGTCCACGTGCGCTTTCTGCTCGACGTCAAACGCAACCAGCTCCACACCCTCCGCACGTGGGTACTCCCCGTCCACCGGCTGGTCGTAGTAGAAGTGTAAAGCTCCGTCCCCGGCCCGAATAAACTTCCACACGATCGACTGTGATAACTGCTCCACAGCCTGTCTCGTGAGCAAATCTCGGTACAGTTCCGTAAAAAAATTATCCGTGCTCAGCAGCCGGATTTGCTCCGTCTGTCTCCAGAACTGACTGAAGGCCTGCTCGAAAGGCATGTACACGAATCTCTTCAGGTTCTTGTTTTGTGATTTTCCAGTCGGAAGAAAGTCCTGCAAGATTCGATAGAACGAGGCCTGCAACCGTGATGTCCCCCAACCATCCACCGGTTTCGTCGTGGTCATGACGTTGAACACACCTCGTAATATCCCTTCGATACAATCCAACTTCGCGGCAGTAACGTCCCGCTCCTCCGCCTCCGCTGCGGCCATTGCCCGTTCAATGCATCGGATCAGGTAATACCGACACGCCGGCTCCCTTCCGTTATTGACGCCGCTCGTCTCACAGTCCAAGAATACAAGTTTTTTGATGTCATTTGTCATGACCATGAACGCGGAAACGTAAATAATGTAGTGCGATTACTTGAGAGCTACAGAACTATCGGAAATCCTTAAAAAATATGTCTCTCTCAGTCCAGAAAAACAGTGTTGGTCCAATTCGCATTGCGCACCGTGACCCAGTCGCAGTCCAAGATCCCGTATGTATCGTTTATGAACGTCTCGAAAGGTTGTGCACAGCCATTCAGCGGCCAGTACGCGTAGTGCATGTCTCGGATGTAAGCCTTCAGCCAGTCCCATTGCACGCTTGTGTCACCCACCACAGCTCCGAACTCGCCCACCCACACGGGAATGTGTCTCGATTCCCAACGGCGCAGGTCCCATACCACCGCGCTGTACGTCTGGTAAAACACGCTCAGTCCCGCCTGCAACGCTCCGAGACACGCATTCCACGCACAAAAGCATAACAGCAGCCTGCTCCAGCTCATCACGTTCTCATACGTCAAGATGACGAAAAAAGCCACTGTCACCACAAAAAACCCAGAAACGCCGAAATACAGCGTTATGTTCGCGTCGTCGGCGATCGAGCTACACCCGACCTGTCTTGCCTGCTGCATCCAAACCAGGCTTACGACCACCGCGTACACCGGAAACAGTCCAGCACCGGCAAACACGTACGGCCACGCGGGTCGGCTGTTCTGCACTGCTATGTACGAGCGAAGGACGTGCTGCTTTCGGCGCAGGTAGTATACGCCAAACAGGTTGCCCGCGGTGAAGATCAAAGACAGCCAAAACACCAGCACCCAGTTCACGTTTGTAAACCACCACGAGAAAGTGTATACGTGCGTCGTGAAGACGTACTTGGACCTGTAATTTTGCAAGTCCTGCATCGCGCGTAGATCGTATGCGCGAGAGAGACCGGACACGATCACAAGCACCTCGGGGTTTACCTCCCGAATCGCTATGTCCGCCAAAAGCGTCGCGGCTTTCCAGTCCGAGTCCGTGTCGTTGCTCTGGCCCCACGTGATCACGGTCCCGTCCTGATCATGGATTTCGTTCCGGATGTCGATACCGACCACGAGGGGGTTGTCCCTGTACCTCGATGCAAGCGCCACAAGCGAGGCGACCCAGTCTCGCGTCGGAAATCTGGCCGTGTGCCAGAGGCCCTGTGGCACTTTCTCACCAGCGCCCACCCACCCGGCAATGCTATTATGGTTGTTTAAAATCACCATCAGTCCCCTCCGCGTCAGCTCCTGCACCTGGCAGTCGAGAACCTCCAGCGCCGTCGAGACATTGCACTCTGAGCGGTCGATCCCGGCGATCGCCGAGGCGTTCGGCGTTGGATTGTCTATCACCAGCTCCACCGACAGCGGCAGCCGCACGCAGTTGGCCCCGATCCCTTTGATGCTCTCCGCGATCTCTCCACACGATCTTTTATCCAGACCACCCGCCACAAAACTCTCCAGCTGTCCGCCGTACCAGTTGATGCACCGCAGACGCACGGGCAGGTACGTCTCCGCCGATCGAATCTCCGTGTCGAAGCTGTAGAGCCAGGCTTGTGCAAGTGGTAGCACGAGAAGATACACCAACCCAAAGAGTCTCGACATTTTATTATCTCATGTGAAATGCTTAATATGCTAACCGTGAATCCATAAAATCCTGAGACACAACCGTAGGCGTGGAAAACCACAAGTCACAAATCTTTCCGTGATTGTATCTCAAGTAACACCACGGCTCCTTCCATGGTTTTGTGTGGATAAGATGGATCAAGTGTGCGTATTGCAAAACTTCTTCAGAGGACGCTGTGTGCTCATAAAGCAACACGTTGTATTGTTCTGACATCGTCAATGATTTTTTTGTGTTCGGATGAAAAACATAATTCAAAATCGCCTGGTCACGTTGGTTCTTTTCGGGAAGAAGTGCTTCCTGTATCTTTCCAACGATACCTGAGTTCGTCTCAATAAATTGAATGAGAGCACTATCCTGAAGAGTCACGTACAAGTGCATGAGCTGATTAAAGACACTGGAATGGGGCAACACGAGCATAACCCCAGCATTGAACCAGTTACATCGCCTCTCGCGTGCCCACATGATGTGCTTGCCTGTGCGCTGAAGTTCAAGTGTGCCATTTACAATCAAACCACTGACGTCATTTACCGGGATTATGTCATTATCGACAAAGAGTATGCTTTCGTACTTTGTCATATTGAACACCACGAAGCGGTTGTATACACCCCCACCAATCGGCTTGGAATGACATACTTGGTCGTACCCAGCTCGGAAAGCCGACATAATAGCGACGTCCGTCACCTGAGGCGATGTTTCTTGTACCATCTCGAGGATGATGTCTATTTCGTCCCTGATGGTGCGCAGGTACCAGTTCAAGCGTACACTCAATTTAAACGCCGACAACAAGTACCCTTGACCATCCCCTATGTTTTCCACCAACACCGCGTAACGGACAGAGGGTCTTGGTTTCAGATCCGCACAGAGTGGCAGTGACGTGCTGTGCTTGTAAAGCATGTAAAAATAGTTCTTCATGCCATGGTGAAAGACGAGAGCAGTATTCGAAGGGAATCTATATCCGTTATGCATTTTTACAAGGATGTTGTTTATCGTTTGATTTTGGTATGCAATAACTAACAACAAAATGAAACATATTTTGAGGTGCACGATGAATTTGAAAAAAAATCGCATGTTATATGATACACAAGACATTAAAAACTGAATTACATGTTTAATAAAAGATAGCAAAAATATCAATTTTCACGACAAACAGACAACAAAAAAAATCAATCAGCACAGAAGATCAATAGCAGCATCATACACATGATGCAGGAGCAAGAAACACCAGACCCATGGTCGTACACATCGATATCGGTGTTCGTGGGGTACTTCATCGTATCGTCAAATATGATTCTCTTCAACAAAGCGTGTATGATGGTCTTACCAGCGCCCTGTACAGTCACACTTCTGCAAGTGACGGTGACCACATTTCTCATTGTCGTCGCATGGTGTTGTTCACTCGTCGAGATCAAGTCAGTGAATCGCGTCATTCTATCGCAGTATGTGGCATACTCAATCCTCTTTGTCCTTGGCATCAATTTCACCATGCGGTCGCTGGCGATCACGAACGTCGAGACTGTATTGATCTTCCGCTCATGTAGTCCTATTTTGGTTTCTTTCATCGACACACTCTTCCTCGGTCGAGAGATACCATCACGCAGGTCCTTTCTGGCCATGCTCTGCATCGTGCTCGGAGCTACGTGGTTTGCAGCCAGTGAGTTGCAGACAGAGGTGCCTACAATCGAACTTTCCGGCGTGTGTGTAAACGCCGTCAACTTGCTACTTACAGTCGCCCTCATGACGTGGGGAAAGTATGTAACAGACAATAGCGACCTCAACTTGACAACATCCGTGTTTGTGTGCAATTTGACGTCGATAGCACCGATTATTTTCATTGCAATACTCGAAAAGGAACATGTATGGGCACTGGAACAGTTCGAGGTATCCGTGTATTCAGTCTGTATTCTCACCACTTCAAGCTTGATGGGTACTGTTTTGAGTTATCTCGGCTGGAAAATGCGCGGGATGATGTCCGCAGCGTCTTTTACGGTGGTGGGAGTCCTAAACAAAGTCTTCACGATACTCATCAACTTTGTAATATGGAAAGACCACGCCATGTGGTGGAGCACACTCGGTCTGGTACTCAGTCTCGTCGGAGGCTCGTTTTATCAGCAGTCGACAGTAAGATTACTTTAACGTTGCTCTGTGGGTGGAGGGAACAACGCTCGAGCACACACAAACTCCTTTTCACGGAAGTTGACCATCGTGCTCAGACTCAGTTCCAGATTTCTAGCGTGGTTGATGTGGTGTAGAACAAGCGGCGCCAGTACCTTCGTGATGCCTTGTAGCTTCATATACCCAGACAGCCATATGTCGTCGTTGTTGAAGCACTCATCGGACAGGGACTCAGCGACCGTCCATATATTTGGTCCAAAGGAAGACACGTGGTATGCTACCCCTGACCAACCCATCAACCAGCCGTCACACACGCGAGGTCCCACCATGATCTTCATAAAATATAGCGGGTCAAAATTCAACAACGTGCCGGCAAGAAAAGTGTCACTTCCATCGGCATTCCACATTTCACATCCAAATGAAAGCGCTATGTTCTCTTTCATGTGTGTGGCGAGCCATTTCACGGTGTCCTTGTTGTACACTACGTCGTCGTCGAGTGTAATTACGACCGTGTCTGGATGTGTCTCGAGCAGTAGTGCGCCTACGAGTTTTGTCCCTGGACCCCAGTCGTCGTCGAGGAACTGCACGGTCAATACACCGATGTCGTACACATACGAAGTCTTGTGTACGTTCACGTTCACGTGGTACACGGGTAGGACACCTACGTAGTCCGAAAACCACGCGACCATGTCCTCCTCGGTCTCGTTGTAGTGTGTGGATTCCACCGAGATGTCGTTCCATCCTACCGTGGTCGTCGGTCCGAGTGTTCGAAACTTTCGAGGGATGGTTATTATCACCCGATCTGGAAACTGTGACTGCTCGAAAATGCTGTCGAGACACCGGCGCATGAGGAAAACGCGCTGACTGAAGGTACTGATGCTTACAACGGTGCGCGAGGGTTTGTGTACCGGCAGGTCTACGGGTTCATCAAAAAACAAAATGTGCGGTAGCAACCAAAACCAGATGAAAAACAACAGCGTCAAAACAACCGACAATGCTATTATGCGATATCGTCTTTCGTTACGCTTACCCTTGGCATTTCCTCCGAACATGAGATAATGTTGTCTGTGGTTTAAATTTTTTTTATGAAATCGTCGTTTCAATACCCGAATGTCCAAGGAAAATAGATGCCGACCACACGAATATCAATTTTCATTTTACTTTTTATATAAAATTCTTTCAACAAAGCCAAGTCATTCAGACAGTCACACCACCATGTCATCCAACATCGAGCTGATCTCGATCCCTGCGCGCAGGTACAAGCACGCACTGAGCATTGCTACTGCGAAAATAAAAACTTCATGCATCACACCGTGCAGCACGATGGCGCACAGGTGATGCATGTGCAGGTGTATGTATGACTGGAACGCGTTCTCGTCGCTGATCATATATGCTTATTTTCATTGATATCCACACATGGTCTCAATAAACAAAAAATACTATATCTTCACCACCGCTCACAAGCGCCCACCACACTGCGCAACGGATTCATTTCGCCTCCCCACACACTCACAAACTTCTTCTTGTACCGCTCCACCATCTCCACAAACACTTCCGTGCGCTTGAGCTCGCACGCTGTTTTGCGTTCTCTATCTAAATACGCGCGCAGCTCCACCGAGTTCATGCTCAGCGTCTGGCAGGCGTACAGCGCAGCCAACAAACTCGTGATGCGGTGCTGCAAGCGTGTGCGCTCGTCGCTGTCATAGAACGCCATTCTCTTGACATCAAAGACTTCCGGCACGTGATGGTACAGTGGCTCCAGACACTCGTGGATCATATCCCGTATGTACGTGATGCGGGGAATTCGGTGTACTCTACCCTGCTCCTCCTCGCCCGGGTCTTCCATCGTCACAAGTGTTTTCAAGCACCACTCAAAGTCTGCGATGTCCGCCTCCATGTTCTCAGACGACACTACGTATACCTCCTCCCACGGGCCGTTTTCTGACAATCCGTTCCGGCTCCGCACGGCCTCCCGCTCGCTCGGAAGAAGACCGTCCAACACCACTTCCAGCACCATCCGCTCACTCCAGCGCGTACCAACAGGCTCATATGTACGCTGTCCAAACGTCAGACTGTCGCTGTACATCGCCGGTCCCGGTGGTGTCTCGTCTCCGACAAACTGCATCAAATTTGTTTGTATTTCCAACACGTATTTTTTTTTATTTTTTTTATAAGCAACATCAAACTCAGGTCTTATTAAAGGAATGCAGTGTACAGACATGTCCGTGTGTTCCCAGAACAACCTGGCGCAGTTGCTGATCATCGTACAAATGCGCAAGACAAAGCCAGTGGTTTACTCCGTGCAGAAGCCCGAGACCTTATGGGATGGCGACGACCGGGTCGAGGAGAGGACACGCAGGTTCTACGTCACGCTTCGGCACTTCAGCGGAGAGATCATAGGCAGACACGTTGGTTTGATCGAGGAGATCGAGAAGCTCAAGGACAACTTCGGCGAGAGGCGCACGTACAGGCTTCCCGTCGGCACTCGCCAAGGTGAGCATCTCGTCGTGTACGTCTACAACCCCGCCGTGTGCAAGAACGGGACGCTGCCTATTCAAATCAGCACTGTCGATCTAAACGCCGCTGAAATCACAAGAAACCAGCACTCAAAACAAGGTGCTACAACAACAAACGACTTTTGTGTCAGCGTCGAACCCGACAACTGCCAGGCCGTACGCACGTTCGACTGTCAAAACATGCAGAGGGGGCATGTCACGCGCCTGTTGAATCTAGACGATAACTACCTAGTAGAGCTGCGTATTTTTATTGAAGGAAACGAATAAACACCCTTATTTTTTCTGCAAATCAGGCGGTACTGTCTGTTTGACCGCCTCACACAAAATGCAGAAAATGCAGCACACTTTGTTTTGTCTCCTTTCTTTCCTGGTAATGACCGTGACAAACGCCTTCATGCACTCCTTTCTAGCCGACGACTCGGCCGTCTTCCCCGTGCTTCCAAACGCGTCCCGCAGATTTCACCTGTCCCGCACAGCTCTGTACTCCGACGGAGGCGAGTCACCCCCGCCGTCCTCCTGGACCAAGTTCAACAACACACCCGTCCTCAGCCGCATCACACGCAACGAGATCAACACGCGCCGCGTCGAGAATATGCTCACAGACTTGTTCTCGGCGCTTCTCCACGCCGACGACTGCACACTCCTCGAACGCCAAACCCAGGGCATGGGCTCTGTCTACCTCGACGGAAACTTCAGCATGTCGCGCCCCCCCCTCCTCCTCCGCCACGGTGTCCGTGAAATCATGAGCAAGTATAGTGTCCCCCTCCGCCCCATCGAGCGCAAGTGGAAACCGTCCGCATACAACGATAACACGACAGACAATGAACCCGATATTTGATGTGTTTGTTAAATTTTAATAAATAGAACTCAAACACAAGTTTGTTTGTTCACTACGTCAAGCTCTCACTGTCGCTCGAGGTGTCGCTGCAGAATCCACTCTGCTCAACAGTCATGAAGACATTCTCCACTCCATACTGCCTCAGCTCGTCGTAGGCAAGCACGTCACGGTTTTCTGGCCACACACTCCATAATCAGAGTCCAAGCACACCACTTCCATACTTCACTCCTACTTACCAAGGAGAGAACCATCCTGGCGCTCCTCCTCCAAGCGTTGGACCTGAACCTTGAGGGCATCGATTGCCGCCGAAGCATCACTTATGCGGCGCGAAAGAGCACTGAACGAGTCCCACCACGACTCCCGCATGTACGTCGGCGAACGCGGCGAAGACGGCGTAGGGGGGGTCGGAGAAGCAGAGACGTGCTCGTCTGCACTCACAATCTCGCGCTCTTGCGGTGACGACTCCATGGGCGCTGCAGTCACCACCGCAATTTTCACATGCTTCTTCTGTGTCTTGGCTTTCGCGGAGCCCTTCTTGATTGCTTTCTTGACAGCAAGCGCCTTCCTCGGAGCATGACCCAACACGCTGCTGCACTCATGTTTCGGCATGGTGGTAACTGCAATTTCTTTTCGGACGGGCAAAAGGAACAAAAAAGCGCCAAATTTGAGCACAAACACGAGCAAAAAAATAAAAAAAACCCTTTAAAATCCCCGCGCGTTTTCAGATTTTTACCCGAAGCAGAACATGTGTCCCACGGACAACGACCCCAAAGGCAACGACCCCGTCGAGAGGAACCCGACCAACGCGGAAGTCGTGGGCTACCTGCGCCATGTCAGCCTGCATTTCGCATTCTGCAAGGGCAAAGGATCCATCGACCAGAGCCTTAGTTTCCACCAGTTTGAGTTCCGCACGGATGTCAAAGGGGTACCTCACGTCTTCGAGGCGCAGTTCACGGACCTGTCAAGTTTCAAGGTGATGGTGACCTCCACCAAAGAGGCTCTGGACGAGTATCCCAGGGGCAAGGCTCTCAAGTCCCTGCTCTACGGCCAGTGTTTCCCTGACGTGGAGGCTTTTGCGATCGCCTGCCGCAACGCCGCGGGAGACAACACGCAAACCATCGATCTCGCCCGCTCCATCTTCGTCAACGACAAGTGCGTCGACGATCTCCTCGTGGTCCTCGAGGAAATGGCCATCGAAGAAAAGAAACTCGCTGAAGAGGTCAAGAAATTGCAAGACAAAATGCACATTCTCATACAGCTCGTGACGATGTTTTGTACTCCTGCAGACTTCCGTCGACACACAGAGTGACGACGCGACGGGTGGTCTGCCCATGGTGAGCTCGTACGCCCTCGATCTTCCCGAGGAGGGAACACGCAAGCGACAGAAGTTCGACAACCAAGTCGCCCAGCTCGTCAACCGCATTACTCGGTCGTAGAAGCATTAACCAGAATGCATAGCATGAGATTATTTGTGCTTGAATAAAGAAATCAAATCATCCAGCAGCATCAACTCATCCGGCAAACATATAAAAGAAGTACACCACAAATGCATCGGAAACGATGGACGATCGTGAAAATAGTGTCGGTGTGGCAGAAGTGATGTACACAGTCGCGGTAATTGCCTACGCCGAGCTCATGGTGTTGGTGATCGATTTGGGACATCTCATCCACACCGTAAACATGAACTGGATACTCACACCTTTTACCCAGTGCTTCAATTTTGTCATACCCGTCCTCATGCAGGGAGCCAACCTTATCCTGTCCAACATCGCCATGAAACTTTGGACGCTTATGTCTTCGTGGTATGGCTGGCTGGCATTTTTTTTGATGGTCAAATTTCGCTACTCCGTTCAGAAGTGCTTGGAATTCTTGATGGATACTATCTTTGTGGCGGAGAAGATTGAAAATACTCTCGAAAAGATGGACAATGAGCACCCTCTATTCGTATACGCGATATACTGCATCCTCTTCATAGCTATCATAGCAATCTTCTTCTGTGGCTGTCTCAAGTGGCGCACGACCCGTGCAACCCAGAACATCCACAACACGGAAGAAAACACGACCATCAATAACGCTGGTGATTCGAATGTATGCAACAACACTGAAAACACACATGTCGTCGACAATCGCCAGATCCTAGTCAACGTTCGCTGCAGGACTCTACAGCTCCCCATGCAATTGACTGATTCACAGATCGAAGGTAATAAGCCTACCCGTAAGAGCCCCCGCAAGCAGCTCTTCGCGCCTCAGACAAAGAAGGGCAGGAACAAGAGCCCCAGCCGCACGACAGCGTAGTATTACTCGTGATCTCCAGTTGATAGCATCAGGTATTATCATTACTCTGGTGGTAATAAAAACAAATAAAAAAAATAAAAGGCTATTGCGGAAAATATGAAAAATATAATCGCAAACCTGCACATTTCTCTGCTGTCCATTTGATTTTTGTATACGCCTGCGGCTACTAAACCAGACAGCATGGTGACTGTCGGGCCTGCCTATATACACACCACATGCATCTGTACTTTATCTTACCAACAATCCATGAATACAGACATGAAAATGTTGAGTGTGTGATCCAACATTCCATGCTCTCATATAAAAGACAATCACCCGTGTAGCATCGGAGACGATGTCTGTGGCGGTAGCCCTTGCTGCTGCCTTTGTATTCTGGCTGACGATGACCCAAAAAACGTCCGAGCCAGCCGAAAGCAAGAAAGAAGATGTGAAGAAGCCAGCAACGTCGCGCAAGAGGCCCGCGCCCCGCAGCACGAAGCGGGACAAGAAAAAAGGCAAGAAAGACTCTTCCGACAGCGAAAGTGATCAGGACAATGATTCTGACAGTGAATGTGATTCATGCGAGTACGTGTCAGACGACGAGGAGGACGACAAGAGTTTTAAAAAACAAAAGACTTCAACCTCCACGTTTCAGAAAAGAGTTGGCTGGATGCCATTCTGGATCAAACTTGACGACAAAACGAGTATCTGCGATGTACCCGGTGACGGCGACTGCCTCTTCAGTGCCGTCGAATTGTCGAAACTGACACTCGAAAACAACCACAGGAAGAAACATACTTTCTTCGACGCCAGTGGCCTTAGGAAGGCTGCAGAGCGCCTGCGTAAGCGTACTATCAAGTACATGAAGGAAAACTCGGAAGAAATAAGGCCGTTCATGCAAGATGACGAGACTCTCGAAATGCATCTCAAGAAAATGGAAAAAAAGAGCTGCTGGGCCGAGGAGGTACACGTGCAAGTTTTGACAAAGATATTCCAACAGCCCATCTTCCTGTACAGGAAGAGCAAGAATGTTGTCCTCGTTACAAACAAGTATGGCGAGGAATTTTACGGAATCGATCAGTCAGGCGACAACGTCATTCGCATCTTCTACGAGCCGGAACATTATCAGGCCATATGTCAGTGCTAGGCTATTTTTTTTTATGGAGGGAAAAAATCTAGTAGCAATTTCCCTATTTTTTTTTATAAAATAAATTTTTTTCCGCACGAGAACGTTCTTTTTTCGGCACGAGAATGTTTTTTTAGACAGAGGAAGAAAGCAAGAAATCAAATCGAAGGGAATATGCACCACGGCATGTCGTATGCAAAGGAAGAAATCTTTGGTAGAGCAGACATCATCGGCCACCTGAAGAACTGCTGGACAGTCGGTAACTACTGTATCACCAAGACGACGGTAGCTCTCGCAGCACAAGGACACATGGACATCAAGCCTGTCATGGTGCGCGCGCCGATCAACATGAATGCATACAGGAAATATCTCCGAGCTGAGCTTCGCGCCAAACTCCTCGTGTCTGAGATGGAGTGGCCAGCGGACATGGACCCCACTGCCAAGGTTAGCCTCCCGATAGATGACAGTCTCGACGAGCAGTCAGACATGCAGCTCATGATACAAATGCTTGGCTCCAACTCAGCTTCCATGAAGCGCCTCAAGGTACATTTGAGTCTTCTGATCGAGTCCGATGACTCTTGGCCGTATTATTACACCAACAGCTTCTTGGACGCCTTGGTGCAATGCACCGGCATAGAGAGTTTGACGATCACACAGCAAGATTATGCATACCAAAAAGCTCGCATGAAAGTGGTTCCGTACTCAGTACAAATCAAAGTCTTGGGATACATCGAAAATATGAGAAACTTGCTCTGCTTGGACTGGTACGGCAATACGTATGAGAATAATTGGAATTGGAATGAAGGTGTATTTTTACACCGCAAGACGATATGCAGCTTCTTTCCAAGCACTCTTCGCGAGTTGACTGTCAGGGATGGCTCGGAACCCAGGATGGACCGATGGTTTGACATTTTCTTATCGTATGACTTTGAACTTTTGATGTCGAACCACAACGCCATGTTTCCGAGTCTCAACGCCATCTACATGCCGAGCAGCTTTTGGTCCTTGTCCAAGGACAAATTTAATCCGTTCCTGGATGCCATCAACGAAGGCCATTTCCAACGGATTGGATTTTCAGATGAGTTCAAATTGTATGAGACACCATATATGAGCATTTACCCCCGCACAAAACTGTCCTCCCCTCGCGTTATAATCAGATACCTCATCACCTGGATCCGCAGGGACATCATCATCGACCTCAGGGGCGCCACGAACCTCAACGAACGTGAAATCCGCGTTAGGTGGACTAGTACCCTTCCATACGAATGTGAGGAAACAGAAGGTGCACAGTACAAGACTATTACCTTGTACAAAAACACGCTTCATCAGAACATCACCATCGAAGTGCTGATCTAATCTACACAAACATCACAGACACACTATATGATCAAATACGTTTATTGTAACAATAAATCGCTGAAAGGTATCACAAGCGCACGTATTCGTGTCAGTCGATCCTATTCACCACCTTCTGGTACATGAGCACCAGACGTGCCAGGTTCTTCTTCAGTTCCTGCGGCACACCACCGCGCTCCCAGTATTTCGGGAAGCACACGGCGAGTGCGGGGAAGTCTCCGAAGATGTAGTCGAGGTGCTCCCACTTCGGGCGGGTCTCGCGCTCGTAGTAACGAGCGAGCATGTCCTTCGTGAGCATCGGGACGTTAAGGGCCCTCTCGCAGTTGTACTGCAAGGAAAGAGGGACAAGCACGTCGAGGAGGTTGCCATACAGAAACCCGGGCTTCAAGAGATCATCCTGAGGCTCGAGGATCTTGGAGGCCATGTCCACGATTTCGTTCATGGCATAGATGGGCAACCCATGCGCCACCAGAAACCTCCTTTCGTTCTCAATGCTTGACATCAGATATAATTGGAGGTCGTGTCGTTTATATCTATGTCGCACTATTTCACATGAACACATTATGATTTATGAAAACGTTTACTAACAAAACACGTTAGTCAATACACCCTGTACTCTTACGCGCCAGTCGGGGCCTCAGAGGCGTGCTCCGTCTCACCCGGTACATCGGACTACTCCGGAAAGTGCAGCTGACGACGAACGACCGGTGGTGGTTTCCACTTGTTCGGCGCGTTCGGCGCGGTCTGCGCGGGGGGAGCGGGCGGTGGCGTGTTCGGTGTGTGTTCCATCTTTACAGATGACAAGAAAGTGTCGGTCTTTTATATATTCTTTAATGCGTTTGTTGCTTGTTTATTTATTCAACATGAACCAAGAATACGCCTTACAAGTCACTCTGCGGCGCCGCGTGGGCCTCCGTCTTCTTTTTCTGGTCAAGAAGACGGTAGTACTCAAGCCAGGTCTCCAGAGAGGCCTCCTGCACAGGCTTCTTCTGCTCCTGCAGTGCCTCCTGCTCACAACGCCTCATCTCCTCTGCGCGCTCGCGCTCTCGGCGCTCGTACTCCGCAATGATCTTGACGCTGGCCTCGTCCACCAGATGCTCCTGAGGCGCGGTAGACGCGTCTGCTGGGGTCGTTGGCGGCTTCTTAGAGCCTGGCGTGAACCTGAAGATTTGTTTCTTCATCGGATGACGGTCTCTTGACTGTCTTATATATATCCAAGACCACCTTCTCACCAAGTTTATTTCGTATTATATAAAGGATATGGCACTGTTCACCATCGTACAGATCAAAAATGCAGTCTGAGCAGATGATGCGTAACCGCCTCATGGAACGCGTTTTGCAGCGCAACACACACGACGCCTCCTCGGCACGCGCGTTGCAGGAGGTTCGTGCCATCATTCAGGCGGCCGAAGCCGCCGAGGCCGCTAAGGCCGCTGAGGCACGCGCCGGCACGGAACGTGCTATGGAGCGCATCAAAAAAAAACTCGACGCCAAGCATGCTGCCCAGGACGCGCTGTCTCTGGCGAAGAAGGCCAAGACTCCGGAGGACATGCTCGCCAAGGCCGAGACGGCCATCGCCATGTATATGGAGTACAAGAAGCACATGACGAGCCGCTGTTCAGACTTCGACGCGCAAATCGATTTCGCCAAGAAGATCGCCGAGCTCGCCCAGCGCGAGCTCGACAAGCCGCTCATTCAGCGCTGGCTCGAGGAGCACTGGGAGTTAATCATCACGGGCTAGGTATGCAAAATGCGCAAAGATCTGTCTCAGGTTCAACCGGGACAGAATTGAAAATTTTGAAATTTTGTTTCATATAAACGTGATAACCAAATACGCGCATGGAACGTGAGAAAAAGCCTACCAAAGAGCCTCTAGTACCCAAGGAATCGAAAAAGTGTAAGTCACCTTCATTACAAAACAACAAGCGAAAGGTGAATCGTGAAACGCACACAACTTGACAAAAACCGACTCACACACTAGAAATTAGCCGCACGCAGCACGCGCACATGCTCTTTCGCCATCGGCACCAAGTCGGCACACTCCCACTCCTTCGTCGGGCGCGTCTGCAGCCACTCCTCGACGTGGACGAGGGACTTGCTGATGTACGTCTGAAGAACGTCAGCATACTGTAGCTTCATCGCATCCGGACCCTCCATGAAGTCAGAAAAGGGCGTCTGCACAGGCCTGTCGGTCTGCCCCACGTGGTAGAACTCCACCAGGTCGGCGAGTTTGCACACCGCCATGCGCACCTCCGGGTCCGTCATGCGCGGATTCTCGACCGCCGCGGCCGCGCCGGAAGTCAAGAACACAGGCAACTGAAAGCCGTTCTCTTCGACTAGCATGAAGCTCATGGGCAGAGACAGGCCCTCACTCATCCTCTTGTTGTACTCCTTTCGCGTCAGGGATTGCATGCTGTCTTTTGGTTTGGTTTGGTTTGGTTCCACC
>Ga0164293_10000042_pt1 | contig 78802 bp, 69 predicted proteins | sample GEODES118metaG_FD_111487 | JGI IMG/M metagenome (GOLD analysis project Ga0164293, IMG submission 111487) | Eutrophic lake water microbial communities from Lake Mendota, Wisconsin, USA - GEODES118 metaG | ecosystem: Environmental > Aquatic > Freshwater > Lake | place: USA: Lake Mendota...
CGGGGTGACGGTGGTCATTCCCTTTGTGTTCTTCGGGCAGTTGCTGGCGTCTTCTGGCGGCGCGAATTTCTTCAACGACATTTCGATCGGCCTGATGGGCCGCTTTCGCGGCGGCGCGGCCAAGATCTCCATCTTGGCCTCCTCGCTGTTTGGCTCCATCAACGGCATCGTGGTCTCCAACATCCTGGCCACGGGCGTGGTCACCATCCCCATGATGAAACGCTCGGGCTTCAAGCCCGAGCATGCCGCAGCGGTCGAGGCGACCGCCTCCAACGGCGGGCAGATGATGCCGCCTGTCATGGGCGCCGTGGCCTTTTTGATGGCCGACTTCTTGCAAATCAGCTATGCCGAGGTGGCCATTGCGGCGCTCGTGCCTTCAGTGCTGTACTACATCGCGCTGTTCATACAGGCCGACCTTGAAGCGGCCAAGGGCAACATCTTGCGGGTGCCGGCCAAAGACATTCCCAAGATGCTCCAGGTCTTGGCCAAAGGCTGGCTGTTCATGCTGCCCTTTGCCGTGCTGATCTATGCCCTGTTCTGGGAAAACCGGGAACCCGAAAACGCCGCCATCTTCGCCAGCTTGGCGGTGATGCTGATCGGCTTTGCCTTCGGCTATGGTGCAGACCGCTTGTCGCTCAAAGAGTTGTGGCAATGCGTGGTGCGCACCGGCGTGTCCTCGGCCGACATCATCTTGATCTCGGCGGCGGCCGGCTTCATCATGGGCATTTTGCAAATCACCGGTCTGGGCTTTGCACTGACGCTTTATCTGGTCGAGCTGGGTCAGGGCAATGTCTTTTTGCTGCTGCTCATCTCGGGCGCGCTGTGCATCGTGCTGGGCATGGGCATGCCCACCCTGGGCGTGTATGTGTTGCTGGCGGTGCTCTTTGTGCCGGCCTTTGTGGAAGTGGGCGTCTCGCCCATGGCCGCGCACATGTTCATTTTGTACCTGGGCATGATGTCTTTCGTCACGCCGCCCGTGGCGATCGCGGCCTTTTTTGCCGCCAACCTGGCCGGCGCCGACCCCATGCGCACCGGTTGGGTCTCTATGCGGTTTTCCTGGACCGCCTACATCGTGCCCTTCATCTTTGTGTTTTCTCCGAGCTTGCTGCTGCAAAGCACCTCCTGGGTGGAGACCACCTACAGCATCACCATGGCCGTCATCGGCGTGTGGTTTGTGTCTGCGGGCATGGTCGGCTACGGGTTGCGCCTCATGAGCACTTGGCTGCGCACCGCATCCATCACAGCCGGCGCGCTTTTGCTCTTGCCCCTGGGGATGGCCGGCTGGGTGGTTTATGCCAACGTGCTGGGCGTCCTGCTGGCGGTGCTTGTCACGGCGGTGGGGCTGGCAGACCGCCGCAAGGACATCGCTCGGGTGTCGGCCGCGTCGGCATCAGGCCGGCCCTGATAGAGCAACAGACCGATGTGCACGGCGCATCGGTCACAAGGATGAACCCATATGCGTTTTTGCCGCTTCAATGACAACCGACTCGGCGTGGTCCGGGGCACCCAGGTCCACGACGTCACCGCCGCTTTGGACAGCCTGCCTGCCTTGCGCTGGCCGGCCCCGCAGGGCGACCACTTTTTCAACCATTTCCAGGCCCTGCGGCCGCGTATGCAGGCGCTGGCCGATGCCACGCCGGGCATGCCCGTGTCATCGGTCCGTTTGCTCTCGCCCGTAGGCAACCCGGGCAAGATCGTTGCGGCGCCGGTCAATTACCAGCTGCACCTGGACGAGTCGCGCGCCGACAAAGCCATCAACTTTGGCACGCAGGTCAAAACCATTGCCGATTACGGTGTGTTCCTCAAGGCCAGCAGCTCCATGATTGGCGCCAGCCAAGCCGTGGTGGCCGACTGGGCCGAGCGCCGCATTGACCACGAAATCGAGTTGGCGCTGGTCATTGGCAAAAAGGGCTTTCGCATCACCGAAGACCAGGCGCTGTCGCATGTGGCCGGTTACATGATAGGCCTGGACATGACCATACGCGGCACCGAAGACCGCTCCTTTCGCAAGTCCCTGGACACCTTCACCGTGTTCGGCCCGCATGTGGTGACCGCCGACGAAATCAGCGATCCCGGCCGCCTGGACTTCGAACTCAAGGTCAACCAGCAGACCCGGCAGAAAGCGAACACAGCCCAGCTGATCTGGAACGTGCAAAAACTCATCGCCTACGCCAGCCAGGCTTACACGCTGTACCCGGGCGACATCATCATGACGGGCACACCCGAGGGTGTGGCGCCCGTCCTTCCTGGCGACACCATGCACGCCCGAATCGACCAGATCGGCGAGATGACGGTGGCCGTCAGGGGCACGCATACCTAGGTCTAAAGGGCTGTGAGGTCTATGAGTCGTGGTCTATCGGGCAGCCCTTGTGCCTGCCGCACCGCACTTTGAAAAATGAACGATTGAGGATTCAGCAACATGGTTTCAAAGGCACACGCCGCAGCGCACGAACACGGCGCTGACATGAACGTATTCAACCGGGTGGAGCCTATAGCCGCTTCCGACGAATTCATCCGTCAAGCCGTCGAGCAGGCCGACCTGCCGTCCCTCATGGTGACGCTCGCCATGGTGACCGGCGACACCTCGCTGATTGGACCGGATGTCAAGCCGCCGGTGCCATCCATGCGCGTGGAGATTGCGCAGCAAGGCGGAATGAGCAAGGAGATGCAGGTCAAGGCCAGGCGCCTGGCCACGGCGGCGCTCATTGCCTACCGCGACAGCGGGCAGCAGGGCTGTCCCCCGCCCTCCGCCGAGCTGCTGACCCAGTGCATGCAGTACCTGCTGCCGCGCGACATCGGCGAGTTGCGGCCCTTGCTGGAGCACGAAATGGGGTTCACTAAGGATCCGGGCGCGCCCGACTGGACGCGGGAGAGCGTGGCGCCCGGTGTGAAGTTCCGCGTGGCCGTGATCGGCGCGGGCTTTTCTGGCATTGCCGCCGGATACCGCTTGCAGCAGACCCAGCTTGACTTCACCATCTACGAAAAGAATGAGGAGGTGGGCGGCGTCTGGTGGGAGAACCGCTACCCGGGCTGCCGACTGGACACACCCAACTTCGCCTACAGCCTGTCCTTTGCGCAAAAGCAGGACTGGCCCCAGCAGTTCTCCCGCCAGCCGGAAATCCAGGCCTACCTCGCCACGGTGGCCAGTGCCTCTGGGCTCAAGCGCCACATCCGCTTTGGCACCGAGGTCGATGCCATGCGCTTCAATGAAGATCGCGCCACCTGGACCCTCACCATCAGGGACCGCAGCGGTGGGGTGACTCAAGAAGAGTTCAACGCCGTCATCACGGCGGTTGGCATTTTGAGTCGGCCCAGCTTGCCAGACATTCCAGGGCTGGACACCTTCAAGGGCCGCATCGTCCACTCGGCGGTTTGGCCAGAGGACTTGGACCTGGCGGGCAAGCGGGTGGCACTGGTGGGCACGGGAGCCAGCGCATTCCAGATCGGCCCCTCCATCGTTGACCAGGTGGCTGGCCTGAAGATCTTCCAGCGCAGTCCGCCCTGGATGCTGCCCACGCCGACCTACCACGATGACATTGCGCCCGGCATGCAATGGCTGCTCAAGCACGTTCCGTATTACGGCCGGTGGCTGCGTTTTTGGCAGTTTTGCATTTCCATCGAAGGGCGCTTTCCCCTGACCGCCGTCGAGGACGACTGGGACCACCCGGTGTCTGTGGGCCGCGACAACGAGGAACTGCGCCAGGGCTGCCTGAAGTGGATCACCTCCCAGTACCAGGACAGGCCGGACCTGCTGGAGAAGATGACGCCGAACTACCCGCCTACCTCCAAGCGCATGTTGCGCGACAACGGCGTGTGGGCCGCCATGCTGAAAAAGCCGCACGTTGAACTCAACACCACGGGCATAGACCAATTCACCCCCGAGGGTATTCGCACTCAGGATGGCGTGCTTCACGCCTTTGACGTGGTCATCTGCGCCACCGGTTTCAAGGCCTCCGATTTTTTGGCGCCTATGACCATCACCGGCTCAGGCGGTCGGCAATTGCACCGCGATTGCTGGGACGGCGACTGCCGCGCCTACCTGGGCATCAGCGTGCCGGGCTTTCCCAATTTGTTCATGACCGGTGGCCCGAACACGGCGGTGGTGATCAACGGCAGCGCCATCTTCTCGTCGGAGTGCCAGGTCGAATACAGCCTGCGGGCGATTCGCTACTTGCTAGAGACGGGACAAAAAGCGATGAACTGCAAAGAGGCGCCCTTTCTTGACTACAACGTGTGGGTCGACGCGGGCAACTTGAAGCGCTCCTGGGGATCTCCCCGCGCCAGGAGCTGGTACAAAAATGCAAAAGGGCGCGCCTCTCAGCCCTGGCCCTTCGGCATGCTCGACTACTGGAATCTGACGGGCCGGTTCAAGCCGGAAGATTACGAGTTCATCAAGTAAGAGGCCTTGGCCTTTGAAAATATTGGCCACGATGGCGAGCTGTTAATGCAGCTCGCAGCCCTGGGCCTGCCTGGCTCAAGCGGCTTCGTCGACCACCCGGTTGCGCAGCACGCCGATGTTGCTCACTTCTACTTCGAGCAGATCGCCAGCCTTCATGAAAATCTGAGGGTCGCGCCGGTGGCCTACCCCGCCTGGGGTGCCGGTGGAGATCACGTCGCCCGGCACCAGGGCGCAGATGCCCGAGACGTAGGCGACCAGCTCGGCCAGGTCCCAGGCCATCAGGTCAAAGCCGCTGTGTTGCATCACCTGGCCATTGAGGCGGGTGCTCAGCACCAGTTTTTTGGGGTCGCCCACCTCGTCGGGAGTGACCAACCAGGGGCCGAAGGAGCTGCTGGCGTCGAAGTTCTTGCCTGCGGTGACGCTGTGCTTTTGGTAGTCGCGCACCGAGCCGTCCATGACGATGCTGTAGCCGCCGATATGGGACATGGCTTGTTCTGGCGGTATGTGGCGCCCGCCTTTGCCGATGACGATGGCCACCTCGCCTTCGAAGTCAAAGCGATCGGACAGGCGCGGGCGCACGATGGGCTGATCATGGCCGACCAGCGACTGCGGATGCTTGCTGAACATATTGGGATGCGTCAGATCTTCCTTGCCCGCCTCCATCTGGTGTGCCTTGTAGGCCCAGCCCAGGGCGAACATACGCATGTCGCTGCGCGGGTTGACCGGGCGGTAGCGCAGCTCGCTCAAAGCCGCATCCACCGGGCCTTGTGCCAGATGGCGGGCCTGATCGAGCAGGCTGTTTTCAAACAGGGCCACCAGGTCGCGGCAGCCAGGGTCCAGGCGCCGGCCCAGATCCACAAAGCCCCGCTCGTTGATCACGCCAAAAGTTGGATTGCCACGCAGCTCCACGCTGGCCAATTTCATGCATTACCCCTCGAATAAATGATGTGTAAGCATAAGATTTTTTCACCCGCCGCGCCTCGGTATCTCTCCCGACTGCGGGTAAATGCCAGTTGTTCGCAGCGCCTGCCTTCTTAGACTTCGCGCACCCCATCATGGATAGAAGACAGGAGCCGTTATGAACTCGGATTTTTCGCGTCGCCAATTGCTGATTGCTGGCGCTGGCGCCGCCTGGTCGGCGACCGCCTCGGCCCAGGACTATCCGAGCAAGCCGATACGCATCGTCGTGCCGCAGGCGCCGGGCGGCGGCACCGACATCCTGGCGCGTAACCTGGCCGCCCGCATGACTGAGCTGCTCAAGCAGGGTGTGGTGGTTGAAAACCGCACAGGCGCCGGCTCCCTGGTGGGCACCGAATTCGTGGCCCGTGCGCCCGCCGACGGCTATACCCTGTTGATGGGCGGCATCTTCAACATGGTGATGAACAAGGCCTTGGTCAAAAACCTCTCGTACTCGCCGGAGAACGACTTTGTCAGCCTGGGCTATGTGTCGGCCTATCCCTTTGTGCTTTTGATGCGCGCCGACCTGCCGGTCAATTCACTGGCCGAACTGGTGGCTTATGCCAAGGCCAGGCCGGGTAAGCTCACCTACGGCTCAGGTGGCATGGGCACGCTGCAGCATGTCTGGGGCGCGATTCTCACCAGCAGCCTGGGTCTGGACATGATCCACGTGCCCTTCAAGGGCGCGGCGCCGGCGCACCAGGAGATGATGGGCGGTCGTCTGGACATCATGTTCGACAACATCTCCGCCGCTAAGCCGCACATCCAAGCCGGCCGGCTCAAGGGTCTGGTCGTGTCTTCGGCCCAGCGCAGCGCGCAATTGCCGCAATTGCCCACAGTCAATGAGTCGGGCTTGACCCGCTTCGAAGGCGAAAGCTGGTTTGGCGTGTTTGCGCCTGCGGCCACGCCGGCCCCGGTGGTCGCTCGCCTGCGCGAGACGCTGGCTTCCATCAACCGCGAGCCTGAATTCATTGCCCGCGTCGACCGCGATGGCGGGCGCCTGCTCAACATCGCACCCGCTCAGCAGCAGGCCTTTTTGCGCGATGAGATTGAGCGTTGGGTGGGTGCCGCGCAACGCTACAAGGTCACCGCCGACTGAGGGCCTGAGCCTTCATGAAGCCGCGGCCCGATGACGGCGCGCTGATGCCCTCACCCTAAGCCTCTGCCAGGGGCAGAGTGGATAAAACCGAGACGTGTCGCCGGGTCGCGATGCAGCCTCATTGCCCCCCTATGGAGTGCCAGGTCCAGGCTGGCCATTACAGTCGGTCCTGTTTTTTGGCCAAGAGGCTGAGTTTATTGAGCAGGGAGTACATACGATGAAGATCGGAATCGCCGGTGTCGGCAAGATGGGGCAGGCGGTGGCCCAGCGCCTGATGGGGCTCGGTCATGAGCTCAGTGTGTGGAATCGCTCGCCGTCACGGGCCGACGCACTGGTGGCCGCTGGGGCCCGCCGGGTCGAGCGGGTGGCGCAGTTGGCGGGCAGTTGCGATGTGGTCATCAGCCTGCTCACCGATGCGCCGGCTATCGAGGCGGTCTACACCGGCCCCGAGGGGCTGCTGCAGGGCGGGCCGGCTTTATTCATTGAAATGAGCACGGTAGCGCCTGAGTTTCAGGCGCAGATGGGACAGCGTGCCCGGCAGGCCGGTGCGCGCTACTTGGAGTGCCCGGTGGGCGGCAGTGTCGGCCCGGCCAAGGAAGGCAAGCTGATTGGCTTTGTGGCGGGCGAGGCGGCCGATGTCCAGGCCGCACGGCCATTGATCGAGCAGATGTGCCGCAAGGTGGTGGAGGTGGGCGCGCACGGTAACGGCGCGCGCATGAAACTGGCGGTCAACCTGCCTTTGATGGTGTACTGGCAGACCTTGGGTGAGGCGCTTTCTTTGGTGCAGTCGCTCGACATCGACCCCAAGGTCTTGGTTGATGTGCTCAGCGAGTCTTCCGGCGGCCCCAATATGCTCAAGGTGCGAGGCGGCATGATTGCCGACGCGCTGGCTGGCACGCCGCAATCGACGGTGACGGTCGATCTGGCCACCATGCGCAAGGACGTGCGAACCATGGTGGAGCAGGGCACCAAAAATGGTTTTTCAATGCCGCTGACCCAGATCACCCTCGACCACCTCAATCAGGCGGTCGACCAGGGACTTGGCGGTGCCGATTGCAGCCAGTTCCCGCTGTGGTGGCTCAAAAAATAAGGGCGCTCAGCTTTCGATTTTCATCTCGCGGATGATGGGCCTGAACTGGTCCATCTGCCGCTTGAGGATTTCGTCTTGGGCCGCCGCATTCGAGCCCACAGGCTCAGCGCCGAGTTCAAGCAGCCGGCGCGCTACGTCCGGGTGACGCACCGCCGCGGCCGATTCCTTTTGCAGCCGTTCGACGATCTCGCGCGGCGTTTTGCCCGGCACGAACAAGCCGTTCCAGCCCTCCAGCTCGAGGCTGGGAAAGCCCAGTTCGCGCACCGTGGGAATATCGGGCAAGCCGGCGACGCGCTTGGAGGCGGTGGTGGCCAACGCTTTGAGGGTGCCGGCCTTGATCTCGGCCAGGGAGGTTGACAACTGGTCACCGCCAATTTGCAGACGCCCGGCCAGCAACTCCTGCTTGAGAGGCGCGGCACCTTTGAAGGGCACATGCTGCATGTCGATCCCGGCAGCCTTTTTGAAGGCTTCGCCCTGCACATGCATGGCCGAGCCGGGCCCGGTGGAGCCGTAGTTGTAGGGCAGTTTCTGGCTGCGCAGCAGTTGGCCGAGCTCGCGCAGGTCTTTGGCGGGCACTCCCGGGTGGGCGGTCCACATGAAAGGCACATAGACCGAGATGGAGACGCCGGCAAAGTCGGTCTCGACGTTAAACGGCGAGCGCCCAGCCAAGGTCTGTGCCACCGTGGTCATGGGGAAGGTCAGGTTGTGCATCAACAGGGTGTAGCCGTCCGGTGCCGCCTTGGCCACCGCATCGGCCCCGATCGCGCCACCAGCGCCGCCACGGTTTTCAACCAGCACCGGCTGCCCCATGTTCTCGCTCATGCGCTGGGCGATCAAGCGGGCCACCACGTCGGTGGTGCCACCGGCGGGGAAGGGCACCACCATCTTGATCGGCTTGGCGGGGAAGGTCTGCGCCCAAGACAGTGAGGTACCTACGCCCAGACTGGCAGCGCCCAGTCCTACTGTGAAATGACGACGATTGATGCGCATATCAGCTCCTGCTAAAAGATCAGGCCATGATGCACAAGCTCGCAATAGGTGGTCAAGGGTAGAAACCTGATGCCATGCAACCCTTGGGGTTAAGGCCAGATGAGCAGGGCCAGGCGATGCACCCAAATGACGACGCCATCCTCTTGCCTTTGGGGGTCGACCCGACGGCTGCCCGAAAGCCAGCGGGCGTCTTGACCGAGCGCCTGCCGGATTACGCCCTGAGGGTCAGCGCGACAGATGGATGGCCATCACCGCCGCCAGCACCGCCACGGCTGCTGCGGTGGCGGCCACTGCCGCAGCGATGACCGCAATCTGGGTGGCTGCTTGGGGCGACTGTTGGGTCGGCTGTGCCGCCGGGGCGGGCGGCAGTTGCGGTGAGCGAATTTCTGGGGACGCGGGCGCCTGCACGCTCGGCCGGGTACTTGCAACCGTGGCCTCAGCCGTTGTCTCAAGCGCCGCCTCAACTGGCACCTCAGCGGGCGCCGGCGCAGAGGACGCCAGATCGGTGACCAAGCGGCTGAAAAACTCATCGGCCATGCGGCGGGTGACCCCATCGATCAGCCGACCGCCGACCTGGGACAAGCGGCCGCCAACCTGGGCCTGCGCCGTATAACGCAAGCGCGTGCCCTCGGCCACATCATCGAGCGTGACCCGGGCGCTGCCTTTACCGAAGCCGGCTGCTCCGCCAGAGCCTTCAAAAGCCAGGGCGTAGGATTGTTCAGGCACCAGGTCGAGCAGTTGCAGCTTGCCAGCAAAACGCGCCCGCACCGGGCCAACCGAGGCGTGCATGGCCACCCGGAACTTGTTCTCGCCCTCGGCCTCAAAGGTGTCGCAGCCGGCCAGACAACGTTGCAGAACGGCTGGCTCATTCAGTGCCCGCCACACCTGGCTGCGCGGCGCGGCAAGAATTTTCTCTCCCTGGATGTCCATGAGTTGTTCTTCTTTCAGGCCGCGGCCCGCATGCGCTGGCCGGCGAGTTTGACGGCCTCGATGATTTCGGGATATGCGCCACAGCGGCACAAATTACCCGCCAGGAAATGCCGAATCTCGTGGTCGCTGGGCTCGCTGTTTTGCTGCAGGAGTTGGCGGGCCATGAGGATGAAGCCCGGCGTGCAAAAGCCGCACTGCAGCGCGCCGGCGTCCATGAAGGCCTGCTGCACAGGGTCTAGCTGCCCGTCTTGCTCCAGGCCTTCGATCGTCCCGACCTCGGCCTCTTCGGCATGCATCGCCGGATAGATGCAGCCTGTCACAGCCTGTCCGTTGACCACGATGGTGCAGCAGCCGCACAGGCCTTGTCCGCAACTTTCGCGAGCGCCGTGCAAGCCGCATTCGCGTACGAGCTCCAGCAGGGTGTGGTGGGGCTCCACCTGGCGGGAGACGGGTTCGCCATTGAGGCGAAATTGGATCAAGGTGCTGGTCGTGCTCATGGTGTGGAGTCCGTGTTGGCCAGAGGCTCGCCGCGTTGTTCGGCCAGTGCGCGGTACACCGCCTCTGGGGTGATGGGCAGCGACACGATGCGCACGCCGACCGCATCGTCTATGGCCTGCGCCATTGCCGAGGCTACGCCAAAGCAGCCGCTCTCGCCCAGGCCCTTGGCGCCGAACGGTCCCGTGCTTTGCTGTGAATCCACGGCCGCATAGCCCATCTGGTGGGGAAGGTCCAGGATGCCTGGGATCTTGTACTCCGAGAAGGACGCGTTGCGCAGCTGGCCCTCGGCGTCGAATTCCATTTTTTCCAGGAAGGTCGCCCCCAGTTGCTGGATGGCAGCGCCAGTGATCTGGGTTTGCACGACCTTGGGGTTCAGGGGCGTGCCGCAGTCGACCACGTTTTCCATGCGCACGATGCGGAACTGGCCGGTTTCGGTATCGACTTCCACTTCAATGCCGGTTCCCCCGACCATCCAGTTGGGGGTGATGTCAGGCGATCGGCCGTCCGCGTCAGGCGATTGGTAGGGCGGGACAAAGCTGCCCGTGCCCACGACGGTACCAGCCTGCATGCCGAACTTCTTCTTGAGCAGCGTCGATATATTGCGGGTGCCCTCGAAGGGCAAACCCACTTCTTGGGCCAGCGCGCGCACCTTGTCCAGCAAGTCCTGCGCGGCCTGCTTGACCGCATTGCCCATGGAAAAAGTCGAGCGCGAGCCCAGCGTGGCCATGTCGTAAGGCGTGACGTCGGTGTCTGGGTTGACCACGCGGATGTCTTCGGCGCGCAGCCCCAGCACGTCGGCTGCCACGATGGCCATCGCGGTGTCCGAGCCCTGACCCATTTCGACGGTGGAGATCAGCAGGGTGCAGCTACCGTCGCCGCCGGCTGTGATCGTCGCCACCGAGGTGGTCGGTGCCACCAGCGCTTTGAAGCCCAGGCCGATGCCGCGGCCGCGCCGCACGGTGCCCGTGCCACGGTCCAGCGGTTTGTCCCAGTCCATGGCACTGGCCACGCGATCGAGCACCAAGCGCAGCCCAGCATCCTTGAGGACGGTGCCGGTGGCATGGGGTCTCCCGTTTTCCAGCAGGTTCAGGCGCCGGAAGGCCACCGGGTCCATGCCCAGCTTGTGCGCAATCAAGTCGGCTTGCGACTCATAGGCCCAGACCACCTGGGTGATGCCGAAGCCGCGAAAGGCGCCCGCTGGCGGCAAGTTGGTGTAGACCTGGTAGGAGTCGATGTCGAGGTTGGCGATGTCATACGGTCCGCCGGCAGTGAAGCCTGACTTTTGCGTGACCCGCGGACCGATATCGGCGTAGGCGCCGCCATTCCAATACACCTCGCAGTGGCGGGCGGTGATGCGGCCATCGGCGTCCACGGCGCTGCGGATGCGAAAGGTGGTCGCATGCTTGGTGATCATGTAGAACTGCTCTTCCATGGTCAGCGCAACCCGCACCGGTCGGTGCGCGATCAGCGCAAGCGCCACCGCCAGGGCTTCGAGCTTGATGTAGAGCTTGGCGCCGAACCCGCCGCCGAGCAATCGCGTCTTGACCTGCACCTGGTTCTCGGCCCAGCCCAGCAAGCGCGCGATTTCCAGGCGCACAAACGAGGGGCTCTGGGAGGCGGTGTGGATGATGATGCGCCTGTCCAGCGGCTGCGCGATCGAGACCATGGGCTCGAGCGGCACATGCACCACCTGCTGCGTGCGGAAGGTGTGGTCAAACACGTGCGCCGCTTGGGCGAAGGCCGTCTTCACATCGCCGTGCCGAAGCCGGTAGTCCAGGGCGACGTTGGTGCCCTTGCGGCCTGCCAGGTGCTTGAGGTCGGGGAAGGTGCCGGCCGGGCGCAGCACGTCGTGAACCAGCACGTCGGTGTTGTTGGCCGCCTGAACTTCGTCGAAAACCGCCGGCAGAACCTCGTACTCCACGCTCACCAGCGCGGCAGCAGTCTCGGCGATGTGCACATCGTCGGACAAGACCACCGCCACCGGCTCACCGATATGGCGCACCTTGTCGATGGCCAGGATGGGCTGGTCGTGGAAGGCCGGGCCGTAATGCGGATCGGGAATGACCCGCATCACATCTTGTGCGGTCACCACCTTAACAACGCCGGGGACTGCCGCCGCCGCGCTCGTGTCTATGGACAGGATGCGGGCGTGTGCGTGCACGCTGCGCACGATCTTGGCGTGCAGCATCCGGGGCAGCACCACGTTGTGCGTGTAGTCGGCGGTGCCCGTGACCTTGGAGCGCGATTCGAGGCGGTCTATGCGCCGGCCGACCTGGCGCTCTGGAGTGTTGGTGTCGTTCATGCGTGGCTCCGGCTGCGACGCAGCGCCGCTTCAATGGCCCTGGGCAGGGCGACCCTTAGCAGTTGGCTCTTGTAAGGAGCCGATCCGTGTGCATCGCCCATCAGCGGGGCTTCGGCCACAGCGGCTTGAGCCGCCGCGCGCTGGGCACCCGCATCGAGGCCGCGCTGCTCCAGGACAGACTGGGCCTGAAGCAGCCGCGTCGGCCTGTCGGTGGCCGCGCCGGTGAATACGCTGGCGCGCTGCACCTGCTCGCCATTCATCTTGAGCACCACGGCAACGCCCAGCGCCGGCCAGTCGTGGGCGGCGCGGGTGGTCATCTTGAGGTAGGCACCGGGGCCGGCTTGCGGGGGCACGAAGATGCCGGTGACGAGTTCGTCGCGCTGGAGCACGGTTTCGTAGTAGCCAGTGCTGAAATCTTCTGCACGAACCATGCGCTCGCCGCGCGGCCCGCTGATGGCGATGCGTGCTTCTAGAGCCGCCAACACTGGCGGCATGTCCAGGTGCGGGTCGGCATGGCTGATGCAGCCACCCAGGGTGGCGACAGCCCGTACCCGCGCGTTGGCCACGCCGCGCAGTGCCTGCGCCAGCAGCGGCCAGCCCGCGCGAACCGCAGGGTGGCATTCGATGTCCGCCAGCTTGGCCTGCCCGCCGATTGCCAGCTCACCGCCGGCCTTGACCTCGATGGCTGCATGCTGCTGGCCGATCTTGTGCAGGCTGACCAGCCGCGTCGGTCGCAGCACGCCGGCCTTCATCATCAGCATCACCGCCGTGCCGCCCGAGACCGGCCGGATGCCGGGATCTTCAGGGTCGAGCAGGGACAGGGCCTCCTCCAGGGAATAGGGAAGCAGGAATTCGAAAGGAGTCATCGCAGCACCTGTGAACAGAGATCGATCAGGGCGGCGCCCACGCGATCGGGAACTTCCAGCGGCGTCAGATGGCGGGCGCCGAGGATCACTTCCATGCGCGAGCCGGCGATCCCCTCGTGCATGGCTTGCGTCATGGCGACCGGGGTGGCGTAGTCTTCCTCGCCGACCAGCAGCAGGGTCGGGATGCGCAGCTGAGCCAGTACAGGGCGGGCATCGAAGCCGCCCATCATGCGACAGGCGGCCATGTAGCCCTGCAGCTCATTGGCCACAAAGGTATCGACGCTCGCCTGGACAATCTCTGGGTGGCTGGCGCGAAAGCTGTCGCTGAACCAGCGCGTTTTCTGAAAGTCGACCATGGATGCCAGGCCTTTGGTCTGCGCGTTCACAGCTCGGTCTTCCCAGTCTTTGGTCGCTGTAGGACCGTACCAGGCCGTGGTGTCCATCAGCGCCAAGCCCAGGGTTCGCTGCGGATGGCTGCCGGCAAACTGCAAGGCGATGCAGCCGCCCATCGAGGCACCGCCCACGATGGCGCTGGACACCCCCAGGTGGTCCAGCACCTCGGCCAAGTCGTCGGCCATGCGCTGTGCGGTGACGGGCGTCTGGCCGAGGCCGGAACGGCCGTGGCCCCGGGCGTCGATGGTGACCAGGGTGGCGCGGCCGCCCAGGCTGAGCGCGACCGGATCCCAGAAGCGGTGGTCCATCCCGAGCGAATGAACAAGGGCGATGACCGGCGTCTCTGGCCCTGCCTGGCGTAGGCGGTATGCGAGCCGCGTGCCGTCGCTGGCCTCCAAAGTCCGGGGAGCTGATTCTTGCGTCATGGTCGGGGCATTGTTGGCCCCGCCGCCTTGCGCGTCCAACGAGAAATTTGTGGGGAGCCGATGAAAACTGTTCATGACCCCGGGTCCGGATCCAGGGCCGGCTCCTTGGCGCATGAAGGCTTTTGATGACCGACAGGCAAAAAAGTCATTTGACCGTTGCAGCCCTATCGCCGAGCATCGCTACCATTGCCCCAATAAGCCTGAACATCAGGATGCATCAAGGAGATGAAATGACTAATAGGATTTTTTCGCGCCGCACGCTGGCCCTGGCTGGCGCTGCCTTGCTGGCACACCCCTTTATTGCCGGCACGGCGGCGGCCCAGGCACAGGACTATCCTTCGCGCGCCATCCGGGTGGTGGTGCCCTTTGCCCCGGGCGGTGTGGTCGATGTGACCGCCCGGATCCTGACGCAAAAGATGACCGAGCGTTTGGGCTGGAACTTCATTGTGGAGAACCGGCCGGGCGGCAATGGCTTTATCGCGGTGACCCAGGTGGCCAAGTCCGCCCCCGACGGTTACACCTTGCTGACCGCGCACACCGGCGAGTTCGCGGTCAATCCAGCGCTGTTTCCCAACGTGCCCTATGAGCTCGACCGTGACTTTGCTGCCATCACCATGATCAGCGACACCCCGATGCTGCTGGTGGCCAACGCGAAGGAGCCCTACAACACCATCCAGGAGTTGGTTGCCGCAGCCAAGAAGGACCCGGGCAAGCTGTCTTTTTCTTCGCCGGGCAATGGCAGTATCAATCACCTGGCCGGTGAATGGTTCTCGATCGAATCCGGCGCAAAGCTGACGCACATCCCCTACAAGGGCGGCGCGCCGGCCGTCGCAGCGGTTGCCGCCGGCGAGGTACCTTTGGGCGTGGTTGCCATTCCTGCGGTCATGCCCCATGTGCAGTCGGGCCGCGTGAAAGTGCTGGGCCTGACGACGGCCAAGCGCGCTACTTACAACAAAGACTGGGTACCCGCCAATGAAGCGGGCGTCAAGAATGTAGATGCTTCCAACTGGGTGGGCCTTTTTGCACCCAAGGGCGTGCCGGCAGATATCCTGGCCAAGCTGCAGTCTGAAGTGGCAAAAATCCTGGCCGAGCCCGATGTCAGGAAGCGCTTTGCCGACGCTGGCGCTGAAGTCGGCGGCATGTCGTCTGTCGCTTTTGCCGACCGCATCCGCAAGGACGCGGCGCGCTACAAGGAAGTGGTGCGGGACGGCAAGATCCGCGCCGAGTGAGCTCTATCAGGACTGGGCGAAATAAGCCAGCAGCCATTGCTTGAACAGATGCACCTTCGGCAGCGCCGATCGCTCGGGTCGGCTCAGCACCTGGTAGCCGGCGGGCGAGGTGCAACGCAGGCCGAAGGGCGCCACCAGGCGACCAGCGGCCAGGTCGTCGCGCACCAGCAGCGATCGGCCTATGCCCAGGCCCAAGCCCTCCATGATGGCGTACATCGAGAAGGACAAGGTTGCGCAGTAGATCTCGCTGCTGAAAGCGTTCTGCTCGCAGCCGGCTTGTTGCAGCCAGACCGGCCAGTCGTCGGTGATGATGGGCGAGACGGTGCGCACAATCGGGTACTGCGCCAGGTCTGCAGGCGTACGCAGGGGCGGGCCATCGCGAAGCAATGCAGGCACGCAGACTGGGAAAATCTCCTCGTCGGCGATGCGCTGCCCTTCGAAGTCCTTCCACTGATCCAGGCCATGCCAGATGGCCACGTCAAACTCGCGCTGCTCGAGCCGGTCGGTCGGCGCCAGCGGCGTCAGCCGCAGTTCGAACTGAGGATGGCGCTGACGGAAGTCGCGCAGCGCCGGGACCAGGCACTTGGCGGCAAACGCGCTCAGGCAGGCGATGGTCAGCCGGTTATCGTGGACGGAAGAAACGCTCTCGGTGGCCGCGGCAATCTGCGCCATCGCCGGTCGTATGCATTCCAAGTAGGTACGGCCCTCGTCGGTCAGACGGGTCGTGTTTTGCTTGCGGGTGAACAGCTGCACCGACAGCAGGCTTTCCAGCTCTTTGATCCGATGGCTGATGGCCGTCTGCGTCAGCTTGAGTTCGATGGCCGCGCGTGTGAAGCTCTGATGGCGCGCGGTGGCTTCGAAGGCAAGAAGAGCGCTCAGAGGCGGCAAAGCTCGTGACATTTCACAATTTTATGACAGAGCCTGACGCTGGAAATTCGCTGGTATTCAGGCCTTCGGCCTGTCTGCGTGTGCGCCTGACCGCGCCTTGCCATGATGGCATCGGTGGTGTCCGGGTGGCGCAGGCGCTCGATCATTGACTCACATCAGGAGACAGACAATGAGTGGCAACTCCATTCCCACCTACTACGAGCCAGCGGGCATGGCCGCCTCCCGCGGGCACTACAGCCATGCGACGAGCGGCGCCGGGCTGGTTTTTATCTCCGGGCAACTGCCCGTCGCGCAAGACGGTAGCGTGCTCCATGACGCAACTTTCGAGGTGCAGGCGCAGCAGGTGCTCGCCAACGTCGCAGCGGCGTTGCAGGGCGCAGGCAGCTCGATCGGCCAGTTGTTGCAGGTTCGCGTTTACATCACCGACATGGCGCTGTGGCCGGCCTTCAATGCGATCTACGCGCAATGGGCTGGCACGGCGCGTCCTGCCCGCGCGGTCGTACCCGTTCCGACGCTGCACTACGGCTGCGCGCTGGAGGTGGAGGCGACCGCTCTGGCGTGAGCGCTTGCGCCGCCCTGGCGCGGTGCGACTTTCTTGCTCCCTCTGCCTACGGGGGAGGTGATAAAACCGAGACCAGCCGGCCCTGCAAGATGCAGCCTTCTTACTCCCTCTCCCGGGGGGGAGAGGGGACAAGACCAAAATGCGCCTCACCGGCGCGATGATGCTTTCTTGCTCCCTCTCCCTCTGGGAGAGGGCAGGGGTGAGGGCATGGGCCTTTGCTCAGACCCTCAAGCGGTATTCGTCCATCTTTGCGCTCAGCGTCAGCTTCCAGTAGTCGACCAGACGCCAAGGCTGGTTGGTGACGATACGGCCTTGGGTGTTTTTGTACCAGGTGGTGACGCTGGCGTGGCTCCAGGAGAGCCGGCTGAGTTTGTCGTCGATGAGGACGTTGTAGGCGTCGTGAACATCGCGGCGCACTTCGGCTTCGCGCGCGCCCTGCGCTTGCAGGCCCTGCAGCACGCTCAGGGTGTAGCGCACCTGGCATTCGGCCAGGAAGATGGCGCTGCCGCCATGGCCCACATTGGTGTTGGGGCCGTAGAGGACGAAGAGATTGGGGAAGTCGGGCACGGTGATGCCCAGGTAGGCACGCGGGTTGTCATCGCCCCAGACCTGGCGTATTGACACACCGCCACGGCCGCGGATGTCCATAGGCCAGAGCATTTTCCCGGCCTGAAAGCCGGTGGCAAAAACAAGGGTGTCGACCTCGACAAGGCGGCCGTCGCTCAGCCGCAGGCCCTGGGGCTCGACGCGGCTGATGTCGGTGGTGACCAGCTCCACATGCTTACGCCGCAGCATGCGGTACCAGCCGGCGTCGCCCAGCACCCGCTTGCCAAAGGGCGGATAGCTGGGGATGACTTTTTCCAGCAGGGCCTCATCGCCTTCGAGCTCGCGCCGCATGTGGCGAACCATGGCCTCACGCAGCTGCGCGTTGTAAGCGCTGATGGACTGGTTGCCGCCGTCCCAGTCGGGGTCAATTTTCAGGGCTTCAAACAAGCCGTCGCCGAAGGCCCAGAACAATTGGAAGCGGTACCAGGCGGCGTAGTAGGGCAGGTTCTTGAGGGCCCATTTTTTGTCGTCGCTGACCGCCTTGTCGATGCCGGGCCTGCGCACCACCCAGGCGCCTGAGCGCTGCATCACATGCAGCGCCTGCACCTCGTCGACGATGGCCGGGCCCACCTGCACCGCGCTCGCACCGGTGCCAATCAGCGCCACCCGTTTGCCCTTGACCGAGCTGCCCTCGGCCCACGCCCCGGTATGCAGCACCTGGCCGGCAAAGTCTTGCAGTCCTGGTAGCGCGGGAATCATCGGACGATTGAGCTGACCGACTGCGCAGATCAGGACATTGGCCTCCAGGGTCTCGGTCTTGCCCTCGGCCGTGCGTGCGCGCACCTGCCAGAGCTTGCGCGCCTCGTCGTAGTGGGCCGCCTCGACCTCCCAGCCCAGGCGCAGATGCGGCAGCAAGCCGTACTTGCGGGCGCAGTGCTCCAAATAGGCACGGATGCTGGGCTGGCGTGAAAAGTAGTCGGGCCAGTCGTTGTTGGGCTCGAAGCTGAATTGGTAGAAATGGTTGGGTGTATCGACCGCGCAGCCGGGGTAGCGGTTTTCATACCAGGTGCCGCCCAGTTGAGGGTTCTTTTCCAGCACGGTGTAGGCCATACCCGCTTGAGCCAGCCGCACCGCTGCGCAGATGCCGGAGGCGCCCGCGCCGATCACGATCGCGCTCAGGCCCGATGGCTGGCTTGCAGCAGCCGGTGGCGGGGTGTCCAGCCCCTCCAGGCGCATGTGCTCGAGCAGCATGGGAATGTATTCCTCATGCACCGCTTCGCCAACGGCCACCGTCATCATGCGCTGCATCAGCTCGGGCGGCGGCACGGGGCAGGCGGGAGCGCCGCCGGCGGCGACGCGCTCGAGTTCAAGCGCCAGTCGGTCGCGTATGGAGGCCGCCAGCTCGGGGGGCACTTTTTCCAGATGCTCCCAGGCTCCCCGAACATGGGGCCGCAGGCTTTCGAGCAGCTGCTCGTCGCCGCTGAGCTGCAGCAGCGTCATGGCCAGCGGAACGATGGCCGCGCCTTCCAGGCGCTGGCGCAGCGTGTCGCTGGCCTGTGAGCTCATACCGAATAGCCGCCGTCCACCGCCAATTGCTGGCCGGTCACATAGGCGGCCGCATCCGAGGCGAGGAATACCGCCACCTTGGCCACCTCCTCGGCGGTGCCGAAGCGGCGCAGCGCGGTGTTGCGCCGCATCGCATCCACAAACTCAGGCTTGACCTGCTCTTTCAGGCGCAGGAACAGGCCGCCGTCGACGATGCCTGGCGCCACCGAGTTGGCGCGGATCTGGTAGCGGCCCTCCTCGCGGGCAATGCCGCGCACCAGCGCTTCGATGCCGGCTTTGGGTACGGTCGAGAGGATGTCCATGGGCGGGTGGCGAACAATGCCAGCGCTGGTGATGGCCACGAAGGAGCCGCCACCGTCTGCGCGCATCAGCGGCAGGCTGGCTTTGACCACATGGAAAAAACCATCGAGATCGCCTGCCATGGTGCGTTGCCATTCATCAGGGTCGATGTGGGCCACATGCACCATGCTGATGTCGGCGCCCGAAGCAAACACCACCGTATGAATGCGGCCGTATTGCTGGTGCACAGCCTGCAAGGCCGCAGCCACCTGCTCGCGCTCGGACAGTTGCAGGGCGAAAGCGTGGGCCTGCACGCCCAGTGCCTGCAGCGCAGCGACCACCTCCTGCGCCGCCTGGGCGTTTTTGCGGTAGCTCAGGGCCACATGACAGCCCTGGCGAGCCAGTTCGAGGCAGATGGCCTGCCCCAGGCCGCCGCTGCCACCGATGACCACCGCCACACCCTGGCCAAAGCCGCTCATGGCTGCGCGCTGCGCGCTTGCAGTGCAGCGTCCTCTCCCGCGATTTTTCCGAACACCGCGCCGCGCAGCACCGAGGTGGCGCCGGTATAGACCTGGTAGTACAAGCCTGTGGCCTCACCGGCGGCGTACAGGCCGGGGACGGTGCGGCCGTCGCTGTCGACCACCTGGGCGCGGCTGTTGGTCTTGATGCCGCCGTAGGTAAAGCACACGCCGGCGATGATGGGGTAGGCCAGGAAGGGGCCCTGGGCGATGGGCCGGGCCCAGTTGGACTTGCGCGGCTCCAGCCCTTGGGTGGCCAGACCGTCCACTTTGAGCGGCGAGAACTCGCCCTTGCCGCAGGCCGCGTTGTATTGGTCCACCGTTTGCTGTAGGCCCTGCTCATCGACTTCGATCAGCTCGGCCAACTCGGCGATGCTGCTGGCCTGCACCGGCGGCTGGTCGGTGCGTATGCTGCGTTTCCAGTTGGGCACATCGTCGATGCTTTGGTCAAACACCACCCAGCAAATGCCATCGGGCTGGTCTTTGATGGCGCGCGAGATGTGGTCGTAGTTGACGTCTACCGGACCAGGGGCCTCGTCCACAAAGCGCTTGCCCTGGCGGTTGACCAAAATCCCGTAAGGGAAGTTCATCACCAGCGCTTCGGGCAGCGGCGAGCGCGGGTCCAGTGGCTCGGCATGAAAGGAGCTGAAGTCACCCGCTGGAGCCGCGCCCAGGGCCAGGGCCAGCCGTATGCCCTCGCCCTTGTTGTAGTAGCCGCCGCGCGCCACCGGCCGGATGTAGCGGGCGGTCGGGCCAATGTAGTGCGTCATCATTTCGGGGTTGCCCTCGAAGCCACCCGAGGCAATCACCACCGAGCGGGCCGCCATTTGATGGCCCTGACCATCCTGGCTCACCACGCCGACCTGCAGAAAGCCTTGTGCGTCCCGCCGGGTCAGTTGGTGGGCGGTGGTCTCAAAATAAAGGGCCACGCCCAGCTTGCGCGCCTGCTCCTGCAGCGCCTCGATCAGCGCCAGCCCGCCGCCCACAGGCATGAGCCGCGGCGCGGCCGCCGTCACAAAGTAGGTCGGCAGGGCGGCAAAGCGCACGCCCCACTTCTTGAGCCATTGCACCGTCGGGCCGGCCTGGGTCGACAGCGTCGAGACCAGCTCGGGGTCGGGCATGCCATGGGCCTTCACATAGCCCGGCCACTGCGCATAGTCCCGCGACACCGCCTCGATCACGTTGGGGTCAATGTGGTGGCCTGCATTGGCCACCAGCAGCTCCTCGAAGTCGTCGCTGACTTCATCCTCGTTCTTCATGCGAAAGTAAGACTCGGTCCAGCGGGTGTTGCCGCCAAATTCTTCGGGCGCTGAGCGCTCGAGCACCGCCACCTTGGCGCCGGCGGCAGCGGCGGCCACCGCCGCAGACAAGCCGGCGATGCCGCTGCCGATCACCAGCAGGTCGAAGCTGCTGTCAAAAGACGGGTTCACATACATGGTTGACTGCCTCTGCCAAAGCGGCTCAGTATTTGCGAATAAAGGGGTCGGGCATTTCCAGCTCGGTGGAGATCCACACGCTCTTGACCTCCAGAAACTCCTTGACCGCCTCGACCCCGCCTTCGCGGCCCAGCCCACTGTCTTTGTAGCCGCCAAAAGGCGTGGTGAAACTGGTCGAGCGGTAGTTGTTGATCCAGACGGTGCCGGCGCGCAGCTTGGCGCTCATGTGCATGGCGCGGTGCAGGCTGCGGGTCCAGACGCCGGCGGCCAGCCCGAAGCGTATGTCGTTGCCGATGCGCACCGCGTCGGCCTCGTCCTTGAACTTGAGGACTGACAGCACAGGCCCAAAAACCTCCTCCTGGGCAATGCGCATGTGGTTGCTCACCCCGGTGAAGATGGTGGGCTCAACAAACTGGCCCGCGCCATAGCCCGGGCCAGTGCGTGCATTGCCGCCCAGGGTTACCACCGCGCCTTCGGCCTTGGCGATGTCGATGTAGCTCATCACCTTGTCGAACTGCGGCTTGGTCGCCACCGGCCCGACCTGTATGCCGGGCTCGGCTGGGTTGCCGATCTTGGCGTCCTTGCAGATGGCGAGCAGCCGCTCGATGAATTCGTCGTGGATGCTCTCTTGCAGCAGCAGGCGCGAGCCGGCCATGCAGGTTTGTCCGCCGGCCGAAAAAATACCGGTGACCACGCCATTGGCGGCGTTGGCCAGATCGGCGTCGTCGAACACGATGTTGGGTGACTTGCCCCCGAGCTCAAGCGTGCAGCGCTTGAGGTGCTGAGCGGCCTGCACAGCCACCCGGCGCCCGCCCTCGTCGCCGCCGGTAAAAGCCACCGCCGCGACATCTGGGTGGGCGATCAGCGGCTCGCCCACTTCTTTGCCAAAGCCGGTGATCACGTTAAACACGCCGGGCGGAAAGCCGGCCTCGACAAACAGACGGCCGAGCTCGAACATCGATACCGAGGTGTGCTCCGAGGGCTTGGCGACGATGGTGTTGCCAGCGGCCAGGGCCGGCGCAACTTTCCAGGCGGTCAAGAGCAGCGAGGAGTTCCAGGGCGTGATAGTGGCCACCACACCGACAGGCTCGTAGCGGGTGTAGTTGAAGACCTTGGGCTTGTCGATGGGGATGACCGCGCCTTGGATTTTGTCGGCCAGGCCGCCGAAGTAGTAAAAGTATTTGGCGGTGTACCTGACCTGGCCGAGCACCTCGCTGAGCAGCTTGCCGTTGTCCCGGCTTTCGATCTTGGCCAGTTGCTCCGCGTTTTTATCGATCAGGGCGCCGAGCTTGTAGAGCAGGGCGCCACGGTCGGTGGCCGACATCTGGCCCCAGGGGCCTTGCAAGGCAGCGGCAGCCGCCTTGGCTGCCTTGTCGACGTCTTTGGCATTGCCTTGCGGTACCTGGGCCCAAGCCTCGCCGGAATAAGGGTCGAGAGCGTCAAAGTATTGGCCGGAGTCGGGGGCGAGCCATTCGTTGTTGATCAGCAGTTGGCAGGTTTGCATGGCAGGGTTCAGGGGGGGTGATACAGGCCTGGTTGAGTCAGGACTAGGCCATTTAGGCCGAGGTTTCAATCGGCTTGCTGGTCAGCTCGGGGGTCTTGACCTTGCCCAGCAGGGCGTCAGAGATGATGCGCAACTGGATTTCCGAGGTGCCTTCGAAGATCTTGGTCAGGCGCGCGTCGCGCCAGTAGCGCTCGACCGCGAAATGCGTGGTGTAGCCCGCACCGCCCAGTATTTGAATGGCTTGGCTGGTGACTTCCTCGGCCATTTCAGCGGCCAGGTACTTGACCATGGCGGCCTCGGTGTCGCAGCGCTGGCCTTCGTCGATCTTGGTGCAGACCGAATACATCAACTGGCGGCAGGACTCGATCTGCGCTGCCATGTGGGCAAGCTTGAAACGTATGGCCTGGAAGTGGGCGATGGGCTGGCCAAACTGCACCCGGTCTTGGGCATAGGCCATGGCGTCCTCCAGGGCGCCGCGTGCCAGCCCGATGGAGCGGGCTGCGGTTTGTGCGCGCGAGCTTTCCAGGCCAGAGGTCACCAGGTAGAAGGCCTTGCCTTCTTCGCCCAGCATGTTTTCGGCCGGCACGCGTACGTTGTCCAGAGCCAGCTCGCAGGTGTTCCAGCCGAAGTAGCCGATCTTGGGGATGGGATGGCCCTGGATGCCGGCCGGCCAGGCGCCGCGCGGCTTTTCCACAATGAAGGCGCTCAAGCCCAGGTGGCGGCGCTTGGGGTCGATGTTCGGGTCGGTGCGTGCGATGACCACCAGAAAGTCGGCGCCGTCGCCAAAGGTGCACCAGTATTTGTTGCCGGTGATCAGCCAGTCATTGCCCTCGCGCCTCGCCCGCGTGGCCAGGCCCGAGATGTCCGAGCCCGTGCCTGGCTCGGACATGGCCAGCGCGCCCAGAAACTGCCCGCTGGCCATGCGCTTGAAGTATTTTTCTTTTTGCGCTGGCGAGAAGGCCGAGCCCGGGATGATGCTGTGCGCCATCGAATGGCGGATGATGCTCGAGACGCTCATCCAAGCGCGGGCCAGTTCTTCGGAGATCAGGCAGTACTCGAAGCAGCCCATGTCCAGACCGCCGTATTCGGTCGGCATCTTGATGCCGAAGTAGCCCAACTCGGCCATCTTGTCGCGCAAGCTCATCGGGATCGCGCCTTTTTCCGGATCGAGCTTGTTGGCAATGGGCAGCACTTCCTGCATGGCGAACTTGCGCGTCGCCTCCTGCAGCATCAGTCGCTCTTCGGTGAGGTAGGTCATCGGCTTGTCTTTTAAGGAGTTTGAAGTCCGGCGCTGGCCGGGGATGCATCGGGTCGGCACAGGCGCAGCAGGGCTTGCAGATCGTTCGCTTGCTCGAACTTTTCAAGGACGCCGAGCAGGGCCTGGGTTTTGTCTGCGCCTGCTGCCGGCGTGACCAGGGCCTTGAACTTAGCGCGCAGCTTGCGCGTTTGTGCCTGCTTGTCGGGGCTGGGGGTGCCGCAGTCAAAGTGGCGCTCGAGCGTGCGGCCGTCTTTGAGCTTCATGCTCACCCGCGACTCGCTCAAGCTCATGCCGGGCACCAGTGTGACCTGTACCCGCTGGCGCAGCGCCTCTACCTCGGGCTCTGTGACCCGGTCCCAGGTGTGCAGGTCAGCGGTGTCTATACCGAGCAGTGCAAAGGCGGTGACCGCACGCAGGCTGAACTTGGCCTCCAAACCGGTGCGCGGTTGCTGAATATTGCAGATGCTGCAGCCCTCGCCGGCCACCACCGCGATGGATTCAACCGCATCCGCTGTCAATGGCTGCGCCTGGCGCAGCTGACCCACCGCCTCGATGGTCGAGTGGGTGCTGTAGCAGGCGGCGTGAAACTTAAACAGGTTGTGCGTCAGATGCCAGTGGCCAGCCGGCGCGCTCAAGGCCGCATCGACATTGAAGTCGCTGCCGTGCAGCCGCGCAAAGCCTTTGTCGCATTCGATGGCATCGCCCCGACTGCTCATGCCCCGCTGGGCGTAAAGCGCGGCGCGCAGCCCGGCCTGTGCGGCCAAGCCGGCATGCAGCGGTTTGGTCATGCTCCCAAACATGGCTTTGAGGCCGGCCGATTGGGTGGCGGCAATACCCACAGCGTGGCTGGCCTGCTCGGCCGGCAGTTCAAGCAGGCGGGCGCAGGCGATGGCCGCGCCTATGCCGCCTATGGTGGCCGTAGCATGGAATCCATTGGCGTAGTGGGCCGGCTCGACCAGTGTGCCGATCCGACAGGCCGCCTCATAGCCGGCCGCAAAGGCTGCAATCACCTGCTCGCCGCTGGCGCCTCGGTGCTCGGCCAGCGCGATGACCGCTGGCAAGATGGCTGCCGACATATGCCCGGGCACCGCCAGATTGACATCGTCGTAATCGAGCGCGTGCGACAAGGCGCCGTTGTAGAGCGCGGCCTGTAGCACCGTGCCGCGCTCGGCCTGGCCGATCAGCGTGGCTTGCGGCCTGCCGCCTTCCTCCTGCATGCTCTCGGCCAGGATGGTGGCCACCGGCTCGCTCAAACCGGCAAAGCTGCAGGCCAGCCAGTCGGTGACGCAGGCCCGGGCCACTTCGAGGGCGTCAGCGCTCAGCGCGTCCAGACGCAAAGCCAGCGCCTGCTCGACCAAATAGCCGGTCAGGCCTTCGCCACCGCTGCGCCTCACCGAGGCTGCGTCCACAGTCAGCTTATTCGGCAAAACTCAGGCCAGAGGCGCGAATACGTTCGCCCAAGCGACGCGTGTCGTCCACCAAGATCTTGCCCAGCGCGGCTGGGGCGATGTAGTTGGCCACATTGCCTTGCAGGTAGAGCTTCTTGGCGTACTCGGCTTCTTGAGCCATGGCCTGCAACTCGGTGCTGAGCTTTTGGACCACATCGCTAGGCAGGCCTTTGGGCCCGAACAGCGCATACCAGATCGGAAAGACCAGGTCGGGGTAGCCCTGCTCGGCCAGGGTAGGCACATCGGGCAGGAAGGGCAGGCGCTTGCTGGAAGTCACAGCGATAGGTATCAACTGCCCGCTCTTGATGGGCTCGTCGAGTGCGCCCGAATAGCCCGGGGCTGAGAGTGTGACGCGCCCGGCGATGGTGTCCATCAGGGCCGGGGCTGCGCCTTTGTAGGGCACATGCAGTACCTTGATGCCGGCCTGGTGCGCGAACAGCGCAGGCGGCAGGTGGGTGGTGCCGCCGACTCCGGCCGAGCCATAGCTGACCGCGTCCGGACTTTTCTTGGCCAGGGCCACCAGATCGCTGACGCTGCGCACGCCACTGGCTTTGCTGACCACCATCACATGCGCCGAATCGGCTACGCCGCCAATCGGGGTGAAGTCGGTCACGTTAAAGGGCAGGGGGTTGTTGGGCGGCCGCACATTGGGGTAAATGGCCATGGAGTTCACCCCCATGTAGAGGGTGTAGCCGTCGGGCTTGGCGCGAAAGGCTTGCTCGGTGCCCACCACCCCGCCTGCGCCCAGGATGTTTTTGACCACCACCGCCTGGCCGAGCCGCTCGGTCAGGCGTTGGGCCATCACCCGTGCGACCGTATCGGTGGGGCCGCCCGCGCTGACCGGGACGATGATCTCGATGGTTCTGTTCGGATAGCTTTGGGCTGCAGCCCAAGCAGGGATGGAAAGTGCAAGCGCAGCGAAGATCCTGCGGCTCAGGGCGTTCTTGGTCATGGTAGGTCTCCTTCTGTGTTGTTACATACCGATCAGGTCGGCGCGGTGCAAGATGCCGCTTTGGGCGCGCACGGTGGCCACGTCCACCAGCGAGCCGTCGAGCGCGATGGAGCCCAGGCCCTGTTCCAGCGCCTTGGCATAGGCGGCGGCCATGGCGCGCGCCTTGTCCACATCGGCCTGCAGGGGTGTGTGCGCCTTGTTGGCCGGCTCAATCTGGCTGGGGTGTATGGCCCACTTGCCGACAAAGCCCATGATGGCGCCACGGCGGGCTTCAATTTCGTAGCCGGCGGCGTTGCGAAAGTCGGCGAAGGGGCCGTCGATCGCGTCTATGCCGGCGGCCCGCGCGGCGATCACCACTTTGTAGCGTGGGTAGTGCCAGAGGTCGCCCGGGTAGTCCTTGGAGCCCCAGATTTCTTTCTGGTCCATGCCCTGCGAGGCCGAGTAGTCGCCCATGCCCAAAATCAGGGCCTCCAGGCGCGGGCTGCAGCGGGCGATTTGCTCAACATTGATCAGGCCTTCGACCTCCTCGATCAAGACCTCCAGGCCGATGCGCTTTTTCAGCTTGAGCTTGAGCTCGAGCTGGTTGAGCAAGGTCTCGACGAAGTGCAGGTCACGCGGGTGGCGGACCTTGGGGATCATGATGACATCGAGGTTTTCGCGGGCACCTTCGACGACTTCGATGATGTCGTTGTAGCAGTATTCGGTCTCCACATCGTTGATGCGCACGCAGCGGGTTTTCTTGCCCCAGTCCAGCGTGTTCAGAGCGGTGACCACCTTGCCGCGCGCTTCGGCCTTGGCGCTGGGTGCGACCGCGTCTTCGAGGTCCAGAAAGACAAAGTCGGCCGCGCTGGCGGCGCCTTTGGCCATCATTTTTTCGCTGCTGCCGGGAACGGCGAGTTCGGAGCGGCGCAGCCGCTTGCTGGGAGGCAGGTGCATGGGAGCTTTCTCTGGTGAGGATGGGAAAATTAAAAAGGGCTCAGGCCTGCAGGCCAGCAGGGCGGCGCCGGATCAGCACGGTGCGCTGACCTTCAAAGACCTGCTCGTCTTTTTGGTTGAAGCCCAGATGACGGAAGACCACGACGCCAGCGTCAGGGCGGTCTGCATCGCGCTTGTCGAGCACCTCGGTGTAGGCATAGAGCGTGTCGCCGTGAAACACCATGGCTTTGAGGCGTATGCCGGTGACACTCAATTCGGCCAGCGCGTTTTCAGCGGTGTCTTGGGCGGCCAGGCCTATGACCATCGAGGTGGTCAGGCCGCCAAAGTAGACCCGCTGGCCGAAGGCGCCCTTGTTCATGGCGTGTTCGTTGAAGTGGCCTTGGGCGGTGTTCATCACCAGATGGGCGAACATCGTGTTGTCGATCTCTCCGATGGTCTTGCCGCGCGCATGGCGCATCACTTGGCCGACCTGAAAGTCTTCAAAATAGTTGCTGGTACCGGTCAGGGTGAGCGAGGTCATGGCAGTCCTTGATGGGTTCACGCAGCGTTCTTGCGCAGCACGAGATTGGTGCGGCGAAAGTGGATCACCCGCTGGCCTTTGCGCAGACCCTCGGTATGCCAGGTCACGATGCCCTGGTCCTTGCGGCTTGACGAGTTGCGCCGGTCGACCACGGTGCTGCGCGCCACCAGGGTGTCACCGGGATACACCGGCTGTTCAAACACCATGTCGTCGACGCCCAGGAAGGCGCCGCCGAGCTCGCTCAGGTCTTCGGTGCTCAGCCCAAAGACCAGGTTGAACACCAGGTAGGGGTTGACCGGGCAGCGTTCGTAGCCCAGCGACTGGGCATGCTCCTGATTGAAATAAATCGGGTTGAAGTGCAGCGTCATCGTCGAGAAGAAGCTGTTGTCCGATTCGGTCAGGGTGCGGCCCCAGTGGTGCTCGAAAACCCGGCCGGGCTCGAAGTCTTCGAAGTAGCAGCCCTTGGGCAACAGGACCGCAGCCTGACGGATTTCGTCGGCGCTGCGCAGGGGAGTAGGTGGCATGGGTATTCGCTCTCTAGCCGGAAACATCCGGACGTCTGAATGACTTAATCCTTTCATGGGCCAGCCGATTTGTCAACCGTGAGAACTCACTCAGAGGGAAAACCCTCGTGACAGAGTTTGGGCTTGGTCCAAACATCCGGACATTCAGACAACCGTATGTCAGGGTTTGAAGCTCCGATGAAGATTGCCATACTGGACGATACCTATGGGGTGGTGCGCACATTGCCCAGCGCCCGCCGCTCGCCGACCCTGCCCGATGTGCCTACCTTCGAGGAAGCGGGCGTGGCCGGCTTTGCCGCCAACCCCTGGGCCGGCATCTTCGCGCCAGCGCGCACGCCGCAGGCGGTGGTCGAGCGCTTCAACAGCAAACTCAATGCACTTTTGAGCACGCCCGAGGTACGCGATAAGCTGGCCGGCATGGGCATCACCGCCACCCCGATCCGGCTCGATCAGTTCGCTGCTGAAATCCGGCGCGAGCTCGATGCCTACGGTCCCATGCTCAAGCAGGCTAACATCCGGGCCGATTCGTCTTGAACCAGGATTGAGGCACTGTGCCAGTCACCCTTGAAAAAGCCAGAAAGAAAGCGCCCACGAAGGCCGCTGCAGCGCCGGCGCGCTCCCACCTGTCGCAGAGCACCACCCGTTATGAAATGTTTGCCAATTCTCTGGTGGCTGACATTGAGTCGGGCCGCTATCCGGTGGGCGCACTGCTGCCGCCTGAGCCAGAGTTGTGCGCGCATTACGGCCTGAGCCGCCACACGGTGCGCGAGGGGGTGCGCAAGCTGGTGGACATGGGGCTGGTCTCGCGCCAGCAGGGGGTGGGTACCAAGGTGATTTCGGCCCAGGTGGGGCCCAATAACTTTTCCGCCGCCACCTCGCTGGAGGCTCTGTTCAGCTATGTAGGCGGCACCTATCTGGAAATCTATGAAGAAGGCTGGGTCAGCGCAGACGACCAGCTCGCCCGCCTGCTCGACTGCAAGGTGGGTCAGCGTTGGCTGAAGGTCAGCAGCTATCGCTACAAGCAAAACGACCAGCAGCCGCTGTCGCACACCGTGCTCTACATACCGCCGGCCTATGAGGGGATCCGGCAGTACCTTGGCGAGGTCAATCACCCGGTCTACCAGCTGATTGAAAAGCATTACGGTCACAAGGTGCAAGACCTGCAGATGGATGTCAGCGCCCTGTCGATTCCCACCGCCATGGCGCGCAAGCTGCAATGCCGCCCGAATTCACCCGGTTTGCTGGTGGTGCGCCGCTACCGGGGCGCCAATGACTCGGGGCTGTCCAACTCGGTCAGCATCTACCCGCAGTCACGCTTTCAGGTCTCGATCCGTTACCGGCTTAACTGGGCGGCCTGAGATCGGCGGCCTGAGGTCGCTTGCCTGAAGCCGGCGCGGTCAGGCCCGTTGTTCCGGCTCGAAGCCTCAAGCGCCTTAAGCTGCGCAGCGCACCGCGCCGCAGGCCGTCAGTTCATCGACCTGCGCCGCCGTCATGCCCGCGGCCAGCAGCACCTCGCGGGTGTGCTCACCGAGCATAGGAGCCCGGGTACGGACGCTTCCCGGTGTCTCAGACATCTTGATCGGAACGCCCGCGATGGTGAGTTTTTTTCTGCTGTGCGGTTGCTCGACTTCGACCAGCATCTCGCGCGCGGCGAAGTAGGGGTCGGTGAAGATGTCCTGCGCGTCGTAGATCGGCCCGAAGGGCAATTGCCCGCCGAGCAGTTGCCGCAGCTGCTCCTTGGTGTGGGCACTGGTAAAGGCGCCCAGCTCGGCCTTGAGCGCGGGGGCGTTGCGCACCCTGTCGTCGTTGCCGCGAAAACGGGGGTCTTCGGCCAACTCGGGCCGGCCCATGAGCTTGCACAGCTTGATCCAAAAGCCGTCGTTGGGGCTGCCGACCGTGACCCAACCGTCAGCCGCCGGGAACACGCCCATGGGGACGAACATCGGGTGGTGTGAACCCTGAGGCCTGGGGATCACACCGCTGATGGAGTATTGGTAGATCACGCGCTCGCAAAAGGCCAGCACGCCGTCGACCATGGCCACATCAATGAATTGCCCACGCCCGGTGCGCTGCGCACGCATGACGGCAGCGAGCACGCCGAAGGCGCACAAGGTGGCCGGGATCAGATCGCCCACGCCGGGGCCCACCTTCATCGGTACGCCGTCCTCGGCGCCGGTCACGCCCATCATGCCGCCCATGGACTGAGACACCACGTCGAAAGCCGGCCAGTCTGTGTAGTCGTTGCTGGCGCTGCGCGGATCGCCAAAACCGCGGATGCAGGCGTACACCAAGCGGGGGTTGCGCTCGGCCAGCTTTTCATACGATAGCCCGAGCCTGTCGAGCACACCGGCCCGAAAGTTCTCGATCAGCACATCGGACTTGTCGACCAGCGACAGCAGCACCTGCCGCCCTTGTTCGGACTTCAGATCGATGACCACGCCCTTTTTGTTGCGGTTGACGCTCTGGTAGTAGCCGCCCATATTGCGCACCTGATCGTCATCGCAGTAGGGGCCAAAGGCGCGGGTCATGTCGCCCTCGGGCGACTCGACCTTGATCACCTCGGCGCCATGGTCGGCCATGAGTTGCGCGCAAAACGGACCGGCGAGCATCTGCGTGAGGTCGAGCACCCGCAGGCCTTCGAGGGCGCCGGCCAGGGCCGCACCGGCGCTGGAATGGACAGTGCCGGCCTGCGGCCGATCAGCGTGTGGATTCATTTAAACATCCGGATGTCTGTACGTTAGGACATCTTCACATGCGGGCCTGAGCTTGTCAAGGATGCTGGCCCGGGGGGAGGGCCGGGGCTTTACTGCAAGCGCGGCCCAATGGCGCCGGGCCGCTGCCCTCACCCTACTAGCCATCTCCCAAAGGCAGAGGGGATAAAACCGAGACCAGCAGCCCCGGCAAGATGCAGCCTTCTTGCTCCCTCTCCCCCTGGGAGAGGGCGGGGGTAAGGGCATGGGGTTTGATCAAGCTCAGGCTCGGTCGCGTTGAGTCGGCACCCTCATCCTCACCATGTTTCGGGGAAGAAATGGCGGTGGACCTGCGTCAGCCTTTGATAGACCTGTAGAAAGCGGCTACCTGATCGATGATATGCGCGGGGCTGCGCCCCCTCAGGTGGTCAGCAAAAAGTTCAAACTCGAAGTAGCCTGGGTAACCGTCGAGCGCCAGCGCGCGCAGCATCGAAGGTACGTCGAGCAAGCCGCTAAACGGCTCTTCGCGTTGGAAGTCCGCAGGGTCGCGCAGGGCGACGACATTGCTAAATTGCACCAGCCTGAGCTTGTCACCCGCGCGCGCGGCCAGGCCTGCTAAATCGGCATCCCACCATGAGTGGTACAGGTCCAGGGTGAGGCCGGCTTGCGGCAGCGGATCGATCAGCGCAAGGGCCTGGTGCAAGGAGTTGACGCAGCCTTTATTGAGCACGCCGGCAGGGTGTATCGGTTCGAGGCCGAGGTGGACCCCGGCTGCGGCAGCCTGCTCGGCCAACTCTGCCAAGCCTTGGGCAATGCGAGCGCGGGCCTGATCCAGTGAGCCAGTTCCATGGGCAAGTCCGCCGGTGATCACCACCAGTGTGTGGGCTTGTAGTTGCGCAGCAAGTTCGATCAGGCGCTGATTGCGCGCGCGCTGTTGGCCGATTGCCGCAGCATCGTCATACAAAAAATAGCCCGCGCTGTTCAACGATGACACTGCCAGGCCGTGCTCATCGAGCAGGGAGCGCAGCCGGTCAAGGCTGATGTCGTCAACGGCACGTGCTGTCAGCCCCACGGCGCTCGCACCGGCGGCGACCGCCATTGGAAAGAGTGCCTCCACCGGCATGTCCTGCGGGCAAATGTAGGCGTTGATGGACAGAGGGTTCATCGCAGCGCTCCATCAGCCTGCATGGCAGGCTGGACATTGCTCGAATGTGGTTTCATCAGATGGAAGATCGCCCATACACGGAGACCGCGCAATCCTCAGTGATGTAGCCGTCACGCAGGTCTCGCTCAATGAGGGCATGCTCGCGTTCAGCGGGGTCGCCATAGCCGCCGCCACCGGCGGACTGAAGCCAGACCAGCGTGCCCTCTGCCAGCGGCAGGTAGGGAGTTTTACTCGACAGCCTGCGCTCCTCAGGCGTGCCAGGGTCGAGCACGTAAAGGGCCGAGCGCCCAGGCTGACCACCAAAAAGGCCGCGCGGCTGCGATTCATGCCGGTCTGCGCAAAGGCACAGTGAGGCTTGGTCCGCCAGAACTCGGAACACCCTGCAAAAGCCATTTCCCCCTCTGAATTTGCCGGCTCCACCCGAGTCGGCCACGATTTCATAGCGTTCAAACAGGATGGGATTTTCCATTTCGTCAGCTTCGATAGGAACGTGGCCGGCGTTGCCGGCGCCATATCGGATGCCGTTGATGCCATCGCGTGTGGCCCGGGCGCCGTAGGCCCCGGACGACAACTCCAAGGTTAGAAAAAAGGGCTTCTTGGCGTTCGGTCGTGTATCTGCCCCTCCCACCACCGAGGTGCCGGTGGACCCGGAGCCGCTGGCGAGTACGGCCAGTGGCGCGGCTTCGGACAGCGCGTTCATGGTGGTATCGAGCACGCGGTAGGCGACTTCGGCATAGCCAACCATCGACCCTGGGGGCCGGGCGTCACACAGAGTTCCGGGCTTGGTGATGACCTTGATGGGCCGGTAGCTGCCTGCGTTGGGTGGATTTTCTGGGTCGGTGATCGATTTAATGGCGTATTGGACGCCTGATATCGCGGAGGCGCGGGAGCAGTTGATGCCGCCGCGCGACTGCGGCGACGACTCGCTGAGGTCGACGGTGATGTCCGAGCCATCAATACTCACCTGGCAGTCAATCCACTGCTTGGCCTCGCTCAGGCCATCGCCGTCAATACAGTCACGCGATCGGTAAATCCCGGACTTGAAGCGGGAAATGCGGGCGCGAGTCAACTGCTCTGAGCGGTCCAGGATCTCGGTCATTGCTGTGGTGATGGTGTCCAGGCTGTAGCGCTCGATCAGCTCGAGCAGCCGGCGCTCGCCGGTAAAGCATGACGCGTACTGGGCCCGCATATCGCCAAGGGCGACGGAGGGGTCGCGGACATTTCGCACGATCATGTCGGCGATGGGTTGGACCAGCTCGTCATTGACGAAGAGTTTGACCGGCGGGATGACGATGCCCTCTTGAATGAGCTCCTTGGTCGCGGGCGAATAGCTGCCCGGGCCCATGCCACCGATATCGGCCCAGTGGCCGCGGTTGCACAAATAGCCATAGAGCCTGTCATGCAAGAACAGGGGGCGCACCAGCAGCACGTCGGGCAGGTGGGTGCCCCCCAGATAGGGGTCGTTGGTCATAAGGACATCGCCCGGCTTAACGTCCTTGCCAAAGCGCGCCAGCAGCCCTTGCAGCTGGTAGGGCATGGTGGTCACATGAATCGGAAACCCGGTGGGATCCTGCGCCACGATCTCGCCATGGGCGTCCATGATGCAGCACGACAGGTCTCCCTGCTCCTTCCACAGCTGGGTGTAGGCGGTACGCATGGTCATGAGCTTCATCTCGTGGGCGATGCCAATCAGAGCGTTTTGAAGGACGGCCAGTGTGAAGGGGTCTATCGTCATGATCGCTCCGTCAGCTCAGTTCGAGCACAAGGTTGAGTTGGGCGTCGACCGTTGCCACGCCGGTGGGCGGAACGACGGTGGCCGATGACAACTCCTGAATGATGGCCGGCCCGATGATGCGCGCGCCCGGGTGCAGGTGTTCCCGGCGGTAAACCCGGGTGGGATGAGCGCTGTCGCCAAACCAGACATCGCGGACGCTGGTGGGCGCAGCGTCCGCGCTACCCACCGCATGAACAGGCTCTTTGGGCTTGTCGACCCGACCGACCGCACGCAATCTCAGGTTGACCACCTCGACCGGCTCACTGGCGACAGCATAGGTATAGATTTTTTCGTGTTGTCGGTGAAATTCCTCGATAAACGCTTGTAGCTGCACTGGCGCGTCTAGGCGGTCATTGGCGATGCGCACGTTGATCTCGGTCGATTGGCCCAGGTAGCGGATATCGATGCTGCGTTGGAACTCACGGCAGTGGGCCGGCACGCCTTCGAGGTCAAGGTCTGCGTCCGCGCGTTCGCGCAGTTGTGCAAAGGCCGTCTCCAGTGCCCCATCGGCCAGTTGGGCCGAACGGCTGAGGATGGATTTAGAGTAGTCGTGCGTAAAGTCGGCCAGCGCAATGCCGCCCGATGAAAACAAACCCGGACTGCTGGGAATGAAGATGCGCTTCATGCCCAGCTCCTGCGCGATCGCGAATGCATGGATAGGGCCGCCTCCGCCGAATGCGCAGAGGTCAAAGTCGCGCGGGTCAGCACCGCGTTGTACCGAAACGAAGCGGATGGCCTCAGCCATCTGGTTGGCTGCCACCTTAAAGATACCGCTGGCCGCCCGGATGCTGTCTATGCCCAGCGGCTTGGCGATGTGCTCGCCAATGACTGCAGCGGCGCGTTCAGGGTCTAGCTGGACCTCGCCGCCGGCAAAGTCGTTGGCATCGATGTAGCCCAGCATCAGATTGACATCGGTGAGCGTGGCATGGTTTCCGCCCAGGCCGTAGCAGGCCGGCCCCGGGTCCGAGGAGGCGCTCTCGGGGCCGACTTTCAGGCGGCCAACCTCGTCCAGTGTGACGATGCTGCCGCCGCCTGCGCCCACCGTATGCACATCCAGCATGGGGGTGACAACGGGAAAGTAGCCGATTTCACGCGCCGTTGTTGCCTCTGCGGTGCCGTTGCGCAGCAGGCAGACATCCAAGCTGGTGCCGCCCATGTCTATGGTGATCAGGTTGGGATGCCCTGAGGTGCGCGCCAGTTGAGCGGCGCCAACCACAGCTCCCGCTGGACCTGACAGAAGCGTTGTCGCCGGGTTTCTCAGAACGAGCTCAGGTCGACCGACTCCTCCGTTGGACTGGAAAATGAACAGCCGACTATCGATGTGCTCTTCGCGCATGCCTGCCAGCAGCTTTTCGACATAGTTGCGAAGTACGGGGGCGACGTAGGCGGCGAACAAGGTGGTGCTGGTGCGGGGGAACTCCCGAAATTCAGGCTGGATGTCATAGGAAATCAGCACATCAACGTGGGCAAGCGCGGCCCGCAGCCGGCTTTGGATTCTTCGCTCGTGCTCGGGATGAAGAAAGGAAAACAGCAGGCAGATGGCCACCGCCTGTACGCCACTGGCGCGCACCTGTTCGACCAGTCTGTCTAAGTCGACCTCCTCGAGCTCCTTGATCACCTCGCCTTGGGCATTGACCCGGCAGTCGACCTCGAAGCGCAGATGGCGCGGTGAGATCGGCGCAGGCTTGTCGACCTGAACCCGGTAAATCAAGTCAGCGGGTCGACTAAATCGCCCCATTTCGATAATGTCGCGAAAGCCTTTGTTGGTGATCAGCGCGGTCGGTGCGCCCTTGCGCTCAATGACCGCGTTGGTGGTGATGGTGGTGCCGTGGCCTATGAAAGTGAGCTCGGAAGGGGCAGCGCCGGCCTGTGCCATGACCCGCTTGATCCCCTTGACGACAGTGGCATGCCTGCGTCCTGGCTCGTTGAGCACCTTAGCAAAGCAGCGTCGCCCGGTTTCCTCGTCAATCAGGGTAACGTCGGTGAAGGTACCACCCACGTCGATTCCAATTCTGTACATAAATCGTGGTCCAGCAAGGGACGGTTAATAGGGAACGATGAGCAGGTCATGGGCAGCCCAGGACACCTGAACGGAGCTGCCAGCGCTGCACTCTTGCTGCAGGGCGCTGATGGGCGTGTCAATGGTCAGGCGTACGCCCTGGTCAAGTTGCACGACCGAGCGTATGGACGGCCCTAAATAGGTTGAATCGATCACCGTTCCTGGGTGGCCTGCGATGCCCGATCCCGTGGCCAGAATGCGGGCTTTCTCATGGCGCAGCACCGCAACGACGGTCTGCCCCGGCTTGAGCGCAGTGCTGCTCAGGCCTTGCAGGAGCCAGCCACCTGCATCGACGGTACACAAGCCGCTTTCGTCTGTGGCCTGGACCACCGCCTCGAGCAAATTGGCGTGGCCAACAAACTCGGCCGCAAAGCGGGTGGCTGGCCGCTCGTAGATGTCGCGTGGAGTGCCCAGCTGCACGATCCGTCCCTGTGACATGACTGCAATGCGATCCGACAAAGTGATGGCCTCGCCCTGATCATGCGTCACAAAGATCCAGGTGCTGTGAGTCTCTTTATGGATGCGCCGCAACTCTTCGTGCATCTGCAAGCGCAGCTGCAGATCCAGCGCGCCCAGCGGCTCATCGAGTAGCAGTACTTCGGGCTCGTTGACGATGGCCCGGGCGATGGCCACGCGTTGCTTTTGTCCTCCGCTGAGCATCGAGATGCCCCGGTCCTCATAGCCCGACAGGCGCACCAGAGCCAGCGTGTCTTTGATCTTGCGTTCAATGGTCGCTCGATCGAATTTTTTCATCTCCAGTCCGAAGGCGATGTTCTGGGCAACGCTCAGGTGGGGGAAAAGTGCCAGGTGCTGGAACACCATATTGGTGTTGCGCTTGTAGGGCGGCGTGCCCACTGCATCGCGCCCGCCGATGATGACTTCGCCCGACGATGGCTCCTCGAAGCCGCCGATGATCCGCAAGAGGGTGGTCTTGCCGCAACCGCTGGAGCCCAGGAGCGAGAGCAGTTCGCCCCTTCGAACCTCCAGACAAACCTGATCCAAGGCGGTAACCTGCCCGAACTTGCGGGTCAGGTTACGCACGGAGACTGCACTGGCGCCGTCCATGGCTTCAGGCGCCTGGCGCCAAAGATTGCTCGTTGGTCATCACGCGCTCTTGACCCGGGCCCAGACCTCGAGCCACTGCTGCAGGTTCGGGGGCATGACCAGTGGGTAGTTTTTGGTGCTGCCGTCGAGCACGCCGTAGCCCAAGGTGGCACGCTCCTGGGCGGACAGCGAGACAGCCGCCAGTTTGGAGGCCGACAAATAACCTGAGACGGTGGTCAGCTGGCTGGAATAGGCCTGCCCGAGCATGGCATTGATCATGGCGTGGGCGGCCTGCTGGTTGTTGGAATCCTTCGGAATGTAGGCCGGCTGAACAAATGAAAGCACGCCTTCCTTGCACCAGCAAGTGGCAACCGGTACCCCCTGCTTGGTCAGGCCGGTGCGCATGGGGATGGTTCCAAAGGTAATGGCCACTTCGCCCGAGGCCATCAGATTGGCGCCCTGTGCAAAGCTGGACCAGAACGTACGAACATTCTTTTTCTTGGAAATCAGGAATTTGGCCACCTCGTTGAGCTCGGCGGTGGTCATGGTCTCCGGCTTGGTTTTACCGAGAAAGAGTCCGGCGGCCATGATCATCTGGTGGGCTGTGTCAAACCAGGCAATTCGGCCTGCATATTTGTCATCAAACAGCAGGCCCCAGGTTGTCGCTTCTGCCGCGGGTACGACCGAGGTGTTGTAGATCACCGTGTCGTAGCCCCACATGATGGGTACGCCGTATACCTTGCCGTCGCGTTGCAGGATGTCTTCCTTGAAGGTGGGCGCGACCTGTGAAAAGTTGGGAATCAGCTTGAGGTCAAGGGGTGCGCATTTTTCCTGACCGGCGGCGGCGCCCAGAACCGGCCCGCGCGAGAAGATGCTGTGGCTCATCATCAGGTTGTAACGACTGGTGCCGCCCGGCGCTACCAATCGGGCAACGACGTCTGTTGAGCTTTGGAACGGGTTGTCGTTGATCTTGAACTTGCCCTCGTTTTCGAGGATGCCCTTGAGCGGCCCTCCCACCAAAGCATTGGCCAGCAAAACCTCGAGGGTGGGTCCCTGCTGAGCCTGGGCCCAACCCATGGCACCTAAAGCCGTAGCTGCACCTCCTGCCTTGAGCAGGGTGCGGCGGTGATGATTGAGACTGCTGAGTTTGATATCGGTGGAAGTCATGGATACTCCTGGTGGTGGGTGAAAGTCTTAAATACCTACGGTCGCAAAATAGTCAAAGCCAGTCCTTTTGGATCACGGTCTGATTGCTCAAGTGCTGCGTTTGCTGGTTGGGCTCGATTTGGCTGAAATCCAAAATCCCAGCGCAGCCACCGTCACTGAGATCAGCATGATGATCACACCGGCTGCGGGCAAAAAGGGAGCGGTCTGCTCAACGATCAAGACCCAGAGATAAACCGGTGTGGTGCGCTCAGCGCCGATCACGAACAGTGTGCGTACAAATTCATCAAAAGACAGGGTGAAGGAAAACAGTACGGTGGCAATGACCGCCGGGCGGATGAGGGGAAACACGATGCGTTGAAACACCACCCATGGATAGGCGCCGAGGTCCATGGCTGCCTCCTCGAGGGCCTGGTCAAAGGCTGCCAATCGTGGGTAGAGCGTCAGAAAAGCAAAGGGCAGTACCCAGGTCACGTGGGCCACCAAGGCGCCGGTCCACAGGCCGTAAGGCACGCCAACGATGCCAAAGAAAACGAGCAACAGCGCGCCCGACACGATGCCGGGGATGATGATCGGCACCAGCATGATCGGCACCACCCATTGCTGCCCCCCAAAGCGCTTGCGCAGGCCCAGCGCTGTCATCAGTGCCAGCGCGGTGGCGATCAGCGATGCGACCAGGCCAACGCCGAAACTCTTGAGCAAGGCGATGAAGAACTTGCTGTCGTTGAATACCTCGTGGTACCAGTTCAGGGTCAAGCCGCGCAGTGGGAAACCGATGACGGAAGACTCATTAAATGAGAGCACCACCAATACCGCGATCGGCAAATAAAGGAATCCGAAGAACGCCCCGGCATACAGGCGCAGCCAAAGTGCCATGGGCTTGTGCTTGGACCCGAGCATCAGTGTTGCCCCATGAACAGGCGCTGCAGGCCGAATCGACGGCTGGCCAAATACAGGCTCAGCAGCACGACAACCATCAGCACCACCGACAGCGCCGCGCCCAGCGGCCAGTTGCCTGCATCGAGAAACTGGCTCGAAATGATGTTGCCAAACATCTGACTTGACGGACCGCCGAGCAAGCGGGGGGTGACGAAGGCACCGCAGCACAGCAAAAACACCATGGTGCAACCGGACCAGACGGCAGGCAGTGTCAGTGGCAGGACGATGCGCTTGAAGGTCTGCCATGTCGAGGCTCCCAGGTCACTGGCGGCCTCGATCAAGGCTGGATCGAGCTTATCCAGGGCCAGGTAGATGGGCAAGGTCATGTAGAGGGTGTAGACATAAACCAGTCCCACATAGACCGCGCCCTCGTTGAAGACCAGGCCGTCGATAGGGCGGTCGATGACGCCCAGTGACATGAGCGTTGCGTTGATCAGCCCGGAGCGTCCAAGGATGGGCATCCAAACGAAAGTCCGTACCACGTAGCTGGTCCAAAAGGGGAGAAACAGCAAGATGACAAAGAGCGTCTTGCGCTGCCCCTTGAGGCTGGCCAGGAATAGCGCGATGGGATAAGAGGCGAGCAATGACAGGGCGGTGGTGATGATGGCGATCTTGAGCGTGTTGCCCAGAACCCGGATGTAAATCGGATCGCCTGCCAGCGCTGCATAGCTTTGCAGCGAAAAGCTCGAACTCAAGCCGAACATACTGGCCGTCCAGAAGGACACTGTGACCAGAAAAACCAAGGGCGCCAGGGCGAACAGCGCGAGCCAGACCATGGCCGGTGCAACCAGCCACCGGCCGGCTCTTGCTGCCTGGGGGGTATTGCCCATGGCCTTGCCCGCCTTCAGCCTTTAGCCCGCATGGCAGCGACCCGCGCTTCGAGTTGAGCGCGCCAGCCACCGGCTGCGATGATGGCCAGTTGCGATTGAGCCAGCGGCGGGTACTGCATTTGAGTGCCCCGGCTGTGGTTGATGAAGACGCCCGTGGCAAAGTTCACTTCGATCTGGTCGCCGGTCTGAACCAGCTCCCCCACCCCGACGCAGGCGGGCAGAAAAGGCACGCCCGCATTGATGGCATTGCGGTAGCTGCCCCGCTGGATGGACTCGACCACCAGCCCCAGGCCGTGAGCACTGATGCCGATCAGGCCCTGAATATGTGGATTGCCCTGTGCGAAGCGCTTGCCGCCCACGATGATGTCGCCGGGTTTGACCTTCTTGGGAAAGTCAGGATCCAGACCGGTCATGAGGTAGGGGCCTAAGACGGCCGGGTTGGTCTCTCGCTTCAGGGCAAATTCCAGCGGCATCATGTCACCGTCGATACCGACGTTGTCGCCGAATTTCCAGCATCTGCCATTCATGGTCCAGTTCGTCATGGCGCGTCCTGTATCTTCAATCATGGAGGTAGGGGCGGGGGTCCGCAATGGCGCCAGCCAGCGCCGAGGCCGCCACCGTTGCCGCGCTGGCCAGATAGATCTCAGAGTTCATGGCGCCCAGGCGGCCGAAGTCGTTGCGGGTGCCGGTGTTGATCGAGACCTCGCCGTCGGCCATAGCGCCGATCTTGCCTCCTGCGCAGACTCCGCAGCCCGGCGCGGTGATCGATGCGCCGGCGTCGATCAGCGTCTGCATATAGCCCAGTTCGGTGGCTTGCGACATCACCTCGTAGGTGCTCGGTGTGACGAAGAATCGGACATCCTGATGGATGTGTTTGCCTTTGAGGATGCGGGCAGCGATGGCCAGGTCGCCGATGCCTGGCGCCGCGCACGAGCCGAGGAAGGCGTGGTCAATTTTTTTGCCCACCAATTGAGACACGCCGACGACATTGTCGGGCGTCGGCGGCGCGGCCACCTGTGGCTCCACCAGACCCAGATCGAATTCGATGACGGTGTGAAAGCGTGCGTCGGCGTCGCTTTTGATCAGTTCGACCGGCTCGGTGGTTCTGCCCTTGAGATAGTCCAGGGTTTGCTGGTCAGGCTCAATGAAGGCCGTCTTGGCCCCAATCTCGATGGGGGTGTTGCACAGCACCTGGCGCCCGGCAAAGTCGACCGAGGCCAGACCTGGACCGCCGATCTCGAAAGCGGCGTAGTCGGCCGCGTCAACCGGGATCACCGAAATCATCTTTTGCGCCACGTCACGCATGGTGATTCCCGGGCCGAGTCGGCCCACGAGATTGATCCGGACGGTATGCGGTACCTTGAGCCAGACATTGCCGCAGGCCAAGACTTCACTGATTTCGGTGACGACCGGAATACCCATGCAGCCCAGTGCGCCATAGTTGGTCACGTGGATGTCGTAGGCAATGACCAGCATGCCGGGTCGGACATAGCCTTTTTCCATTGGAAAAACATGGCCGTGGCCGCCTCTGCCGACGTCATAAAAGTGTTCAATGCCGTACTTGCGCACGACCTCGCGAACTTGTCGCTGGCGCTGCGCGGCCAAGGGACTGGTGGCAACCGGCTCGTGATCTGTGGAGATCAAAAGTTTATGAGGCGCATGCAGACGGTCTATGCCCAATTCCTGCATGACCTTGTCAAAGTTCACCACGTACCAGTCGTGGGTTGTGACCAAATCCGGCTCCGGGTAGACGATGTCACCCTCCTGGACCGGTCGGCCGCATGCACGTGAGAAGATTTTTTCGGCGATGGTTTGTCCCATGATGATGACCTCAACGCATACCAAGAACAAGGGTCAATGGCTCGCCCGCTTTGATTCTGGCGTCACGCGTTTCCTCCTTGGCGCGCTGTTTCATACCGCCTTCTAGGGCCGCCTGGGCCAGAGCCCTGGGCACGACAACCACACCGTCAGCGTCGCCAACAAGGATGTCGCCCGGGTTGACCACCTGGCCTCCGACGGCTACCGGCAAGCCGACCCAGCCCGGGTGGTTTTTGATGGTCCCGGTCACGGTAATACCGGCGGCGTATACCGGAACGCCAAGCTCGATGATTTCATCGACATCGCGCACCAGTCCGTTGGTCACGCAGCCAGCCAGAGCGCGCACCTTTGCTGCAAGCGACGAGGTACCACCCCAGACGGAAGACTCACCGTCACCGCCTGTGTCGATCACCAAGACCGAACCGGCCGGCGCCTCCTCAATGGCCCGCAGTACTGCGGTGGTCTCCCCGGGCAGGATGCGGATCGTGTAAGCCACACCCACCAGGCGCGATCCCGGACAGATCGGGCGGATGTGGTGGTGGATGGCACCGACTTTGCCCATCCCCTCGTAGAGCGTGGCAGCGGGCAAGGCCGCCAGTGCCTGGACGAGCTCTTGGATTTCCATGGCGTTGATCCTGACTTTCAGTAAAGTGTTTTTTACTCTAGTCCGGATGAGTTGAAGTGTCAAACGATTTTGCAGATCCTGGAACCATCGTTGGCTGGCCGAGCTTGCACAGGTGGTCTCGTCCAAAAATTCACGTTCTCGGTGCAGATGGCACTCAAAAGGTGCTGAACTGGCGAACCTGTTGATGGAGGCCTTCAGGGTTATTCCCTAGAAAAATCCAAATGGAAATGGACGACGCGTCCTGATGTCGCGGATCTTGGCAGTCCTAAGGGAGATCGTGAGGGGCCTCGCTGGAAGCGTGAGTCGATTTCAAAAATCTATCGTCCAGACTGTTGACATGGCAGCAATCTTGCGAATACATTGGGGTTGACCTCAACAGGTCCGGATGTGTCATGGCTGTGCTCTCATGGCGGTGGCGCAATGGACGGTTCGCTGAGAAATCCTCAAGCCAGAGACGGAGAGCACGCAGTGGCGCAGTACAGAATCGGCATCGACATCGGCGGCACCTTCACCGACTTCACGGTCATTGATGATCAAAGCGGTGAGATCGTCGTCGACAAGACTTTGACGACGCCCAGGGCGCCCGAAGAGGGCGTGCTCCACGGCTTGGATCGGCTGATCGCGCGCATTCCCCGGCTGCTCGAGCAGACTGGCGAGATCATCCACGCCACCACTTTGGTGACCAACACCATCCTCGAGCGCAAGGGCGCGAAAACCGCCTTGCTCACCACCGAGGGCTTTCGGGATGTGCTGGAGATGGGGCGCGAGGTGCGGTATGACCTCTTCGACATGTTCATCCGCTTCCCCGAGCCGTTGGTGCCCCGCGACCTGCGGGCCGTGGTGGGCGAGCGGATCCTCAGCGATGGCCGGGTGCTCCACCCGCTGCGCGACGAAGAGGTGCGTGCTATTGCCCGAAGCTGGGTGAGTCAGGGCGTAGAGGCAGTCGCAGTGGTGTTTTTGCACGCCTACAGAAATCCGGTCCATGAACAGCGCGCCGCTGCGATCTTGCGGGAGGAAATGCCTGGTGTCATGGTTTCGGTCTCGCACGAGGTGCATGCTGAGCCCAAGGAATATGAGCGGACCTCCACCACAGTGGTTGATGCTTATGTGAAGTCAGTCACCCAGAGCTACTTGGACCGGCTGTCGGACGAGTTGGAGCAGCGTGGCTACCACAAGCGCATTTTGGTGATGCTCTCCAACGGGGGGACGGCTACCATTGCCACCACCAAAATGGTGCCAATACAGATCGTTGAATCGGGTCCGGCTGCCGGTGTGGAGGCGACTGCGTTTTTTGCCCGTCTTCTAGGGCTGGAGCAGGTCCTGGCCTTCGACATGGGAGGCACGACAGCCAAGCTTTGCTTGGTGCAGGGCGGCCAAGCCTCGCGCACGCGGGAGTTTGAAGTGGACCGGGTGCAACGCTTCAAGCAAGGCAGCGGCCTGCCGATTGCTGTGCCTGTTTTTGACTTACTCGAGATCGGTGCTGGCGGCGGCAGTATCGCGCGGGTCGATGACCTCGGCCTCTTGCAGGTGGGCCCGGACAGCGCCGGCTCAGAGCCCGGGCCGGTCTGCTATTCGCGCGGCGGTACTGAGCCGACGGTCACCGATGCCGATCTGTTGCTGGGTTACCTGAACCCGTCGTACTTTTTAGGCGGTGAAATGGCGTTGGACGAGGCGGCAGCGCGCCAGGCCACGCTCAGGGCATTGGCCGGGCCGGCGCGGCTCGACGGCATAGCAGCGGCGGCGGGCGTGCATGAAATTGTCAATGAAACCATGGCCTCTGCGGCGCGGATGTATGTCGCCGAGAAGGCCATGGCGCCGGCTGATCTGACGCTGTTTGCTTTCGGTGGCGCCGGTTCATTGCATGCGGTGGGGCTGGCGCGCAAGCTGGGCTGCCGCAAGGTGGTGGTGCCTCCCTATTCGGGGGTGATGTCATCGCTGGGCTTGCTTGCAGCCCCCTTGGCCTTTGAGCGCAGTGCTCCGATCCGCAAGTTGCTCAGAGACGTTCATTTGCCGGACATTGAGCAGAGTTTTGTGCAGCTGGAGTCGCAGGCCCGGCTGCATCTGCCCGAACCCCAGGCCGCTGCGATCCGGCGTACCATCGATGTTCGGTTTTCAGGCCAAGACTATGCGCTGGAAATTGACGTGGGCCCTGATGCCTGCGCTGCCGAAAATCGAGCCCTTTGGCTAGCAGATTTTCGCCAGGCATACCGCGCGCTTTATGGTCGGGTCGAGGATGACAATCCGGTCGAGCTGGTCAGCCTGCGGGTCTATGCCCGCCAACCCACGCCGAGTCCGAAGATTGTCGCTGCCGATCTGCCGGCACCCGGTGCGATCAAGGCCTTCCGGGATGTCTATGTGGCCAAGCGCAAGTCTTTTGTGCGAACGGCAGTCTATTCGCGCGATGATCTGCAGGTCGGCCAGCAGGTGATCGGGCCGGCCGTGATTGAGGAGCGAGTCTCCACCACCATCATCGAGCCGGGAGACGTGCTGACGGTGGACCCCAGCGGCTGCCTCATGATCACCCTGGAGGCCGTTGCCGCTGAGGTGGCGCCTACCGACGTGGGTGATTCAAAGGCACAGCCTGGGCGCGAGATGGCGCTCGACCCGGTATCGATACAGATCTTGTGGAATCGCCTGATCTCCATCGTCGATGAGGCGGCAACCGGCCTGATCCGGACCGCCTACACCCCTTCCGTGAAGGAGTACCACGACTTTTGCTGCGCCCTGTTCGACGCAAATGCCCAGATGCTGGCGCACTCCACGGTAACGACGGCTGGCTTTTTGGGCATTGTTCCGGCCGTGCTGCGAAATTTTCTGCAAAAGTACCCGGCTGACACCCTCGCAGCTGGCGATGTAATCATCACCAACGACCCCTGGTTGGCCAGCGGGCACCTGATTGACGTTTCGGTCGCCTCGCCCATCTTCCGAGATGGGCAGATCGTGGCCTACACCCTGTGCATCGTGCATCACCTCGATATGGGGGGGCGCATGTCGACGCTGGAGTCCAAGGACCTGTTTGAAGAGGGTTTAAAGATCCCGGTTTCAAAGCTGTACAGCGAGGGTAGGCTCAACGAGACCATATTTGATTTCATCCGCGCCAACACCCGTGTGCCGGAGAAGATATTGGGCGATCTGCGGGCACAGTTGGTGGCCAACCATGTGTGCGAACGCGGCTTGCAGCAGCTGCTCGACGAGTATCCGCTGGGCGGGCTGGACCGGCTGGCCCACGAGGTGGTCAGCCGAACCGAGCGCAGCTTGCGTGAAAAAATCGCGCAGTTGCCCAGGGGGACATACCGCCACCAGGTAACCCTGCCACCCATCCCGGGCGTCAAGCAGGACATCATCATCAAGGCGGCGGTCACCATCGATGGGGAGGAGATCATCATCGACTACACCGGCTCTTCCGCACAGGTAACGGCCGCCATCAATTGCACGCCCAACATCGTCAAGTCCTACTCGTCCTATCCCATCAAGCTGGCCCTAGACCCTCACGTGCCCAACAATGACGGCAGCTTGCGGCCGATCACCATCGTGGCGCCCGAAGGCTCGGTGGTCAATGCCCGGATGCCGGCTGCGACCTGGGGGCGCACCATGATCGCGCACCTTTTCCCAGACATCATCTACGGCGCGCTTGAGAGCGTGATGCCGAAAATGATCCTGGGTTCGGCCGGTGGAGCGCCCGCCAATGAGGTCTATCTGCACGGCAAGCACGCTGATGGCCGCTCTTTCATGTCCATCGCCCAACACACCGGAGGTTTTGGGGGCAGCGCGCGGCAGGACGGGTATTCCACCCTGAGTTTCCCCTTCAATACCCGCAACATTCCGGTGGAGGTCATTGAGAACGAGGCGCGTGTTTATTACGTCCGCAAGGAGTTCCTCACGGACAGCGGTGGTCCCGGTTTGAACCGAGGGGGGCTCGGCCAGGAGGTGGCTTTTTGCATCCTGGACGGGGGAACGCCCGAGGCCCACGCAGTGGAGAGTTCGGTGCGCATCAGCGGCCGCACGCCCGATGGACCGATGCCGGCGATCGGCCGTTGTGGCGCTGGCACGGGTTCAGGCGGTGGGCTGTGGCTCAATGGCCAGGCCGTCGAGCATGGTGTCTACCGCAAGCTGCAGCCCGGTGACACGGTTCGCTTTGAAATGACAGGCGGCGGAGGCTACGGCGACCCGCTGCAGCGTGACCCTCAACGCGTGCTCAAGGACGTACGGGAGAGTAAGGTCTCGATACCGGCCGCACGGACCCACTACGGTGTGGTCATTGAGCCGGCAGACTTGAGTGTGGATGTGCAAGCGACTGCTCAGGCCAGAGCGCTCAAGCGGGGTTGATCATGAGCCGCGCAACCCCCACAGCCTCCGATACGGCCTCGGTACAGCCCGTCGGACGTCCCGGTTGGCTGCTGACGCCTGGGCTCGTGTGGCTGCTGGTCTTCATGATCCTGCCGGTGCTTTTCATGGTGGCGGTGTCGTTCTGGAGTTCGGGCTATTACGGCACACGCCCGGACTTCACCTTCAAGAGCTATCTGCGCATCTTTCAGTCTCCCTTGTACGTGGGCCAGTTGCTCAAGACCTTGCGCATCGGCCTGGAAGCCACGGCCTTGTCGTTGCTGATCTCCTATCCGATTGCCTACATCATCTCGCGCGCCAAGGGCAACGCCAAGGCCCTGCTGATCTTGCTGCTGTTTCTGCCGTTTTGGGCCAGCTATGTGGTGCGAGCCTTTGTGTGGTTACCCATACTGGGGCGCAACGGGGCTATCAACTCGGCCTTGATGTCGTTGGGCGTGATTGACCAACCCCTGGACTGGCTGCTCTACAACGAGGGATCGGTGCTGCTCGGCCTGGTCTACGTCTACACGCTTTTCATGGCCCTGCCGATCTACATGTCACTTGAGAAGATTGATCCGAAGCTGATCGAGGCAGCCACCGACCTGGGCGCGCGGCCGTTTCGTGTTTTTGTCGAAGTTTTGCTGCCACTGAGCATGCCGGGCGTGGTGTCGGGCTGCATCATGGTGTTTTTGCTGACCATGAGCGCCTACGTGACACCGCAGCTTCTGGGCGGTCCTCAAGGCATCATGATCGGCAACATCATTGCCAGTCAGTTCCTATCCAGCAATGACTGGGCTTTCGGATCTGCGCTGTCGGTGATCCTGGTTTTGGTGGTGATGTTGTTGTTCCTGGCCATAGGACGCAAGACGAAGGTTGAACAAATTTTCACCGGAGGTGGGTAATGGCAGTCAGCAGCACCTCATCGCCCCCCATGCTGCAGCGCTGGCAGCGGCTGAACCCCTTTGAGCTTGCTTCTTGGCTCTATGGGCTGATCTTTTTTGTCTTTCTTTACAGCCCGCTGGTGATGATCACCGTGCTGTCCTTCAACGACTCGAGGCTGACCGGATTTCCGCTCAAAGGCTTCACCACAAAGTGGTATGAGGCGGTTTTAGCCAACCAGCCCCTGCTCAGCGCGCTGGCCAACAGTATTTATGTAGGCCTGGCCTCGGCGGCGATTGCCACCACATTGGCATTGTTGATGGCGCTGGCGTTCCGTCACGAGTTCTGGGGCAAGCGCATCGTGCTCTACATGATCCTCACGCCCATCATCTTGCCGGGGATCATCGGTGGCATTGTGTTGCTCATCTTCTTTGGATACTTGGGCGTGCGCCCGTCTTTGTTCACGACGGTTTTGGTCGGTCACGTCAACTGGGTTCTGCCCTTTGCCTTTCTGACCCTGTATCCGCGCCTGCACAAGTTCGACCGATCGCTGGAAGAAGCGGCGATGGATTTGGGTGCGCGGACCAGCCAGGTTTTTTGGGAGATCGTCTTTCCCATCGTGCGACCCAGCGTCATTGCCACCGCAATCTTCGCCTTTAGCTTGTCGTTCGATGAATTCATACGGACTATTTTCACGGTGGGCAGTGACCGCACCATACCAGTCCAGTTTTATGTGCTGATCGTTGAGGAGCTCTCCCCTGAGCTGCCGGCGATGGCTGTGATCATCATTTTGCTAACCACGGTGGCGTCGCTGCTGGGGTTTGCATTCATGCGGCGAGCCGACCGCTCAAATCCGGCTTGATGCTTCCCTCAACCCTTATGGAGAATGGCCATGCCACGCACTGCAACTTCAGCTGATCGGCAACCTCTTGATAACCAGCGCCGCAAGGCGCTCAAGGTGACGGGCGCGCTTGCCGCCTCGCTGTCTGCGGGTATCCCGCTGTCGGTCTTTGCCCAGCGGGCCAAGATTCGGGCCGTCATGCCCAACGTGTTTATTCCCGATCCGGTGCGCCCCATCATTACATCGCAGTCGGGTGGCGTGGAGGTCGACAACTTGCCCTATGTCTCGCCCAGCGATAGCCTGGCAAAGTTGATGGCGCCGGGGGGAACCGGGCAATACGACATGATCATCACGCTGACCAATTTCGCCAAGGGCCCAGCCCTTGGCGCCAAGGCCGGCGACGAGCGTCTGCTGGCCCTGGATATGAGTGCCATCCCCAATGCAACAGGTATTTCCAAGGACTTCCAGTCTGAGGTGGTCAGGCGTGACGGCAAGACCTATATGCTGCCCATTGTCAGCGGCTTCGAATCGGTCGTCTTTGATGCATCCAAGGTCAATCCAGACGATCCACTGACGCAGTCCTGGAATGTATTGTTTTCAGACAAGTACAAGGGCCGCATCGCCTGGCGCGACGATGCGCACGGCATGATCTTCACGGCCGCATTGGCCATGGGTATTACGGATCCCTTGGGGATGCAGCCTGCCCAAGTTCGTGAGGTGCAGCGGTTCCTGATTGATCGCAAAAAGAACATTCGCACCATGTGGACCAAGTTCGCCGAGGCGGTGAATATGATCGCCACCGGCGAGGTGCATTGCCTCTACGGCTGGATCCCGATGCGCGCGGCCCTTGAGAAACAGGGGCTCAAGGCCAGCAACAACTGGCCCAAGGAAGGGCTTCCATCGTGGACGCAGTCTGCCTTCATTCCTCGGGATAGCAAACAGGCGGCTGCCACGCACAAGGTCATCAATGCCATGCTGTCGCCGGAATTCGGTCGCAAGCTGACGGACGTCACTGAATACCCTTCGACCATCGCGCAGGTGGCTTCAGGCTACGACAAGGCCTACCAGACCAAGCTGGGTTTTGACGTGGCCGCCCGCGGCGTGCGGCGTATTTCTTTTGAGTTGCCTCAGCAAATGGATGTCTGGCTTGAGGCTTGGAACAACGTGAAAGCAGCCTGACATGGTGACACGCGATACGCCGGCTGAGACTGTTGTCGAGGCGCGTGGGCTATCCAAGCGCTTTGGTACGACGACGGTACTGAACAACATTTCCCTGTCGATTCGGCGTGGCGAATTTCTCTCCCTGCTCGGTCCGAGCGGGTGTGGAAAGACGACTTTGCTGCGGATCATTGCCGGCTTTGAGCACCCCAGCGAAGGCCAGCTGCTGATCGATGGGCGGGATATGGCGGGCCAGCCGGCGTATTCGCGTAACACCAACATGATCTTTCAGCAGCTCGCTCTCTTTCCGCACATGACGGTCACCCAAAATCTGGCCTTCGGACTGCGGATGAAGAAGGTGGACCCCGCCACGATTCGCACCAAAGTGGGTGAGATGCTCGATCTGATCCAGCTCAATGGCTATGAGCACCGGATGCCTGACCAGCTCTCTGGGGGCCAGCGTCAGCGGGTGGCTTTGGCCCGCGCGCTGGTCAACAGCCCCGATGTCCTGCTGCTCGATGAACCCTTGGGTGCCTTGGATCTTCAGCTCAGGCTGCAGTTGCAGCTGGAGTTACGGCGTTTGCAAAAAGCGCTGAATCGGACCTTTATTTTTGTTACGCACGATCAAACTGAAGCGCTCACCATGTCAGACCGCATCGCGGTGCTCAACAAGGGTGAGATTGTTCAGGTCGGAAGCTCGCAGGAGATCTATGAGGCACCGAAGGTGCGGTTCGTCGCGTCTTTCGTTGGGCACTCAAATTTGTTCGAAGGGACAGTGCTGGAGGCGTTGTCGGCGGGCTTTTACCGTGTCTTGCTCGATGGCGGCGATGTCAGCATCGGGTGTACCTCGTCTGCAGCCCTGGTCATGGGGCAACAGGTCTGTGTCGCGCTGCGCTTCGAAAACGTGGGCTTGATTGCGCCGCAGACAGGCGGGGCCTTGCCCGGCGAGCATTGCTTCGGTACGGTGCAAGAGCGTACTTACATGGGCGGCTACACCCGCTTTCTTGTCCGTACCAGCTGGGGGGCAGAGATGACGGCCGATGTGCCCATGGATGCGGTCAGCCCGAGCCTGAGCGTTGGCGCTGCGGTCGAGCTGCGCTGGTCGGCCCATCAGGTGGTTGCCCTGACGAATTAGCCATCGCGCATAAGGAGGCTTGCATGAGAAAAGTTCACTGGCCCCGCAATGACTATTCGCGGGTTCCGTATTACCTCTACCATGATGCTGAGATTTATCAGCAAGAGCAGGCCAAGGTGTTTCGTGGGCCAAGCTGGTCCATGCTGTGTTTGGCCGCCGAGATCCCCCTGGCGGGCGATTTCAGGACAACCTGGGTGGGCGATACGCCTGTCATCGTTCAGCGTGCCCAGGACTTGTCGGTGCATGCCTTCGTGAATCGGTGCGCCCACCGCGGTGCGCTGGTTCGCCGCGAGACCTCTGGCAATGCACAAAGCCACACATGTATCTACCACCGCTGGTGTTACAGCCAGAAGGGTGACCTGACCGGCATCCCTTTTCAGCGCGGCGTACGCGGCCAGGGGGGGCTGGACAAGAGCTTTGACAAGGCCGAGCACGGGCTGCAGGCGCTGCGGGTTGAGGTTTATAAGGACGTGGTGTTTGGCACTTTTTCCGCCGACACCGAGCCCTTGAGCGACTACCTGGGTCCGATGATGCGCGAGCACATTGCTACCCTGATGCGAGCTCCGATCAAGGTGCTGGGTTACCAGCGCCAGGCTATTGACGGCAATTGGAAGCTGTATGCCGAGAACCTGCGTGACACCTACCATGCGAGTCTGCTGCACGAGTTTTTGGTGACCTTCGGTCTGGACCGTGCGACCCAGCAGGGCGGCGTGGCCATGGACGATAGACACCGCCACAACCTCACCTTTGCGGTGGCCTCGTCGGACTCCGATGCCGAGGCCAATCAGGCCTATGGCGCGCACAAGCTCAATTCCGACAAGTTGACCCTGCGGGCTCCGGCCTTGCTCAAGTTTCTGCCAGAGTTCGAAGACCAGCGGTCGCTGTCGATTTCCAGCATGTTCCCGAATGCGGCTTTTCAGCGCTTAAATAACAGTCTGGCGGTCAGGCAGATACAGCCCAAAGGGGTGGATAAGTTTGTGCTCGTGTGGACTTTTTTTGGCTATGCGGACGATACGCCGGAGATGAGCGAACACCGCTTGCGGCAGATGAATCTGCTGGGGCCGGCCGGCCTGGTTTCCATGGAGGACGCTGAGGCGATCGAGATTGCCCACAGAACCAGTCGCGTTGATGCCGATCGCCACTCGGTGATCGAGATGGGCGGCGGAGGCGAAATTTCCGACCGCAACTACCGTGTCACAGATGTTCCTTTGCGGGGGTTCTGGAGCTACTACGCCGAACTGATGGGCATTGAGCCTGAGGGGGCTGTTCGATGATCACCGCCGAGCAGCGATTCGCTGTCTATGACCTTTATGCACAGTACGCGAGTACCGCTGATGCGTGCCTTTACGATGACTGGTTAAACCTCTTCTTACCGGTATGCTCGTACCGCATCATTGCCCGTGAGAATTACGCTGCCGGCTTGCCTTTGTGCCTGATGCTTTGTGAGAGCCGGGATATGTTGATCGACCGCATCGTTGCGCTTGAGCAAGCCAACGAGTACGCCATCCATGTCGATCGGCACATCATCAGCGGCATACGGGTCACGCAGGTTCAGGGACAGCTGCTGTCGGTCGAGGCCGACTTTTTGCTTGGGCAAACCAACAGCGAGGGGGAGCTTTCGCTTTATGTGATGGGGACCTACAAAGACACGGTGCAGATCAGCGGTGCGCAGGCGTATTTTGTTGACAAGACAGTGATCGTCGACAACGGATGCATACCGCACGCAATCTCAACCCCAATCTGAGCCTTGTATTGGCCCGCTGCTGTTTGAGCAGCTGGAGGCCCATGGGTGCGCTTCCTATAATTTGTCTCCCGCAGTGCGCGCCATTGGTGGCGCGCACCAGCGATTTGTGACGTGTTAGTCGGATTACCATTCATGAGCAATAGTCAGACCCTCAGGTCCCAGCCAGTGTTATCTGTCCCGAGCGGGCCCAAGCTGGTCCGGGCGGCAAAGCCGGTGAAAGCCAAGCCGCGGTATTCCGAAGTGGCTGACCAGATACGACTGCAGATCATGACAGGGCGATATGCCGTGGGCAGCTTGCTGCCCAGCGAAACCGATCTTCGCCTGGAGTATTCAGTGAGCCGCCATACCATTCGCGATGCAACGCGTCAGCTCGTGGTGGCCGGTCTGGTCTTGCCCGAGCATGGGCGGGGCGTTCGAGTCGTTTCGGACAAGAGTGCTGCACAAATCAATGTGGTGTTCGGATCCATGGAGGGTATTGAACGCTATGGACGTTTGACCCATCTTGTCGATGCACATTACCGCATGATCGAAGCCAGTGAGACGCTGGCGCACGATATGCAATGTGGGCTTGGCGCTCAATTGCTGCACATCCAATCCTTTCGCGAGCCGCGTAACCTGATGACCACCGCTGGCACCGCCTGGAACGAAACCTATCTCTTGGGTAAGTTTGCCAGCATCGCTGATGAGGTTCAAACCTGGTCTGGCGCGGTGTACTCATTGATCGAACAGCGCTTTGGCGAGCGTGTCGTATCGATACGGCAGGAAGTCACAGCCCTCAATCTCAAGGCCAGGGTGGCTCAAAAACTCAGAGTCAGGCCAGGCGTTGCTGGCTTGCAGGTCAAACGCACTTATATCAACGCGGACGGTCAGCCTTTGCTAATGGGCTTCAACACCTATGTGGGCAGCAGCTTTACCTTGGCCATGGACATCAAGAGCTGATGGCCAGGCGAGCAGGTGCATAGCGCGCTCACCAAAGTGTTGAGCCTCCAAAACAGCAAGAAAGCCCTTGGACGCAAAGACTTCGAACCAACAACAAGCGGCCAAAGCCGCTTGTAGGTTCAACCCACCTTGGCGTACTTCCCGGTGAGCTGTGGCGTCAGGCCTTCCAGGCCCTTTTGGGTGCGCTCCAGGCGGGTCTCGCGCGACCAGGTGCGTTTGAGATCGTCGCGCACATTGATTTTGAGCCGGCCCATGCCTTCGCATTCAAGCTCAACCAGGTCGCCGTCCTGGAAGGATGACAGGCCGCGGTGGTTGGTGCCGGTGGCGATGATGTCGCCGGGTTCGAGGTCGTGGATGTGCGAGAGCCATTCGATGCAGCGCGGGATCTTGTGCGCCATGTCGTCGCTGTTGAAGTTCTGCTTGAGCTGGCCGTTGACCCAGAGCTTGATATGCAGCTTTTGCGGGTCGGGCACTTCGTCAGCCGTGACCAGGTAAGGCCCGATCGGTGCGAAGGTGGCGCGCGACTTCATTTGATAGAACACATTGGTCGGCGGCACCACACCGCGGGCCGAGCCGTCGATGAAGTTGATGTAGCCGAACACATGGTCCATGGCATTGGCAGCCGACACCCGGCTGGTGGGCTTGCCGATCACCAGGCCCAGCTCGGCCTCGCCCTCGAAGACCGAGGCCGGAAAATCAGGCAGCACCATGGTGTCGCCGTGGCCGATGATGCAGCCAGGGGACTTGTGAAAGGCGTTGATGGCCGCCGGCTCCTTGAGTGTGCCGTCTTCCATGTAGTTGACCGCCATGCATTCAATGTTGGTCGGCTTGGGCACCGGCGGGCGGATGCGCACCGAGCCTACCGGCACGCCGCTGCCGGCGGCCACTGCCGCTTCGATGCGCGGGCGCAGGTCGGCAAAGTTGGCGATCACGCTGTTCATGCGGTCACCGGGCCCGCTGTGCGGGATGTTGGCGATGACGGCTGTGACATCGACCACCTGGTCGCCCTTGAGCACGCCCAGGCGAAAGTCATTGAAATGCAGCAGTTTCATGGTGGAGTCTTCCCTCTTGGTGTGGTGTGGATCAGGCTCGGCGCATTCACGCACGAGCCCCTCGCGGGCCCCGATTGTGCCCTTATGCGGCTGCCATTTTGGCCACCTCAGGCCTGCTGTCTGCCTGGCTCAGGCCTCGATGCGCGCCGTCTGTATCACGCGGCGCCAGCGCTCGATTTCGCTCTGTAGTTGTTGGGTGAGCTGGGCGGGCGTGTTGCCGATGGCGTTAAAGCCCAGCTCCACCAGTTGCTCACGCGCTCCGGGTGCACCCAGGATGGCCACCACCTCGCGCTGCAGGAAGGAAATGACGGCCGCGGGCGTGCCGGCCGGGGCCATCAGCGACTGCCAGGTCGACGATTCCTGGTCCGCAAAGCCTGCCTCGACGACGGTGGGTATTTGGGGTGAGGAGGCAAAGCGCTGTGCGCTGGTCACCGCCAGTGCGCGCAGCAGGCCGCCGCGCACCAACTCTTTGACCGCTGGCAAGGTGGTGCAGCCAATGGCGATTTCGCCGCTGACCACCGACTGCACCGCCGGGCCAGCGCCCTTGAAGGGGATGTGGGTCATGTCCAGCCCCAGGCTGATCTTGAGTTGCTCGACCGATAAGTGCGCCACCGTGCCTGAGCCGGCTGAGACATAGCTGAACTTGCCGGGCTGCGAGCGCACCAGATCGGTCAGCTGACGCAGGCTCTGCGCCTTGACCGAGGGATGCACAAAAAACACATGGGGACTTTCGCCGACCATGGAAATCGGCGCGAAGTCTTTGAGCGGGTCGTAGGGCACTGATTTGTACAGGCTGGGGTTGACCACATAGGTCGATGAGGCCAGCAGCAGGGTGTGCCCATTGGGCTGGGCCTTGGCAGCCGCGCCCATGCCGATGTTGCCGCCAGCGCCGGCCATGTTCTCGACCACAAAGGACTTGCCGGTGCGCTCGCTCAAGCGCTGAGCCAGCCAGCGGCCCATGATGTCGCTGGGCCCTGCGGGGGCAAAGCCAACGATGATCTTGACCGGCCGGTCCGGGTAGTTCTGCGCCCAGGCGCTGGGCATCAGGCTTGCTGCGCCGGCGGCGGCCAGCCAGTGGCGGCGGTTCAGGTGGGGTGTGTGCATGGCGTGGTTCTCCTTGATGAGGTGCGGGTCTGACTGATTCAAAGCGTCATCAGGCTCGATGCTCTCACATCGGTGATGAAGCTGTGTGCGGGTGCGTGGGCGATGAACAAAGGCAGCCCGGCCGCCTCGGCGGCGGCTTGTGGAGTGACGCCACAGGCCCAGAAGACCGGCACCAGATCATCGGGCAGGGCGGGCACCGGCCCGCCAAACAGCGGCTGCGCGAGGTCGGCGCCGATGGCGGCGGGGTCGCCAATGTGGATGGGTGCGCCGTGGTTGTGCGGAAAGCGCGCGCTGATGCGGCTGGCCAGCTCGGCCTGCGCTGGCGTGAGCCAGCGCATGGTCACGATCAGCGGACCTTGAAAGCGTCCGACGGCTTGGGTCGGGACGCTGCTGGTGAGCACCCAGCGGTGGCGGTGGGTGGGGATGCCGGCTTCTTCAAAGGCGCCGTCGAAGGTGATGCCCGAGCCGATCAGAAAGCTCACCAGGTCGGCTCGCCACAGCGCGCTGATGTCCTGGCGGTCGGCCTGGCGCTGGCCGTCCTGCCAAACCGCATAGCGGGCGCAGTCGGTGCGCAGGTCGGCACCGGGTGCCAATGTCAGCGGCTCGGTCTGCCCCGGGCGCGTGACTTCGAGCACCGGGCAGGCGCGCGCATTGCGTTGGCAATAGCTCCAAAAATCGTCGGCATGCTCCTGGGGCAAGATGGCCAGATTGCACTGCAGAAAACCCAGCGCCTGGCCGCGGCTGGTGCCGCTGAGCAGGCCCTGGCGGATGAGTGCACGCAAGCGCTGCGCCTCGTGCGGGCCGGGCTCGGCACTCAAGGCGGGTAGGCTCAGGGTATCCATGGTGCTGGGCCTTCAGGCCGGCACTTCACATTCATAGACCTGGGCATGGCCGCTGCGGTCTGAGGTGAAGACCACCTGGCGCTGGTCGGGTGAAAAGCGCGGATGCGGATGGGTGTGCTGCGGCGCATAGACCTTTACCGGCCCGTCGTTGTAGGGAAAGGGGCCAGCCCAGTGGCTGCCCACCGAGCTGGCCTCGGACAGGCACAGCAGCCGGCCGTCTTCGGCCGGCCCGCGCGCCGCAAAAGTGTGCAGGCCGATGTCAGGAAAGTTGGTGTCGCAGACAAAGCGCTGGCCGCTGGGGTCCGGGTAGGCATGCCAGGCGGGAAAGCGGGTGATGGTGCGGCGCTCGCCGGTATCGACCTGTATGGCCTGCATGCCGTGGGGCCAATCCACAAAGGCGAGCTCACGGGTGCCCGCAATCCAGCTTTCGTGGGTGATCCATTGGGCGGCGCTTTCGCGCTGGTACAGGCGCTCATGGCGGCGGCCGTCGGCAGTGGCGATCCACAGCCTGTCGGTCATGGGGCCGGCATAAAAAATGAGTTCGGGGTCGTCGGGGCAAAACTGGGGGTGGCCGATGATCTCGTTGTCTAGCGCTTCATGCGAGCGCTGATGGACCAGATCGATGAACAGCATCTGCGATCGGCCTTGGCGGCGAATCGGTATGGCCCAGAGCCGGCCGTCGCAGGAGACGGTGGTGGTGCCCATGGCCGCGCCGACCATGCCCTCAAGCTGATTGGGTTGGCGCTCAAAGGGGTGCAGCAGCTCTTCCTGCAGGGTTTGCATGTCGAGCCGGAAGGCGCCCCGCGCGGTGGTGAACAGCAGGTGGCGGCCGTCGGCCGTGGGGTGCAGTGACCAGGCGATCAGGTCCGGGTGATCGGTCAGCTGCAGCAGCTGGCCACTGCCGCCGGCCTGGGTGCGCAGCTCGGCATAGAGCTGGGGCTGGCCGCTGCGGTGCGAGACAAAAAACAGGTAGCGCATGGCTTGGTCATGCGCCGGTACAAAAAAGAAGGGGTGGTGGTGGATGCAGGGCGCGTCGGTCACCTGGCGCAGCCGTGCGCCGGTACGCGCGTCGGTATGCCAGCGCGTCTCGCTCGGGAGCAGCTGCCCCTTAGCCATGGGCTGTGGCCTATTCAGGCTTGAAGCCGGCGCCGCGCAGCAGCTCGGCGCTTTGCGCCACATCGGCGGCGATGAAGCGGGTGAACTGCTCCACGCTTTCGGTGATGCCGTCGACGCCCAGGGCGGCAAAGGCGCCGCTCTTGGTGAGTTCGCTCACCGCTTCGTTGACGGCATTATTGAGGAACTGCACCCGATCAGGCGGCGTGCCCAGCGGTGCCCAGATGCCGTACCAGCTGGTGTAGACCAGGCCCGGCATGCCGCTTTCGGCAGCGGTGGGGATGTCGGGTGCGATCGAGCTGCGCTTGGCCGAGGTGGTGACCACCGGCTTGACCTTACCGGTCTTGGCCATGGGCAGCAGGGCGATGATCGAGTCCATCAGGATCTGCGCATGGCCGCCGGCCACGTCGACCAGGGCCGGCGCCGTGCCTTTGTAGGGCACGGTGGTGATTTTCAGGTTGGACTTTTGCGCCAGCAGCAAGGTGGCCAGGTGGCTGGGCGCGCCCATGGCCGGCAGGGCCGCGGTCCATTTGTCCGGGTTTTGGCGCGCCGATTGCACCACCTCGCCCAGCTTTTGCTCGGTCAGGTTGGGTGCGATCACCAGCAGCAGCGGCGCTTCGCCCACCCGCGCTACCGGTGCGAAGTCGGTCACCGGGTCGTAGGGGGCCTTGGCCATGACCTGTTTGGCCAGCACATGGGTGGCACCTGAAAACAGCAGGGTGTAGCCGTCGGCTGGCGCGACTTGCACCGCCTTGCCGCCCACGCTGCCATTGGCGCCGGCCCGGTTTTCCACCAGCACCGACACGCCCAGGCGCGATTGCATCTGGCGCGCAATCAGTCGGCCGGCGGTATCCACGCCGCCTCCCGGCGCAAAAGGCACGATCATCTTGATCGGCGCATCGGGAAACCGACTCTGGGCCCAGGCGGGTGCCAGGCTGAGGGCCAGCAGCAGGCCGCCCCAGCAGGAGGTACGGCGGATTTTGGAGACAGCTTGGGTCATGGACTTTCCTTGGGTTGGGATTTAGGCGATACCGCGGTGCTCTTCGATCGAGGCAATGCTGGTGTGCAGGGCCTCGAGCAACTCGCTCCATTCTCGGGGACGCAGGTCATGGCCGGGCTGGGCCAGGGTTTGTAGCAACTCGCTCAGCGCCCTCTGACCCTGATCGGCCTGCGCCAGGGCCGGAGCGATCAGGCCAGCCAGGCGCGGCTGGTGGGCAAAGCGCTGCTGCAGATGGTCGAGGATCATGCCGTCGAGCATGGCCACATCGATGGCCGCATCGCCCGCGCAGACGCAGCCCAGGGCCAGCCCAATGCGACCCTGGCCGCAGCGCTGCCAGCGCGCAAACAGCAGCGTGGCGCGCACGCACAGGCTGTTGCGGTCCAAAGCAGGGCCGGCGTGGGTGCGCGGCCGGTGGCGCACTGCCGCTGCAGGCTCGGTCTGCGCTGCGGCGCGGGCCCGGCGGCGCTGGCTGGCCGCCAGTTGCGACAGGGCTTGCTTCACGAGGCGGCTCCGGTTTGCAAATCGTGCTCGGCGATTTCCTGCGCGCTTGGCTCGACGCCGTAGGTCTGGCGCGCCTCCTGGGCGCTGATGTAGCCCATGCGCAGGTCGCGCAGCACCGCACTGCGCTCGCGCTGCTCGGGCGGGCCAAAGCCACCGCCGCCGCCCGAATGCAGCACATAGGACTCGCCCGCCTCCAGCCGCATATTGACCTTGCCGCTGCTGTAGAGGGTCAGGCTGCCGTCTTTCTTGCGCGTGCCGACCTGGTTGCCCATCGCACTGTGGCCGCCCAGCAAGCCCCAGGGTGGGTGTTTGACCCGGTCGATGCGGGTCTGGTAGTTGATGCGGGCCAGCGCCATGACTTCGGCCTGCGCGCCCAGGCCGCCTCGGAACTGGCCCGCGCCGCCCGAGCCTTCGCGCAACTGGTAGTACTTGACCAGCAGGGGAAATTTGTTTTCCACCTGCTCGCTGGGGCCGTTGTGGGTGTCGCCGTCGTTCATGCAGACGGTGACGTTGACGCCGTCTTGGTTGTGCTTGGCGCCCCAGCCGCCGCCGATCAGGCCGCCCAGGTAAATCCACAGCTTGCCGTCGCGCGGATGGATGCCGTTGACGTTGGCGATCATCAGGTCGGCATGGTGGCCGGCGATGGTTTTCTCGGGGATGGCTTTGGCCAGCGCCTTGAAGATGGTGTCGACCACCGTCATCGGGTAGGTCATCCACACCCGCATGGCCGAGGGGTGCTGGGCGCTGACCACCGTACCCGGTGGCACGATGACCTTGAGCGGGCGGAAATTGCCGTCGTTGATCGGATGGTCGCTGGCCAGGGTCAGGCACTTGAAGGCCACCTGCGCGCAGGCCACGCCTGCGCCGGAGTTGTAAAAGCCCTTGACCTGCGGGCTCACGCCGCTCAGGTCCACCGTCATCTCGTCGCCCTGGATGATCACCTTGACCCGGATCGGGATGGGCTGGTCCAGGTCGACCGCATCGTCGTCCATGAAGGACTCGGCCTCATAGACGCCGTCGGGCATGGCGCTGACCTGGGCGCGGGCTTCGGCCTCGGTGTGGTCCATGATGGCGTCGATCGCCAGCTGCCAGGGCCCGGCGCCGTAGCGCTCGAGCATGTCCTGCATATGACGCGCACCGACTCGGCAGGCTGACAGCTGTGCCTCCAGGTCGCCGGCGGCGCGGTCCTGTCGCCGCACATTCATCAGGATCAGCTCGCGCATCTCCTCATTGAGCACGCCCCGGCGGTGGTACTTGACCCGCGGGATCTGCAGGCCTTCGGCATAGATGTCGGTGGTCACGCCATTGAGGATGCCGCCGATGTCCTGCCAGTGCGCCATGCAGGTGGAAAACGCGACGATTTCTCCCTCATGGAAGATGGGGATGGAAAAGGTCAGGTGGTTCAGGTGCGCGCCGGTGATGTAGGCGTCATTGGTCAGCAAGATGTCGCCCGGGTGTATGTTGTCCAGGCCCCAGTGGGCGATCTTGGCCTTGACCACATCGCTCATGCCCCGGATGAACATGGGCAGGCCCAGTCCGATGGACAGGGTCTGCCCGTGGCGGTCAAACAGGCCCACGGTGAAGTCCAGCGCCTCGTAGATGATCATGTTGTAGGAGGTGCGCATCAGCACCGACTTCATCTCCTCGGTGGCGGCCACCAGGCTGCCGCGCACCAGCTCGACCGTGACCGGGTCGGCGCGCTGGATGGCGGCGCTGCGCTGGTGGGCTGAGGGGTGCGGCCTGAGTGGGGTGGTCGCCCGGGCCTTGCGTTGGCTCGTTGGCGTTGCGGCGGCTTCAGCGGCTGCGGGCTTGGGGGTGCGGCGTTTGCTCATGATCGGGGCGTGCTTTCAAGTGCGTTCACTGCATTCATGGCGAGGAGGCGCCGAGCGCGATCGCGATGTGTAAATTGCCATAGGCGTCCACATGCAGGCGATCGCCTGGCTGCACAACGGTGGTGCTGGCGTGTTCTTCGATCAGAGCCGGCCCGACTAGCCGGTTATTGGCCCGCAAGGCTTCGCGGGCGTAGACCGGCGTGGGGAGCCAGCCCTGGGGCTCAAAGTAGACCTGGCGCTGGCCGCGTTTGGCCGCTGCTGGAGGTACCCGGGTGCCGGTGGCGATTTTCTCGAGCACCGGCTTTTTGAGCACGCCGATGATGGTACTGCGCAGGCTGACGATCTCGGCCGGCTCCTCGGGCGAGCCACGGCCATAGCGCTCGCGGTGCGCTTCGTCGAAGACCGCCTTGATGGCCGTCAGCGATTTGCGGCGGAAGGCCGAGGCTGGAATTTCCACCGTGACCGCATGCTCCTGCCCGATATAGCGCATGTCCAGGTGGCGGCGCAGCATGATGCGCCGCTCGCCGACGTCAGCTTGCTCAAGGGTCTGCAGGCCCTGCGCCTCCAGATCGCTGAACCACTGCTCGAGCTGCGCCAGACTGAGCTCGGCCAGGGTGATGAAGTGCGAGCGCACCAGATCGCGCCGAAAGTCGGCCAGCAGCATGCCAAAGGCCGAAAAATGCCCGGGCGCGCGCGGAATCACCACATGGGGCATGCGCAGCTCGCGCGCCACCATCGAGGCGTGCAGGGGGCCCGCGCCGCCGTAGGCGAACATCGTGGGAAAGGCGCCGGTGTCCAGGCCGCGGTCGGTGGTCACGCCCCGCACCGCATGGGACATGGCGGCCGCGGCGATGCGCAAGATGCCCGAGGCTGCCTCCGTGCTGTTCATGCCCAGGGGCCTGGCGATGTCGGTGCGCATGGCGCGATCGGCCGCAGCCAGATCGAGCTGCATCTCGCCACCCAGGAAGTGTTTCGGGTCCAGTCGGCCGAGCAGCACATTGGCGTCAGTGACAGTCGGTGCGGTGCCGCCCAGGCCATAGCAGGCCGGGCCGGGGCTGGCGCCCGCGCTTTTGGGGCCCACGCGCAAAGCGCCGGTGCTGCTCAAGCTGGCCAGGCTGCCACCGCCGGTGCCGACCTCATGGATGTCGATCATCGGCGTGAGCAGCGGCAAGCCACTTTGGTAGCCGCCGATCATCACGCTGTTGGCCACCAGGGCCTGGTGATGACGCACCACACCGGCCTTGGCGGTGGTGCCGCCCATGTCGAATGCAATCGCGTTGGGAATGTCCAGTGCCGCGCACAGGGCCTGCGTGCCGATCACCCCTGCCGCCGGCCCAGACTCCATCATGCGCACGCAGTCCTGGCGCGCCTCGCCTAGCGCATACAGGCCGCCGGTCGATTGCACCACCAGGAACTGGCCGGCAAACTTGACCTGCTTGAGCGTTTTTTCAATCTCGCCGAGGTAGCGGTCGACCCGGGGGCCAATATAGGCATTGGCCACCGTGGTCGAGGTGCGCTCGTATTCGCGGTATTCCTGCGACAGGTCAGAAGAAATCGAGACAAAGGCTTGCGGCAGATGCTTGCGCAGCAACTCGCGCACGCGGCGCTCGTGGGTCGGGTTGCGGTAGGCGTGCAGGAAGACCACCGCTACGGCCGCGATGCGCTTTTGCTTCAAGCGTTTGGCCAGGGCCAGCACCTCGGCCTCATCGAGCGCGATATGCACCTCACCGGTGGCCAGCATGCGCTCGGTAACTTCAAAGCGCAGGTCGCGCTCGACCAGCGGGGTGTGCTTGTGGTGGCGCAGGTTGAAGGAGTCGGGCCGGTTGATGCGGCCGATCTCATAGATGTCGCGAAAGCCGCGCGTGGTGATCAGCGCGGTATGCGCGCCACTGCGCTCGAGCATGGTGTTGATGGCCACCGTCGAGCCGTGCAGGAACAGGTCGGCTTCGGGCAGGGCCACGCCGGCCTTGTCCAGGCCGGTGAGGATCCCGTCCACCAGCTTGCCGGGGGTGGTCAGGGTCTTGCCCAGGAGCAAACGCCCTTGGCGTTCGTCAAAGGCGGCGACATCGGTGAAGGTGCCGCCGATGTCGGCAGCGGCGCGCAGGCGTGCATGTGAGCTCATGCGGCCAGATGCTAGGCGTCTGTGCGCTATGCTGTCAATGATGAAATCAGCAAGCTAGATATAACAGGAAAGGTATGTCATGGCCGATCTGTCTTTGATGCGCCCCGCCGCCTGGCAGCTGTTTGTGGATCTGGCCGAGGAGGGCAGCCTGAGCCGGCTGGCCCTGCGCAGCGGCCGGGCCCAGCCCCAGCTCAGTCGGCAACTGGCCGAGCTGGAGTCCTCCTGCGGCACACCGCTGTTTCAGCGCCATGCCCGCGGCCTGCAACTGAGTGAATACGGGCTGTGGGTGCTGCCGCAGGTGCGGGCCTGGCTGGCGCAGACCCAGGCCTTGCACGATGAGATCCGCCATGGCGCCGGTGTGGCGGTGGGCGAGGTGCGGCTGGCGGCCATACCCTCGGCGGTGCAGTCCTGGGTGATGCCGGCTTTGGCGCAGCTGCGCCGCAGTCACCCGCTGGTGCGGCTGGTGGTCAGCGAGGCGCTGGACAGCCAGATGGACCACAACTTGCAAAGCGCCAGCGTCGACATGGCGCTGCGCTATCTGCATGCGAGCCGGCTGCGCCCGAGCGATCAGGTGCTCAAGACGGTGGGCACGTATTTGGTCGGCCCGCCCGGCGACAAGCTGACCCGCAAGCGAAGCCTTCCCTTTGCGGCTCTCGCAGGACTGCCTTTGGCCCTGCCTTGCCGGCCCAGTGCCTGGCGCGATGCCCTGGACGCCCTGGCCCACCAGCGTGGGTTTGATCTGACGGTGGCGCTCGAGGCCGACTCTTTGCAGGTCCAAAAGCAGGCGGCCATGCAGGGCCTGGCCTACACGCTGCTGGGCCCGCTGGCGCTCGAGGGTGAGCGTCAAAGCTTGCAGATGGCCTTGATCACCGACCCGCCCTTGCCACGGGCCATGGTGCTGACGCTGCGCCCGGGCTTGACGCTGCGCCGCGCCCATGAGGTGGTGGCCCAGGCCATCATGGCCCAGGCGCATGCGCAGCCATGAGGGGCAAGGACCCAGCGCTCGGGCGGTTTAGCCTGGGCGCTGCTTAAGCGACAGCGCCTGGTGCTCTCAGCCGTGAAAATATCTTTCTTGGTGCGCTTGGCGACTTTGGCCCCACGGCACCACCGCCCCATTGATAGCGATCGCAGATGAAGGACCCTATGCAAGACACACAGGTCACCCGGCAAGAGCTGCATCACAGGCGCATCGATATGCGTGCCTGGCGCAGGAGTGATGGCTTGTTCGAGGTCGAGTCGCGTCTGACCGACCAAAAGTCAGCGGACTTTTTGCGCCCCCGCACCGACAAATTCGTCCCTGCGGGCCAGAGTCTGCATGACATGGGTATCAGGTTGGTCTTTGACGAGGACCTCACGGTCACCGCGGTGTCGACCTTCACTGACGCCGCGCCGGTTGACGACTGCTGGGACGGTGGCCACGCTCTGCAAGCCATGGTCGGGGTCAAGATGAGCAGCGGCTGGGGCAAGGAGGTGCGCGAGCGCTTGTCTGGTGCGCGCAGCTGCACCCACCTCAGGGAGTTGCTCATGCCCATGGCCACGACGGCATATCAGGCGATTGCCGGTCTGCGCATCAACAGGCCTGAGCCCCTGGATGCATCCGGGCGCCCCAAGAAGATCGACAGCTGCTATGCCTACGGGGAAGAGCGCGAACTGGTGCTCAGGTTCTGGCCGGAGTTTTACCGGGGTAAGGCACGCTGAACCGTTTCAGGCCTTGGGCTGTGACCGCCTGGTTAGCCAATCTTCCAGCACTTCTTGTGTGTGTTGGCCTAAGGTCGGCGGTGGTCTGACCGGTCGGTCGCTGGCGACCTGGCGCCAGGGCATGCCGGCCGTGGTGATTTGTTGGCCCGAGCCCGGTGGGTACTCCACCTCTTGCAGGATACCGCGCTCGCGCACCTGCGGGTGCTCAAGAATTTCAACCAGGGAATAGATCATCTCCGCCGGAATGCCGACGGCGTCAAAGCTGGCGATCCAGTGCGCGGCTGGCTGTGTCTGCAAGATGGCTTCGAAGGCGGGCACCAGGGTGCGCCGCTGCTCATTGCGCTTGGGCGGGGTGGACAAGCTGGGGTCAGCGGTGAGCTCAGCAAATTCAGGCAAACGGGCCAGCGCAGCCCAGATTTTTTCATTGGTGACTGCCACCACGATCTCGCGATCGGCGGTGCGAAAGCTCTCGTAGGGTGCCATCAGGGGGTGGCCGTTGCCCCAGCGGCTCGGCGCCTTTGCGCTCATGCCCCACCCGGCGACGGACTGCCCCATCAAGGCGACCATGGCATCGAGCATGGCGATGTCGAGATAGCGGCCTTGCCCGGTTTGGCGGCGCTCCATCAGCGCGGCCATGATGGACAGCGCCGCCGACATGCCTGCCATGCTGTCGGCCACCGGCGCGGCGGCCTTGTGAGGGCGGCCTGTGGGATCACCAGTGAGCGACATCAGGCCGCTGACGGCCTGCACCATCAGATCGACCGCCGGTCGCTGGGCCATAGGGCCAGTCTGGCCGTATCCGCTGATCGAGCAGTAGACGATGTCGGGCCGCACCGCGCGCAGTTGCTCGTAGCCCAGGCCAAAGCGTTCGGCCGTGCCGGGTCGAAAATTCTCCACAAACACATCGGCACTCTTGGCCAGTTCCAGGCAGGTCTGCTGGCCTTGCGCGGTGTGCAGATCAATCGCCACCGAGCGTTTGTTGCGGTTGTAGCCAATGAGCGTGGGGCCGGCGTCGCCGCCGGCAAAGGGCGGGCCCCAGAAGCGGGTTTCGTCGCCAACACCGGGCATCTCGACCTTGATCACATCGGCGCCGAAGTCGCCCAGGATCATGGTGCAAAGGGGGCCGGCCAGGGCGCGTGTGGTGTCGAGGACCCGGATGCCAGCCAATGCGCCTGCGCTCATGGCTGCCCTACTTTGAAGACGGGCAGCAGGCGGCCGCTTTCCAGCACCCGAAAATCGAGCCGGACCGCTTGGTCGATGGCAATCGGCCCAGGCTCGGCCAATAGCCGTGAGAGCAGGTACACACCCTCCTCCAGGAACACCAAGCCGATGGTGTAGGGCACAGAGGCCATGAACGCTTTGTCGGCCACATGGTGGACTTCGCTGAAGCTGTAGACCTTGCCGCGGCCCTCCGAGCGTTTCCAACTGAGATCGGATGTGCCGCAGCCGGTGCAGACGATGCGCTTGGGGTGGTGGGCCCGCTGGCAGGCTGGGCACCATTTGAGCAACAGCTCGTGACGCGTCACGCCTTCCCAAAAGCCTTTGGTCTCAGGCGACGGTTGGTAGAGCCCCAGAAAATAGGGGCCGGCCATGAGGTTCAGGCCTTCGGCCCATTCCGAAGAGTCTTGTTTGACGGTATTCATGGCGTGGGTTCCTTGGAGACGATGACCACCGAGTGGCAAGCGAGCGGACCACCGTGGCCGTGCACCATCCCCACCTGCGCATCGGCGACCTGCCGCCCTTCGGCGCGGCCCCAAAGCTGATCGACAGTCTCATGCAGGTTATACAGACCCTGCGCCACCTGGCCAAAAGACAAGTAGCCGCCCATGGTGTTGAAGGGCAGCCCGCCGTCGTAGTTAACGCCGCCGGATGCCACAAATGCGCCGCCTTCGCCGACACCGCAAAAGCCCAGTTCTTCCAGCATCATCAGATTGGCAAAGCTGAAGGGCGCGGAGCTTTGCACCACATCCATGTCCTTGGGCTTGAGGCCAGCCATTTCGTAGGCCTGGCGTGCCGCCACCCCCGCGCCGGTGCGTACCAGATTGGGTCCGTCGAGCATGGGCTCGAAGCCCCAGGTGCCCATGCGCTCGCTCACCCATTCATGGGTGTTGCTCTGCCCAAAGCCGGCCAAGTAGGTCGCCTCGGGGTGGCGGGCGCGGGCGATGTCCGAGCGGGTCACCACCATCGCGGTGCCTATGCCGCCGGGGTACCAGACAGCGCAGTCGAGCAGGCGCAGTGGCGAGGCGATCATGCGCGAGTTGAGCACGTCTTCGACAGTGATTGGGCCTTTGTGGCGGGTGGCCGAATGGGGATGGTCCAGTGCCCATCGGCGGTTCTCCACGGCAAGCCTGGCGCACATCTCGGGCGTGATGCCGTATTCATGCATGTAGCGGCAGGCAAACTGGGCGTAAAGGGAGGGGGTCGAGACGCCATAGGGCGCCTCAAATTGCAGCTCGCCCTCCCAACCGGCATTGGACATGGTCTGGTTCATCCAGACGCCGCTGGCTTCGTTGGTGACGCACAGGGCGTAATCAATGACGCCTGACTCCACCGCCAGTGCGGCCAGCTGCAGTGTGCCCAGGGCACCTCCGCCATGCGAGCTCACTTCGGAGCTGAACATCGGCCCGACCTTGAGCTCGTTGAGCAGGGATTGGTTGTACTGCAGGACCATATAGGCCTGCGGCGTGCGCCCGGTAAACAAGGCGCCCACATCTTTGCGCCCGATGCCGGCTTGACGCATGGCGTCAATGGCTGCTTTGGCGCCCAGTTGCAGGGGGGTCTGGCGCTCGGCGTCGGCGCGGGTGGTCAATGCGCGGCCGATGCCAACGATGGCAGCGCTGCTGCCCAGTCTGTTTTTCATGGGCTCGATGCCTTCAGTCGGCGGTGGCGCCGGCCAGTTGGATGATGCGCCTGTAGCGGGTAATCTCGCTCGGCCCAAAGCGAGCCATTTCATCGGGGCCGGCCAGGTAGGGGTCGGTGCCGGTGGCTGCCATGCGCCGCTGCACGTCCGGGTCGTTGACCGCCTTTTCAAGAGCGGAATACAAGATATCGACGTTTCTGCGGTGTGTCCCCGCTGGCGCATAAACAGCGAACCAGGCGGTCAGCTGGATATTGGGAAAACCCAATTCCGTGGTCGTGGGTACTTGCGGCAGGTAAGAGGTGCGCTTTTCCGAGGCTACTGCCATCACATTGAGCTTGCCAGCCTGAATATGGCCCTGCAGCGCGCTGAACGGGTAGAACATCATCATGATCTGGCCGCTGAGCAGATCGGTCAGACCTTGGGCAATGGCCCGGTAGGGCACATGCTGTGCCTTTAAGCCGGTTTCAGCATTCATCAGCGCTCCTCCCAGGTGGGCCGAACTGCCATTGCCTGATGAGGCAAAGTTGGCGCCCGTTCCGGCCTGGCGCGCATGGGTCAGGAGCTCACTGAAATTTTTGACCGGGACCTGTGTGCTGCTGACCAGCAGCATGGCCTGGGCGCCGACCCGACCCACTGGGGTGAAGTCGGTAATCGGGTCGTAGGAGAGCTTGCTGTAGAGACTTTTATTGATGGCGTGAGTCTGGCTGCCACCGAAGAGCAAGGTGTAGCCATCGGCTGGCGCCTTGGCGACCGCTTCGGTGCCAATGATGGCGCCTGCGCCGGGCCGGTTGTCGACCACAATAGGTTGGCCCAGCAACTCGCTCCATTTGGGCGTGAGCAGGCGGATGAATACGTCGGTGGCTGAGCCTGGGGCTTGCGGCACGATCAGTCGGATCGGACGCTCGGGAAAGTTTTGTGCCCTCGCGGGCAAGGCAAGCAGCACAGCAGCGCAGGCTGCAGCAGCCCAGTGGAAAAATGGCTTCATGGTCTCCTCCCCTCATTGCATTATTGAAAACCACTTGCTTGGCATCCGTGTGATGCCTCGCGTGGTCGAATTTCAGTTTATCGACAGTCGGTGCGAGCGTCATCAGGGTTAGGGCTTAGTCCACCGGCTCAGTTGCATGCGGCTTCAGACTTGCGCGTGCCGTGGGGTCGGGCTTGTCGGAGGCTTTATTTTTTTCTCACTTGTGTATAGTCGGCGCGCATTCGCGACCGGTCCCTCTACCTCGACAAATCACCATGGAAACTCCCGTTCACTTCACCTCCAGCGGTCTCAAGCTCGCAGGCCTTTTGCACATACCCGAGGGTCTGCCGGCCGGGCAGCGTCGCGCTGCGGTGGTGGTCCTGCACGGTTTTGGCAGCAACAAGGATGGCGGCATTTCCATGGCCGCTTCGCAATTGTTTGCCGCTTTGGGTTACATCACGCTGCGCTTTGACATGCGGGGCTGCGGCCAGAGCGAAGGTCAACGCGGCAAGGTGATCTGCCTGGAGCAGGTGCAAGACACCCAGGCCGCGATCGATTTCTTGCAGGGCCGCCCCGAGGTGGACCCTGAGCGCATCGGCGTGATGGGCCACAGCTTTGGCGCGGCGGTGGCCATTTACACCGCCGGCGTCGACAAGCGGGTGGCCGCCTGCGTCTCCACCGGCGGCTGGGGCGACGGCGAGAAAAAATTCCGCAAGCAGCATGAAAGCGACGAGGCCTGGAAAAAGTTCACCGACATGATGGCCGAGGGCCGGCGCCGATTGGCCCGGGGCGAGACCATGATGGTGCCGCGCTACGACATCGTGCCGATACAGCCCGGCCTGCGCAATCAGCTCGCACCCGGCTCGATCACCGAATTCCCCTATGAGGTGGTCGAGAGCATGTACAACTTTCGCGCCAACGAGGTGGTTGGCCAGATCGCGCCGCGTCCGCTCTTGCTGGTGCATCCTTCCAAGGACACGGTGACGCCCACCGAACAGTCCGTTGACCTCTTCGCCCACGCCGGCCAGCCCACCGACCTGCACCTGTTTGCCAACACCGACCATTTCATTTTGGGCGAGGGCAATGCGCTGGTGATCGACCTGGTGACCGGCTGGATGCAAAAGAACCTGCCCTTGGCTTGATGCCTTCTCTTTCCATCAACACTGGAGACTCCTATGCAGACAAATAAACGACTGAGCCTGAAGCAACTCGCGGTCGCGCTGATCGCCGGTCTGAGCCTGGGCGGCCAGGCCCTGGCCCAGAGCGCCCCCTACCCGAATCGCCCGATCAAACTGGTGGTGCCCTTCGTGCCCGGTGGCACGCTCGATGTGGTGGCCCGCTTGCTGGCGCGGCAACTGCAAGACAGCCTCAAGCAGCCGGTGGTGGTCGACAACCGCGCCGGCGCTGGCGGGGTGGTGGGCGTGGACCATGTGGCCAAGAGCCCGGCCGATGGCTATACCTTGGTGCTCAATGCCGCCACGCCCATGGTCACCGTGGTCAGCTTGCAGCCCACGCCGTATGACTTGTTTCGCGATATGGCGGCAGTGGCCCAGGTCAGCACCTTTGACTATGTGATGGCGGTCAACAGCAAGTCCAGCATCAACACGGTGCAGGATCTGGTGCAGCAGGCGCGCAAGCAGCCGGGCAAGCTCAACTATTCCAGCGCGGGCACAGGCTCGGGTCAGCACATGTATATGGAGCTGGCACGCAGCGCGGCTGGCATCCAGTTGCAGCACATTCCCTACAAGGGTAACGCGCCAGCCATCCAGGCGCTGCTGGCCGGCGAGGTCGACCTGATGTTCGACACCACCCTGGGCATGTTGCCGCAAGTGCAGTCCGGTCGCCTGCGCCCCCTGATGACCAGCAGCGCCAAGCCGCTGCAGGCCCTGCCCAATGTGCCGACCATGGACAGCCTGTTTCCGGGCTCGGGCATACAGGGCTGGCACGGCATCTTCGCCCCGGCAGGCACCCCCAAGGAGGTGGTCAATCTGCTGGCCGAGGCGATACGCAAGGTGATCGGCTCGGCAGAGACCAGCGCCAGATTGCGCGAGCTCGGCCTGGAGCCCTCCGACCTGGGGCCCGAGCGCTTTACTGAGGTGGTCAAGCGCGACCATGCGCGCTGGGGCAAGGTCATCCGCGACAACAACATCAAGGCCGACTGAAGGTTCCCGTCCTCTCAACATCGGCACCTATGACAGAACCTCAAAGCTGTGACCTGCTGGTCACCCACATCGACTGGCTGATCAGCGTGGACACCGAGCGGCGCGTCATTCGCGACGCGGCGCTGGCCGTCAAGGACGGCCTGTTCGTAGCCGTCGGCAAAAGCGCGGACCTGCTCGAGCGCTACCAGGCCAGCCGGGTGGTCAATGCCAGCGGCAGCGTGGTCACCCCGGGGATGATCGACAACCATCTGCATGCCTCGTTTCAGCTCTCGCGCGGCCTGGCCGACGAGGCCAATGCCCAGCAGTTTCTGTTCGAGCACATGTACCCCTACGAAGCGGCCAACACCCGCGAGGATGTGCAGGTCAGCTCGGCTTTTGCGGCGCTTGAGTTGCTGCGCCATGGCGTGACCTGCTTTACCGATCCGGGCAACTACCACCCGGAGGCAACGATTGAAGCGGTGATGGGCACCGGCATGCGGCTGGTGGCTGCCTGCTCCTGCTTTGACAAGACCAAGTCGGTGATGGGGCTGCTGCCGGCCAGCATGATCGAGTCGACCGGTGCCTGCCTGGAAAAAACCGAGGCCCTGTTCGAACGCTACCTGGGCCAGCACCATGGCCGGCTCACCCTGTCGGCCTCCTTCAGGGGCATGAACAATGCCAGCGACGAGCTGATCACCGGCCTGAAAGATCTGGCCAACAAGCACCAGGTCAAGCTACAGACCCATGCCTGCTTCAGCTACCAGACCCATGACGCCAGCGTGGCTGCGCACGGCAAGCCCGAAATCGAGCGCCTGGAAGCCCTGGGCGTGCTCGACGAGAACATGATCTTGGTGCACTCGGGCTGGCTCGAACCGCAGGAACTGGCCCTGCTGGTCAAGCGCAAGCCCACCCTGGTGTGCAGCCCCTCTTCATCGCTGCACAACGGCTATGGCTATATCGCCGCTGGCAAGCATCCGGAGCTGATGGCCATGGGTGTGAACGTCAGCCTGGGCTCGGACCATGCGAGTTCGGGCGTGGTCGACATGGCGCAAGAGATGCGCATGGCCGCCTGCATGTACAAGGAAGTGCGCATGAACCCCCGGGTCATGCCGCCGGAGTTGGCCGTCGAGATGGCCACCATCAACGGCGCCAAGGGTGTGGGCCTGGCCCACCGCATCGGCTCGATTGAGGTGGGCAAGGAGGCCGACTTCGTGCTCTTCGATGCCACCCAGCCCGAGTGGCAGCCGCTGTACAACCCGGTTTCCAACCTGGTCTACAGCGCCACCGGCAGCAGCGTCAAGCATGTCTTCATCGCCGGCGAGCAGGTCCTCAAGGACGGGCGCCTGACCCGCATCGACCATGACGCGCTGATGCGCGAGGTGGGTCAAGCGGCCGAGCGCATCGCAGGCCGGCTCGACATGAAGAAGCTGCTCAAGGGTCTGTGGCCGGTGAGTTAGGCTGAGCCCGCGGGGCAGCAGGCCTTGGGCAGCATCGGCGGTTTGTTCTGAGATGGGCGTATTACAGTGTAATATTCAGTCATTCCCATTCAGAGAAGTCCCATGAGCACATTGACCGTTCGTCTGAGCGATGTTGAAGATCAGGCTCTCAAATTGGCCTGCGAGCAGTCCGGCAAGAGCAAGAGCGAAGTGGTGCGCGAACTCTTGTCTGATTCATTGAAAACCTACCGTCTGCGCCAGGCCTTGCAGCAGGCCCATGCGGAGCTGAGCGCATCGGCGCGGCAGTCGGGCTGGTTGACCGAGGACGACATCTTGCAGGATGTTCGGTGAAGGTTTTTCTGGACACCAATGTCTGGTTGTCCGCTACCGTGTTTGCGGGCCTGTGCGAGGCCATCGTGCTCGAGAGCCATCAACGCCATCGCTTGCTGACGACCCGCTTGGTCCAGCAGGAGGCCCATGCGGTGCTGCGCCGCAAATTTCCCCATATCAGCCATGCACCGGCGCTGTTCGATGCGGTTTGGTCGCAGGCTGAGTGTGTGGCGGATGTGGATGAGCCTGCCAAGGACAACGACGCCCGGCTGGTGCGCGCTGCGCAATCGGCAGGCGCTGCGGTGTTCGTCACCGGCGACCGGCGCGTCCTAAGCTGGGGCCTGGAGTCGGTTGGGATGCAGATCCTGAGCCCGCGTCAAGCCTGGTTGCTGTTGTCTGGGCAGGCGCAGTAGAGCCAGGAGGGGCGCCGACCTCGGCGTAATGCGCCATTCTTCCCTCTCCCTGGGGGGAGAGGGTCAAGGTGAGGGCGCCTGCTCACTGCAACGCAGCCGCTGTCACGCCAAGGCCCATGCCCTCACCCCAGCCCTCTCCCAAAGGGAGAGGGAGCAAGACCAGGCCGCTTTGCTCAGCCCACACTGCCATCCTGGGACCGCCGCAGCACCCGCCCCGGCAGTGCCCCAGTGTGCTGGGCCTGATCGATGACAACTACGCCATTGACCAGCACCGTCGTGCGATCGCCGGCCGGGTAGCGGTGCGGGTCTTCATAGGTCGACAGGTCCAAAAACACATCCGGCTCGAACAGCGTCACATCGGCGCACAGGCCCACGCGCAACAGGCCGCGGTCGCGCAGGCGCAGGGCTCTGGCGGTCGCGCCGGTCATCTTGAAGATGGCTTGCTGCAAGCTGCTGACCCGCTCGCGGTGTACATAGCGGCCCAGGACCCGGGGGAAGGTGCCATAAAAACGGGGGTGCGGCATGCCCTGGCTGACGGTGCCGTAGTCGGCCACGCAATTGCCGTCGGAGCCGACCAGGGCCTGCGGCGAGCGCAGCAAGGTGCGCACATCTTCTTCTGAGATCGAGGTGACCAGCACGCGGGTGCCGCCACGGTCTTCGATGAGGAAGTCGCACAGCGCGTCAATCGGCGTGATGCCGCGCTCGGCCGCCAGCGCCGCGATGGTCTTGCCCGCATGCTGGGGCAGGTGGGGCGTGATCGAGATGCGGATCGCCTCCCAGGATTCGATGCGCCCCCAGTTGTTCAAGCCGTCGCGCTCAATGTCCTGCGCGATGCGCACGCGCGTCTCGGGCAGCGCCAGGCGCGCTAGCATGGCCTCGACGCCACCGGCTTGCACCCACTGCGGCAGGATGTTTTTCAGCGGGTTGCTGCCGGCGGTGTAGGGGTAGGCGTCGCAGTCGATGTCCACGCCCTGCTCGCGCGCGGCTTGCATGCGTTCGAGCGCGGTGGCGGTCTGGCCCCAGTTGTCCAGGCCCGAGCATTTGAAGTGCACCACCTGCACATGGACCTTGCAGGCACGGCCTATGTCTATGGCCTCTTGCAGCGCTGCCAGCACCCCATTGGATTCATCGCGCAGGTGGGTGAAGTAAGCGCCCCGGCAGGGCTCGAGCTGGCGCACCAGGCGCAGCATTTCTTCGGGCTGCGCATAGGAGCCCGGCGAGGTGAACAGGCCGCTGGACAGCCCGAGCGCGCCAGCCTGCAGACCTTCGTCGAGCAGATCGACCATGGCCTGCATCTCGGCTTCGGTGGGTTCGCGCTGCGCCATGCCCATGACCATCAGGCGCAAGGTGTTGTGCCCAACCAGCATGCCCGCATTGACCGCAGTGGCCGGGAAGCTGTCGAGGTATTGGCCAAAACCCATCTCGCGAAACGGCAGCCAGGGCGCGCTGGGCTTGAGGTAGTCGGCCAGCAGTTCGACCTTGCCGGGCAGGCAGGGGGCGACCGAGAAACCGCAGTGGCCGATGATCTCGGTGGTCACCCCTTGGCGCAGCTTACTCTCGGCCTTGGGGTTGATGGGCAGGGTGAAGTCTGAATGGGTCTTGATGTCGATGAAGCCGGGCGCCACCGCCAGAGCGCGGGCATCGATGGTGCGCGTGGCCGAGACCGTGAGGTCTGGGGTAATGGCGACGATGCGGCCGTCTGCAATCGCCACGTCGGCCGCCATGCCCGGCGCGCCGCTGCCGTCGTAAACCGTGCCGCCGCGAATGAGGATGTCGCAGTTCATGGGCTTGGGCACTCCATCAACCCAGCGGGCCCAGGAAGACCTCGCCCATCAGGCTGTCGGTCTGCGCATCGATGTCCTCGGGCCAGGCCGCCGGATCGCTGGGCCACTGGCGCCGCTGTTCGGCCGGCCGGGGCTGGCCGCTCCAGCCGATCTGCTCGATTTCCCAATACAGCTGCACCGGATTGCCGTCGGGGTCGCGCAGCCAGACATGGTGACCCAGCCCGGGTGAGAGTGCCTGCGGCAGCAACCAGGGGGTGTAGCCCGCCTGGCCCAAAAACGCCACCGCTGCGCGCAGTTGCGCATAGCTGCCCAGTTGCAGGCCAAAACCGAGCAAGCTTCGCTCATGGCCCAGGCCCAGGGCGCCGCGCAGGGCCTCAGGGTAGAGCGCGAGCGCATGGTGCTCGGTATTGGCGCGAAAGAAGTGGCAGCGCTGGCCCAGGATCTCGACGCTCTCAGTCAACGCCAGGCCCAGGCTGTCGCGGTAAAACCCGAGCGCCGCCTCCATGTCCTCGACCAGCAGGCGCACCGGCCCGATGCGGCTGATCTTGAAGGGCCGCGCCAGCAGCACGCCGCCCACATCATGGGTCTCTGGCCAGTCGGTGCTGCGCCGGTAGCCGGCATCGCTGGCCACGCCCTGGGCCAGCGCCTGGTTGACCTCGGCGTATTCAGAGCGGTGGGGCAGTTCGGGCGGCTGCATATAGCGTATGCCGTGCATGGCCATGGGCTTGGAGTGGCCCGACCAGCCGACCTGCTCGATGCCGTAGTAGAGCTCGTTGATATGGCCTTGCGGATCGGCCGGGTAAATGTGCCAGTTCGAGCCCGGCGTGTCGCGGCCCGAGCGCATGATCTTGCAGCCGCGTGACTCGAACCAGGCCATCCCCTGCACCACCTCGCGCAGGCTGCCCACCTGCCAGGTGATCTGGTTGACGTTGAGCCTGGGGTGGGCGCCGTAGTGCGGGTTGCTGGCGTGCATGGCCGCTTGCGGAAATAAGACAAAAGAATGATGGTCGGTGCCGTGGCGGGTGAAATAGCCGACGGTGGGCCCGACCTGGGCCTTGAGCTCTGCCGGCACACGCGGGCCGAAGTCGAGTTCGTCGGCGATCTCCAGGCCGAGCAGTCGGCCATAGAAGTCCATGGCCCGCTCCACCGAGGCCACGTTAATGCCAAAGTGCCCAAGGCGGCGCACCTGAAAGGGCCGGGGCAGGCGCAGGCCGTCCACCACGGCAGTCGTCGTATCGCGAGAGGTCATGCTTGCTCAATAAGAAATAGGGGCAAGCCGTGCGGGCATCGCAGCGGCCATGCCTTATCCTACCCGCTTCGCTTTTTCTACACCGTCACCGACTCGCCATGCCCGCACGACACTCTTTCAAACCGCACGGCGTGATTCCCGCCGTCTTGCTGCCCTTCTTTGACGACTTGAGCATCGACGAGGCGAGCTTTCGCTCGCACCTGCGCGATGTCGCCAGCGTGCCCGGCATCAGCGCGATCACCATCAATGCCCACTCGACCGAAGCGGGCTCCTGCACCTTTGAGGAGCAAAAGCGTGTGCTGGCCATCACCCAGGACGAGGTAGGCGCTCGCCTGCCCATCGTCAACGGCATTTATTGCGACGGCAGCCTGGAGGCGCAGCGCCTGGCGCGCATGGCCGATGAGGGCGGTGCCTCGGCCCTGCTGGTGTTTCCTTCCGGAATCACCACCTTCGGCCAGCGACCGGAAATGGCCATTGAGCATTTCAAGCGCATCGCCGCGGTGACCGACCTGCCGCTGATCGTCTTCCAATACAACCCGGCCGGCGGCCAGGGCTACCCGCTGGCGACCTTGCTGCGCATGGTCGATGAGGTGCCGACGATTGCGGCCATCAAGGACTGGAGCGGCGGCGCGCAGCTGGCCGACCGGCAGATCCGCGCGCTGCAAAGCCGTGAGCGGCCGGTCAATGTACTGAGCACGCACAGTGCTTGGCTGTTCAGCTCTCTGGTGCTCGGTTGCAAGGGCTTGCTCTCGGGCAGCGGCTCGGTGATCGCCGATCTGCAGGCGCAGCTGTTCCAGGCGGTGCAAAACAAGGACCTGGCGCTGGCCCAGCAGATACACGACCGCATCTATCACACCGCTGAAGTTTTTTACAGTGACCCCTTCGTTGACATGCACAACCGCATGAAGGAGGCGCTGGTGCTCATGGGCAAGCTGCCGCGTGCGGTGGTGCGCCCGCCCTTGGTCAAGATCCCGGCCGATGAGATCGAGCGCATACGCCGCGCGCTGATTGCTGCTGGCCTGCTGCCTGCCTGAACCTTTTGCAAAAACCGGAGTTCTTGCCATGACCTTTTCAACTGCGTTTTCCTCGGCCCGGCGCGCTCTGCTCGGCGCCACGGCCACCCTCGCCACTGTGGGCGCGCTGAGCACCTCGTCGGCCTGGGCCCAGGCGCCTGCGGGCTATCCGGCCCGAGCGCTCACCCTGGTCTGCCCTTTTGCTGCTGGCGGCTCGGCCGACATCATGGCGCGGCTCCTGGCGCAAAAGCTCGGCGAGGCCATAGGTCATCCAGTGGTGGTTGAAAACCGGCCCGGCGCCGGCGGTCTGGTGGGCGCAGCCGCAGTGGCGCGGGCCAAGCCCGACGGCCACACCCTGTTGCTGGTCACCGGCGCCTACCCGGCTGCAGCCGCACTGGCGACCAATGCCTCCTTTGACTACCTCAAGGACGTCAGCATGATCTCCATGGTGACCTCCTACCCCTTCATCATCAATGTGCCGGCCCAGTCGCCGTTCAAGACCTTTGCTGAGTTTGTGGCCCATGCCAAAAAGAACCCGGGTGTCTTGAACTACGCCAGCTCGGGGGTGGGTTCGATCGGCCATCTGTCGGCCGAGCTGATGAACGCCATGGCCGGCATCGAGACGGTGCACATCCCGACCAAGGGCGGCAACACCGCTCTGAGCGAAGCGCTGGCCGGCCGGGTCGACTACCTGTTCGAGGCGCCCACCCTCTCGCTCAATTTCATCAAGACCGGCAAGCTGCGTGCGCTGGCGGCTACCGGGCGCGAGCGCTACAAGCCCATGCCTGAGTTGGCCAACGTCAGTGAGTCGCTTCCTGGCTACGAGGTTTTCTCTTTCATCGGTCTGGGTACCACTGGCGGTAGCCCCGATGCGGTGGTGCAGTACCTCAATGCGCAGATGCGCAAGGTGCTCGAGCAGCCCGACATGGCGCGCCGCCTGCTCGAATTGGGCGGCGAGCCGCAAAGCAGTTCAGCCGAAGAGATGAACCGCTTCGTGGCCGCCGAATTGCGCAAGTGGCGCCAAGTGATTGATACACGAAAGATCGAGCGGCCATGAGCGCCACAACACCGGTGCAGGCCGAGCGCCTGCAAGATTTTGTTCAAGGCCTGTTTGTGCATGCGGGGCTGTCAGCGCAGGCCGCCCACGAGGTCGCCCGCGCCCTGATCTGGGCCGACCTGCGCGGCATCGACACCCACGGCGTGAGCCGGGTGGCGTTTTATCTGAACTTCATGCAAAAGGGCGTGATCAAGGTGCAGCCGCAGCGGCGCGTGCTCCATGAGACGCCAGCGGTGCAGGTGTTTGACGCCGACGCCAGCGCTGGCGCGGTGGCCATGTTCCATGCGGCCGAGCAGGCCGCGCTCAAGGCGCGTGCCCTGGGCCTGGGCCTGGTGATGGTGCGCGGCACCACCCACACCGGCGCCCTGGGCTGCTACACCCAGGCCCTGGCCCGGCAGGGCATGGTAGGCATTGCGTTGGCCGCTTCGATTCCCCTCATGGCCTATCACGGCGCCAAGGCGGCTGGCGTGTCGACCGCGCCGCTGTCGATTGCTGTGCCGGGTGCTGCCGACGAGCCGCTGATTCTGGACATGGCCAGTGGCGCGATGTCCATGGGCCAGCTGCGCGCGGCCAAGCAAAGTGGCACGCCGCTGCCCGCTGGCCTGGCGCTGAGCGAGCAGGGCGAGCCCACCACCGACCCGCAGCAAGCCAGCATCGTGCTGCCTATGGCCGGGCCCAAGGGTTCGGGCCTGGCGCTGATGTTTGAGCTGCTGTGCTCCCTGGTGGTGGGCAACCCCATCATTGCCGATTTCCTCAGCGACAAGCCAGGCGGGCGCAAGCACCGGCAAAACGCCTGGCTGCTGGCCATCGACATCAGCCGCTTCGGCGATGTGGCGCATTACCAGCAGGAGGTGGCCCGCACCGTTGCCGCACTGGCCGGCCTGCCGGCCAGTGCCCCGGGCGAGCCGGTGCGCATGCCCGGTGACCGGGGTCTGCAATGCCAGGCCGAGCGCCTGCGCGATGGCATACCGCTGCCGGCGGCGCTGTGCAAGGAGTTGGCCGCCTGCGCACGGCCCGAGGGCCTGGCCCTGCCTTGGTAGGGCCTTGCC
>Ga0164293_10000043_pt1 | contig 78456 bp, 73 predicted proteins | sample GEODES118metaG_FD_111487 | JGI IMG/M metagenome (GOLD analysis project Ga0164293, IMG submission 111487) | Eutrophic lake water microbial communities from Lake Mendota, Wisconsin, USA - GEODES118 metaG | ecosystem: Environmental > Aquatic > Freshwater > Lake | place: USA: Lake Mendota...
AGAAAGTCGATGGCTCATGCTGGCGGCTTAGCGCAGCCAGCGGCGTGACGGCCAGCCCTATTCGGTCAGTTCGCTCCACACGCCCTTGAGCTTGTCGAAGAAGCCCTGGCTCTTCGGCGTGTTGCGGCCGCCTTCGGTGCCTTCGATGGCGCGGAATTCCTCCAGCAGTTCGCGTTGCCGCGCGGTGAGCTTGACCGGAGTTTCCACCTCGACCTGGATAACCAGATCGCCGGCGCCGCCGCCGTTCAGACTGGGCATGCCCTTGCCGCGCACCCGGAACTGCTTGGCGGTCTGGGTGCCGGCGGGGATCTTGATCGTCGTCTGCTGCTTGTCGAGACTGGGCACATCAATCTCGCCGCCCAACGCCGCCAACGTGATCGACAGCGGTGCGATGGCATAAAGCGTGGTGCCGTCGCGCTTGAACACGTCATGCGATTTCAGGTGGACAAAGATATAGAGATCGCCCGCCGGGCCACCGCGCGTGCCGGCTTCGCCTTCACCGGCCACCCGGATGCGGGTGCCATCGTCCACACCCTTGGGCACGTTGACGTTGATGGTCTTCTGCTGTTCCACCCGGCCGGCGCCGCCGCAGCTTTCGCACGGATCGGCGATCACCTGGCCCTGGCCATGGCAGGCTGGGCAGGTGCGTTCCACCATGAACAGGCCCTGGCGCATGCCAACGCGGCCATTGCCGCCACAGGTGGTGCAGGCGCGGGCACTGGTGCCGGGCTTGGCACCGTTGCCGCCGCAGGGCTTGCAGGCGGCGGCGACGTCGATGGTCAGCGACGCCTGGCGGCCGTTATAGGCCTCCTCCAGCGACATTTCGAGATCGTAGCGCAGATCGCTGCCGCGCGTCGGCCCACCACGCCGGCCACGGCCACCGCCGCCGCCCACGAATTCGCCGAACACGCTTTCGAAGATATCGGCAAAACCGCCGAAATCCTGAGCGCCGCCACCGCCGCCCCCACCTTGCCGGAAAGCAGCATGGCCAAAGCGATCGTACGCGGCCCGCTTCTGCGGATCCTTCAGCACGTCATAGGCTTCGCTGATCGATTTGAACTTCTGCTCGGCGGTGGCATCGCCGGGGTTCTTGTCCGGATGCCATTTCATCGCCAGCCGGCGATAGGCGGATTTCAGCACCGCCTCGTCGGCACCGCGTTCCACCTCCAGGAGTTCATAAAAGTCGATTTCGGTGGCCATGCTTCAGTCGCCCCACAACAAACGCAGAAGTGCGCCCGCATCGCTGCGGGCGCACGCCGGCGACTGACTTACTTCTTGTTCTCGTCCACGTCGGTGAACTCAGCGTCCACCACGTCGTCGCTGGACGGCTTGGCTTCGCTGCCGGCGGCGTCGGCCCCAGAGTTGGCCTTCTCCTGCTCCGCCTGATACACGGCCTCGCCCAACTTCATGGCGACTTGGCCCAGTGCCTGCACCTTAGCGTTGATGGCATCGGCATCGCCCGAATCCAGCACCGCCTTCACATCGGCGACGGCGGCTTCGATGCTGGCCTTCACATCCGGGCCAACCTTGTCGCCATGCTCGACCAGCTGCCGTTCCGTGGAGTGCACCAGGCTGTCGGCCTGGTTGCGGGCTTCAGCGGCGGCGCGGCGCTTCTTGTCTTCCTCGGCAAAGGCCTCGGCATCACGCACCATCTTGTCGATATCGTCCTTGGAAAGGCCGCCCGACGGCTGAATACGGATCTGCTGTTCCTTGCCGGTGCCCTTGTCCTTGGCGTTGACCGAAACAAGGCCGTTGGCATCGATGTCGAAGGTCACTTCGATCTGCGGCACGCCGCGCGGCGCGGGCGGAATGCCCACCAGATCGAACTGGCCCAGGATCTTGTTGTCCGCCGCCATCTCACGCTCACCCTGGAACACCCGGATGGTCACGGCCGACTGGTTGTCGTCGGCGGTGGAATAGACCTGGCTCTTCTTGGTCGGGATCGTGGTGTTGCGGTCGATCATGCGGGTGAACACGCCGCCCAGCGTTTCGATGCCCAGCGACAGCGGAGTCACATCGAGCAGCAGCACATCCTTCACGTCGCCCTGCAGCACGCCGGCCTGAATCGCGGCGCCCATGGCCACCACTTCATCCGGATTCACGCTGGTGTTGGGCTCCTTGCCGAACAAGTCCTTCACGAACTGGCGCACGCGCGGCATGCGGGTCATGCCGCCCACCAGGATGACTTCATCCAGATCGCCCGCCTTCACGCCGGCTTCCTTGATGGCATCCAGGCACGGCTTGCGGGTGCGCTCGATCAGGTCGAGCACCAGCTTTTCCAGATCGGTGCGGGTGATGTTCTTGACGAGGTGCTTCGGCCCGTTCTGATCGGCGGTGATGAAGGGCAGGTTCACTTCGGTCGCGGCCGAGGACGACAGCTCGATCTTGGCCTTTTCCGCGGCTTCCTTCAGGCGCTGCAGGGCCAGCTTGTCCTTGGTCAGGTCGATGCCTTCGGCCTTCTTGAAGTCGGTCGACAGGAATTCCACCAGCTTGGCGTCAAAGTCTTCACCGCCCAGGAAGGTGTCACCGCTCGTGCTCTTCACTTCGAACACGCCATCGCCCAATTCGAGGATGGAGATATCGAAGGTACCACCACCAAGATCGTAAACGGCGATGGTCTTGGCGTCGTTCTTCTTGTCGAGGCCATAAGCCAGCGCAGCGGCGGTCGGCTCGTTGATGATGCGCAGCACTTCAAGGCCGGCGATCTTGCCGGCGTCCTTGGTGGCCTGGCGCTGGGCGTCGTTGAAATAGGCCGGCACGGTGATCACGGCCTGGGTCACGGTTTCGCCCAGATAGGCTTCAGCCGTTTCCTTCATCTTCTGCAGGATGAAGGCGGAAATCTGCGACGGGCTATAATCCTGGCCACCGGCATTCACCCAGGCATCGCCATTGGTGCCGCGCGCGATGGTGTAGGGCACCAGGCCAGAATCCTTCGTGGTCAGCGGATCGTCAAAGCGGCGGCCGATCAGACGCTTCACGGCAAAGACGGTGTTGGACGGGTTGGTGACGGCCTGGCGCTTGGCCGGCTGGCCCACAAGGCGCTCACCATCCTTGGTGAACGCGACCTGCGACGGCGTGGTGCGCGCGCCTTCGGCATTCTCGATCACCTTCGGCGCAGAGCCTTCCATCACGGCCACGCAGCTGTTGGTGGTGCCCAAATCGATCCCGATAACTTTCGCCATGGTCTGTCACTTCCTGTTCTGTGGGCCCGAACCCCAAGCGCCCCATGAAGGCAGCGCGGCACGGTCCGTCCCCGGTTGATGCTGTTGGCCGGTGCCCCGGCCGATGAATGTCGTAACGGCGATATAGGAAGCGATTCCGGGGCTGCAAGACGGCGGCGATGCGATTAACTGCACAGGTGATGTCGAATCCCCACCCTGCGACCATCCGCGCGCTGACCAGCGCCGAGATTGAACTGGCCGCCAGCGTGTTCGGGCCGGCGCTGGATGTGGCTGCGGTCACTGTGCGGCGCGCCAAATTCTGGGCGCTGCACCCGTGGTGGGTGACGATGGCGCCCGATGGCCATGTCTGGTGCCATCCCAATGGTTTCAACTGGGCAGCCGATTATGCAGCCGAGCCGGTTTCGGCCCAGGCGCATCTCATCCACGAACTGGTGCATGTCTGGCAGGTTCAGACCGGCGGGCATCTGGCGCTGCGCCGGCCGCCCTTTGCGCGCTATGACTATGCGATCACGCCGGGCAAGCCGTTCCACCGCTACGGCATCGAACAACAGGCCTGCATCGTTGAACATGCCTTCCGGGCGCGCGCCAGAAACGACGCCGAAACGCTGGCGCGGCTCGCGCCGATCCTGCCCTTTCCCGGCTGGGGATAGAGCCGGTCAGGCGTAACCGCGCTCGCGCTGGATGGTCAGGTCGCACGGCCGGCACAGCACCCGCACATTGCCTTCCACATCACCCTTCTCGGCGGCCAGACGATCGAGCACGGTGTCATGCTCCGGCAGCGGCTTGGCGCAGATGGCGCACTGGCCGTTCTGCGCCTTGGCCGTGCGTGCCTTCAGCGACTGGCGGGCGTTGGGCTTGCCGCGCTCGTCATAGGTCAATTCCTTGTAGATCTTGCGGTTGAGGGCAAAGCGCAGCCGCTCGTCCTCTCCCGCCGCTTCGTCAATGCGCGCCCTGAACTCGGCCAACAGGGTGCGGGCGACGGCCAGTTCGGCCTCGTCCAGGGTGCGATTGATCGTCATGGTTTCGATACCTCGATGAGCAGCTTGCCGAAATTGCCGCCAGTGTAGAGCTCTTTCACCGCGCTTACGGCGTTTTCGAGGCCAGGGCGAATGTCCTGACGCGTTTTTAGCTGGCCGCCCAGCATCCAGCCGGCCAGCGCCATGCCGCTTTCGCCAAAGCGCGGCGCGAAATCGGTGACAATGAAGCCGCGGATCAGCAGTCGCCGCATCAGGATCATCGTCCAGAAACCCGGCGGCTCATTCGGCGTCACATCGTTGTAACTGGAGATCATCCCGCACAGCGCGATGCGGCCAAACAGCTTCATGCGCTTCATCACTTCGACCATGATCGGCCCGCCGACCTGTTCGAAATTGATGTCGATGCCGCCTGGTGCCAGCCGATCGAGCGCGGCGCCGACATCCTCGTTCTTGTAATCGATGCAGGCATCAAAGCCGAGTTCGTTCACGACATAATCGCACTTAGCCTTGCCGCCGGCGATGCCGATGACGCGGCAGCCCTTGATCTTGCCGATTTGGCCGACGATCTGGCCCACACCGCCAGCCGCAGCGGAAACGACCAGCGTCTCGCCGGGCTTGGGCTGGCCGATATCGAGCAGGCCGAAATAGGCCGTGGGGCCAACCAGCGCCAACGTGCCGTAACTGGCCGCCAGCGGCACGCCCGGCAATTGCGGAAGCGGCGACATGAAGCTGCCATCGGAAATGATGTGATCGGCCCATTCGCCCAGGCCCGCCATGATCTGGCCCGGTTCGACCCCGGCCTTGCGGCTGGCCACAACCCGCCCGCACACGCCGGCGCGCATCGGGGCGCCGAGTTCGACGGGGGGCATGTACTGCTCCTGATCGCTCATCCAGATGCGGTTGGTGGGATCGAGCGACATGTAGATGACGGCGAGCAGGAACTGGCCATCGGCCAACTCCGGAAGAGCTTCGTTCACCAGTTCCAGATCGCTGTCGGCGATATCGCCCACCGGCCGACGCGCCAGTTTCCACACCTTGCGTATCATCTTGCCTCTCCCCGTTTGATGTCGTCCAGAAATTCCCGAAGTGCGGCGGCCGCCACCGGCTCCATCAGAGTGGGCGCATGGCCGACGCCCGGCACCGTCACCGCCGTCAAACCGGGCAGGCGGCGCTGCATCTGGACTTGTGTCGCCGCCGAAAACACGTCCGACAATTCGGCGCGCAAGGACAATACCGGCAGGCCCTTGAGACTGTCGAAAGCGGCCCAATCATCGGCGCCGGCATCGCCGTGCGGCAACCGGAACGGTTCGGCGATGCGTGGATCATAATCGAAGATGATGCGGCCCTGCGGCCCCACCCGGCACAGGCGCTTGGCAAAGGCCAGCCACTGATGCAGCCCCCAATCGGGGTGGATGGCCGCGTTGCGCACACCCAGTTCGCGGGCGGCATGCACCCAGGTCATCCAGTTGCCGCCGCGCCCCACATTGGCCTGCAAGCGCTTGAGGCCCGCCGGCTCGATCGCGGGGCCGATGTCGTTCAGCACCACGCCGGCCATGCGGGCGCGGTGTGCGGTCGTCATCCGCAAGGCCAGAAGGCCACCCATCGAGGCACCGATCACCACGAAGCGATCCACCCCGGCCGCATCCAGCACCAGCGACAGATCGCGCAGATAGGTGAGCGAGACATAGGTGAGCGAATCGCGCGCCCAGCCCGATTCGCCGCGACCGCGCAGATCGGGTGCGATCAGGCGCCAATCGGCTCCCAGCGATTCGGCGAGCGGGGCAAAATCGGCGCCGTTGCGGGTGAGGCCGGCCAGGCACAGCAGCGCCGGGCGACCGGGCGGAACGCGAGGATCATGATGCTCGTGCCAGCACAGCCGCACGCTATCGCCCGTGAACGCATAGCCTTTCTGCCAGCCGGGCGCCGGTTCGGGCCGTGAAGCCGGAGCAGAGAGGGGGGCGACGGCCATATTTTGACTCTGACTCAACTCTCTTGTTATAGGAAGCCATTACCGTGGGGGTAAGAAAGAACAGCTAAAGTGGCAACGCGCGCGCTCGATTCTCGTGGTTCCAATGCCAGCACGGCCCGCACCGGTGGCCGCGCTTCCCCGCGTGCCGCATCAGGCGTGGCCGACATGCGGGCCCGCCGGTATGACCCGACCGAAACCAAGGCACGGGTGCTGGCTGCGGCCCACATGCTGTTTTCCCGCCAGGGCTTTGCCGCCACCGGCACCGCCGACATTGCCCGCGAAGCCGACGTTTCGGAAGGCTCGATCTTCTATCATTTCGGCTCCAAAAAGGCGTTGCTCCAGGAATTGGGCCGACGCCATGGCGAAGCAATGATCGCCGCCATGGAAGAGGGCTACACACTCGAAGATCTGGAACCTGGCATCACCGTCCCGCGCGTGTTGCGTTTCGTGCGCGACAACATGATCTGGGAAGGCGCGGAAGCCGAATGCGCCGATTGCGGGCCAAAGGCAGCGATGGCCTCCAACCCCGATGCCGAACCCTTCTATCATGCCGCCAAGGCGGTCACGACCGACTGGATCAAGCGCCACATGCAGGCCGCCCTGGGCAAGCGCGGCGTGACCGGTGTGGACATCGAGATCGCCGCCAGCTTCACCCACCATGTCGTCGGCGATGCCATCGATCGCTGGCTGTGCGCTGCTTCCCCGGACGAGGCAGACCGCGTCGAGCGCGAGACCGTGCGCTACATCCGCGCCGCCAGCGGATATCCACTGGATTGAGGTGCCGGCTGCGGCCATAGATTTGCGCCATGGCCGACTTCATCCCTGAAACCACCATCCTCGAACTGGGCGCAGAGTTTTTCGATCCGGTCGAAGCCGCGCCGTTTCCCCACACCATCCTGCGGTTCCGCAACGACCGCGCCGCCGAACAGGTGGGGCTGGCCGGGCTGAGTGACGAGCAGTGGCTGCAGCATTTCGGCCGCTTCGTCCCCCTGCCCGGCAGCCTGACCGGGCCGCTGGCGCTGCGCTATCACGGCCACCAGTTCCGCACCTACAATCCCGATCTGGGCGATGGCCGCGGGTTCCTGTTTGCGCAGTGCCGGGATGATCAAGGCCGGTTGATGGACCTTGGCACCAAGGGCAGCGGTACCACGCCGTGGAGCCGGATGGGCGATGGCCGCCTGACCCTGAAAGGCGCAGTGCGCGAAATCCTTGCCACCGAAATGCTGGAGGCGCTGGGCGTCGCCACCAGCCGCACGTTCAGCATCATCGAAACCGGCGAAAAGCTGATCCGCAGCGATGAACCCTCGCCCACCCGCGCCGCCGTGCTGGTGCGCCTCAATCACAGCCACGTGCGCTATGGCAGCTTCCAGCGCCAGGCCTTCCACCAGAACCGCGAGGGACTGACAAAACTGGTCGATTACAGCCTCAGCCACCTTGCGCCGGACGCCACCGGCCCCACACCGGTCGCCGCGCTGGTTGATCATGCCGTCAAAGGCGCGGCGCGCATGGCGGCGCAGTATATGGCCGCCGGCTTCGTCCACGGCGTGCTCAACACCGACAATATCAACATCACCGGCGAAAGCTTCGATTACGGCCCCTGGCGCTTTGCCCCGGCCTGGGATGCCGGCTTCACCGCCGCCTATTTCGATCATTCCGGGCTGTATTCCTTTGGCCGCCAGGCCGAGGCCCTGCAGTGGAACCTGTACCAGCTGGGCAGCGCGTTGCGGCTGATCGCCGATACCGACGAGCTGAAAGGCCCGCTCGAAACCTATCCCCTACGCTATCGCGCGGCGCTGTCGGACGCGGTGCTGGGCCGGCTGGGGGTCAAGCGGCTGGGGCCAAGCGAGGACGAAGTGCTGGTGGAAGCCATCCAGAAGGCACTGGTCACAACGCAGATGGATCCGGATCGCTTCTTCTTCGATTGGCGCGGCGGCGTGCGGCGCGGGGCTTCGGTCGCCGATCCGCATTACAGCCATGATGGCTTCACGGATTTCCTGGCGCTGACCCCCGATTTCGCGGCCGGCGCGCCGTCACACACTTACTGGTCAGACGATGCCCCCTGCACCATGCTGATCGACGAGGTGGAAGCCCTGTGGGCACCCATCGCCGAGCGTGACGACTGGGCACCGCTCCACACCAAGATCGCCGCGATCAGGCGCATGGGCGAGGCGCACGCGCAGAGTTAGCGCGCCAGCATCGGTCCCAGCGCCTTGCCACCGAAGATGTGCACATGCAGATGCGGCACTTCCTGGTGGGCATTCACCCCGGCGTTGGCGAGCAGACGATAGCCCGGCTCTTCCAGCCCCAGCAGCTTGGCCACTTCCCCCACCGCGCGCACGAACCCGGCGATTTCCGCCTCGCTCGCGGTGGCCGAAAAATCCGCCCAGCTGCGATACGGCCCCTTGGGGATCACCAGCACATGGATGGGCGCCTGCGGGTTGATGTCGTGAAAGGCCAGCGCGTGCGGGGTTTCGTGGACGCGCTTGCACGGGATCTCGCCGCGCAAGACGCGGGCGAAGATGTTATTTTCGTCATAGCTGCCCAAGGCGTCGACCGGCATGTTAAAGGCTCCCACGCAATCTCCGCCTGTTCGTATCACCACTGCCGCAACCGGCAAGACCTGCCTGCAAGGATCAACACCATGTCTGCCGATTCCAGCGACGAAGATTATGTCTATGACGAAGTCAGCGGCGAATGGCTGCCCGCAGCCGAACTGCGGGCGCGGGCGCCGGCGGCCGATCCCGACGTGGTGGAAGTGCGCGATTCCGTCGGCAATCTGCTCGCCGATGGCGACCAGGTGACCTTGATCAAGGATCTCGACGTGAAGGGCGCCGGCCAGACACTGCGCCGCGGCACGCTGATCAAGTCGATCCGCCTCACCGGCGACCCACAGGAGATCGACTGCAAGTTCGACGGCATCAAGGGCCTCGTGCTGCACGCCGAATTCGTCAAGAAGCGCTGATCAGAGATTTCTTGCGTCCGCGCAGCTGCGGGCTTATTCACCTCTCGCTCGCACCCGTCCTGGCGTGCGGCAGGCTTCATCACATCATCGCCGCGTATCTGAGCCACGCGCTCGTCGCCGCGAAGCCGAAAGACTGACATGCACCTCCAAGAACTCAAGAAAACGCCGCCCGCCGAACTGGTGGCCATGGCTGAGGAAATGGGCGTCGAGAACGCCTCCACCCTGCGCAAGCAGGACATCATTTTCGGCATCCTGAAGGCCGCCGCCGAAGCCGGCACCGAAGTGATGGGCGCTGGCACCATCGAGGTGATGCCCGATGGTTTCGGCTTCATGCGCTCGGCCGATGCCAGCTATCTCGCCGGGCCCGACGACATCTATGTCAACCCGCAGATCGTGCGCCGTTATGGCCTGCGTACGGGTGACACGGTGGAAGGCGAGATCAGCTCGCCCAAGAACGGCGAACGCTATTTCGGCCTCAACAAGGTAACGGCGATCAATTTTGATGATCCCGAAGCCGTGCGCCACCGGGTCAATTTCGACAACCTGACCCCGCTGTATCCCGATGAGAAGCTCAACCTGGAGCTGGGCGACCCCACATCCAAGGACAAGACCGGCCGGGTGATCGACATCGTCGCCCCGCTCGGCAAGGGCCAGCGCTGCCTGATCGTCGCCCCGCCGCGCGTCGGCAAGACGATCATGATGCAGAATATTGCGAAAGCGATCAGCGCCAACCATCCGGAATGTTTCCTGATGGTACTGCTGATCGACGAACGCCCGGAAGAAGTTACCGACATGCAGCGCACGGTGAAGGGCGAGGTGATCTCTTCCACCTTCGACGAGCCCGCCACCCGCCACGTGCAGGTGGCCGAAATGGCGATCGAGAAGGCCAAGCGCCTGGTGGAACACAAGCGCGACGTGGTCATCCTGCTCGACAACATCACCCGCCTGGGCCGCGCCTACAACACGGTGGTGCCGTCGTCCGGCAAGGTGCTGACCGGCGGTGTCGACGCCAACGCCTTGCAGCGCCCCAAGCGCTTCTTTGGTGCCGCGCGCAACATCGAGGAGGGTGGCTCCCTCACCATCATCTCGACCGCGCTGATCGACACCGGCAGCCGAATGGATGAAGTGATCTTCGAAGAGTTCAAGGGCACCGGCAACGCCGAAATCGTCCTTGACCGCAAGATCGCCGACAAGCGCGTGTTCCCGGCCATCGACATCGGCAAGAGCGGCACCCGCAAGGAAGAGCTGCTGGTGGACAAGGAAACCCTGTCCAAGATGTGGGTGCTGCGCCGCATCCTGATGCAGATGGGCTCGACCGATGCGATCGAGTTCCTGATGGACAAGATGAAGGATTCGGTGACGAACGCGGATTTCTTCAATGCGATGAACAAGTGAGGCGGCTGGAAATAGCGGCGCTATTTCCAGACTCGCCGAACTTCGGCCAGCGACCGAAAAGGGCGGCCCCAACAGGCCGCCCTTTTTGATTCGTCTGACGGCGTGGCTCCGCCACGCACTTCCTTCCACTTACTTCGGCACCCCAAGCGGACTCGGCGGCTCCGCCGCCGGCCGCGCCAGCCAGCACACAATCAGCCAGTGATGGCCTTCCGCACCTCAGCCGACCCCCAATCCAGTGTCCCCGAAACCCGCCAGATCTCCTTGCCCTCTTCATCATAGAGGATCGTCACCGGCAGCCCCTTGGCCTTGATCGCCTCGGCATAGCTGCCCGGCTGGTCCAGCCCGGTTTCGATATTCTTGAACTTGTCCTTGCCCCAGAATTTGTCGACCGCCTGCCAGCCTTCCATGTCTTCGGAAATCGGCAGCACCATCACCGGCACTTCACCCGCCAGCTTGTCGAGCGCCGGCATTTCCGCAATGCACGGCGCGCACCAGGTCGCCCACAGGTTGACCAGCATCTTCATGCCCTTGTGATCAGCCAGCTTCTGCTTGGTGCCGCCCTTCATTTCCCAGGTCACCGCCGCCGGGCCGGGTTCGCCGGCATGGCTGCGATCGATGGTGTTGATCGGCGCCTCGCCCGCCTTCGCGGCGGTGGCAGCTGGCTTTTCCGGCGCCGTGGGGGCCGCCTGGTTGCAGCCGGCCAGCGCCAGCGTGGTAAGCAGCAGCAGGGTCTTGCGCATGTCAAAGTCCTTCATTCGTTGTCGCCCCGATAAACAGCGCAGTGGCGACTGCCAACCCACTGTGGCACCAAGCCCCGCAAAGGGGACAAGACGATGACGGTTTCACGGCGTGACGCAATCAAGCTGGCAGCACTGGGCGGCGCGGTCGCGGCTGGTTGCGGGGGCGGCAGCAATCCACTATCGGCCACCACCATGAGCAGCGACCCGACAACGCCAGCCGGCACCGCCAACAGCCTGTGGGGCGGCCGCTTTGGCGCCGGCCCTTCGGCGATCATGCAGGAAATCAACGCCTCCATCGGCGTCGACAAACGACTGTGGCGTCAGGACATCCAGGGCAGCCGCGCCCACGTTGCCATGCTGGGCAAGCAGGGCATTGTTTCGTCCGACGATGTCGCCGCCATCGACAAGGGCCTCCAGCAGATCGCCGCCGAATATGAGGCCGGCATGCTGGTCGAGAATCTGGCGCTGGAGGATATCCACCTCCATGTCGAAACCCGGCTGAAAGAGATCATCGGTCCCGCCGCGGGCCGCCTGCACACCGCGCGCAGCCGCAACGATCAGGTGGCGGTGGATTTCCGCCTGTGGGTGAAGGCCGCCTGCGCCGAAGCCGATTTGGCGTTGAAGGGCCTGATCACCGCGCTGCTCGCCCGCGCCGAGGAACATGCCGATACGATCACGCCGGGCTTCACCCATCTGCAGGTGGCGCAGCCGGTGACGCTGGGCCACCATCTGATGGCCTATGTCGAGATGCTGAACCGCGATCGCAGCCGCTTTGCCGATGCGATGAAGCGCATGGACGAATGCCCGCTTGGCGCTGCTGCCCTTGCCGGCACCAGTTTCCCGATCGACCGGCAGATGACCGCCAAGGCGCTGGGCTTTGCCGGCGGGCCGACGCGCAACAGCCTCGATTCCGTGTCGGATCGCGATTTCGCGCTGGAGTATCTCGGCGCCACCCACATGACCGGGCTCCATTTGTCGCGTCTGGCCGAGGAAATGATCATCTGGGCCAGCCAGCCGTTCGGCTTCATCACCCTGCCCGATGCCTGGTCCACCGGCAGCAGCATCATGCCGCAGAAGCGCAACCCGGATGCCGCCGAACTGGTGCGCGCCAAGGCCGGCCAATTCCTGGCGGCGTTCACCCGGCTTTCCGTGGTGATGAAGGGCCTGCCGCTGGCCTATTCCAAGGACATGCAGGACGACAAGGTGACGGTGTTTGCCGCCCATGACGATCTGGGCCTGTGCCTCGCCAGCATGATGGGCATGGTGCAGACCATCACCTTCAACAAGGCGAAGATGCGCGCCGCGGCCAACAGCGGTTTCTCCACCGCCACCGATCTGGCCGATTGGCTGGTGCGCGCCGGCGGTGTGCCGTTCCGCGAGGCCCACGAGATCACCGGCAATTGCGTGAAGGCCGCCGAAGCCAAGGGCACCGATCTGAACGGCCTGACCGACGCCGAACTGGCCGCCATCGACAAGCGCATCACCAAGGCGGTGCGCGACGTGCTGAGCGTGGAAGCCAGCGTGGCCAGCCGCACCAGCTTTGGCGGCACCGCCCCCGCCAATGTGCGCGCCGCCATTACGGCGGCTCGGAAGGCACTGTGACGCGGGCGATTGCCTTGGCCGCGCTGCTGCTGCTCGCATCCTGCGGCAAGCAGGGCGCGCTGGAGCCGAAGGCCGGCCGCCCCGCACCGGTGCGCAGCGAAACCCAGACCCGTGCGGCCACCCCGCAGGAAATGCTGAAGCTCGATCCGCAGGCCGTGCCGACGCGGGTGGACGACAACCAGGGCCCGCTTCCCGAACGCGGCAACGATCCGTTCAACCTGCCGCCCCCCAGGAACTGACGAATGGACCATTTCCAGTTCAAGGGCGGCGTGATGCACGCCGAGGGCGTGAGCCTTGAAATGCTGGCCGCCACGGTCGGCACGCCTTTCTATTGCTATAGCAGCGCCACCATGGAACGGCATTTCACCGTGTTTCGCGATGCCGTGGCCGGGCTCGGCAACGGCACGCCGCTGGTGGCATTTGCCGTGAAGGCCAATCCCAACCTCGCCGTGCTGGCGACGCTGGCGCGACTGGGTGCCGGGGCCGACGTGGTGTCTGGCGGCGAGATGGCGCGCGCGCTTGCTGCCGGCGTACCGGCAGAACGCATCGTGTTCTCCGGCGTCGGCAAGACCCGCGCCGAACTGGCCGCGGGTGTCGAAGCCGGCATCCTGCAGTTCAACGTCGAATCTGAAGCCGAGATCGACATGCTGGCGCAAGTCGCTGCCGCCAAAAGCGCGACCGTCGAGATCGCCATCCGCATCAATCCGGCGGTCGATCCAAAAACGCATGGCAAGATCAGCACCGGCGGCGCCGACGCCAAGTTCGGCATCCCATGGGAACGCCTGCCCGCCGCCTTCGCGCAGGCCGCCGCCCATCCCAATCTGCGCCCCGTTGGCCTCGCCGCGCACATTGGCAGCCAGTTGACCGATCTAGGCCCGGTGGAAGATGCCATCCGCAAGCTGGGCGATCTGGCCCGCGAACTGGAAGCGCTGGGCCACAAGATCAAGCGCGTTGATGTCGGCGGCGGCTTGGGCGTGCCTTATCGCCGTGACCAGCCGGCACCGCCCAGTCCCACCGATTATGCCGCCATGGTCGCCCGCGCCACCGCCGGTTGGCCGTGGCAGTTGATGTTCGAACCCGGCCGCATGATCGTGGGCAATGCCGGCGTGCTGGTGAGCGAAGTGATCCTGACCAAGGACGGCGCCTCCAAGCATTTCGTGGTGGTCGATGCCGCGATGAACGATCTGCTGCGGCCGTCGCTTTACGGCGCCTGGCACGACATATTGGCCGTCCGCCCAAAGGACAAGCGCACCGTCGCCACGGTTGTGGGCCCGATCTGCGAGACCGGCGATACCTTCGCTGAGGACCGCGAGATCGAGGATGTGCAGTCCGGCGATCTCGTCGCCTTCATGACGGCCGGTGCCTATGGCGCGACCATGGCGAGCACCTACAATTCCCGCCCACTGGTGCCCGAAGTGATGGTGAAGGGCGATGAATGGGCCATCGTTTCCCAGCGCAACCAGCCCGCCGCGATGCTGGCGCTGGATGCGAAAGCGCCGTGGCTTTAAAGCCACCCTCCGCCAGCCGCATCCTTACCGCCAGCCTCGTCGGCACGGCGGTGGAATTCTATGATTTCTACATCTACGCCACCGCCGCGGCGTTGGTGTTCGGGCCTCTGTTCTTCCCGTCCGACAATGCCGATCTGCAATTGCTGCTCAGCTTCGCCAGCTTCGCCGTCGCCTTCGTCGCCCGACCAATCGGTGCGCTGGTGTTCGGCCATTATGGCGACCGGCTGGGCCGCAAATCCACGCTCGTCGCTTCGCTGCTGCTGATGGGCGGCTCCACCTTCGCCATCACCTTCCTGCCCACCTATGCCGCCATCGGCGTCGCCGCGCCGGCAATCCTGTGCCTGCTCCGCTTCGGCCAGGGCTTTGGCCTGGGCGGCGAATGGGGCGGCGCGGCGCTGCTGGCGGTGGAGAACGCCCCGCCCGGCTGGCGCGGCCGTTATGGCATGTTCCCGCAATTGGGTGCACCGGTCGGTTTTATCGCCGCCAATGGCCTGTTCCTGGCGCTCGGGCTGTGGCTCGACGATGGCGAATTCCTCAACTGGGGCTGGCGCCTGCCGTTTGCCGGCTCGATCCTGCTGGTCGGCATCGGCCTGTGGGTGCGGCTCACCATCCTCGAAACCCCGGCCTTCGCCGCCATGGTCAAGCATGAAAAGCCGCCGGCGGTGCCGCTGGCCGAATTGGTACGCGATCATGGCCGCGCCACGCTTTGCGGCATCGCGACCGCCGTCACCTGCTTTGCCATCTTCTACATCGCGACCGCTTTCGCGCTCGGCTATGGCACCACCGCTTTGGGCTACAGCCGCGAAGCCTTCCTGCAACTGCAACTGGGCGCCATATTGTTTCTCGCCGCCGGCATTCTCATTGCCGGTTGGCTTTCTGACCGCACCAGCCCGCAGCGCGTGCTGATGCTGGGCAGCCTGTCCAGCGTTGTGCTCGGCGCCACCATGGGCCCGCTCATGCAGGCCGGCACTGGCGGCGTGTTCGCCTTCCTGTCGCTGGGCCTGTTCGTGATGGGCTTTGTCTACGGGCCATTGGGGGCCTTCCTGCCCGGTCTGTTTCCGGCGCGCGTGCGCTATACTGGCGCGTCGGTCGCCTTCAATTTGGGCGGCATCATCGGCGGCGGCCTCACACCCGTTATCGGCGCAGCACTCTCGGCGCGCTATGGCATCGGCGCGGTCGGCTGGTATCTGGCCGGCGCCGCGCTGGTCTCTGTGATAGGGTTGGCGCTCTTGCCGAAGGAGGGAGCGGGTTCTAGCGTTGGCGCATGATCCTGCGCCTCACGCTCCTCGCCGCCCTCATCTCCACCTCGGCCCTGGCCTCCCCAGAGACTGACCGTTGGGACAAGCACAAGGCCGCCGTTACCATTACCCGCGATGATTTCGGCATTCCGCACATCAAGGGCAAGACCGACGCCGACGCCGTGTTCGGCATGATCTATGCCCAGGCCGAAGACGATTTCAACCGGGTCGAAACCAACTTCATCAACGCCCAAGGCCGCCTCGCCGAAACCGAAGGCGAAAGCGCCATCTGGCGCGATCTGCGCATGAAGTTGTTCATCGATCCGGCAGAACTGAAGGCGCAATATGCCGCAAGCCCCGCCTGGCTGAAGTCGCTGTCCACCGCCTGGGCCGATGCGCTGAACTATTATCTCGCCACGCACCCCGCAGTGAAACCGCGCGTCATCACCCGTTTCGAACCGTGGATGGCGCTCAGCTTTTCCGAAGGCAGCATCGGCGGCGATATCGAGAGCATCAATCTCGGCCGGCTTGAATCCTTCCACACCGGGCAGGCCGTGAAACTGACCGCCGTCGAACTGGGCAGCGAACTGCTCGAACCGGCCGGCTCCAACGGCATGGCGCTGGCGCCCAGCCGCAGCACGTCGGGCGACGCCCTGCTGCTCATCAACCCGCACACCAGCTTCTATTTCCGCAGCGAAGCCAAGGTCGAAAGCGGCCAGGGCCTTGATGCCTATGGCGCCAGCACCTGGGGGCAGTTCTTCGTCTATCAGGGCTTCAACCGGAACACCGGCTGGATGCACACGTCGTCGGGCGTCGACAATATCGATGAGTTCGCGCTGACCGTGGAGAAGAAGGGCGGCAAATATCATTATCTGCACGGCACCAATTGGCGCCAGCTGGCCGAGAAGAGCATCACCGTGCCCTACCGCGCAGCCGATGGCAGCATGAAGAACCGCAGCTTCACCACGTGGCGCTCTCACCACGGCCCGGTGATCCGTGCCGAGAATGGCAAGTGGATCGCCGTCGCCTTGATGCACCGGCCGGTTGCCGCGCTGGAGCAGAGCTTCCTGCGCACCAAGACGACTGATCTGGCCAGTTATCTGAAGGTCGCGACACGCCGCGCCAATTCGTCCAACGCCACGCTGTTTGCCAGCAGCAAGGGCGAGATCGCCTATCTCCACCCGCAGTTCGTGCCGATCCGCGATGCCAAGTTCGATTGGCGCAAGCCAGTGGACGGCAGCGATCCCGCCACCGATTGGCAGGGCGAGCACAGCCTTGATCAGCTGCCCAGCGTGATGAACCCGGGCAGCGGCTTTGCCTTCAACGTCAACAACTGGCCGTGGACTGCCGCCGGCCCGGACAGCCCGAAACAGGCCGCGTTCGCCAAGTATATGGACGCCGCCGGCGAGAACCCGCGCGGGCCCAACGCGCTGCGCCTGTTGAGCGGCGACCGGAAGTTTGATCTCTCCGCCCTGCTCACCACCGCCTATGATCCGTTCCTGCAGGGCTTTGCCGATACCATCCCGCCGCTGGTGAAGGCCTGGGACGCGCTGGCGGATGGGCCGCAAAAGGTGCGGCTGGCCGCACCCATCGCTGCGCTGAAGGCCTGGGATTATCGCGCCAGTGAAACCTCGATCCCCACGTCGCTGGCGATGTTCTGGGGTGATGACATGGTCAAACGCTTCGGCCCGGTCGCCAAGCTGGATGAGGAAGCCATCGTGCCCTATCTGGCTAGCGCCAAGGTGCCCGATGCCGAACGCCTGGCCGCGCTCGATGCCGCCGTTGGCAAGCTGGCTGGGGATTTCGGCGGCTGGGATGTGCCGTGGGGCCATATCAACCGATTCCAGCGCCTGACCGCCAACATCGCGCAATCCTATGACGACAAGCTGCCCTCAACGCCGATCGGCTTTGCCAGCGGCAACTGGGGCAGCCTCGCCAGCTTCGGCGCCCGCCAGCGTGAGGGCACCAAGCGCTGGTATGGCGATTACGGCAACAGCTTCGTCGCCGTCGTCCGCTTCGGCAAGGACGGCCCCGAAGCCAGCGCCGTCCACGCCGGCGGCCTCAACAGCAACCCCGCCAGCCCGCACTTCCGCGACCAGGCGGAGCGGTATCGCACCCACGATTTCCGCACGGTCTATTTCACCGACGCGCAGTTGCAGGGTCACGTGGAGAAGATGTACCGGCCGGGGGAGTGAGACTGCTTACGGCTGGGTGGGCTTTGCCTTCATCACCGGCTTAGCCGTCGCATTCGCCGCCGTCTCCACCAGCGTGGAGAAAAACCGATTGAAATCCCGCGCCGCGTCGAGGTCCATCGGCGTTGAAATATCATCCTGCGGGCGGTGGTAACGGCGCTGGTACCAGTCACGGTAGATGCGCTCTTCCTCGGTGCGCGGGTTATAGGCGAAGACGAAGTTCACCGCCGGAATGCCGGCTTCCATGAACGGCCATGAGTCGACGCGGCGGATGAGGTTGCGTTCCGGCTCGCGATCGGGGCGGATCTCGATCTTCAGGCTTTGCGCGACGGATTTCGCCGTATCGGCCAGCGTGTTCTGGTCCAGCCCGTGCAGGGTGAGCGCCTTCAGCGGGAACAGCGGCCGCAGTTGATCGAGGTTGATCACGCCCACCAGCTGCTCCTTGGGCAGCGTTGGGTGCTGCAGCCACCAGCGCGCGCCGAGCAGGCCCTTTTCCTCCGCTGTCCACGCGGCGAACAGCACCGGTCGGGCAAAGCCCTTGCCGCGCCGCCGTTCCGCCAGCCGCGCGAGCAGTGCGACATAGCCGGCATCATCGAGCGTGCCATTGTACAGCCCATCGCCGTTCACCGGTTCGCCAAAGCCATAGCCATCGATATGGGCGCCGAGCAGCATCACCTCGCCGGCCTTGCTCTTGTCGGTGCCGGGCAGGAGGCCGAGTACCTGCTGGCTGGTGAAACGGCGCTGCACCGTGGTCAGCTTTGCCTCGAAGCGGCCGGGAAGATCGAAGGCCTCCAGATCGCGGTGATAGGTCGCTTCGGTCAGCAGGGTGGCGGCCAGCCGCCCGGTGCCTGCCATCAGCCGTTCCAGCGCCGCGCCGTTGACGCGGAATTGCGGCAGCCCGGTGGGCAGCGGATTGCCTTCATGCGCCACCGCACGGGCATAGGCATCGGGCCAGCGCGGCGCCTCCACGGTGAAGCCGGCATCATCAATGGTGAGCAGTGCCACTGCGCCGGCCGCCGTCACCGCCGCCAGCCGTTCGGCGCCCTGGGCGCGGCCAGCGCGGCGGCTGCCATAACAGACGGCGATCTTGCCCTTCAGTTCCGAGCCAGCCTCGGCCGTGCTGCAATAGCCGGCGAAACGCATGGAGCCAGACAGGGTGGCCGGCAGATCAGTGGCGGGGCGTGGCGTGATGTCGTGCAGGAACTTCAAGGGCGCGGGGCTGCCATCGGGCGTCACCACCCGAATTTCCGCCGCTGTTACCGCCACTTCGTGCAGAGGCACCGTCTGGCGATAGGTGCCACCTTCACCCGCCGGTTGCAGTTTCGCCGCTTTGAACCAGCGTTCCACCAGATCGATCGCGCGCGCATGGCCGGGGCTGCCGGCATCGCGGCCTTCCATCGCATCACTGCTCAGTTCGGCAGTGTGGGCCAGCCACGCCTTGGTATCAGCGTCAGGTTTGGCGAGCGCCGGGGCGGCAAGGACGGCGGCGGCGAGGAGGATGTGGCGCATTGGGGCAGAAGAGACCCGAACGCGTAGTCGGTCAATCCTCGCCGAACTTGTCGAGCACCAGCCCGACCAGCTTGGACACAGCGGCTTCGGCTTCCGGGCCGGTGGCGCTGATGGTGATGCTGTCGCCCATGGCGGCCGCAAGCATCATCAGGCCCATGATCGAGGTCCCGGTGACCGATGAGCCATCGTGCGAAACCGTCACTTCGGCATCGAAGCTGGAGGCCACCGTCACAAACTTGGCACTGGCGCGCGCATGAAGCCCGCGCCGGTTGGTGATCGGGACCTCGACAGGACCAGCCGTCTCGCTCAAGCGGCCTCGCCCAGCATACGGCTGGCCACCGCGATGTATTTGCGCCCGGCATCCTGCGCGGCCTGCACGGCGGCTTCCACCGTGCCGGTCTTGCGGACGCTGGCCAGCTTGATGAGCATCGGCAGGTTCACGCCGGCGATCACTTCCACCTGCGGCCCGAGCAGCGAGATGGCGAGATTGGACGGCGTGCCGCCAAACATGTCGGTGAGGATGATGACGCCCTGGCCGGCGTTGCAGCGGGCGACGGCGGCGGCGATATCGGCGCGGCGCAGCTCCATGTCGTCATCGGCGGCAATGCAAATCGGTTCGACACGGTCCTGCGCGCCGACGACGTGCTCCATCGCCGCGACAAACTCTGCCGCGAGACGCCCATGCGTTACCAACACAAGTCCAATCATTGCCAGCCGCCGTCACGCCTTTTTGCCGATTCTGTCAATGGGTCGCCTGCGACCACGGCCGCATCGCCTGCCTGTTTAGCGACATCGCGATGCACAAGGGCCACATTCTGGCCAGCCGCTTGCAGCCGCGCGGCCAGTGCGCGGGCCACGGCCACGCTGCGATGGCGGCCGCCGGTGCAGCCGATGGCGATGGTGAGATAGGCCTTGCCCTCGCGGGCATAGCCGGGGAGCAGGCTGGTCACCAGATCGCCGATCTTGTTGAGCGTAGGAGCATAAAGCGGATCGGCCGCAACATGCGCCGCAACGCGTTCATCCTCGCCGGTCAGCGGGCGCAACGTGATGTTCCAATGCGGATTGCTTAGGAACCGCATGTCGAACACCAGATCCGCATCGCGCGGCAGGCCGGCGGAAAAGCCGAAGCTGAGCACGGTGACGGTGAGACCAGGCGAGAAGCCACCGCCAAAGCGTTCGGCGATGCGCATCCGCAGATCGGTGACCGACAGATCGGTGGTGTCGATGACCAGATCAGCCCAGCGCTGCAGGGGGCTGAGCAGCTCGCGTTCAGCGCGGATGCCATCAATGGCCGGACGGTCCAGCGCCAGCGGATGGCGCCGGCGGGTTTCGGAAAAGCGCCGGATCAGCACATCATCGCCGCATTCCAGCAGGATCAATCGGGCATCGCGGCCCGAATCACGCAGGGCAGCGACACGCTGGCCCAAGGCGGCGGCATCGAAGGCGCGGGTGCGGCTGTCGATGCCGAGCGCCAGCGGGCGGCTGGTGGCGCCAGCGATCAGCGCGTCGAACAGGGACAGGGGCAGATTGTCCACCACTTCATGGCCGGCATCTTCCAGCGCGCGCAGCACGGTCGATTTACCGGCACCGGACAGGCCGGAGATGATCAAAATCGGCGGATTCATCGCGCCTTCTGTGCCGGGAAGGCCGTGCATTGCCAAGCCATGGACTTCCAGAGCCCGTTCGGCACGCTGCGGCGCAGATTCCCCGAACGGATCAAACGCAAGCCGCGGCACTGTCAGCCCGGCGAGTACCAAAAGATCGGCATCGGGCAGGCGATCAGCTGTGGCCGCCAGATCAAGCGCCAGTGCAACCGGGGCCGGCGCGGTCGGTTCGGGCACGATGCCCACCCCGCGCACTTCCAGCAGGCCAGCCAGGCGCGGCGGCGCGCTGGCAATGATGCGCCCACCCTCCGGTGTGACGACCACCCGATCATCCGCCACCAGCCGCCAGCCGGCCGCCACCAGCCGCAGCGCCAGATCGGATTTGCCGGCACCCGACGGCCCGAGCAACAGCACTGCCCGGCCATCGAGGGCAACGGCAGTGGCGTGGATCGTCTCCACGGCTCAGGCCGCCGGCAGCAGCACACGGAAGGCCGCGCCGCCGCCGGGCGCATCCTCCACGATGATCTGGCCGCCGTGCGCGACCACAATGGCGCCGGCGATGGACAGGCCCAGGCCGGAATGGCGGCCAAAATCCTCGCCTTCCGGGCGTTCGGAATAGAAACGGCGGAAAATGTCGCGGCGGTTGGCGGCCGGCACGCCAGGGCCCTGATCGCTCACCGCCAGCTCGACCTGATCGCCGCGGCTGGCCAGCGCCAGCGTCACCCGGCCACCCTCGGGGGAAAAGCTGATGGCGTTGTCGATCAGGTTGCGCAGCACCTGCGCCAAGCGGTTGGCGTCCCCTTCGATCAGCACGGGCCCGGCCAGGCCGGCGCGCTCGACACTGACCGTGCGCGACCGGTTGGAGGCGGTGGCCGCAATACCATAAGCCGCCACCAGGCCATCGGCGAGCGCGGCGACGTCGATGGGCTGAAAGCCGGTGCGCGAGAGTTCGGCATCCAGCCGGCTGGCATCGGCGATATCGGTGATCAGCCGATCGATGCGGCCAACATCGTCGCGGATCACCGCCAGCAATTGCGCGCGCAGTTCGGGCTTCTCCACGCGGTCCAGCACTTCCACGGCAGAGCGCAGGGAGGCCAGCGGGTTCTTGAGTTCGTGCGCCACATCGGCGGCAAAGGCCTCGGTCGCGTCAATCTGGCGCCGCAATGCGGTGGACATATCGGAAATGGCGCGGGCCAGGGCGCCAATCTCGTCACTGCGGTCGGGCAGGCGCGGCACCACCACTTCACGGCTGCGCCCCAGCCGCACCCGGTGCGCGGCAATCGCCAGCATCCGCAAGGGCCTGACAATGGTACGCGCCAGATAGAGCGACAGGCCCAGCGTAAGCGCCATGACGCTGAGCAGCAGCCAGGCCGAGGTAAGGCGCTCGCGGCGCAGGATGCTGGCCAGATCGTCCGCCGAATCGGTGAGCAGCACATGGCCCACCCCCGGCACCGGTGCCGCGGCCGTGACGATCAGGCTGCCATCATTGGCGCGGCGCAGATCGGTAACCGGCTGGGCGGCGGTGCTGCTGCGCGCCAGTTCAGGCCACAAGCTGGCCGTGTCGACCGCCGGTTCCACATAAGGTGACAGGGTGCGAAATCCCAGCACCGCATCCAGCGCCCGATCGATGGCCTTGGCCGATGAACGCCGCCAGCCATAGGCGGCCGGGTCTTCGATCACGAAACGCGGGGTCTTCGGATTCAGCCAATTGTCGGCAAGCCGCTCGCCGCTGCCCGCATACAGGCGAACGCGGGTGCCGCGTTCCATGCCAAGCCGCAGGATGCTGCCAGCCCGCGCCGTTGGCGGCAGATCGGTCACCAACCGCGAGACAGTGATGGCTTCGTTCGCCAGGCTGGCCGTGCGCTCATCAAGCAGGCGCGAGCGCACCGTATCAAGATAGAGCAGCATGATCGCCAGCACGATCACGGCGAGCAGGTTCACCGCAAGGATGCGGGCGCGCAGCGAGCCAAAACCAAGGCCGCGGCGCCATTCCTGCACGGCCTCCTCGGCCTTCACTTGGGCCTACTCCTCGTTGAAGCGGTAGCCGACGCCGTACAGCGTCTCGATCGCCTTGAACTGGTGATCCACGGCGCGGAATTTCTTGCGCAGGCGCTTGATGTGGCTGTCGATGGTGCGATCATCGACATAGACATCGTGGGAATAGGCCGCGTCCATCAGCTGATCGCGGGACTTCACGAAGCCGGGGCGGGCCGCCAGCGTTTCCAAAATCATGAACTCGGTAACGGTGAGCGCGACATCGCCGCGGCGGCCTTCGCCGGCATCCCAGAACACGCGGTGGCGGGCTGGATCCATGGTCAACCGGCCGCGCACGATCGGATCGACGGCCGGCGCTTCGCTTTCCGCATCGGGAGCCACGCGGCGGTTGGCGGTGCGGCGCAGCACGGCGCGGATGCGCTCGATCAGCAGTCGCTGGCTGAACGGCTTGCCGATATAATCATCGGCGCCCATGGCCAGGCCCAACGCTTCGTCGATCTCGGTGTCCTTGCTGGTGAGGAAGATCACCGGAACCTGCACTTTTTCGCGCAGGCGGCGCAGCACTTCCATCCCGTCCATCCGCGGCATCTTGATATCCAGCACCACCAGATCGGGCGGGTTCTCGATCAGCGCCTTCAGCGCGCTGTCCCCATCAGAATAGAGCCGCACGGCAAAGCCTTCAGCCTGCAACGCGATCGACACCGAGGTGAGGATGTTGCGATCATCATCAACCAGCGCAATGGTGGGAGATGGCGGGTTTTCGATATCCATCGGATGCCCTTTTGGAACCTTGGCCGGCCGGTGGCAAGTGCGCGCCACCAGCGGCCTTCCCGCCCAGCCTGACGGTTGCGACAGGACATGGCTGGCATGCGCCCGAAACCGCCCCCGCTTCTTTGACGAATACGTATACGTGGGTTATGCGGTCATGCAAAATCGGGCATCAAGGCTGACCCAGCGACAAGGGAGTATCACCGTGCCGTCGACCGTTGTGCCCGCCCATGGCCTTGTTCAACAGGGTCTCGCCACGCCCGCCGCCCTGCACTGGAACCTGCTCACCGGCCCGCTGGTGGAACTCGCCGTACAGCGCGGCGAGGGCCTGCTGTCGGAACATGGCGCGCTCGTGGTGAAAACCGGCAAGCACACCGGCCGCAGCGCCAACGACAAGTTCATCGTGCGCGATGCCGCCACCGATGGCACCATCTGGTGGGACAAGAACAAGAGCATCACGCCTGAGCAATTCGCTGCCATCAAGGCCGATTTCGAAACCGCGCTGAAGGGCAAGAGCGACCTGTTCGTGCAGGATCTCTTTGGCGGCAGCCAGCCCGAACACCGGGTGAAGGTGCGCGTGATCACCGAATATGCCTGGCACAGCCTGTTCATCCGCACCCTGCTGGTGCGCCCGGAACTGGCCGATCTGGCGGCGTTCGTGCCCGAATACACCATCATCGATCTGCCCAGCTTCAAGGCCGATCCGGCCCGCCACGGCTGCCGCAGCGAAACCGTGGTGGTGGTGGATTTCGAAGGCAAGACCATCCTGATCGGCGGCACCGCCTATGCCGGCGAGATGAAGAAGTCGGTCTTCTCCATCCTCAACTATCTGCTGCCGCTGAAGGGTGTGATGCCGATGCACTGCTCGGCCAACATCGGCGCCGCCGGCGACACCGCCATTTTCTTCGGCCTGTCCGGCACCGGCAAGACCACGCTTTCCGCCGACGCCAGCCGCACGCTGATCGGCGATGATGAACATGGCTGGTCCGATACCGCCGTCTTCAACTTCGAAGGCGGCTGCTATGCCAAGATGATCCGGCTTTCAGCTGAAGCCGAGCCCGAGATTTATGCCACCACCCGCCGTTTCGGCACGGTGCTGGAAAATGTCGTGATGGATCCCGATACGCGCGTCATCGATCTGGATGACAACAGCCTGGCCGAAAACAGCCGCGGTTCCTATCCAATCGATTTCATCCCGAACGCCAGCGCCGACAATATGGGCCCGGTGCCGCGCAACATCATCATGCTGACGGCGGACGCGTTCGGCATCCTGCCGCCAATTTCGAAGCTGACGCCCGATCAGGCCATGTATCACTTCCTGTCCGGCTACACCGCGCGCGTGGCCGGCACCGAAATCGGCGTGACCGAACCGGATGCCACCTTCTCCACCTGCTTTGGCGCGCCGTTCATGCCGCGCCATCCGTCGGTCTATGGCAATCTGCTGAAGGAACGTATCGCCAAGGGCGGCGTGGACGTGTGGCTGGTCAACACCGGCTGGACCGGCGGCGGCGCCGGCACCGGCGGCACCGGCACCCGCATGCCGATCAAGGTGACCCGCGCCCTGCTCAACGCCGCGCTGGATGGCAGCCTGAAAAACGCCGAGTTCCGTACCGACGACAATTTCGGCTTCGCCGTCCCCGTCTCGGTTCCGGGCGTCGAACCCACCATCCTCAACCCGCGCGAAACCTGGGCCGACAAGGCCGCCTATGACGCCAAGGCCAAGGCGCTGGTCGGCATGTTCATCGCCAACTTCGCCCAGTTCGAAGCCCATGTGGACGCCAGCGTGCGGGATTCGGCGCCGAAAGCCGCCTGAACCGGCCAGACCAATGAGATGAGGGCGGCCCGCAACGGCCGCCCTTTTTCGTTGCGGGCGACGAATTCCCCTGGCAGCCTGGCGCAATGAAACGCGCCTGGTTTGATGCTCCAGCGGAAGTGCTAGCCAAAGCCACGCCGCAATTGATCCTCGGCTATCTCACCGAAGCAACCCAATTTCCGGCTGAGTTGGCACAAATCAGTGCCTGGCAATTCACGATCACCCATCTCAAGCAATTGGCGGCTGTTCTGCCCGATGCCCATTTCTTCATGGAATTCGCCATCCCCCGCATGGGACGACGCGCCGATGCCGTGATCGTTGCAGGGCCGCTGATACTGGTGCTTGAATACAAGGTCGGCGAACGCGCCTTTGCCCGCCATGCCATTGAGCAAGCCTATGGCTATGCGCTCGACGTCAAGAATTTCCATGTCACCAGCCACGACAAGGCCATCATCCCGATCCTGATCGCCAGCGAGGCGCCGCCGCAGCAGCTTGGCTTTGGCTTCTGGGCGGAAGACCGGGTGCACAGTCCGCTTTGCCTCAGCCCCGATGATGTGCTGCCCACGTTGCGCCGCCTGCTCGCCAGCGGTGACGGACCGGTCATTGACGCCGACGCATGGGCTGAGGGCGCCTATCGCCCCACCCCCAGCATCATCGAGGCGGCCGAAGCGCTCTATGCCGGCCACGACGTCACGGCCATCTCCCGCTCTGAGGCGGGTGCCGAAAATCTGTCGCGCACGGCCAACGCCATTGCGGCGGTGGTGGCGCGGATGCGGACGGAGGGCGGCAAGGCCATCTGCTTCGTCACCGGCGTACCCGGCGCCGGCAAGACGCTCGCCGGCCTCAACCTCGCCTGCCAGCGCCATCCCGACCACCCGGAAGAACACGCCGTGTTCCTGTCAGGCAACGGCCCGCTGGTGCAGGTCCTGCAAGAGGCGCTGCGCCGCGACGGCAAGCGCAAGCGCGCCCTGCCCGATCTGCCTGAGGCCCGCATACTGCAAGCCCGCGAGCCCGATGCCTTCATCCAGAACGTCCACCATTTTCGCGACGAGTATCTGGCGCCCGATCGCGTTCCGACCGAGCATGTGGTGATTTTCGACGAGGCCCAGCGCGCCTGGGATCGCGCCATGACCAGCGATTTCATGCGGCGCAAGAAGGGCCAGACGGCGCTTGAAGAGTCGGAGCCCGGCTTTCTGCTGTCGGTGATGGACCGCCGGCCGGATTGGTGTGTCGTCGTCTGTCTGATCGGCGAAGGGCAGGAGATCAACCGCGGCGAGGCCGGCATTGCCGAATGGCTGAATGCTCTACAGGCCGGGCTGCCTCACTGGCAGCTGTTCCTGCCGCCGCACCTCATGGCCGAGGGCGGCGCAATTGACGGGGCGATGCGGTGGCACCTGGCGCACCGCGGCGCGCTTGCCGATGCAGGCCTGCACCTGGCGGTGTCGGTGCGATCGTTTCGCGCCGAAGGCTTGTCGGCATTCGTGGCGGCACTGCTGGCCGAGGATGCGGGCGCGGCCAGCACCTTGCTCAAAGACCTTGATCAGTTTCCTGTCTGCTACACGCGCAATCTGGCGGCGGCCCGGCAGTGGCTGCGCACGCAGCGCCGGGCCGGCGAACGCGCCGGCCTGCTCGCCAGTTCCAATGCGCTGCGGCTCAAGCCGGAAGGCCTTCACGTTAAGGCTCCGGTCGATGTCTGCCACTGGTTCCTGAACGGCAACGATGATGTGCGCTCTTCCAACGCGCTGGAAGATGCCGCGACCGAGTTCGACGTCCAGGGGCTCGAGCTCGATTGGGCGGGCGTCGCCTGGGACCTGAATTATCGCCGCACGGAAATGGCTGGCAGGCCCGCCAGTTCAGAGGCACCAACTGGCAGCAGATCGGTGCCACGCAGAGCGGCATCAGCCGCGCCGAATATGTCCGTAACGCCTATCGCGTGCTGCTCACGCGCGCGCGACAGGGGATGGTGATCTATGTGCCGAGGGGTGACGCGACCGATGCGACGCGGCCGCCCGCCGATTATGATGCTGTTGCCGAATGGCTGTCCGGGTGTGGGATTCCGGCGCTGCCCTCAGCCTAGAATGCCGGCTGATTGTGAATCCGGCATTCGGTCTTGTCCCAGTGGCGCCAGCGGCCGGCGCGGGGGTCTTCGCCGGGCCTTACCTGGCTGGTGCAAGGCTGGCAGCCGATGGAGGGATAGCCGGCGGCTTCGAGCGGGTGGCGGGGGAGTTCACAGGCCGTGAAGTGCGCGTCCATGGCGGCCTTGTCCCAATCGGCGAGCGGGTTGATTTTCAGGCGGCCTTCGTCGAGTTCGAAAAGTAGCAGACCGGCGCGGCCGGACTGGGAGCCCTTTCGACCAGAGATCCACGCGTCGAAACCGGCCAGCGCGCGGCGGAGCGGTTCAACCTTGCGCAGATCGCAGCAGCCATCGGGATCATAAGCCCAGCGCAGGGACTTGTCGTCGCGACGGGCAATCTCATACGGGTCGGGGCGATAGACGCGCAGATCGGTGAAGCCCAGACTTTCGGCCAGGCCGTCGCGATAGGCGAGCGTTTCGCCGAACATCTTCTGGGTGTTGATGAAGATCAGCGGCACGCTGCAGTCGACCACGGCGACCAGATCGAGCAGCACCGCCGATTCCGCCCCGAACGAGGAGACGACGGCGATGCGGCCTTTCAGCTCGCCGGTGAGAAGTTCGGCCAGCATCTCCGCCGTTGGCCGGCCGGCAAAGCGCGCGTTCAGGGCCGCCACCTGCTCGGCCGTGAAGGCCGGCGCGGTGTCAATCACATCTGGCAGGCGCGCCGCCTCGCTCATGCGTTGGACTGTTCGCGAAGCGCCCAGATCGGTTGCAGGCTGTCGGCCGCTTTCATGTAGACATTGGGGAAGCGCGCCAGCGTGCGCTCCGCCACCTCCGGATCAATCGGCGTTTCAGGCAGCACGGCATCGAATCCGGCGCGGGTGAGGAACATCAACTGATCGACATAGAGGACGCCCAGCGCTCGGATTTCGCCCGTGAAGCCGGCTTCCCGCAGGATACGCGCGCTGCTGTAACCGCGGCCTTCGCGGAATTTCGGGAAGGCGATGTCGATACGGCGCAGGGCCCCCACATGCGGGACGAGCAGACGGGCATCGTCACCCGCCTCCAGACGCACGGCGGTGCCGCCGGGCTGATAGTCGGCCAGCGGCACGGCCGGCGCCGTGTGTTCCGGATCGGCGCGCAAACGATAGACTTCAGCCATACACTGCCTCCTTGAAGGGTTCGGCGCCGACGCGGCGATAGGTGTCGAGGAAACGCTCGGCCGGATCGGCACGCAGCGTCTTGTAACGGTCGATGACCTTTTCCACGGCGGTCACAATGCCATTCTCGTCGAAGCCGGGGCCGAGGATCTTGGCCAGCGTCGCATCTTCGGCGCCGGAGCCACCGAGCAGCAGCTGGTAATTCTCCTCGCCCTTGCGATCGACACCCAGGATGCCGATGTGGCCGGCGTGGTGGTGGCCGCAGCCGTTGATGCAGCCGGACACCTTGATCTTCAGCTCACCCAGATCCGCTTCTTGCGGCGCCAGCTTCACCGCCAGTTTCTGGGCGATGGGGATAGAGCGGGCATTGGCCAAGGTGCAATAATCAAGGCCGGGGCAGGAAATGATGTCCGACGCGCGATCCAGGTTCGCCGTGGCCAGCCCGGCCGACACCAACACCTGCCACAGATCAAACAGATCGGCGCGGCGCACATGCGGCAGCACCAGATTCTGCGCGTGGGTCACGCGGATTTCGTCGCCGGCGTAACGCTGGGCCAGATCGGCGATGATATCCATCTGATCTGCCGACGCGTCGCCAGGGATTTCGCCCGGTGCCTTTAGGCTGATGGTGACGATGGCATAGCCGGGCGCCCTGTGGGGATGCGTGTTCACCGTCACCCAGTTGGCGAAATCCGGGTTGGACTGGTCGATCTCGACAGGCGCGTTGGCATCAAGCACCGGCGGCGCGAAGTGCGCGGCGATACGGGCCAATTCCGACGGCGGCGGATCGAGGCCTAGCGGTTTCACCAGCACCCATTCTTCTTCCACCTGACGCGCGAATTCAGCGGCGCCGAGATCGTTGACCAGGATCTTGATGCGCGCCTTGTAAATGTTGTCGCGGCGGCCGTGGCGGTTATAGACCCGCAAGATCGCTTCCATATAGCTGAGATAATCCGCCACCGGCAGCCATTCGCGGATCACATGGCCCAGCATCGGCGTGCGGCCCATGCCGCCACCGACCAGCACTTTCAGGCCGATCTCACCCGCATCGTTCTGCACAAGCTCAAGGCCGATATCGTGCAGCTTGATGGCGGCACGATCGATCGTGCTGCCGGTCACCGCGATCTTGAACTTGCGCGGCAGGAACGAGAATTCCGGGTGCAGCGTCGACCATTGGCGCAGCAGCTCGGCATAGGGGCGCGGATCGGCGATCTCGTCGGCGGCCGCCGCGGCGAACTGATCGGAGCTGATGTTGCGGATGCAGTTGCCGCTGGTCTGGAAGGCATGCATTTCCACGCTGGCCAGATCGGCGAGCAGGTCGGGCATCTCCTCCAGCTTCATCCAGTTATACTGGATGTTCTGGCGCGTGGTGAAATGGCCATAGCCGCGGTCATAACGGCGGGCGATGTGGGCCAGCATGCGCATCTGGCGTGAATCGACCGTGCCATAGGGGATGGCGACGCGCAGCATATAGGCGTGCAGTTGCAGATAGAGGCCGTTCATCAGCCGCAGCGGCTTGAAGGCTTCCTCGCTGATTTCATTCTTCAGCCGGCGCTCCACCTGGTCGCGAAACTCGGCGACGCGGGCATCCACGATCGCCTGATCATATTCATCGTAACGATACATCAGATGGCATCCACAGGCAGGGAGGGCAGGGCAAAATCGGGGCGCACGCTGGGGCCGACGGCGCGCACGCGTTCGCGGGTCGAGCGCGGGCGCCAGCCATCGGGGGTGGCATCCACGTCGATCAGCACGAGATCGTTGATGCGTTCCTGGGGCAACAGGCGGGCGATCAGCGCCTCACCGTCGTCGTCCACGGCCACGGCATCTCTGAGGTGGAGGCTCCAATCAGAACCGGCCCACCACAGCACATCGCCGGTTTCGAGGCGGTTTCCGGTTAGCAAACGAGGCATGCGGTTTCCTTGGCTTTGGCACGAGCAGCGGGCAGGGCCGCCACATCGCCAACGATGATGAGAGCAGGGGAAGCGATGGCCTCGCGTGCCACCAGCCCGGCCAGATCGGCGAGCAGCGAGGTGACGAGGCGTTCATTGGCCTGGGTGGCGCGTTCGACAACAGCAACCGGCGTATCCGGCGCCAGGCCATCGGCCATCAGCTTTTCGGCAATCGGCGCGGCACCGGCCAGGCCCATGTAAATCACCAGCGTGCGGCCCTTGCCGGCCAGGCCGGCCCAATTCTGTTCGGCGAGGCCCCGGCATTCACCAGCGACAAAGCTGACCATCGAGGCATGATCGCGGTGAGTGAGCGGCATCAAGGTGGAGGCGGCCGCGCCATTGGCGGCCGATATGCCGGGAATCACAACAACGGGCACGCCAGCGGCGAGCGCCGCATCCACTTCCTCGCCGCCTCTGCCAAAGATGAACGGGTCGCCGCCTTTCAGCCGCACCACGGTGTGGCCAGCGCGGGCTTCGGCAACCAGCAGATCGCCGATTTCATCCTGGGCCAGCGTGTGGCGGGCGCGGCGCTTGGCGACCGAAATCCGGCGAGCGTGGGCGGGGATCAGCGCCATCACTTCGTCACCCACCAGGCCGTCGTGCACCACGACATCGGCCGCCGCCAGCGCGCGGACGGCGCGCAGGGTCAGCAGATCAGCGGCGCCGGGGCCAGCGCCAACCAGGAGGATACGACCAGATTGGGGGTAGAAATCCATCCCCCCCCCTTGCCGCATCGCGCGGCAAGGGGGGAGAAAGGCTTTCTTTGCTGCGGCCTAGGCCGACTTGTCAGTCGTTCCCGAAGGTACGCTGCCACCAGCCCTTGCGGGCCGGAGCGGCTGGGGCGGTGGGCTCAGCAGTTTCGGCAACCGGTTCTTCGGCCGCAGCAGCGACAGGTTCGGCCACGGCCTCAGCCGGTTTCTTGCGGCTGCGCTTGGGCTTGGCCGCGGGCTCTTCGGCAACCGGTTCCGATGCTGGTTCAATAACTGGCTCCGGCGCGGCCACGCTCTCGGGCGCTGCATCGTCCTTCTTGCGGCGAATGCGCTTGGGCTTGGTGGAAGCCTCTTCGGCCACCGGCGCCGGAGCGACCTCGACAACCGCTTCTGGCACCTCCTCGCTCACCGGCGCGTCATCGGCCTTCTTGCGGCGACTGCGCTTGGGCTTGGCGGCAACTTCTTCAGCCACCGGTTCCGGCGCAGCCGGTGCGGCTTCAGCGGCCTCATCCGTTTCCGCACCGTTGGTGCGTTCGGCACCGCCGCGGCGGCCGCGACGGCCACGCCGGCGGCGCTTGCGGCGACCGCCGTTCTCGCCGGTTTCACCATTGTCGGTGGCCTCGGCGCCGTCGCCTTCAGCCTCATCGGCCGCGTCGGCCGCACCATCGTTGTGATGCTCATCGCCATGATCGTCGTCATGCGCGTCGGCCTGATCGTCGCTGCGCTCTTCACCCTTGTCGCGGCCACGGCCGTCACGGCCACGGCGACGGCGACCACGGCCCCGCCCACGGCGGCCATCTTCGCCGCGCTCTTCACCGCGGTCTTCACCCTCTTCGCCGTCATCGTCTTCGGCTTCGTCGGCATCGCCGTCTTCGACGATCTTCACCAGCGGCGGCAGCGCCACCATCTCCACCTTCTTCGACGGCGGCGGACCGCCGGCATCGATCTCGAAATTGGGGCCGATCAGCGAATCATCCGGGCGGGTGATGATGGTCACGCCATAGAGCTCTTCCAGCTCGGCCAGTTCGATGCGCTTGCGGTTGAGCAGATAGACCGCCACTTCCTCGCTGGCGCGCAGCACCAGATCGCTGTGGCGACCGCGCAGGGCTTCGGCTTCCAGTGCGCGCAGGGCAGCCAGCGCCGCCGACGACACCGAACGCACCATGCCGGTGCCTTCGCACATCGGGCAGATATGGGTGGAGGCTTCCAGGATACCGGTGCGCAGGCGCTGCCGGCTCATTTCCATCAAGCCAAAGCTGGAAATGCGGCCAATCTGCACGCGGGCGCGATCATTCTTCAGCGCCTCCTTCATGGCCTTTTCGACCTTGCGGACGTTGGAACCATTTTCCATGTCGATGAAATCGATCACCACTAGGCCGGCCATGTCGCGCAAGCGCAACTGGCGGCCGATCTCGTCGGCGGCTTCCAGGTTGGTCTTGGTGGCGGTTTCCTCGATGCCATATTCGCGGGTCGAGCGCCCGGAGTTGATGTCGATCGACACCAAAGCCTCGGTCGGATTGATGACCAGGTAACCACCCGATTTCAGCTGGACGACCGGCTGGTACATGGCTTCCAACTGATCCTCGACGCCGAAGCGCTGGAACAATGGCACGCTGCCTTCATATTCCATCACCTTGGCGGCGTGGCTGGGCATCAGCATCGACATGAAGCGGTGCGCGGCCTCGAAACCGGCGCGGCCTTCCACCAGCACCTGATCGATCTCGCGGTTATAGACGTCGCGGATGGCGCGCTTGATGAGACCCGAATCTTCATGAATCAGCGCCGGTGCCTGGCTGGCCAGGGTCTTCTCGCGGATCTCGTCCCACAGGCGGGTAAGATAATCGAAATCGCGGCGGATATCGGCGGCGCTGCGCTTCAGGCCGGCGGTGCGCACGATGGCGCCCATGCCGTTCGGCAGGTGCAGATCGGCCATCACCTGCTTCAGGCGCTTGCGATCGGCCGGGTTGGAAATCTTGCGGGAAATGCCGCCGCCATGCGCGGTGTTGGGCATCAGCACGCAGTAGCGACCGGCGAGGCTGAGATAGGTGGTGAGCGCTGCGCCCTTGGAGCCACGCTCTTCCTTCACCACCTGGATCAGCATCACCTGGCGGCGGCGGATGACTTCCTGAATCTTGTAACGGCGGCGCAGCGCCATGCGCTTGCGGCGCAGCGCATCCGACGGTTCATCATGATGGCCCCCGGTTTCCAGCACATCATCGGATTCATCACCCTCTTCGCCGTCGTGGCCATGATCGTCGGCGGTCAGTTCGGCTTCCTCGCGCAGCAGGGCGTCGCGATCTTCCTTGGGGATCTGATAATAATCAGGGTGGATTTCGGAAAATGCCAGGAAACCGTGGCGGTTGCCGCCATATTCCACGAACGCCGCCTGCAGCGACGGTTCAACCCGGGTCACCTTGGCGAGATAGATATTGCCTTTGAGCTGACGCTTGTCAGCCGCTTCGAAATCAAATTCCTCGATGCGCTGGCCGTTGATCACGGCCACCCGTGTTTCTTCCGGGTGGCGGGCGTCGATAAGCATGCGATTGGACATTGATGGTCTCCGTGGCGCCAACCCAGGCCTCGACACCCGACAAGCGGGCGGCAACAGGGCGACGCGATATGAAAAGGCCGACGACATCGGAATGATGGCGCCGGCAGATGCGGGAAATGCGGGTGAAATCAGCAGGCGCGGCAGCCTGACCGCTGGCAAGGCGCCGCATGAAGCGCTGTCCTTTCGCCAGTTCGATCAATCCGTTCATCCGCGTCCTTCAAGTCATCAAGTGTGGCCAGCTGTTCCTGCACGGTGCAAGGCTGTAACCACCAAAGTCCCAGGCCCAATCGCGAAACACCGGCCAGCAGATGCGGCGGCAGCGCGAAGGAGCGCGGAAATAGCAACGGACAAACCGTCGCCTGTTTCTTGCTAGCAGCCACTTGGCGCAGGAGCAAGGGTGCGGCAATGACGCACGATTGTCATATATCCCGGCCAAGCGGAAATGCCGGGCCGGGCGTGAAATTGGGGGAATGGGAATGAAGCTTGCGTTGTTGGCCTCGGCTCTGCTGGTTGGTGTGCCCGTGATGGCCCAGCAGACACCGCAGGCACAGCCACTGACGCTTGAGCGCGTCTATGCCTCACCTTCGCTGGGGGGCCCGCGCCCGCGTGTGCTGAAACTGGCCCCCGATGGCCGGCTGGCGACGCTGCTGAAAAGCCGGCCAAGCGACAAGGACCGGTTCGACCTGTGGGCGGTGGACACCGCGACCGGTCAAAGCCGGATGCTGGTCGATTCGGAAAAGCTGTCCAGTGGCGCTGCGCTGTCCGAAGCCGAACGCATGAACCGCGAACGCCGGCGCATTGCCGACGTCAAGGGCATCACCGATTATGCCTGGGCACCCGATGCGAAACGCCTGCTGGTGCCGGTGGACGGCGATCTGTGGGTGGCCGCCCTCGATGGCAGCGTCACCCGCCTGACCCAGACGCCGGAAACCGAGACAGATGCCAAGCTGAGCCCCAAGGGCGGCTTTGCCAGCTTCGTGCGCGACGGCCATTTGTTCGTGCAAGCCTTGGCCGGCGGCGACGCGCGCGAAGTGGCCGGGGAAAACACGCCGAAGGTGAGCTGGGGCGTTGCCGAGTTCATCGCGCAGGAAGAGCTGGACCGGTTCGACGGTCACTGGTGGGCACCTGACGACAGCCGCATCGCCGTGGCGCGCGTCGACGAATCCCCGGTGAAGCAGGTGACACGCGCTGCCATCGGTGCCGATGGCACCCGCCTGTTCACCCAGGCCTATCCGGCGGCCGGCACCGCCAATGCCGACGTATCGCTGTGGCTGGTGAACCCGGATGGAACGGGCAAGACCAAGGTCGATCTTGGCCCGTCGACCGACATCTATGTCGCCCGTGTCGCCTGGGCCGTGGATGGCAAGACGCTGTATGTCCAGCGCCTCACCCGCGATCAGCAGCGGCTCGATATCCTTGCCGTTGATCCGGTCACCGGTGCGTCTCGGGTGCTGGCCAGCGAGACCGCAAAGACCTGGGTCAATGTCCACGACAATTTCCGCCCGCTGAAGGACGGCAGCATCCTGTGGGCCAGCGAGCGTGACGGTTATCGCCACCTCTATCGCCTTGCCGGCGGCACAGCGCAGCAAGTGACCAGCGGGCGCTGGGTGATGGATGAACTGGTGGGCGTTGATGAAAAGCGCGGGCGCTTGTGGTTCACCGGCTTTGCCGATTCCACGCTGGAAAATCAGGTCTATGCGCTCGATTTCCGCAAGGCCGGCGCCAAACCGCAGCGACTTACGGCGCCGGGCGGCTGGCACGAAGCCGTGATGGATGATGCCGGTCAGCGCCTGATCTTCACCAGTTCCACCCCCAGCCAGCCAGCGCAGGTGTGGTTGGGTGACGGGGCCGGCAAGCGGCTGGCGTGGATCGAGGAAAACCGCCTCAATGCCAATCACCCCTATGCGCCCTATCTCGCCAGCCATGTGGTGCCGCAATTCGGCACGCTCACTGCCGCCGATGGCCAGGCGATGGACTGGCGCCTGCTGAAACCCGCTGGCCCCGGCCCGTTCCCGGTGCTGATGCAGGTCTATGGCGGGCCCCATGCGCACAATGTCCACAAGCGCTTCACTGCGCCGATCGAACAGTATCTGGTCGCCAAGGGCTGGGCGGTGTTCCAGCTCGACAATCGCGGCAGCAAGAACCGCGGCATGGCGTTTGAGGCGCCGATCTTCCGCGCCATGGGCGGCGTCGAGGTGCAGGACCAGGTGCAGGCGTTGCAATGGATCAAAGCGCAACCCTGGGCCGGCAAGGTGGCGGTCAATGGCTGGTCCTACGGCGGTTACATGGTGCTGAAGCTGCTGGAAGCCGCGCCGGGCGGGTTTGCGGCGGGCATCGCCGGCGCGCCGGTGACACGCTGGGAACTGTACGACACCGCCTATACCGAGCGTTATCTCGGCAATCCGGTCACGGAACCTGCCGTCTATGCAAAATCAGGCGCGCTGGGTGATGCCGGCAAGATCAAGGACCCGCTGCTGCTGATCCACGGCATGGCGGATGACAATGTGGTGTTCGAGAATTCCACCGGGCTGATGACGGCACTGCAACGGGCGAAGACGCCGTTTGATCTGATGGTCTATCCCGGTGCCACCCACGCCACGCCGGGCCTCGAAGTGCACACGTGGATCACGCGGCTGAAGTTCCTGGGGCGGACGGTGGCGCCGACAGGGTATTGAGGGAAGGAGGGCGCGGCCGGCGGCGGAGCCGCCGAGTCCGCTGAGGTGGAGGAGGAAGGACGAAAGAGCGTGGCGGAGCCACGCCGTCGGACGACACACGAAAAAGGCGACCCGAAGGTCGCCTTTTTTGGTCGCCGGCCGAAATTCGCCGCGTCAGCAAACAACGCTGTGCGTTGTTTGCTGACGGCTCATTCGTAATCGCCACCCATGTTCTGGTTCCGCGGCGGCTGCGCAGCGGTGATCCGCAAGGCTTCGGCCGACGCCGACAGCGAACCGATCACATCGGGCGTGTCATCATCTTCAGCCTGCACACGCTGCATGCCCTGCACCATGGTTTCCTTCAGATCAGCCGGGCGGATCGTCTCTTCGGCGATCTCACGCAGGGCCACGACCGGGTTTTTGTCGCGGTCGCGATCAATGGTCAGCTCTGCGCCGGACGAGATGTTACGGGCGCGATGCGCGGTCAGCAGCACGAGGTCGAACCGGTTGGAAACCTTGTCGACGCAATCTTCAACAGTCACGCGTGCCATGAAGTGGCTCCGGTTTTGAATTGGCGGGAATGGGTCCCCCTGACGATTCGGGGGCACAAAGTCAAGGAAATTGGCCTTTCACGATGGTGGCGCGTCTTGACTCTGGGGGCGCACCCCCCTAACGCACCCGCTTCGCATCTGGCCCCGCACCCCGGTGAAGCGGCGGCCCACTCTGGCAACAGGCTTTTGTGGCGAGACCGGGTAGACCCGCCAATCCCGGCAGGTCGTCAAAGCTGAGGTGAACAATGTCAAAGCGTAGCAACGCCAAGTACAAGCTCGATCGCCGCATGGGCGAGAATATCTGGGGCCGTCCGAAGAGCCCGGTCAACAAGCGTGAATATGGCCCCGGCCAGCACGGCCAGCGCCGCAAGGGCAAGGTCAGCGATTTCGGCATCCAGCTGCGCGCCAAGCAGAAGCTGAAGGGCTATTACGGCGACGTGACCGAAAAGCAGTTCCGCAAGGTCTATGCCGAAGCCGTCCGCATGAAGGGCGATACCTCGCAGAACCTGATCGGCCTGCTCGAACAGCGCCTCGACATGGTGATCTATCGCGCCAAATGGGCACCGACCGTGTTCGCCGCCCGCCAGATCGTCAACCATGGTCACATCTGGCTGAACGGCGTGCGCTGCAACATCGGTTCGGCTCGCGTGAAGCCGGGCGATGTGCTCGAACTGGGCCCGAAGGCTCGCGAAATGGCGCTGGTGCTGGAAGCCCAGAGCCTTTCGGAGCGTGACGTGCCGGAATATGTGTCGGTCGATGGCAACAAGGCCAGCTATGTGCGCGTGCCGACTCTGGACGAAGTGCCGTACCCGGTGAAGATGGAACCGAACCTGGTCGTCGAATTCTACAGCCGCTGATGGCTCAGCCGGCTTGCATGCAAAAGGGCGGCCCATCGGGCCGCCCTTTTCATTTGCGCAGCAAAGTCCTGCACACAGCGCCCCTGCACCCTTGCCCTCACCCCCAATCCCCCCCAAGATCATCGGCTATGCTGCGCCAGTATGAATTGGTGGAACGGGTCAAGGCCTATGATCCCGACGCGGATGAGGACCTCCTCAACCGCGCCTATGTGTTTTCGGTGAAAGCGCATGGCAGCCAGCTGCGCGCCAGTGGTGACCCCTATTTCAGCCACCCAGTCGAGGTGGCCGGCATCCTCACCGACCTGAAACTGGACGACAAGACGATCGCCACCGCGATCCTGCACGACACCATCGAGGACACGGTGGCGACGCAGGAGCAGATCGAGCGGCTGTTCGGGGCAGATGTGGCCCGGCTGGTCGATGGCGTCACCAAGTTGTCGAAGATCGAAACGCAGACCGAAAGCGAGCGCCAGGCCGAAAATCTGCGCAAGTTCCTGCTGGCGATGTCCACCGATATCCGCGTGCTGCTGGTGAAACTGGCAGACCGGCTGCACAACATGCGCACGCTGCACCACATCGCCAAGGAAGAGAAGCGCCGCCGCATCGCCCGAGAAACGATGGACATCTATGCCCCGTTGGCCGAGCGGATCGGCATGTATGGCTTCATGGAGGAGATGCAGGAACTGGCCTTCAGCCATCTCGAGCCGGAAGCCAGCCAGATGATCAGCCAGCGCATGGCGCGGCTGCGCGACACCAGCGGCGCCAACGTCCACCGCATCACCGGGGCGCTGGAAAGGTTGCTGAAATCCAAGGGTATTGCCGCCAGCGTGAGCGGGCGTGAAAAACGCCCTTACAGCATCTGGCGCAAGATGGCGGCGCGGCAGATGAGCTTCGAACAGCTATCCGACGTGATTGCGTTCCGGGTAATTCTGGATGATGAAAGCGACTGCTATCGCGCGCTCGGCATCGTTCACAGCCGCTGGCCGATGGTGCCCGGCCGCTTCAAGGATTTCATCTCCACACCCAAATCCAATGGTTATCGGTCCTTGCACACCTCGGTGCTGCTGGGCGGCGAAGCGGCGCGCATCGAGGTGCAGATCCGCACCCGCCTGATGCACGAGGAAGCCGAATATGGCGTTGCCGCGCACTGGGCCTACAAGCTGGGCGCCGATGGCGCTCCGGCGCGCGAGGCCTATCCGTGGATCGAAGATCTGCTCGACGTGCTGCAGGATGCGGCGAGCCCGGAAGAACTGCTGGAAAACGCCCGGCTGGCGATGTTCCAGGATCAGGTGTTCGTGTTCACGCCCAAGGGCGAGCTGTACCAACTGCCCGGCGATTCCACCCCAGTGGATTTCGCCTATGCGGTGCACAGCGATTTGGGGGACCGGTGCGTGGGGGCCAAGGTGAACGGCCGCGCCGTGCCGCTGCGCACGAGGCTGGTGAACGGCGATCAGGTCGAGATCCTGAAGGGCAAGGTGAAATCGCCTGATCCGGCGTGGGAGGCATTTGTGGCCAGCGCCAAGGCCCGTGCCGCCATCCGCCGCCATGTGCGCCACAAACGCCGCGAGGAACTGCTGGCGATGGGGTCCAAGCTGCTGGATGCGGTGGCGGGCCGGCTGAACGTGACCTTGAACGACGAGATCACGGGGCCGGCTCTGGGCCGGCTGAAGCTGCATGATCGGCCCGCCCTGCAGCTGGCGATGGCGGAAAACCGGCTGTCCGACGATCAGGTCGCCGAAGCCCTGGTGCCTGGTGCCCGCCCCGGCCGGCCGCGCGGCGCCAGAGCCAAGGCGGCGGCGAGCATTTCCATCGAAGGGTTGACCCCGGGTGTCGGTTTCCTGTTGTGCGATCATTGCCGCCCTGTGCCGGGCGATCGCATCGTTGGCGTGCGCGCCCCCGATGGGCCGATTTCGGTGCACGTGATCGATTGCGACCATCTGGCCGATGAAAGCGGCGAGTGGCTGGATGTGAGATGGGGCGCCGAAACCGCCGGTGCTGCGGCGCGCATTGCGGTTGTGGTGCACAACCAGCCGGGCGCACTGGCCAGTCTGGCCGCCAGCATCGCGGCCCACAATGCCAATATCGTCGGGCTGGCGCTGAAACACCGGGATCGCGAATTCCACACCGACATCGTTGATATCGAAGTTGAAAGCGTCGGCCATCTCGCCACCATCCTGGCGGCCCTGCGCCAGGTGAAGGCAGTGGTATCGGCCGACAGGGTGCGGTCGTAAGGCCGCTTGCGCCCGCATCGGCGCACTGCCAATGCGAGCGCGACTGGAGTGAAAACGATGACCGATGATGACGTATTGGCCGAATTCCGCGCGGCCGAAGCGCTGCTGGAAGGGCATTTCATCCTGTCATCGGGCCTGCGCAGTCCGCGTTACCTGCAATGCGCGCGCGTGTTGATGAGCCCGGCGCGGGCCGAGCGGCTGGCGCAGGCGCTGGCCGCGAAGATCCCGGCCGATGTGAAGGCCCGTATAACCGCGGTGATCGCTCCGGCCATGGGCGGCCTGATCTGCGGCTATGAACTGGCCCGCGCGCTGGGTGTGGATTCGATGTTCGTCGAACGGCCAACCGGCACGTTCGAACTGCGTCGCGGGTTCCGGCTGGAGCCAGAGCAGCAGGTGCTGCTGATGGAAGATGTCGTCACCACCGGGCTGTCGAGCCGCGAAGCCATCGCTGCCATCACGGCCGCTGGTGGCGAGGTGATCCATGCCGCCTCGCTGGTGGATCGTTCAAACGGCAAAGCCGATCTGGGCGTGCCGTTCACGCCGCTGATCCGGCTGGATGTGCCGAGCTACCAGCCCGACGCGCTGCCGCCCGAGCTTGAGGCCATTCCCGCCATCAAGCCGGGCAGCCGCGCGGCATGATTCCGCTGATCGCCATGATCGCGGCCTTCTATGGACCAGAACCAGCCGGCAGGGTCGCCGAAACGGCGGATATGGCCAATTTCGCCGGCATCGTGCTGCTATCGGAAGGCGGCAGGGTCACGCTGGAAAAAGGCTTTGGCACCAAGGTGCCGCAGCGCATGGTTCGCGCCCGCACGCCATCTGATTTTCTGCCCGGCGACAGCTGGCGCTGGGCATCGGTGACCAAGCAGATCACCGCCACCATCGCGATGCAGGATGTCGCGGCCGGCCGGCTTGATCTGGATGCGCCGATCACCCGCTATCTGCCGGCCTTCAAGGGACCGACCGGCAAACGCATCACGGTCGGTATGCTGCTGGGTCACACATCGGGCCTGCCTGACAGCAATGCCGGCGACGGCGCCGCCTTCCGCCCGGGCGCGCGCGTGCTGCCCGATGCCGTGTGCGCCGGCGCAGTGCGCGATCAGCCGGGCAAGAGCTTCAACTACGACAATTGCGATTACATCATCGCCGGCCGCGTGCTCGAAGTGGTGAACCGCAAGCCCTATGCGCAGCTGCTCACCGAACGCATCACGAAACCGCGGGGCATGACCAGCGTGCGCATCGCCGGGCCGCATGTCGCCGGGCTGGACGAAGCGCCGGTGAACCTGGCGGCTTATGGGGCTGCCGGCGCCATCACCGGCACCATCCGCGATCTGTGGCGTTTCGATCAGGCGCTGATCAATGGCAAGCTGCTGCCGGCCACTGCCCGCGCCAAGATGTGGGAGGGCCGCCCGCAATATGGCTACGCCGCGCTCGGCCAATGGGCTTATGATGTGAAGCTGCGCGGGTGCGACGCTTCGCAGCGCATCATCGAACGGCGGGGTGCCATTGGCGGCGTGCAGGTGCGTAACTATATCCTGCCCGAACGCAACATCGTACTGATTGCCATGACCAACCGCGACAAGACTGACTTCGGCGAATTGTGGCAGAGCGCCGGCTTGGGCCATGAACTGCTCACCGCGGCCGCCTGCAAGGCCGTCGACGCATGACGACTCACCTCCGCCCCAACCACCTGCGCCTTGGCGTCAACATCGATCATGTCGCCACTATCCGCAACGCGCGTGGCGGCCTGCATCCCTGCCCCTTGCGCGCCGCGGACGTGGCGGCCGCCGCCGGCGCCGACGGCATTACCATCCATCTGCGCGAAGATCGCCGCCACATCACCGATGCTGATTTGATCCGGCTGAGCGGCGCCATCTCGTTGCCGATCAACCTCGAAATGGCGGCGACCGATGAAATGCTGGCCATCGCGCTGGCCCACAAGCCCCACGCCGCCTGCATCGTTCCGGAACGCCGCGCCGAACGCACCACCGAAGGCGGGCTGGATGCTGCCGGTCAGCACAACACGCTGCAGCCGATCGTGGCGCGGCTGCAGGATGCCGGCATTCGCGTCTCGCTGTTCATCGCGCCCGATGCGCGTCAACTCGAAGCGGCTGCCCGGCTGGGCGTGCCGGTGGTGGAATTGCACACCGGGCCCTATGCCCATGCCGTCACGCCCGATGAGATCGAGCGCGAACTCGCCCGCCTGACCCGCGCGGCGGAAACCGGTGTGGCACTCGGCCTTGAGATGCACGCCGGCCATGGCCTCACCTATGACAATGTCTTGCCCGTCGCGGCGCTGCCGCAGCTGGCTGAACTCAACATCGGCCATTTCCTGATCGGGGAAGCGGTATTCGTTGGTCTTGATGCCGCCATCCGCCGGATGCGTGGCCTGATGGATGAGGCCCGGCAGGACTCTGGCGCTTGAGCAGCCTGATGATCCCATCCGGCCTGGCGCTGATCGGCCTCGGTTCCGATCTGTGCAACATCGAACGCATCGCCAACAGCATCGATCGCTTTGGCGACCGTTTCATCAATCGCATCTTCACCGAAACCGAACAGGCCAAGGCCAACCGGCGCGAACTGACCCGCGCCGCCACCTTCGCCAAGCGATTTGCCGCCAAGGAAGCCTGTGCCAAGGCGCTGGGCACCGGCTTTCGCCAGGGCGTGTTCTGGCGCGACATGGGCGTCGTCAACCTGCCCAGCGGACAACCGACCCTGCAGCTTTCGGGCGGCGCGGCGGCAAGGCTGGCACAAATCACGCCCAGCGGGCATAAGGCGGCGATTCATCTGACGATGACTGACGACCATCCGTGGGCGCAGGCCATCGTGCTCATTACAGTTGGTGTGGAATGACCGAAGCCGTGGCGACCAAGAAGAAGATCAACTGGGCGGAGGAAGCCTGGCAGTTGTTCCTGCTGGCGCTGGCCGTGCTCGCGGTCCACACCGCAGTGGCCAAGCCCTTCTACATCCCGTCCGGCTCCATGCTGCCCGGCCTGCTGGTTGGCGATCGACTGATCGTGTCGAAATATCCCTATGGCTATTCCTATCTGTCACCCTCGCTGAACGTGCTGCCCAAGATGGAAGGCAGGCTGTTCGGCAGCCTGCCGGAACGCGGCGATATCGTGGTGCTGAAATCGCCCATTGCCCAGGATGACTGGATCAAGCGGGTGATCGGCCTGCCCGGCGATACCGTGCAGATGAAGGATGGCCAGTTGTGGCTGAACGGCGTGGCCGTGCCCAAGCTGAAGCTGGCCGATACGGTAATGAAGGTGACGCCAAACAGCGACTGCGCCACCATGATTGACGCGCAATATCGGGTGATCACGCCGGATGGCACCGCCGAATGCCACCTGCCCACCTATCGCGAGACGCTGCCGGGCGGCCGCACCTACACCGTGCTCGATCTCGCCAACCTGCCGCAGGACAACACCGAACCGGTGATCGTCCCAGAAGGCCATGTGTTCCTGATGGGCGACAATCGCGACAACAGCGAAGACAGCCGCTTCCCCGCCGAAGTGGGCGGGCTGGGCCTGTTGCCGGTGGAAAATATCGTTGGCCGCGCCGAATTCACCACCTTCAGCCTGGATGGTTCGACCAGCCTGAACCCGTTGACCTGGGTGACCGCCCTTCGTGACCGTTGGTTCCTGTCGCTGCGCGACAACTGAGCCTTGAACCGCTAGAAAAGAGGGCCTCCGGCGGGCAGGCCTGAGGCCTGCACCCGTTTGTTTTTACGATCCAAATGCTCTGCGCTTGTCGCCAGAGGCGCGCCAAACGAAAGTGGGTCCAGGGCCTTAGGCCCTGGCCGCCGGAGGCACTTCTACCTGATCCTGCGGACTTTACTGCGCCGGCTTTACCGCCAGCAGTTCGATATCGAATTCCAGCACTGCGCCCGGCGGAATCACGCCGCCGGCGCCCTGGCTGCCATAGGCAAGCTGCGGCGGCACCACGAAGTGATATTTGGAACCGACCGTCATCAGCTGCACGCCTTCGGTCCAGCCGGGGATGACCTGATCGAGCGGGAAGGCCGCCGGCTGACCGCGCTGGTAGCTCGAATCGAACACCGTTCCGTCAATCAGCTTGCCTTCATAATGCACCAGCACCGTGTCCTTGGCAGCCGGCTTCGGGCCCTGGCCGGCGCGAATCACTTGGTATTGCAGGCCTGATGCGGTGGTGATCACGCCGGGCTTGCTCTTGTTGGCAGCCATATACTTCACATCGGCGGTGCGCACGGCGGCGACCTGGCTCTGCGTGCCGGTATAGACCAGCACGCCAACCACGGCGATCACGACGGCGCCCGCCGCCAGCCACTTGCCGATGCCGACACCACCGGCGTTATTGGTTGCCTGACCTGACATATGTGCCTCAAAACCCAAAAATTGCTGGCGCCTGCGGAACGCTTGCATGTGCGTAGCGCTTACATGGCGAGGGCCGGGCAGAGGGTCAACCCTGCCCGGCCCTCAGCCGCGATTAACCGTGGGACGTCTTATTTGACGCCGTCACGTTCCATGCGCTTGCGATCCATCTTGCGGGCGCGGCGGACGGCAGCAGCCTTTTCACGGGCGCGCTTTTCCGACGGCTTCTCGTAATGCCGGCGCAACTTCATTTCGCGATAAACGCCTTCGCGCTGCAGCTTCTTCTTCAGGGCGCGAAGGGCCTGATCGACGTTGTTATCGCGAACCAGAATTTGCATGAGGTGCCGTCACTCCATTTTCAGTCGGGGGCAGCGGCCCCATATTCGGGTTTGTTCAAGAAATACGGATGCTCACCGAGTCGCCCCGGTGACAGAGGCGTGGCCGATAGCAGATGCCCGATGGGCCTGCAAGCGGGGCGGCAAGCGGGGCTCACCCCGCGACGCAATATCGACTGTGAAGCGCCGCCCGGCCACGCTATGAAGATCGCCATGACGCAGGACATCCCGCTGGCCGAACTGGCCCCTCGCCTGATGCAGGCAATGCTGCCGCACGTGCCGTATGATGGCTGGAGCGAAACCGCGCTGGCCGCCGCCGCGCGGGACGCTGGTATCGATGCCGACATCGCCGCGCTGGCGCTGCCCAATGCCGAAGCCATGCTCATCGCCTGGACCACCTTGGTGAATGCGAACATGGCCGAAGCCATGGCAAGCGCGCACAATCTGAAGATTCGGGACCGCATCCGCATGGCGCTGGTGACCCGGCTGGAACAGGGTGACCGCGAAGTGACGCGCCGGGCGCTGAACCTGCTCGCCCAACCGCAGCACGCCGCGCTGTCGGCCAAGCTGCTGTGGCAGGCCGCCGATGCCATGTGGCGCGCCGCTGGCGATACGGCGACGGACTATAATCATTACACCAAGCGGCTGATCCTTTCCGGCATCTATTCTGCCACCTTGCTGCACTGGACGCAGGATGATTCGGAGGATTTTGCCGCCACGAGGCGCTTCATCGATCGCCGCATCGATGGCGTGATGCGCTTTGAAAAGGCCAAGGCCAAGCTCACAGGCATGGCGGGCAAGCTGCCCGATCCGGCGCGCTTCCTCGGCCGCCTGCGCTACCCGGCGGTTTAACGCTGGCGCCACGGGCGCAATATTGATAACGGTTCGCAACTTTCGCGACCGGACCCTCCGCTTGACCACTTCCGCCCTTCATCGCCCGATCGACGCACTGGCCGTGGGCGAAGTGGCGTTGATTGCCGCCATTGATCGCGCCGGGCTGGATCCGGGCACGGCGCAGCGCCTGTGCGAACTCGGCTTCGATGAAGGCGTCGACGTGGAGATCTTGCACCGCGCCCCGTTCGGCGGCGATCCGCTGGCGGTGCGGGTGGGCAACATGGTGGTGGCGCTGCGCCGCGACATGGCCCGCCTGATCGAGGTGGAACCATGAACGCGCCGGTGTCCATTACGCGCCAACCGGTGGTGGCGCTGGTCGGCAATCCCAATGCCGGCAAGACCAGCCTGTTCAACGCGCTCACCGGCAGCCGGCAGAAGGTGGGCAATTATCCCGGCGTCACCGTCGAACGCAAAGCCGGCCGCCTCGCCCTGCCCGATGGCCGCAGCGCCGAACTGATCGATCTGCCCGGCACCTACAGCCTGACCCCACGCTCCCCCGATGAAGCCGTGACCCGCGATGCCATCTTCGGCCGCATCGCCGGCGAACGGCCGCTGGATGCGATCGTGGCGGTGGTGGACGCCACCAATTTGCGCAACCATCTGCGTTTCGTGCTGGAATTGAAGGCGCTGGGCCTGCCGCTGGTGGTGGCGCTGAACATGATCGATCTCGCCACGCGCGACGGCATCGGCATCGATTCGGCCCGGCTGGGCGCCCTGCTCGATCTGCCGGTGGTGGAAACGGTCGCGGTGCGCCGCCGCGGCCTCGAAGCACTCGGCGCCGCGCTCGCGGCCCGCATCGGCGATACGCCGCCCGCCCTGCCGCAGGAGCGCCCCAGCGACGTGCGCGCACTGCAGAAACAGGCCCGCCAATTGGCTGCCACCGTGCAAACCAGCACCGGCAGCGCCAAGGCCTGGTCGCAGCGCATCGATGCCGTGGTGCTGCATCCGCTGGCCGGCCCCCTGCTGCTCGCCGCCGTGCTGTTCTTCATGTTCCAGGCCGTGTTCAGCTGGGCCGAAGCCCCGATGGGCTGGATTGAAGCCGGGGTGGCCGCATTGCAGGCCGAGCTGGCTGCTGCCCTGCCCGAAGGCTGGTTCCTGTCGCTGCTCAACGATGGCGTGCTCGCCGGGGTGGGCGCGGTGGTGGTGTTCCTGCCGCAGATCCTGATCCTGTTCCTGTTCATCATCACGCTGGAACAGACCGGTTACATGACACGCGCCGCCTTCCTGATGGACCGGCTGATGGCGCGAGTCGGCCTCAACGGCCGCGCCTTCATCCCGCTGCTCTCCAGCTTTGCCTGCGCCGTGCCCGGCATCATGGCCACCCGCACCATCGATTCGCCGCGCGACCGGCTCACCACCATCCTGATCGCCCCGCTGATGACCTGTTCGGCGCGTCTGCCCGTCTATGCCGTGGTGATCGGCGCCTTCATCCCGGCCCGCGATGTCGGCCCGTTCGGCCTGCAGGGGCTGGTGTTGTTCGCGCTCTATCTGGCCGGCATATTGGGCGCGCTGGTTGCCGCCTTCGCCCTGCGCCGCACTGTCACCAAGGGCGCTGCACCGCCGTTCCTGATGGAGATGCCGAAATATCAGTGGCCGGCGCTGCGCGATGTTGGCCTTGGCCTCTATGGCCGCGCCACGGCCTTCCTGCAGCGGGCCGGCACCATCATCCTGGCCTCCACCATCGTGCTGTGGGCCATGGCCAGCTGGCCACAACCGCCCGTTGGTGCCAACAAGCCCGCCATCGATTACAGCCTCGCCGGCAAGATCGGCGCGGCGCTGGAGCCGGCGTTCGCCCCCATCGGCTTCAACAAGGAAATCGTCATCGCGCTGGTGCCCGGCATGGCGGCACGCGAAGTGGCCGTCTCCGCGCTCGGCACCGTCTACGCCCTCAACGACGTGTCCGAAGACAATGCCGGCAGCCTGATCGAGCGGTTGCGCAGCGCCTGGCCGCTGCCCACGGCGCTGGCGTTCCTGGCCTGGTTCGTGTTCGCGCCGCAGTGTATTTCAACGCTGGCCATCACCCGCCGCGAAACCGCCAGCTGGCGCTGGCCGATCTTCATGTTCAGCTATCTGTTCGCTGCAGCCTATGTAGCGGCCGGCATCACTTACCATCTGGCGCTGGCTGCGGGGCTTTGAGCGCCAGGCGCACACCCAACCCCAAGGCCAACATCCCGAAACTGATCGCGCTTCCCGTCCAGCCGACATAGCGCAGCGAGCTTTGCAGCACGAACAGGCAGCCGCCGGTAAAGATCAGCGGCACCAGCGGATAGAGCGGCACCAGGAACGGCCGCTCCACTTGCGGCAGGCGGCGGCGCAGGATGATCAGCGCCGGGCCGGTGAGCGACAGGAACAGCCAGAACACCGGCGACAGGAAATCCACCATCTGGGCAAAGCCGGTGGACAGAGACCCCCACGCCACCAGGCACAGCGAGACGGCGCACTGCACCCAGATCGCCCGGCGCGGCACGCCGGCCACCTCGTCCCACGCGGCCAGCCGGCCCAGCGCCGGTTCGTCGCCGGCCACGGCATAGAGCGTGCGGCCGCCAACGATCACCAGCGCGTTGACGATCGCCAACGCCGCGATGCCGACGAAGATCACCATCGCCACCTGCCCGGTCTGACCAAAGGCGATGGCCATCAACTGCGCCGCTGGTGCCGCACTTGCCGCCAGGCCAGCGCCGCCCAGGCCGGTGAGATAGGCCCAATTGGCCAGCAAATAGAGCGCGGTGACCACGCTCATGCCGCCCACCATCGCCAGCGTCATGTCGCGCGGGCGGCGCACCTCGGCCGACAAGGTGGCGGCATCGTTGAAGCCGCCAAAGGCCAACATGACGAACACCATCGCCTGACCGAAAGCCGCAGCGCCAAACGGCTGCGGCACCGGCGTGGGCGTGAGCGGCGGCGTGCCGGACGCGATCAGGCTGGCCGCGGCCACGCCCAGCACCAGCAGCGCCAGCACATCGGCGCTGACCAGCACGATCTGGCCGTTGGTCGATCGCTTGACCCCGGCGAGATTGAACCCAGTGAGCACGACAATCGCCAGCCCCGCCACCCCGCCGCGCGCCAGCCCCGAAAGCGGCACCAGTTCCGCCAGATAATCCGCCGCCACAAAGGCGAGCATCGCCGCAGAGGCGGAGAAGATCACCGCAAAACGCGACCAGGCGAAGAGGAAGCCCACCAGCGGGCCATAAGCGAGTTTCAGGAAGCGATAATCACCGCCCGGATGCGGGAAGGCGTTGGACAATTCGGCATAGGCCAGCGCGCCGCACAGCGCGAAAACACCGCCGAGCCCCCACGCCGCCAGCACCAGCATGTCATTCTGCAGATTGGCCGCGACCAGGCTGGCCGAGCGGAAGATGCCCGCCCCGACCACCATGCCGACGACAACGGAGGCGGCGGCGAACGGCCCTAAGACACGGCGGGGAGCGGTGGTGGTCATGCCGGCAGCGTGGCCGGGCCGTTGGCTGGCGGCAAGGGGGCAGTTCGCCCCGTCAACGCCGCCCGGCAAAGAAGTCCTTCAACAGCGCCGCGCTTTCCGCTTCTGCCACGCCGGCCACCACTTCGGGCCGATGATGGGCCTGGGGATGGCTGAACACGCGGGCGCCATGCTCCACCCCGCCGGATTTCGGATCCGACGCGCCATACACCACCCGCTCCAGCCGCGCCGCCGCGATGGCCGCCGCACACATGGCGCAGGGCTCCAGCGTGACGGTGAGGGTGCAGCCGATCAGCCGCTCGCTGCCCAGCACCGCACAGGCGGCGCGGATCGCCAGCATCTCGGCATGGGCCGTCGGGTCGTTGAGCTCGCGGGTGCGGTTGCCAGCCTGCGCCACCACCTGGCCCGCCGCGTCGGTGATCACCGCGCCCACCGGCACTTCGCCGCGCGCGGCTGCGGCGCGGGCTTCATCCAGCGCACATGCCATCGCTTTGGAGGGGGGAAAGGCCATGCACAGCCTCTAGCGGCAAGCGGCGCTGCGGCCTAGTCTGGCGAGCATGAGCATGCACCCCGTCACCCCAGAGGCCCTCGCCATCACCCGCACCACGGCGGAGCAGTATCATGCGCTTTACGCGCAGAGCCTCGCCGATCCCGATGGCTTCTGGCGCAACCAGATCGGGCGGCTCGATTGGTACAAGGCGCCGACCATCATGGGCAACTGGTCGTGGGATCCGGTCGACATCAGGTGGTTCGAAGATGGCGTCATCAACGCCAGCTGGAACTGCCTCGACCGCTGGGCCGAAGCTGACCCCAAGCGCACCGCCATCATCTGGGAAGCCGACGATCCCAAGGCTGAAGGCCGCCGCATCAGCTATGGCGAGTTGCGCGAAGAGGTGGCGCGAATGGCCAATGCACTGGTGGCGCTGGGCGTCGACAAGGGCGACTGTGTCACCATCTACATGCCGATGATCCCGGAAGCCGCGATGGCCATGCTGGCCTGTGCGCGCATCGGCGCCGTTCACTCGGTGGTGTTCGGCGGCTTCTCGGCCGAAAGCCTCGCCGGCCGCATCGAGGACGCGCAAAGCCGCTTCATCATCACCGCCGACGAAGGCCGGCGTGGCGGCAAGCCCATTCCCTTGAAAGCCATCGCCGACCAAGCCTGCGACAAGGCCGAAGTCGCCGGCGTCAACGTCGAAGCCATGCTGGTCATCCGCCACACCGGCGGCCGAGTCGCCATGGTGGAAGACCGCGACCATTGGTGGCACGATATCCGCGCCGAGGTGCCAGACTCCTGCACGCCGGAACCGATGAACGCCGAAGATCCGCTGTTCATCCTCTACACCAGCGGCTCCACCGGCAAGCCCAAGGGCGTGCTCCACTCCACTGCCGGCTATCTCCTGTGGGCCAATCTCACTTTTGAAACCGTGTTCGATTATCGCGCTGGCGAAGTGTTCTGGTGCACCGCCGATGTCGGCTGGGTCACCGGGCACTCCTATATCGTCTATGGGCCGCTGTCGGCCGGGGCGACCGTGCTGATGTTCGAAGGCATCCCCAGCTTCCCGGCAAACGACCGGTTCTGGCAGGTGATCGACAAGCATAAGGTCAACATCTTCTACACCGCGCCCACCGCCTTGCGCGCCATCATGCGCGACGGTGATGAACCGGTGAACCGCCACGACCTGACCAGCTTGCGGCTGCTCGGCACGGTGGGTGAGCCGATCAACCCGGAAGCCTGGAACTGGTATCATCGCGTCGTCGGCAAGGAGAAGCTGCCGATCGTCGATACCTGGTGGCAGACCGAAACCGGCGGCGCGCTGATCACGCCGCTGCCCGGCGCCACCCCGCTGAAGGCCGGCAGCGCGTCGTGGCCCTTCTTCGGGATCGAGCCGGCGCTTGTGGAGGCCGATGGCACCATCATCGCGTGGCAACCCGGCCAGGAAATCAGCGGCAACCTCGTGTTGCTGCGCAGTTGGCCCGGCCAGGCCCGCACGGTGTTCGGCGATCATGAACGCTTCACCCAAACCTATTTCACCACCTACCGCGGCCGCTATTTCACCGGCGACGGCGCGCGGCGCGATGCCGATGGCTATTGGTGGATCACCGGCCGGGTGGACGACGTGATCAACGTGTCGGGCCACCGCATGGGCACGGCTGAGGTCGAATCAGCGCTGGTTGCACACCCACACGTGGCCGAAGCCGCCGTGGTCGGTTTCCCGCACGACGTGAAGGGCCAGGGCATTTATGCCTATGTGACGCTCAACCTCGGCGTGGAAGCCAGCCCAGACCTGGTGGCCGCCCTGAAAGCCACTGTGCGCGCCGAGATCGGCGGCATTGCCATCCCCGATCACATCCATCTCACGCCGGCTCTTCCGAAAACCCGCAGCGGCAAGATCATGCGCCGCATCCTGCGCAAGATCGCCGAGAACGAGCATGGCAGCCTGGGCGACACCAGCACTCTGGCCGATCCGTCTGTGATCGATGCGTTGGTCGAAGGCCGGCTCAACCGCTAACGGAGCTTGTTGCGAACCATTCGCATTTTTTCCTTGCCTCCTGCGAGTCAATCGCAATAAGAAGCGATATTGATAGTCATTCGCAGGATTTCATGATGCGTGTCGCTTTGCTGCTGTCGTCGACCCTTCTGTTCGCTCTGCCCGGTGCCGCACAGGCCGAAACAATGGATGATGACGCCGGCACCATTGTGGTCACCGGCCAGCGGGAAGCCCCGTATCGTGCCAGCAGCATCAGTGCCGCCACCCGCACCGACACGCCGCTGCTCGATGTGCCGCAGGCGGTCACCGTGCTCACACGCCAGCGGCTGGACGATCAGGCGATTCTTTCGGTGCAGGAAGCCTTGCGCTTCGTGCCGGGTGCCGTTGGCGCACAGGGCGAAGGCAACCGCGACCAGATCGTACTGCGCGGCAACAACAGCACTGCCGATTTCTTCGTCGACGGCGTGCGCGACGATGTCCAGTATTTCCGCGATTTCTACAATCTGGATCGGCTGGAAATCCTCCGCGGCGCCAATGCGATGATCTTCGGTCGTGGCGGTGGTGGCGGCGTCATCAACCGCGTCACCAAGACGCCCGATCTCGCCGTGAGCCGTATTGGCGCTGATGCCGCCGCCGATACGTGGGGCAGTTGGCGCGTGGCCGCCGATCTCAACCAGCCGCTGGCCACGGGCATCGCCGCCCGCCTCAATGGCTTTTATGAAGAAGCCAGCAATCACCGTGATTTCTATGGCCTGACGCGCTGGGCAGTGAACCCCACGCTCGGCCTTGATCTGGGCGGTCGCGGCAATCTGGTGCTGGGCTATGAACATGCCGCGGATGATCGCACGGCCGATCGCGGCATCCCCTCGCAGGCTGGCCGGCCGGCGCCGGTCTCGCGCAATCTCTTCGTGGGCGATCCGGCGCTCAATCGCAGCCGTGTGGATGTCGATGCGCTGTCGCTGGCCGCCGATTACCGCTTGGCCGACAGCCTTACCCTGCGTCACCGCACGCGCTGGGCCGATTACGACAAGATCTACACCAACATCTTTGCCATCACGCCGCTGGCTGCCGACGGCCGCATCGGTGTGGAGGCCTATATCGATCCCACCCGCCGCCACAATCTGTTCAGCCAGACCGACGTGAACTGGAAGACCGCGTTTGCCGGCGCCCAGCACAATATCCTCGCCGGCTTCGAACTGGGCCGCCAAGTGACGCGCAACCAGCGCATCAACGGCTTCTTCGATGGCATCATTCCGGACGCCACGCGCGCCTTCGTCACCCTGGACAACAGTGCACGGCCGCCGCTGGCCACCTTCCGCGCCGGGCCGGGCAATCGCTCGATCCGCGCCGAGGCGGACGTCATCGGCCTGTTCGTGCAGGATCAGATCAAGATCGGCGATCATATCGAGCTGCTCGGCGGCCTGCGCTATGACCGGTTTGAATTGAGCGTGGACAATCTGTTCTCCGGCGCTCGCTTTGCCCGCGTTGATCACTTGTGGTCGCCCCGCTTGGGCCTGGTGGTAAAGCCGGTGGCTAATGCCTCGCTTTATGCCAGCTTCGGCCGGTCGTACCTGCCGCAATCAGGCGACCAATTCACCAGCCTTGATGCCAGCCTGGCCGCGCTGGAACCGGAAGGCTTCCTCAACCGCGAAATCGGCGCCAAGTGGGACATCACGCCCACGCTCAACATCAACGTCGCGGCCTATGTGCTCGAACGCACCAACACGCGCGCGCCCGGCGCCGTGGCCGGCACGGTCGAGCTTACCGGCCGCCAGCGCAGCCGCGGCATCGAGCTTGGCCTGGATGGCCAGATTGCCAAATGGTGGCAGGTGCAGGCCGGCCTTGCTCTGCAGAGCGCCCGCATCACCAGCACCACCAACGCCGCACCCGCCGGCCGCCATGTGCCGCTGGTGCCAGAATTCCAGGCCAGCCTGTGGCAACGTTTCCAGATTGCCGAGCCGGTGGGCGTGGGCGTCGGCATCCTGCACCAGGGCGCCAGCTTCACCAGCATCAGCAACGCGGTGCGGTTGCCGGCCTATACGCGGGTGGATGGCGCCGTGTTCGTGACGCTGGCCAAGGGCGTGAGCGCGCAGCTCAATGTCGAAAACATCTTCAACAAAGGCTATTTCCCGACCGCGCACACCGACAACAATATCAGCACTGGTACACCGCGCACCGCCCGGCTGACGATCAGGACGAACTTCTGAGGCGTTCCCACAGGCCCACTGGTTCGGCCTTGTAGGTGGCTTCGCCAAAGATGCTGAAGCCGCAGCGGCGAGCGACTGAGATGCTGGTGGCGTTGGCCGGGTTGATCATGGCGACAGTGCGATCGAAGCGCGTGTCGGCCCATTCCAGCGCACAAGCCATGGCCTCGCTGGCATAGCCTTGTCCCTGCGCTTCGGGATGAAAGGCCCAGGCCGCTTCCGGGCAACCAAAGGGTTCCACCCCGGTGCGCTCAGCGTGCAGGAAGCCGACATCGCCAAGATGAATATCTTCCCCCGGCCGCGTCACGGCCCACATGCCATAGCCCATCAACTGCCAGTGGCCGGCATAGCGCAGCAGCCGGTTCCAGCTGTCTTCCCGGTTGAAAGGCTTGCCGCCAAAATGCGTCACCACCACCGGGTGCGACCACAGTGAGACCAGCCGTTCGAAATCCGCCAGCCGGTGTGGACGCAGCAGAAGCCGTTCGGATGAGAGGACGGGACGTTCGGTCATGGCGCTTAGCATAGGCACAGGCCATGCCAACTTCCAGTAACCGCTTTATGACAGGCTGTTGCAGGCGGGGGCCAGCGTGATAGCCAATATAACGTGATCCGCCTTGCCCGCCCCACTGATCTGCCGCTGCTGCCTGCCATCGAAGCCTCGGCGGCCACGCTGTTTGCCGGCACTGCCATGGCGCATGTTGTGGATGGGCCGACAACGCCGGCCAAGGCGCTGGCGGCGGGGCTGGAGGCGCGCAGCCTGTGGGTGGCAGCAGCGCCCCAGCCCTGTGGCTTCCTGCTGGCCGCTGCCACTGCGGGTTGGCTGCACATCCAGGAATTGTCGGTGGCGCGCGATGCCCAGGGCTGCGGGCTAGGCGCAGCCCTGCTCCGTGCTGCGATTACGGCTGCACCCGCGCTTGGCTGCGCGCGGCTGTCACTCACCACCGATCGCTGGCTGGCGTGGAACGCGCCCTTTTATGCCCGGCACGGCTTTGCCGAAGTGGCAGCCCACGATCCGGCCGTGCCGGAATGGCTGGCAGGATTGCCGGCGCACGCCGCTGCCGGCGGGCTTGATCCGGCGCGCCGTTGCATCATGGTGCGCAGCGCATGACCGATCTGGAACATCTTGCCTTGTGGCTGCCCGCGCAGGGCCTTGCACTCGCACCCGGCGCACGGCTGGAGCGGTTGGGTGGCGGCATTGCCAACCGCAATGAAGGCGTGATGCTGGCCAGTGGTCCGGCCGTGCTGCGCCGCCCGCCGCCGGGGCAGCTCGCCGCCGGCGCCAGCGACATGGCGCGCGAAGCCAGGGTGCTGGCCGCACTCGCGCCGCATTTCCCGCTGGCACCGCACCTGATTGCCTTTTGCGCCGACGAGGCGGTGTTGGGCACGAAATTCCAACTGATCGAAAGGCGCGACGGCGTAGCGATTGCCGGCACGCTGCCGCCCGAGGCTGGCGATGGCCTGGCGCTGGTGGAAACGACCTTGCAGGCGATGGCGGCGCTGCACGCGCTCGTTCCGGCCACCGTGGGGCTGGACGATCTCGGCAAGCCGGAAGGCTTTTACCCCCGCCAGTTGAAAGGCTGGACGAACCGCGCCGAGGCAGTGTGGCCTGATGGCCTGCCGCCGCATGTGGCCGCGCTCATCACCGCACTGGCCGCCGCCGTCCCGCCCGAAACCGGTACGCCCGTCCTGCTGCACATGGATCTGAAGCCCGACAATCTGCTTGTCGATCCCGCCACCTGCCAGCCACGCGCCATGATCGATTGGGATATGGCCACCCGCGGGCCACGGGCTTTCGATCTTGCCGTGCTGCTGTCCTACTGGATCGAACCGGGTGATCCGGGTGACGTGAAGCCGCTGATGGCGGTGCCCTCGCTCACCCCTGGTTGGCCGGGCCGCACGGCGGTGGCATCACGCTATGCCGCCGTCAGCGGCCACGGTGCGGGCGATCTCGTCTGGCCCACCGCGCTGGCCCGGTTACGGCTGGCGGTGGCGTGGATGCAGCTTTACCGAAAATGGCAGCGCGGCGAGATGGACGGCACGCGCTATGCAGGCTTCGAGACATTGGCGCTGGCGATCATCGCCCACGCCGCAGACCAGTACCAGAAAGGCGCCTTGTGACCGATTTCACCCTGCCCGAAGCCACCAAGGCGCTGGCCCGCCGCACCCGCCAGTTCGTGATCGACAAGATCATCCCGTTCGAACGCGATCCACGCCTGACGCAGCACGGCCCCACCGATGATCTGCGCGCCGAACTGGTGGCGCTGGCGAAAGCCGAAGGCCTGCTCACCCCGCAAGCACCCACCGAACTGGGCGGCATGGGTTTCGATCACGCGACGCAGGCCGCGGTGTTCGAAGCCGCCGGCTGGTCCACGCTTGGCCCGGTTGCGATGAACTGCGCCGCGCCGGACGAGGGCAACATGTATCTGCTCTCCCGCATCGCCCGGCCCGATCAGGTGAAGCAGTTCCTCAGCCCCATGGTCAGCGGCGAGCGCCGCAGCGTGTTCGCCATGACCGAGCCCGATGGCGCCGGCAGCGACCCCGGCCAGTTGAAGACGCGGGCCGTGTTCAACGGCAATGATTACGAGATTTCCGGCCTGAAATGGCTGATCACCGGGGCAAACGGCGCCAAGACTTGGATCATCATGGCCAATGTCGAGCCCAACGCCCACGGCGCGCATGGCCCGACGCTGTTCCTGTGCGAAGGCGACACACCCGGCATCCAGATCGAGCGGGTGATGGATTCGATGGACCGCAACTATGTCGAAGGCCATTGCGTCGTGCGCTTCGAAGGGCTGCGCCTTGGCCCGTCGCACCTGTTGGGTGAGATCGGCTCGGCCTTCCGCTATGCCCAGATGCGCCTCGCGCCGGCGCGGCTCACCCACTGCATGCGCTGGCTGGGTGCGGCGGCGCGCTGCCAGCATATCGCGCTGGAACATGCCCGGGTGCGCACCGCTTTCGGCAAGCCGCTGCTCGCCCACCAGGGCGTCAATTTCATGCTGGCCGACAATGAAATCGCCCTGCACCAGGCGCGGCTGGCCATTCGCCACGTCGCCTGGCTGCTGGATAACGGCGTACGCGCCCGCCATGAAAGCAGCATCGTCAAAGCCAGCGTGTCCGAAGACCTGTTCAAGGTCGCCGATCGCTGCGTGCAGATATTGGGCGGCATCGGCGTCACATCGGAAACCGTCGTGGAAATGATCTTCCGCGACATGCGGCCCTTCCGGCTCTACGATGGCCCGACCGAAGTGCACAAATTCGCCATCGCCACCCAGCTGGAACGACAGGGCAGCGCCTTCACCGATCCGGTAGGCTGGTGATCAGAAGCGCAGGCCGGTCGCTGCCGCCAGATCGGCCAAGGCCTGCGCCTCACCCGTCACCTTGATCGCCGTCATGCCCAGCGCGGCGGCTGGCTTGCAGTTGATACCCAGATCATCAAGGTAAACGCAGGCCGCCGGCGCCACGCCCAGCGCCTCGCACATCATCAGATAGATGCGCGGATCGGGCTTGCGCAGGCCAACCTTCGCACTCTCGATGACATGGTGAAACTCGCCGAGGATATGCTTCACGCTCGGTCCCCAGCCGATATCCTCTTCGCTCGCCACATTGTTGGTGATGCAGCCGATCTTGAACGCCGCCTTGCAGGCCCTGAGCGCCGCCACCATCCCCGGCCGCACATCCCCCGCCAGCAACGGCAACACGTCCCCGCCCGGCACATCGTGGCCCAAGGCCAGCGCCTCGGCCCGGAACGCCGCATCGAACTGACCGGTGCTGATCTCGCTGCGCTCCAGCCGCGCCCAGGCGTTGGTATCGGGATTGGTGGCATTCACCGTGCGGATGAAGCCCGTCGGCAGGCCCCGTTGTGCCTCATAGCGGGCAAACGCCTCGAACGGCGACGAGGTGATCACCCCGCCAAAATCGAAAATCACCGCCTGTATCGCCATTTGCGCTTCCTTGTTGCCCTGCAATCCTTAAGCGCGGCGACGACGGACTTCACCCGAGAAAAAATAAGGGGGGCCTCCGGTGGGCAGGGTCGCAGACCCTGCACCCGTCAGTTGGATTTGCCCATTTGCCGTTGAAGGCCGGCCTGCTTGTCGTGCGCTGTCCGAAAACAAGCGCGGGCAGGGTCTGCGACCCTGCCCGCCGGAGGCAAATTTTCTGCCTTAAATCGAGAAGCTCGACCCACACCCGCAACCCGACGCCGCCTGCGGGTTCTTCACTTCGAACGCCGCCGCGCCGATCTTCTCGACATAATCGACTTCGGCACCGGCGACGAAGGGCAACGAATCAGGATCGACCAGCATGGTGACGCCGTCGGTTTCGACCAGCGTGTCACCATCGGCCGGGGCGGATTCGAGGCCGAAGCGATATTGGAAGCCCGCGCAGCCGCCGCCATCGACGGCGAGGCGCAGCATCATGCCGGGTTTGCCCTGACGTTCAGCGATAACAGCAACGCGCTTGGCGGCGGCGGGGGAGAGGCGGGGCAGCGTTTCCATGACGCCAATGTAAGCGCAGGGCAGGCCGGCTGCAACCGGCGCCGCAATCAGCGGCCGGTGCGGACCTTCCAGGCGCGGCCGCCTGCCATCACCATGTCGTCGCTGGCCAGCGGTGCGAAGGGTTCGTCGCTGGCGATATCCACCGGAGCAATCACGGTGACGCGGCTGCGGGCCGGGGCATCGACACCGAAGTTGGCGAGATCAAGGAAAGGCTGCGGATCGAGGGCGCGGCCATCGAGGCGGACTTCGAAGTGCAGGTGGGTGCCGGTCGAACGGCCGGTAGAGCCCATGCCGCCGACGACCTGGCCCTGGCGGATCACATCACCTTCCTTCACGTGGAAGCGGGTCATGTGGCCATAGCGGGTTTCGAGGCCATTGCCGTGATCGACCACGACCACCTTGCCATAGCCCGCCCACCAACCGGCGCGGACAACGACACCATCGGCCGCAGCGTGGATGGCGTCGCCGGTCTTGCCGGTCATGTCGATGCCGGCGTGGAAGGCGCCGCCGCCGTGGAACGGATCGGAACGATAGCCGAAATCCGACGACGGATCATAGTGGTTCACCGGCAGGAAGGCCGGGATGCGGGCGAAGGTGGCGGCAATGGCGGCCTGGCGCGCGGCGCTGGCCTGCAGATCGCGCACTTGCGGATCATTGGCGGCAATGAACGGGCCGCCGGCGTTGCCGAGGAAGCGATCGGGGTTGAGGCCAAGGCGGCGCAGCACAGCTTCGGCGCGCGGGGTGCCGGCGGGGGCAGCACCAATCAGCGCGGCAACCGGCTGACCGGCGCGCGGCAGCATGCGAGCCAGGGTGGCGGCATCGGTGCGTTCGTTGGCCAGCGCGGCAAGGAAGGCGCGGCGGGATTCGGCCATGCTGCTGGCCTTGTTGGTGGCGCTGTCGTCCAGCGTCATGGCGGACACGGCGGCGACGGCGGAAATGGGGGCGATTTGGGTGGCATCTTCGGCGGCGGCCGGAGCGGCTGCCACCAAGCCGAACAGGCCCAGCGCCGCCATCACCATCTTGCCGCTCAGAAATTGCATGACTTAGTGCGACCCTTCATCAGGCTGGGAACCCGGACAAGCGGAGAGCATTCACCGGAATCAGCTTCCAGCGCCTTTACCCCGCAAGACCATTGCCCCTTTGCCGCCGGTGAACCCGGCTGACATTGGTTACAGAGCAGCCCCGGCGACGCTGAACAACCGGTCAATTGCCGGGGAGCGGTCAACCGTTCGGCGCAGACGACGAATTGTGACCTTTTCGTGCCACAAGCATGAAACTCTGGCCGTCGGCGGCCGTAGATACACTCATGGCAGCAGTTAGATCCGTCGGATGGGCCCCGGCTGGAGCGCTGGTGCGCGAGGGTGCCGGCGGCGAATCAGCATCGAAAGGGGGGTCCCCTCCCCGAGATGATGCGGTCGCCGCCGGTTTTTCTCCCTCAGTGTTTGTACAAGTGGCGTAGCGTAGAAATCCTCAGGGCGTCTTCAGTTCAGGCCAGCGCTTGGGCAGCGGCCAGCACGGCTTCGGCATGGCCGGGCACCTTCACCTTGCCCCACACTTCGGCGATTTTGCCGTCGCGGCCGATCAAGAAGGTGGCGCGCTCGATCCCCATATACTTCTTGCCGTACATGGATTTTTCCACCCACGTGCCATAAGCCTCCGTCACGTCGCCGGGGTCGCTGCCCAGCAGCACGGTCAGGCCGTTCTTGGCGCGAAACTTGGCGTGGCTGGCAACGCTGTCGCGCGACACGCCCACCACCACCGTATCGGCAGCGTCAAAGTCGGCCTTCAGCGCCGAAAACGCCTTGCCTTCGTTGGTGCAGCCCGGCGTGTCGTCCTTGGGATAGAAATAGAGCACCAACTTCTTGCCGGCGAATTCGCCAAGGCTGATCGGGCCCGTGTCGCCGTCCATCGTAAAGGCCGGGGCAGCGGTTCCGGGGGTGGGCATGGTCATTTCTCATCTCCTTGGCTGAACACCTCTGCCCATGCCATGCGCACGGCCTGTCTGGCGATGGCCAGTTGCTCGGTGAAGCCGGTGAAATTTGCCGCAGCCAACGCCCGCGCCAATATCGCCTGCACCGGTTCGGGCAGCGTATCGGGCACCCGGGCGCCGGCAAACAGCAGCCGCAGCCAGATCAGCGTGCGCGCCAGGAAATCATGCGCTGGCTTGAGATCGGCCGGCAGCAGGCCAGCGGCGATCAGTTCATCCAGCGCCACCGGCAGCTCCGGCGACAGCCCCTTGCCACTTGCGAGCTGGCGGAAATGAACGATGAATTCCAGATCCACCATCCCGCCCGCAGCCAGCTTCACATCGAACCGGCCCTGCGCCGGCTTGGCGGCGGCCATGTCGGCCCGCATCGCCAGCACCGCCTTGCGCAAGCTTGGCAGATCGCGCAGGCGCCCCAGCACCTCGGCAATCACCGCCTGCGCCGCCTCGGCCGGCCCGGCCACCACGCGGGCACGGGTCAGCGCCATATGCTCCCAGCTTTCGGCTTCCTCGCGCTGATAGCGGGCGAAACTGTCGATGGAGAGCGCCAGATTGCCCTTCGCTCCCCAGGGCCGCAGCCGCGTATCCACCTCATAGAGCGCGCCCGCCGCCGTGGGCACCGAAAGCGCTGTCACCAGCCGTGCCGCCAACCGGTTGAAATAGGTGGCAGCCGGCAGCGGCTTGGCCCCATCCGAAAGCGTCTCGTGGTGGCCGGTGAACAGGAACACCAGATCAAGATCGCTGGCGTGCGTCATCGCCCGGCCGCCGTGCCGGCCCAGCGCCAGCACCACCAGTTCGCCGCCCGGCACGCGGCCGTGGCTGCGGGCGAACTCCTCTGCCACCGCCGGCGCCAGATTCTGCACCGCGGCATCGGCGAGATCCGCCAGGCTGCGCCCTACCGCGAGCGCGCCGGCATGGCCTTCGATCAGTTGTGCGCCGAGCTGGAACCGCACTTCCGCCGTCCAACGCCGCACCCGGTCCAGCCGCTCTTCCAGTCCGAGGCCGTTACACAGGCTGGCCAGTTCCGCGGCCAGCTGCAGCGCATCGGGCAAAGGTGCGAAGGCATCGGGCGACAGCATCACATCGAACAGCGCCGGATCGCGGGCCAGCGCTTCGGCCAGCACCGGCGTGATGCCCACCAAGTTGCCGAGCAGGCCCACTAGGCGCGGATTGGCGCGCAGCAGCGCAAAGAATTGCGCGCCGGCCGGCAGGCTCGCGAGCAAGCCATCCAGCCGGTGCGCCGCCGTGGCCGGATCGGCCGCCGCCGCCAGCCGGGCCAGCAACAAGGGCAGCACCGCTTCGAAATCGGCGCGCGCCGATTCACTTTTCAGCGCGCGATACTTGCCCTGCCGCCAGTTGGCGATCAGCGGGGCAAGCAGCTTCATCATGCCGGGATGATGCTGTTTCAGCCACGGCTTCGGATCGGCCGGCACCGGCGTTGCATCCGGCGTGGCCGCGCGGATCAGCCGATCGTAGGAGGTGGCCACCGGTTCGGTGATGGCGTTCAGCCGGGCTTCCAGCGCCTTGGCATCCTTGCAGCCGCACAGCCGGGCCACGGCGTGGCGATCGGCGATCAGGCGCGGAATGGCGTGAGTCTGCTCGTCGCGCCGCATCTGCAGCCGATGCTCCAGCGTGCGCAACGCCCGGTAGCTGGTGGCCAGCCGCCGGCTTTCCGCCTCAGGCACATGGCCAGCAGCGGACAGCGCGGCGAGACCATAAAGCGTCGCCGGGCAACGCAATTCAGGGTCGCGCCCGCCCCAGATCAGCTGGTTGATCTGGGCAAAGAACTCCACTTCGCGGATGCCGCCGCGCCCGCGTTTCAGATCAAAGCCCGGGCCAATCGCCTGCCCGCCTTCGAAATGATCGCGGATGCGCAACGATACCGACTGGATGTCGCGCACCGCCGTGTAATCCAGGCTGCGCCGCCACACGAAGGGCCGGATGCGGGCAAGGAACTCCGCACCCATCGCCACGTCGCCACCCACGGCGCGGGCGCGGATGAAGGCGACCCGTTCCCAGGTCAGCGCTTCGGATTGATAATAATGTTCGGCCGCCGCCAGGCTGATCGACATCGGCGTGATCTCGCTCGCTGGCCGCAGCCGCAGATCGATGCGGGCGACATAGCCATCAGGCGTCAGATCGTTCAGGATCGCCACCGCCCGCCGCACGATGCGCACCGCCGCCTCGCCCGGATCTTCACTGCCCCGGCACGGCACCAGATCGGGATCGTGCAGGAAAATCAGATCGGCATCGCTGCTGTAGTTGAGTTCGCGGCTGCCCAGCTTGCCCAGCGCCAGCGCCACAATCCCGCGATTGGGCGCACCGCGTTCGGCCAATGCGGCGGCAATGGCGGCATCGATGGCGCGATCGTTGAAGTCTGAAAGCGCCGCCGTCACCTGCTCCAGCGGCCACAATCCGGCCAGATCGGCCAGGGCCACCACCAGCGCCACATCGCGGCGGGCGATGCGCAGGCGCGGCATGATTGGCTGTGCATCGTCTGCCGCCAGCGCCAGCGCGTCGGCGAGCGCCGCGTCAGGCCCGGCGGCAGCGAGAGTCGCCAGCGTTGCTTGTCGGCCGCGGATCAAACCCTTCAGGAACGGCGCATCGGCCCAGGCGGCAACCGCTGCGTTGGTAAACGCGGGCGATAGGCCGGCCGGCAACAGCGGTGCCAGATCATTTGGGGGCACAGTTGCAGGCAGGGCAAACTCCATGTCACCCTAATGCCAGTGCGTTCAGCCGCCAGCAAGCCAATCAGCGGCATGCGGGGCCAACAGGAGAGACATGATGAACATGCGTTTGGGATTGCTGGCAGCACTGGTGCTGCTCACCGCCTGCAACACCATCCAGGGCGCCGGTCGCGACATCAAGAGCGTGGGCCAGGCGATCGACAAATCGGCGGGTGCCGCCAAAGACTAGGCCGGGGTTTCGCCCGACCGTTCAGCCGCGGCCACCTTGGCCCGGCGCCTTTCGGTGAACCAGATGCCGATGATCGAAATTTCGTAGAGCAGCATCAACGGGATCGCCAGCGCGACCTGGCTCCACAGATCGGGCGGGGTGAGCACGGCGGCCACCACGAAACTCGCCACCACGGCATAGCGGCGGCCGGCGATCAGCTGCTTGCGGTTGATGATGCCGGCGCGTTCCAGCAGCATCAGCAGCACCGGCAACAAGAACGCCACGCCAAAGGCGAGGATCATGCTCATCACCAGATCGAGATATTCACCCATCGCCGGCAGCGCTTCGCGGTTGATACCGTTTGTCCCCCCCAGCTGCTGGAAGCCCAGGAAGAAGCGGAAAGCCGCCGGCATCACGCCATAATAGGCCAGTGCCGCGCCGCATGTGAACAGCACCGGCGTTGCAGCCAGGAAGGGCAACAGCGCCCGCTGTTCCTTCTTGTACAGGCCAGGCGCCACGAAGCGCCAAAGTTCGTTGGCGATCAACGGAAAGGCGATGCAGATGCCAGCAAAGGCCGCAACGCGGATCTCGACGAAGAACGCCTCATACAGCTTGGTATAGATCAGCCGCGCGCCACTGCCCGAGGCATCGACCAGCGGCTGCACCAGGAAATCGAAAATGCGCCCGGCCTGGCTGAAACACGCTGCAAAGGCGATGACGAAATAGACGACACAGCGCAGCAGGCGCCCGCGCAGTTCGATGAGATGATCGAGCAGCGGCGCCTTGCTGGCGTCGATGTCGCTGCGGTCAACCTCGTCGGTCATGCCGCTTCGCCCGTGGCGGCCGACTTCTTGGCGCGCGGCTTGCGGGGCTTCTTCACGGGCGGCGCGGCTTCGGCAGCAGGCGGGGTTTCAACCGTGGATTCTGGCGGTGCCACCGGCCACGGATCATAGCTCGGCTCTGCGGGCACCGGGCCAGACAGATCGGGCAGCATGTTTTCCGGCAGCGCCGTGGCCTTCATGATCGCGTCGTTTTGCTGCGCCCACAATTTCTGCATCTCTTCCATTTCGGCTTCGCGCATCATCGCATCGAAACCGCTGCGCATGTGGCGGCTCATGGCGCGGGCCTTGCCCACCCATTGGCCCACCCAGCGCATGGCCTTGGGCAGGTCTTTCGGGCCGATGACCAGCAGGGCCACCAGCGCAATGAGCATCAGCTCGGAAGAATCAATGCCAAACATCGTGTGACTTTGCGGGCCTTTGGGCGGGCCTCAGCCCCGTATCGTCGGGTCAGCCGCGCGCGTCTTCAACCGGGGATTTTGCCGGAGTCTGGCTGTTCTGCGTCACCTGCGGCGGCGGCGCAGCCGGGCTGCCGGGCGCGGCTTCATCGTTCAGCCCCTTCTTGAAGCTGTTGATACCCTTGGCGAAATCACCCATCAGATCGGAAATGCGGCCACGGCCGAACAACAGCACGATGACCAGGATGACCACCAGCCAATGCGTGAGGCTGAACGAACCCATGATGTGTAACCCTTACCGTTGTGCGGGATGAACCCGTTTCCTTTACGCCTAGGCGCGCGGCTTTGCCAGTGTTTGCACGTGCGCATCTCAGACGCGGATCAGCCGCCGCCCAAAACTCTGGCCGGTGAACAGCCCGCTGAACGCCGCCGGCAGGCTGGCCAGCCCGTCGAAAATCTCCTCGCGATACTTCACCTGGCCAGCGAGGATCATCCCGGCCAATTCGGCCTGCGCGGCGGGGAAGCCCGGCATGTCATCAAACACCACCATGCCTTCCATGCGCAGCCGCTTGCCGATGAATTCGCGCGTGTTGTGGATGCCCGGCGCTTCCTGCGGCGTCAGGTTGTAGTCCGCCACCTGGCCCGAAATCACGATCCGCCCCTTCATGCGCATCACCGGCAACGCACGGTCCACACTGGCGTTGCCGACATTGTCGAACAGCACATCCCAGCCATCGGCACTTGCGGCGGCGAACTGCGCGTCGAAATCGGCCGCCTTGTAGTCCAGCGCCGCATCGAACCCGCATTCCTTCACCAACCAGCGGCATTTCTCCGCGCCGCCGGCAATGCCCGTGACATTGGATGCACCCCAGATCTTCGCCAACTGCCCCGCCGTCGCGCCCACCGGTCCGGCGGCGCTCGTCACCAGCACCCGCTCTCCGGCCTGCAACTGCGCCACGCGCTTCAGGCCAAACCACGCCGTCATCCCCGGCACACCCAATATGCCGTTCCACAGGCTGAGCGGCACATCCAGATCCGGCACCTTGGCCAGATAACCGCGCCCGTTCGACACCATGTGCGTCGCCCAGCCAGTGCCCATCACCTTTTCACCAGCCGCAAACTTCGGATGGCGGCTCTCGATCACCTCGCCCACCGCAAAGCCATCCACCATCTGCCCCGGCTGCAACGGCGGCGCATAGGAAGCCCCCGGCGACAACCGCGACCGCGTGCCGGGATCACAGCTGATGAAGCGGTTGGCGATCAGCAGCTGGCCTTCCGCCAGTTCCGGGATCGGCAGCGTTTCGATCCGGAAATCCTCCGGGCTGGGTGCGCCTACGATATGCCGCGCCAACACGATGCGTTCCATTGTTCCAGCCGTCATGCCAGTCTCATCCCCATCAACAGGAGCCCATCATGGACCAACGCATCAGCATCGTCACCCTCGGAACCGACGATCTCCCCCGCGCCGTCGCCTTCTGGGAAGCCATGGGCTGGCCGCGCAAGGCCCGCAAATTCGACGCCATCGCCATGTTCCAGTGCGGCGGGATGGTGCTGGCCATTTATCCGTTCGACAAATTGGCCGAAGATTGCGGCATGGCCGACCGCGGCCCCGGCTTCGGCGGCTTCACCCTCGCCCACAATGTCGGCAGCAAGGAAGAAGTCGACGAACTCCTCGCCCGCGCCGTCGACAATGGCGCCGTTCTGCAAAAGGCCGCCCACGACGCCTTTTGGGGCGGCTACTCCGGCTATTTCCGCGATCCCGACGGCCATCCGTGGGAAGTCGTCTACAACCCTTACATGCTGCCCGGCCCAGATGGGGCGGTGACGTTGGCCGACTAGGCCAGCTGCTCCGCCAACAGTTCCAGCGCCGCCAGTGCAAACGCCACCATGTTCGCCTGCCGGTCACTTGACCCGGTCGCGATGGTGCGCGCGAACTGCACCGGGCCACTGACGGCCACCACGTCATGCCCTGCCGCGTGGCCATAGGGGTTGCCGTTCGGCCCGGCCGCGCCGGTTTCGCCGATGCCCCAGCTGACGCTGTGCTGTTTGCGGATGGTTTCGGCCATCAGCAGCGCGAAGGGTTCGGTGGCGGACATGAAGCCGCGCACATCCTCCCGCCGCAGCCCCAGCAGGCGGTGCCGGGCGCGCGGGGTGTAGACGACCGCGCCGGCGATATAGAAGGCCGACGCCCCCGGCACAGCCAGCAACGCGGCCGAAATCAGGCCGCCGGCGGCGGATTCGGCCACGGCCACGGTTTCGCCGCGGGCTTTGAGTTGTGCGCCTACGCGGGCGGCGGTGGCGAACAGCGTGTCCAGGCTCATGGCTTTTGCCAGAGGGTGAAGCCGAAGTGCCATTGTCCCTGCGCCAATGCAGCGCGATCGGCGGCGACCAGTGCGGCAATGGCCGAGTGATCATCCGGGAAGGCCGGCACGACGATGCCGCCCAATATGTTCATCACCAGCCCGCCCACTGGGGTAACCGCCGCGCCGAGATGGCGGCGAATCGCGTCGGCAATCTTCTCGCTGTGCGGCGCTTCCGATGGGTCGCGGTGGCGCATGCGCAGACGGGTGAGAATGTTCGAATGGCGCACCCGGCGCAGCTTTGTGCCGTGCGCGCGATCAATGTCATCGAGCACGCGGTTGCAGTGCTCCACCTCGTCGCGCCGCCATTGCAGGCGGTTGGGGCCGAAATAATCGTTGATCATCAACCAGCCGCCCGGGTTGAGGCGTTCGACGCTCCACGCCAGCGCTTGATCGATATCGGGCATGTGGTGCAGGCTGTGATCCCAGGTGACCAGATCGAAGCTGCCGGTTTCCTCCACGAAGGCATTGCCGATGCGCGCTTCCAGCCGCTCGCCCACGCCATCGGCTTTCGCACGGCGGCGGGCTTCGGCGGCGCGAGCTTCGGAGAGTTCCCACAGCCGCATTTCGCCCACGATGCCATCGAGCAGCAGCGCGCGTTCCTTGTCCCCCGCGCCGGCGCCCACTGAAACGCCGCGGCCCAGCGGCCGGCCCGCCGCGGCGGCCAGCGCGATGCGGCAGCCGCGTGAATTGCCGGGCACGGCCTGGCCACAGACCTGTTCGTTATAGGCCGCCGTGCAGGCGTCGCTCGACCACCAGTTCACCCGGTCGCCCGCGTCACGCACATGCTTGTCCCAGAACTGGCCCGCTGTGGTTGCCATCTCATCCTCCGGGGCAAAGTGGTGGCACAGCGCTCAATGAAAATCACGGCTTTTCGGAATGATGCGCACATCGCGGGGATGGCGGCCTCTTGGCGGTGGCGGCTTGCGGTTCGATGGCCCGTGCACCAGATCCTCACTGGCGCGGGCCAGCGGCGTGGTCGCGTCATGCGCGTCCGACAGGCGATCCAGCACAGCGCTGCGATCAAGAATGCGCGTCGCCATCAGGTGCATCACGCCTTCCGGGCTCCTTTGCACCTCGCCTTCCACCTGCATCAGGCGGCTGGCCATGATGGCGCGCCGAAATGTTTCGAACAGCCGCGCCCACACCACCACGTTCACCACGCCGCTTTCATCCTCCAGCGTGATGAAGATGGCATTGCCGCCGCCCGGCCGCTGCCGCACCAGCAGCACCCCGGCCACGGTCGCGCGCCGGCCATTCTTCGCCACGGCGAACTGCGCGGCGCTGAGCACGCCGGGGAAATAGCGCCGCAGCAGCGCCAGCGGGTGGGCGCGCAGTGAGAGGCGCAGCACCTGGTAATCGGCGGCGACCTCCTCGCCCGGCGCCATAAGCGGCAGATCATGCGCATCCTCATTCCCCAACTCACTGGCCGCCGCGGCGGCGAACAAGGGCAGGCTTTCGGTTGGCGTGCGCAGCGCCTGCCAGCCGGCATCGCGGCGATTGAGGTTCAGGCTGGCGCAGGCATCGGCGTCGGCGAGCAGCTTCAACGCGCGCGCTGGGAGCCCGGCGCGGGCGAGATTTTCGAGCGAACGGATCGGCCGGGCGGCGGCGATGCGTTCGGCCCACTCCTCACGAAACCCGGCGATCTGGCGCAGACCGAGACGCAGGGCCAAAGCGGCATCAGCCCTGCCATCGCCCGCAGGCCGGCATGGCTCCAACGTGCAATCCCACGCACTGTGGTTCACATCCACGGCGCGCACCTCCACCCCATGTTCCGCCGCATCGCGCACGATCTGCGCCGGCGCGTAAAAACCCATCGGCTGCGCATTCAGCAGCGCGGCGGCAAACACCGCCGGGTAACGACACTTGAGGTACGCCGAAACCCACACCAGTCGGGCAAAGGCGATGGCGTGGCTTTCGGGAAAGCCATAGCTGCCAAACCCCTTGATCTGGTTGAAGCAGCGCAGCGCGAAATCCGCCTCATAGCCGCGCGCCACCATGCCATCGACAAGCTTGCTTTCGAAATATTCCATGCCGCCATTGCTGCGGAACGTCGCCATCGAACGGCGCAGCTTGTTGGCTTCGGCCGGCGTGAAATTGGCTGCCGTGATAGCCAGCTTCATCGCCTGTTCCTGGAACAGCGGCACCCCCAGTGTCTTGCCGAGCACGTTCTTCAGCTCATCGGGATCATGCGGCGGCTTGGGGCTGGGGAAGTTCACCGCCTCGCGCCCCTGCCGACGCCGCAGATACGGGTGCACCATGTCGCCCTGGATCGGGCCGGGCCGCACGATGGCGACCTGGATGACCAGATCATAGAACTCCGCCGGCTTCAGGCGCGGCAGCATGTTCATCTGCGCCCGGCTTTCGACCTGGAACACGCCGATACTGTCGCCCTTCTGCAGCATCCGGTACACATCCGGCGCCTCACCCGGCACATTGTCCAACGTGTAGGCGTGGCCCAACTGCGTCTCGATAAACTCGAACGCCCGCCGGATGCAGCTGAGCATCCCCAGCGCCAGCACATCCACCTTCATCAGGCCGAGCGCGTCGATATCGTCCTTGTCCCACTCGATGAAGGTGCGGTCCGCCATGGCGGCGTTGTGGATCGGCACGAGCTCATCCAGCCGCGTCTGCGTCAGCACGAAACCGCCGACATGCTGCGAAAGATGGCGCGGCATGCCCATGATCTGGTTCACCAGTTCGCCCAGCCGCACGATTTCGGGGCTGTCGGGATCAAGGCCGCTTTCAGCAAAACGCGCGCGCTCCATCTGCGACGAAAAACTGCCCCACACCGTGCTGGTCAGCCGGGTGGTCAGATCCTCGCTCATCCCCAGCACCTTGCCCACTTCGCGCACGGCGCTGCGCGGGCGATAATGGATCACGGTGGCGGCGATGCCAGCGCGTTCGCGGCCATAGCGTTCGTAAATCCACTGCATCACCTCCTCGCGACGCTCATGCTCGAAATCGACATCGATATCGGGTGGTTCCTTGCGCTCTTCGGAAATGAAGCGGGAAAACAGCAAATTGTGTTTCGACGGATCGACCGCGGTGATGCCGAGCACGAAGCACACCGCGCTGTTGGCGGCGCTGCCGCGGCCCTGGCACAAGATGCCCCGGCCTTGCGCGAACGCCACAATGTCGTGGACGGTGAGGAAATAGGGCGCATAGCCGGCCTTGGCGATGATGCGGAATTCGTCGGCCAGCAGCGCCATCAGCCTGGGCGGCACCCCATCTGGCCAACGCTCACGCGCCTTTTGCAATGTCAGCGTTTCCAGCCAGCCCTGCGGGGAATAACCGGCCGGCACCGGTTCGTTGGGATATTCATAGCGGAGCTGATCGAGGTTGAAATCCACGCGGGCCAGCAGCCGGGCCGGCGCCTGCAACGCCTGAGCGTGATCACGGAACAGGCGGGCCATGTCCGCAGCGCTTTTCAGGTGGCGTTCGGCATTGGCGGCCAGCCGCGTGCCGGCGGCGGCCAGCGTTTCGCCCATGCCGATGCAGCGGATCACGTCGTGCAGCGGGCGTTGCTGCGGCGTCGCATAGAGCGGGGCGTTGAGTGCCAGCAGCGGCACGCCGGCCGCATCGGCCACCGCACTCAGTGCGGCCAGCCGCCGGCGATCGCTGCCGCCATGATGCAGCATCGCGCCTTGCCACAGCCGATCCGGGCAAGCCCGCGCCAGTTCGGCGAGGCGACCATGCTGGGCACCTGTTGGCGGCAGCGCAATCAACAGCAGGCCATCGGCATGTTCGATCAGGTCGGAGAGGTGGAGGATGCAGTCCCCCTTTTCCGCCCGCCGGTTGCCGGTGGTGAGCAGGCGCGTCAATCGCCCCCAACCGTGGCGGTGCGCCGGATAAGCGATCACATCGGGCGTACCATCGGCGAACACCAGCCGCGCGCCGACGGCGAGCTTGAACGGCGGCAGTTCGGCGCCGGCCTCCTTGGCGGCTTCAGCAAGCTCCCGCACCGCCACATGGGCACGCACCACGCCGGCGACGGTGTTCTTGTCCGCGATGCCGATGCCGGGGTGGCCGAGTGCCAACGCCGTCTCCACCATCGCTGCCGGGCTCGACGCGCCTTCCAGGAAGGAGAAATGCGTCGCCGTGCCCAGTTCGACGAACCCGGTTGGCGTTGCCATCATGCGAACAGGCCATGCAGATACCAGCGCGGCGGGCCGGGTTCGCGATCATACAGGCCGTGGCGGAACAGCCAGAACCGCCGGCCATCGGCGGCCTCGACGCGCCAGTAATCGCGCGTCAGGCCCGCACCGTCCTTGCGGCGCCACCATTCCGCAGCGATGCGTTCGGGGCCTTCATGCGCGGTGACATCGTGGACCTGGCGGCGCCAGCGGAAGCGGCGCGGCGGGCCATCGGGCACTTCGGCCAGCACCTCGATCGGCTGTGGCGGATCGAACAGCCGGATGGGGCGGGCCGGCGGCTCGCCGGGGGCGGGGGTGAGCCAGACCGAAGGCGCGCTGCTTGCCAACGGCAGATCGAAACTCGCCTGTTCGGGGATGTGCGTGTCGGCCCGGACCAGCCGGCGGATGCGCCCGCGCCCCAATCGGGCGGTGAGGCGATCGACCAGTTCGGCCAATTGGGTTTCGGCCAGCTGGCCGCCCTCCAGCCCCAGTTGCGTCTCATCGAGCGCGTGGGTGACCGGCACGGCGAGGCGCACCAGATCATAGCCGAAGCCGGGATCGAGCGGATCATTGAGCGCGGCGATGCGTTCATCGAACAGGCGCAGCAGCACGGCAGAATCACGTTGCGGTTCCGCGGCTTCCACCGCGACATGCGCGACATAGCCATCGGCGCGATAGAGTGCGAGCGCAAACAGCCGCCCGCCGACCCCGCGCGCGCCCATCTGAACGGCGCAGCGCAGCAGCAGCTTCTCCAGCGTGGCGCGCACCGCATCGGTGGTGGCGATGGGCTGGGCGAAGCGCTGCTGGGCGACGATCTCGGCCACCGGCAGACGTGGATCAAGCGGTTGCGGCGCGGCCTCGGTCAGCGCATCGAGCGCGGCCAGCAGCGCCTCGCCAAAACGGGCGGCGACGGCGGCGCGGGGCAGCTTCGCCACCTCACCCACACACTTCAGCCCGGCCCGGCGCAGCGCGATCTGCACCGGTTCCTGATCGGACAGCGCAGCCAGCGGCAGATCGACAAGGCGCGTCTGGCCGAAGCGGGCCAGCGCCATCGCGGCGGCCGGCGTGGCGGCCAGCGCGTGGCTGGCGGTAAAGCCGAGCCTGTGCAGCCGCGTCAGCACGTCGGCGACCAGGCTGGCCTCCCCGCCGAACAGGTGGGCACAGCCAGTGATGTCGATCACCAGGCCGTGCGGCGGGGCGGCAGCGACCATGGGGGACCAGCGGGTGGCACCATCCGCCAGCCAATCAAGGCAGGCCGCATCACCCGCCGGATCATGCGGCTCCACCTGCACGCCCGGCAGAACAGCGCGCGCATCGGCCAGCGCCAGACCGGGGTGCAGGCCCTCTGCCGCCGCCGCCGGGCAACAAGCGCGGATGATCTGGCGGCCACGATCATTGGCCACCAGGACGAGTGGTTCAGGCTGCGCGGATTTCTGTTGCCGGGCGAGGCGTTCGGCGGGCAGCCACGGCAGGCACACGGCCAACATCCGCCTCACGCCGGCCAAAGGCAGCGCCGATGGGGATGGCAGGCTGGGCGATCGTATTGGCGGGCAGGAAACGGCGGCGATCACGATCCCACTCCAGTTCAAGATAAAGGTCAGCTGGCCCGCCGCGCTGCCGCTCAAGGGTGAGCGCCAGCCGCGGCGGGCCGGGGGCGTTGGCAGCAAGACGGCGGGCCGGCGCGGCACGCGCCTGCCAACGGGTGAGTGCCGCCGATGGCTTGGGCGAACCGGCGCGCAGCAGCAGGGTGAACACGCCGGACGCGGCGGCGGCCAGTTGCAGCCGGCGCGTCACGGTCAGATCGACGGCGCTGGCGCTGCCGGCCTCGATCACCAGGCAGGCCAGAGCAGCACAGCGCTGCGCCTCTGCCGCCGCCCTCAGCATCGGCAATGCCGCGCCCGCCGCCACCAGCCACAACCGCCCCGGATCGCCGCCCAGTTCGGCCAGACCCGCGCCATACAAGCGACCATCGTCGTCCCGGGGGTCGGCCAGCCACAGGATTGGGCCACTGCGCGCGCTGGCCAACGCCAGCATCAGCGCCAAAGCAGTGGCAGCAGGCCCGTAGATTTCGTGACACCCCGCCAGCGCCAAACCGCCGCCGAGAGCCGAATCGACACGGCCGCCATCAAGCGCCACCCGCTTGGGCGCAGCCGGAACACGGGCGGACACGGGCGGCACCAGGCGGACGACAGACGGCAACGGAACGACTCACTTATGGCAATTTGTTCTTTCTTTGTTCTAATTGCCGTCAGCCGCCCTGCAGAGTCAAGGCGGGCTTCATCCTATCGCGCCCCATCCTACCGCGCCTTGGCCGCCGCCTCGCGCACCAGCAGGATGCGATCCTGCCCGAAATACATGTCGTCGCCGCCCACATAGAAGGTCGGGCTGCCAAAGCCGCCGCGCGCGATCAGTTCGTCGGTGTTGGCGCGCAGCTTGGCCTTCAGTTCCGGCGCGTCCGCCCGTTCCAGCGCGGCTGCATCCAGCCCGCCGGCCGCCGCAGCCTCGGCCAGCACATCTGCTTGAGAAATATCGCGATCTTCGCCCCAATAAAGCTGGAAAACGCGCCGCGCGACGGCCTCGCACTGGCCCGTTTCATCGGCCACCAGACACAGCCGCATGGCGCGCGCGCTGTTCACCGGGAAGATGCTGGGCGTCCATTTGATCGACAGGCCGGAACGCCGGATCCAGTCCTGCATATCCTTGGTGAAGTATCGCGCCTTGGGCACCACCGGCTTGGAGCGCATCTCATAAACGCTGGGGTTCACCGTGTTGAACACCCCGCCCACCAGGAACGGCCGCCAAACGATGCCGAACCCGTCCTCCCCGGCCGCCTTCACCAGCGCCTCGAACCCCAGATAAGTCCACGGGCTGGAACAATCGAAGAAGAATTCCACCTGTGCCGTCATGACCCTCTCCCCAAATGCTGCTTTGCGGTTACTGTGGGGCCATGATGCAGCGTTTCAAACCGATCTTTTTGCTGGCACCCTTGGCCGCCCTGCTGATCGCGGCGGCACCATCAGCCATGCCCGGAGCAACCCCAGACCGGGCTGGCCGGCTGGCGCAGGCCGCCGCGCTGGTGGACAATGGCAAGCCGGCCGACGCCCTTGCCATCCTCGATCCGCTCCTGGCCGAATCCGATCTGCCGGCCGACAAGGGCCAGGTGGAAGGCCTGCGCAGCTTTGCGCTGGCCCGGATCGGCAAATTCGCCGAAGCCCGCGCCGCCATCGAACTGGCGGTGGACTCAGCGCTCAATCCCACGCCGTTGCTGCTGCGCCAATTGTTCGTGCTGCGCGCCATTACCGGCGATGTGAACGGCGCGGCGCAAACGCTGCAGTTGGTCGCCGAATCCAATCCGAAATGGCTGGCCGAACTGCCGCACGAACTGATCGCCGATGTGCAGCGCACCACCGCCAGCGACGAACAGCGCAGTTTTGATCTGGCCTATACGCTGGTCGCCGCCGGCTATTCGCCGCCCGACGAAACGGTGAGCGACGGCGATGCCTTGCGTCTTGCCGTGATTGCCGGACTGGCCAAGCGCGACCGGCTGGAGGATGCCAAGCCGATCATCGCCGCGCTGATCAACACCGCCAACATCGCCCGCCTGGCCATCGATCGCCGCTACCAATCGCTGTGGCCAGCACTGGAAGCCCGGCTCGGGCCCAGTGCCGATACCGCCGATGCTGCCTTCATCGCCGCCGCCGAGCAGAAACTCGCCGCCAGACCGCAATCCATCGTGGCCCGCGCCGGCGTGGCCGAAGCGCTGAACATCGCCAGCAAGGAACCGGAAGCGCTGGAGCGCATCAAGGACATCGGCGCCAGCCCCGAGGCGCTGGCCAAGATGACCAACCGTGAGCTGTGGACATTGAACCTGAAGGCCGCGCTGCTCAACGATGCCGGCCGCACCGATGAAGCACTGGCCGTGCTCGATGCCGTCGCCAGCCTCCCCGCCGAAGGCCGGCCCAACACCCTGGCCTTCCGCATCATCGCGGCCGACATGGCGGAAGAAGCCAGCCGACATGCCGATGCACTGACGCGGGTGGCCGCGGCCGACAGCGCCGATCTGAACGACTATGGCAAGCAGGCGCTGGCCGGCATCCGGGTGTGCGCGCTGGCGCGATCCGGAAAGCTGGCCGAAGCGCAGAAGATCGCCCTGCTCGCCGGCTGGACGAAAGAGGGCAACAACCGCGCCCTGCAGGCGGCTTTTGCCTGCCTGGGCCGGCTCGACGCGGCCGCCGCCGTGCTGATCAAACGGCTGGACGACGAAAGCAGCCGCGACGATGCGCTGTTCGAACTTCAGCCCTTCCTGATCAACGACCGCCCGAACGCACCCGACAAGCTGACCAAGGCTGCCTTGCGCGCCCTGAAGGCCCGGCCCGACGTGAAGGCCGCCTTCCTGAAACATGGCCGCGATCTGCCGGCCGCGATCGCCCCTCCGCGTTAACGGCGGAACCGGTCCCGCAGCTCGAACTTCAGCACCTTGCCAGCCGGGTTGCGCGGCAGGGCGGTGACGATCTCCAGCCGGGTTGGCAGCTTGTAACGCGCCAGCCGTTCGGTGGCCCAGGCGCGCAGGGTTTCGAGATCGAGGCTGGTGCCAGGCTTCAGCGCGGCCACCGCGGTGACGCTTTCGCCCCATTTTTCATTGGGTTCGCCAAAGATCGCCACTTCGGCGATGGCCGGGTGATCATAGAGCACAGCTTCCACCTCGGCCGGGTAGATATTCTCGCCGCCGCTGATGATCATGTCTTTCAGACGATCGCAGATATAGAGGAAACCGTCCTCATCCAGGTAGCCGATGTCGCCCGAATGGAACCAGCCTTCGGCATCGATGGCCGCTGCGGTGGCTTCCGGCTTGTTCCAGTATCCGCGCATGATGTTGGGGCCGCGCATGATGACTTCGCCGCGCTCGTTCGGCCCCAGCGGGGTGCGGCTATCTTCGGCGACGATCCGCAGATCGACGAAGAACATCGGCTTGCCGGCCGAACCCAGCTTGGCCAACGCGAAATCGGGGCCGAGATAGGTGCCCGACGGCGCGGTTTCGGTGAGGCCATAGCCCTGGTTCATCGGAATGCCGCGCGCGTTGTACAGCCGCAGCAACGGTTCGGGCACCGGCGCGCCGCCGCACATGATGACGCGCAAGGACGACAGATCGGCCGCTTCGAAATCCGGTTGCTGGGCGACAAACAGCAGCATCGCCGGCACCGCGAAGGTGGTGGTGACGCGATATTCCCGCACATCCGCGATAAAGCGCGCCGGATCGAAGGCGCGGTGCAGCACGACATGCCCACCCTTCTGCCAGCAGCTCAAGGGCGTGACGTTGAGGCCGCCGATATGGAACAGCGGCGCCATCACGAGGCTCACGTCCTTCTCGGACACATCGGCGCCCAGCGCGCCATTGATGTTGGCCCACCAGAAATTGCCGTGGGTGAGCATGGCGCCCTTGGGCCGGCCGGTGGTGCCCGATGTATACATGATCACCGCCACGTCATCCTCGGCGGTTTCCACCCGATCGGCCAGCGGGGCGGCATCGCCCACAAACTCCGTGATCGGCTGCCAACTTGTCGCCGGACCATCGGCTGACAGGAAGCGCCGGCAGCACAACCGGTCGCGCACGCTGTCGATCACCGGCCGGTGCGGGCTATCCACCACCAGCGTGTGCACGCCGGCATCGTTGATGATGTAATCCAGTTCCGGCCCGGTCAGGCGGAAGTTCAGCGGCACGAAGATGGCGCCAAGCCGCGCGGCAGCAAACAGCAGATCGAAATAGAGCGGGTTGTTGAGGCCCAGATAGCCCACCCGGTCACCCCGGCAGACGCCGCCGGTCTTCAGCGCCGTGGCCAGCCGGTTCACGGCATCGCCCATCTCGCGATAGCTGCGGGTCGTGCCTTCGAAGGTGAGCGCCGGCCGGTCCGGCGTTTGCTGCACCCGCCGGCTGAACCAGCTGTTCAATCCGATATCGGCCTTGGTCATGTTCGCTCCCCCGAGAGTTGGGCTGTTGATGCTGGCTGCGCCGCGCCTGGTCAACATGTGGCGGCAAAGCTGTCGATGGCGGCCAGATGCACGGCCTGCTCTGCCGGCGGCAGGAAGCTGCCGGTGAAGCTGTTCCGGGCGAGCGTGAGGATCTCGTCCCGCGTCAGGTCGAGCGCATCGGCCACGGCGACGAAGTTGGCGTTCACATAGCCGCCAAAATACGCCGGATCATCGCTGTTCACCGTCGCCCGCAACCCGGCCGCGAGTATGCGACGCAGCGGGTGTTGGGAAAGATCGTCGACCACGCACAGCTTCAGATTGGAAAGCGGGCAAACGGTGAGCGTGAGCCCGTCGCTGACAATGCGCTGCACCAGCGCGGCATCTTCCAGCGCGCGGTTGCCATGGTCGATCCGGTCCACCTGCAGCACGTCCAGCGCCTGCCAGACATAATCGGGCGGCCCTTCCTCGCCGGCATGGGCGACGATCTTGAGGCCGAGGCTGCGGGCGCGGGCAAAGACGCGGGCGAACTTTTCCGGTGGGTGGCCGACTTCGCTCGAATCAAGGCCAACACCGTGGATCAGCGACAGAAAGGGCAATGCCGCATCCAGCGTGGCCTCGGCTTCGGCTTCGGGCAGGTGGCGCAGGAAACACATGATCAGCTGAGACGTGATCCCGCGCTCCTCCGCCTCGGTCAGGGCGCGGGCGATGCCGCCGACCACGTTGGCCATCGGCACGCCGCGCGCCGTGTGACCCTGGGGATCAAAGAAAATCTCGACATGGCGCACGCCATCGGTGGAGGCGCGGTCGAGATAGGCTGTCGTCAGATCGAAGAAATCCTGCTCCGCCTGCAGCACCGCCATGCCCTGATAGTAGATGTCGAGGAAATCCTGCAGGTTGGAGAAATCATAGGCGGCACGGATCGCTTCCACGCTCTCAAACACGAGACTGACGCCATTGCGCTGCGCCAGCGAAAACATCATCTCCGGTTCCAGGCTGCCTTCAATGTGCAGGTGCAGCTCGGCCTTGGGCAGGCCGGCGATGAAGGCGGCACGGGCCTCGCGCGAAGCAAATCCGGTCACTTTTTCAGTCCTTCGATCAGCGCCAGTATCACGTCGGCCGCTGGCTTGTGGGCGCGGATTTCCTCAGTCGTCAGCCCGTCGATTTCATGCGGGAACACCAGCCACTCGTTGCTTTCGTGGATGAAATAATCCGGTTTCAGCTCCGTCTGGTTGCGCGCCGGCTTGTACCACACGGTGGCGATGCGGATATCGGCTGGCATGTTGGCGCGACAGCGCGCCCTGAGTTCAGTCAGCACCGCCTCGATGCTGCGGCCTGAATCGAACACGTCATCGATCACCAGCAGCCGGTCGTCGGCGTTCAGCGTGTCGATCAGATAGCCCAGCGCATAGACCTTCACCGTCTTCGACTGCTTGTCGATCCCAGTATAGCTCGCGGTGCGGATGGCAATGTGATCGCATTC
>Ga0164293_10000045_pt1 | contig 75917 bp, 97 predicted proteins | sample GEODES118metaG_FD_111487 | JGI IMG/M metagenome (GOLD analysis project Ga0164293, IMG submission 111487) | Eutrophic lake water microbial communities from Lake Mendota, Wisconsin, USA - GEODES118 metaG | ecosystem: Environmental > Aquatic > Freshwater > Lake | place: USA: Lake Mendota...
ATTGCTGTCTGAGCCTCTGTTATTTGTGTTGTTATATTATTTATGGCGGTAGTTGCAACAGTTACTGTAGCCTTTGCATCTTGAACTACCTGAGAACTTTGATCTATTGGGGTAACAGATAAGTCAACACCGCTAATAGTATTAATAGCGACTTGAACATTATTTATTTCTGTGTTAGCCAAAGATATTTTTGATGCCACCTCAGCCGTGACCCCTTGGGCTTGGGAATATTCGGTTTGTGCTTGTGTTACCTCTACTAGAGCATTGTTCGTGGCTGTAATAGCCTGTTGAACCTCTGTAGTAGCCGTCTCAAGGGCTGTGTTAACTGCCTGTTGAGCAGGGCTAACAATAACCTGCTCTTGATTATCTGCAGCATAAGCCTCGTTGGGTGCCAAAAAAGCAAAAACGGTTATGCATAAGGCAGAACCGAATATAATAAAAATTTTACGCTTTATATTATTCAATTGGGTGGGTCTCCAATGTATCTCTACATTGCCAATTATATCATTTATTAATTAATTAATGATAACAAACAATAAAAAAAAGGGCTAGCGTTTGGCTAACCCTTTAATTTATTTAATTACTTAATCCAATTTACCTTTAACTTAGGGAACTTTGCATTCCACTTTTTAGCCAAAGCATTGAATTTTGCTTTTAGATCTGCAATAGTGTTCTTTAAAGTTTCGTTTTCTGCCTTTAAAGTTGCTGTTGCTGAATCTGATGCTACCTTATCGGCTGCACGTCCAGCACGTTCTGCTGCAAGTGCTGAGTTAGCAATTGCTAATTCTGCATTCTTTGCTGCTAGTTCTGACAGAACATCACGTACTACAATTGTAGCGCTTACAGAACCGACTGGTGTTGCTAAGCCTGTTACGGCTGTTGCTACTGTTGCATACGCAACTACTGTTACTGAACCAGTTGCAGGAATTGTTACTGTCTGCTCTTTTGTTCCTACAGTTGCAGTTGCTGTGTCAGTTGTTAATGCTGTTGCTAATGCTGATCCAGAACTTGAAACCAAAGTATTAATTGTGGCTCCACCTTTTAGATTTCCGAATACATCGTATCCAGATACCTTAAGAACTTGTGATGTACCTGCTGCTGCTGAGGCAGGAGCGGTTAGTGTAATTGAGTTCAGTGCACCTGCGGTACCTTGAACATAATAAACTGTTGTAGTTCCAGCACGAGTAATAGAAACTGATCCTACTGCTGTACTTTTAGTATATACATAAAAGTCTGCTGATGTTCCAGTTCCTGTTGCAATCGAAAGTGTTGATGTTCCGTTTGACGCAGTTACTACTGCTGTTCCAGTAAGTGCAGGAACAATTGTTGCATTAACTGCAACTGCTGTTACTACTGTGCCTGTATCTACTGCTGTTACAGCAATTTTCAATGCATCCGCTGCATCAATACTGTTATCTGCTGGCACTGGTAGTGATACAGGAGTTGTTACTACTGTTCCACCTGTTGCTGCAGTTCCCGCCACCGTTAGTGTGACAGTTCCAGCGTTTGCTTGCGCTGCTGGCGTTACGAGCATTGTGCTAGTCAGGGCTGCAGCGATGATTAGCGATACTTTCTTGATATTTTTCATTTTTCTCCTATTTCTTATTATAATAAGTTAAATCTATCTAGATAATCTTTTACATCATCAGGGATAGGTTTATATTGTATCACGTTCTCAGGTAGGTCGTCAACTTGCCTTGGCCTATCTTTGAATGTGTGAACCTCTATTTCTTGATTTACATTTTTAGGCGTAAAACTTATGGCACCAAATACTGCACCACAAACTGCGTCTGCTAAGTCTTTAGATTTTTTACGTGGGTGATCTACCTTCTTATCATTAATAATCTTAAGTTCTCCCATTTCTTCTAACAAAAGGGGGATTAAGGGCATAGCAACTCTCTCTTCATAAATCAACATAGCAAAATCTTCATAATGTTTCTTAGCAACAGAAACAGTATCAGTTCTAATACCAACAGACTTTAGTTCTTGTTGAATATCAAAAGATTGCCATCTATCGAATGTAACCATTCCAATATTAAACCCTTGCCTTCTAAGATTAATAATCCAATTTTTTACATCGCTAAGATTAACTGGGCCCTCAACTTTTGGTTCCCACCAGGCAACAGCGTCAACAATAACAACTGGAGAAATTTGTTCATAGTCTTTTAAAACTTGAACATTTACCCATTTATCAACATGGGCGATTGCTACAGCACACTTGTCATGTTTTTGTGCAAGGTCAGCATGAATGTAATAAGTCTTTTCTGGATCTGGTTTAAAAGAAGAATCAAACCTCTTATTATTATCTATTGGATTTCTTAAAGACATACATTTTTCTAGTTTATCTCTTTGTTTAAAAAAGGCATCAGATGAATACGTTGGCTTACATGCAAAACGCATTAAGGCATCTCCAGGATCTGTAAAAAATGATAACTTAAAGTCTTCAATTTTTCTTGTTGGATTTACTTCCCATGTTGGTCTTTTAATTGCTAAAACTCCCGGAAATTTATATGATTTAATGTGGTCTTCTTCCCAATTTATTTCAAAAGTGTTGTCTGGATTATCTTCTGGTAATGCTGGATTAATTATAAACGTATGTTTTTTTTCAAGAATTTCTTTTTCTGCAATTACATCTTCATATCTTTTAGAAATAAAGTCTCCAACATATCTTGGAAAAGATAGAAGTGCAACTTTTCCTAAATCTGGAAAACGAGAATCTACCGATCCACGAAATGCTTTATAAATATTTTCTGCAGTTTTCCCCTGCTCATTTGCGGTTCCAACTTCTGATGCAAAACCAGAAATTTCATCAAGGACGGCAAGTATTAGGTTTAAACCTTCATGAGATTCTCTTTCTGAGTGCCCAGAGTAAACAGTTATTGCCTTATTAAACTCTATGCTGTCCGCTTTAGCATAAAACTTTCCAGCAAACCATGGGGAAGATTCTATTTTTGTTTTAAAACCTTTAAAGAAAACGTTTTTTGCTTGTTGGGCATTTATGGCAACGTTAATTAAATCTATGGCGTCTCCACTTGGTTTGCCAAAATATTTTGCTGGATCTTTAAGACATAAAAGTTTATATACTAAGTATGCACATCCTACCGTAGATGTAAAATCTTTTCCGCTACCCTTGCCAAGTTGTAGAATGATTTCATTTTTTGTATATTTATCATAATATGCGCTTCCATCATTTGTTCCCATTAAATTTTCAAGATCTTTTTTATAATAAATTTGACTCATTGCTTCGACAATATTATATTGTATTTCTGATAGTGGGGGCTGACCAAGATAATTTGACGACTCAACAAATGTTTTTACGTCTACTGGGTTTTCTTCAAAGATATTGTCTTTTAATACTTCAAGAAAATCATTGAATGTCGTGGACAATCGTAATCACCTCATTTTCTTTGGCAATATCAGATAGTCTTCTCATTACCTTATCTCTTATTTCTGGGTGTTCGGCTGCTATATCTCTTAATATTTCAACAAGGATTTCCTGTCTTTTTTCTATTTCAACCATCTCTTCAGCCAATTCTTTATTTTCTAGCAGGCCTGCCTTTTGTAACATTTCAATTCTAGACTTTTCAATATCTACAACAAGTTTAATTGCTTGAGTTTTTGCTGAAAGATTATTTGTTAAACTAGCCTCATCAATAACTTCATATGCCTTTGTAATTAATTTACCATAATGAGCATCCATTGATGCCATTGCTTCTTTTGCACGGGCACGAATAGCATCATTAGCAGAAGCCATAACTTTCCATTCATTAATTAAAGTAACAACACGGGTTCTTGGAATATCTAACTCTTTGGATATTTTTGTTGGATCACTACCTTTTAGGTATTCTTCAACTACTTGATTAACTTGATCCAAATGTTTTATTATTTCTTGTTCTTGTGACATCATTTATTTTGTCCTTTAGCGTACATTTCGTGACAAAAATTTGCCCAATACTCGTGATATGCTTCTCCAAAATGATCCCCGTCTCTGGCGGATAAAGAAAATTGGTTGTCAGGGTTTTTTATACAAAATTCTGCTAAAGTTCTGATAAAATCCCTTCTGTCTATCTGAGCAAAATTGTCAAGTTCCATTGATGCAAACATAGTATTGTATGAAAAGTAAAACAAGTTAACATTGTTTGATTTGCAAAACATTTCTAAAAACATTAAATAATGAAATGAATGAATTTGAATAATATCGGAAAATTCATCTCTTCCTTTATCGTCATACACAGCGTGATGAATTTTTTTATCATGTATTTTTTTAGAATCTTTTGAATAAAGAGCATACCTTCGTTGTACATTTGGCAAACAAATAAAAATTGATTCTGGCTTGCCGTAGTTATTAATATATTTAAAAATATTAGCAACAATATCACAAATACCAGTGCCTGGCAACGCTAAATTAAAAAATCCAGAAAGATGAACTTCTTTATTTATTTTATTATATAGTTTTTTAGCCCAAGTTTCGTTTTCTAAAAGTCCCAAACCATACGTAACCGAGCATCCAGAAAATAATATATGTTTTTCTTCATGATTTTTTTTAAACTCGTCAGACCTAAATCCATCACTATTGAGTTTTAAATCTGGAGTGATAGGGTTTGGCTGGTAATAAGAAAATCCGGTCAACCCTTTTCCAAGTAAATTTAAGACTGGCTCACCAATGTGTAAGACATCGGGATTTGAGTAGCCATCAAAATTATTGTTTTCAAGTTTTGTTTCAAAATCATTAATCATTTTTTTCTTTTGCCACCTTTAATAAAATCAAATATCCAATTAAATCATCAATATCGTTATCTCCAACCATCTCCGTACCCTTCATCAAGCGACTTAACTTGTCGTCTATTCTTACATGAAGTTGTTCTATTGAGTTGGCCTTGCTAAAAATTCTTACTGGATCTAAAGCAGAATTTCCATAAGATATATTTTTTTCAATTAACATTTGGGCTATTCCCATACAGTTCATTAAAATATCATTTCCAGATGGAGCGGATAGTGAATGCAAGTATAAGTCATTATAAACAAAATGGTCAACATCTTGATAGACTGGAACTGGTTTCATCTTTTAGATCTCCTTAATCCAAACTTGGCAAGATATACGTAAATGGTTTCTACGCTAGCCCCGCACTCTTTTGCAATTTCTTGTGGAGACTTTTTATCCATAACGTATCGTTTACGAAGCCAAGTCTCACTTGTATATAGTTTAGCAGGCATCAGATTATTTGTCAACTTCTGCTTCAGAAATGTCATAGTTAAACCTATGAGAATCTTCCAAAGTCCATTTATCTTGGTTTTCTACATCCCACTTATAATCATTAATTATTCTATCAATAACATAGTCCTTTTTTAAAGTAAAGGAAGGTTCATAAATACGAACCCTATTGTTAGGCTGAATAGCAAAGTTACCGTCATCTCTTTGTATAACATGGCCACATTTATGTTCCGCTGGATTTTCTGAATAACCATCATCTAAAACATTAGAATCTGGGTTGTGCCAGTCAAGCGTGAACAAATATGTTCCTTTGTTTGTAGTTTTTGTTCTGTCAATATATGACATTCTAAGATTTGTAAGGTTTTCAAATTTAGTCACAGATATGTGATGGCTAAAGGCATTCCATAAAACTAAATTATGTAAGTCTACTTCAGGAACTCCAGGCTTTGTACAAAATGCACTAATTGGCAATCTCCACCACAGCCCACCGTCTTCCATCATTATGTGAAATAAAGGACTTCTGTTTTTTATACTAGCAACACCAAATATAACACATGGAAAATATTTGTCATGACTATCTAATTGATTCCTTAAATAGTTTCCACGAACATAGCATTCTATGGGTGGGATGTTTGCATTTAACTCTGGCATTATTTTTTATTCCTTTTTATAGTAGTAAGTTTATCCCAATACCCGCCAGGATTTCCCTGATAAGTTTGTCCAGTTTCACGATCTATCAATAACCATTTTTCTGGAGACAAAGTCTTCACAACTAAAGAGACTTCATTTTCTTCTTCTTTAAAAACAAAACTATCTCTGTTCATAAGTTCCCATCGCTTTGTTCCAATTGTTGATAGCCCAATGGCCAATGCCACAAGCATCGGCAACATCGTTATCTGTTATTGTTTTATCATACTGCATATTAACAAACCTAATTGTTTTTTCTTTTCTAACTTCTCTTTCTTGAGTTTTATACCAAGACTCTGATTTATTAGGAATTTCTTTTCTCATTGATATTTTTTCTTCTTTACTAAATCTTTTATTTCCAATATAGTTTTGCCAGGTAATAGGAGAAACAGATCCCATATCTTTTACTCCACAAGACCACATCGCAGCAAGAACTCCGCCTTGTACTAATGCTAAATCTGATACTGTTTTAGGGCTATTCATGAAAACTGTGTGTTCGATTACTACCGCATCAATTTTATATAAATCAAATAGTGCTTTTGTTTTTGCATAAGCGTCTCCTATTTTTTTATACACTGTGCTGCCAGTAAAATTTAATTTGCCAAAATATTTTATCTCTTTGTTATTAAAAACTGCAAACGCAATGTTGTTAGTGCTAGCATCAATAGCACAAATATTTTCAGGTATGACATTGTTAATACTAAGTATCTTTGCTATCACGAACAATCCTTTTTATTTTTTTTAAAACTCTAAAAACGTCTTTATTGTTAATCCTGCAAGTATTACATAGACTGTCATCATTATAAATAGACAAAGTTATGCCACAACCTCCTGAGCATTTTCTTGTTTTGTTTTTTCTTTTTTGTCTTTTTGCAACAGAATATCTTGCTACAATTTTTTCTTTTGTGGCAAGGTCTCTACAATCAGCGCTGCAGTAAATTTGATAAGTTACTTTAGCCTTAAAGTCTTGGTTGCACCAACTACACTGCTTCACTTAATTCCTTTAGGGAGGCTATCTTAATTATTCCATCTCCAGCCTCGTCACAAGTTTTCTTGACTGGACAATTTTTGCAAACCTTGGAATTGTTTCTGTAGTTTTTAATTGGTAACTGTTTATTCTTCCAGGAATTATGCACTTCATTCATCCATTCAAATGTGTTGTCAATCCACTGTCTATAGTGATCATTAACTTCAACAGGAAACAGTAATAACTCATGATTATTTTTATTTTCATAAATAACAATGCCTTTAGATTTTTTAAGAATCTTCATGTATATAAGAGTTTGTTCTATATGGTCTAATTTGGCTTTACCAACTTTTTTCCTATATTCAAATGCTTCTTGGCTTGTTGTTTTTATTTCTCCAACAATCTCCTCATCATTCCAAACTATCATACAATCCCCGTACCCAAAAATTGGTGGCTGAGAATTTATTACTTTAAACTCTGTTGTATCATTGTTGTCGTCGTCTTTAAAAGATTTTGCAATTCCAGAATCAAGCATTACTTTCTGAATTCTACTATGAGACAAAACTCCATTGCTCATATTGGCTATACTTGTAGCAGTGTTATTACTTTCAAAAGTTGTACCCTCAAAAGCAAGATACCAGTATCTTGGGCACGCTCCGTTGCCATCACTATAAGATATTGTTGATGGGGCAAAAGTTTTTTTCTTGGTAAATTTTGGAGTTTGCCCAATCAAATATCCATCATTAATTTTTTCAATCATACCAGAAACATCAAAGTCTGGCTTTGGAATGCTGTCTGTTTTAATCATAATTTGTTGTAATAAGTTTTTACTCATATATCTCTTTTCGTTAACATTCAGTATACCAGTTATCAGCGTGCTATGTATTTGAGAGCAGAGACTAAATTGTTTACTGATTCTGCTGCAGTGTAGTATATGTTTTTCTTAGCCCTGTTGCTTTTATCCACATTGGCCATCCAGGTTGCTTTTAAAGATAATTTTCCCGCAATTGCTTGTAATCTAACTATTTCTATAGTGGCAACTGCAATTGGAATATCTGGTCTGGTAATTAGTTTAGCAATCATTTCTAATGAAGTTGTAAGTTCTTCATCTTCCATATATTCTGCAATTTCTGCTAAACCATTTATGCTTTCAAGCGTTGTTTTGACTGGCTCCATCTTTGCCTCTTTTCAGTTTTTCTAGTTGTTCTAGTTGTTCAAAAAATTGCTTTCTGTATTTAATCATTCTTGGCATATTATTGTGTTTTTCTCTGATAAACTCTTTTTCTACTGACGTCATTTGTTTTTCTGCATATGGCCTATGATCATCTTTGTTAGAAAAATGGAACACAATTACTTCACACCTGTCGTTTTCTTTTAAAATAACTGGTGCCCTCCAATGTATTTTTTCTGCTGCTTCAAAAACTAATACTTCATTATTTTTTAAGAAAAATTCTTCTTCTTCTATAACTACTGCCCAATCAATATTACTTGACATTTGGTAATCAATGCTTACTTTTGTATAATAATTTTCTGTATCAAGATGTGGGGGTAAATTTGGAGAACTTCCATTACCATATTTGCCAAAATAATCTAAATATTGATAATGAGTTAACTCAAGGTCTGGATCATTAACATATTGCATTGCAAGTAATTTTAATTTTTCTAAGATTTTTTTTGGTACCTCAAATTCAATCTGTACCCTAGACATGCTTTCAATTGTCATTGGGGCGTAGCGACTTGTGCCTGGGGGAAGAATTCTATTCTCTTCAACCAGGTCTCTAAGTTTTTGCTCTTCTTCTTTGGTAAAAAAGTTTTTTACAATGCCGCAATTAATATCCATAGTAAAATTATACCCTATCTACTAGATCTTCAATAACCGATAGTTCAGCAACCAGAAGTCGTGTTTTTTTTGGCCCATCACCTAAAACTATTATTAATGCTGGAGATTTATCAATTCCAGATTTAATAGCATCTGTTGTTATTTTTGCCCAAACTTTTTCATTTAGTGTAAAAGATTTTTTTGCTTCTTTTATATCAATTACAAAAGATTTCCAAGTGGCATCCCCCTTTTTGTTTCCTCTTCCAGAATTTTTATGGGCAGTGGCATTTATTCTTTTTATTTCACCTTTTTCACTCATTAGTATATTTTCTAACAAGTTGCTTTAAGTATGTATTTTCTCTCATTAATCTAGAGGCAAACTCGCTTGAGAATCTCATCATTTTACTTTCTATCTTTTCTTTTTCATTTAAAGTTATTGGCATACTATCTTTTAAAGAAAAATGACAAAACAGCATATCTATAAAGTCTCCATCTTTAAATTCTAGTGGCGCTCTCCAGTGAATCTGATGAGTTCCAGAAAAAGTAACGGCATCATTGTCTCCAAGTTGTATTTCTTTTCCTTCTACAACAATTGGCCAATTAATATTTGATTTTAATTGAACGTCCAATGTAACTCTTGGTTGTCTAAATGCGTTATCATAGTGTGGAGTTAGGATTGGAGTATTTGAGTATTTATTAGAATATCTCGCAAAGGAAATTTCTTCTAATTTTAAATCCTGATTATGAATAATTTTCATTTGTTGTGCAACTCTATTTTTAATTTCTTCTGGAAGATTTGTAAACCAAGCCTTTTGCCCATAAATTCTAACCTCTGTTGTATTTTCGTTAGAGGTTAAATCTATTGTATTGTAAATTAAATCGATTTCGTTTTTTGTAAAAATATTTTCATATTTTCTCACATGCGTTAGTAAAGTATTTTTTGCATGATCAATATTTACATCCTTTTCTAAATTTTTTGGCTCTTGGTTTGCTGGGAAATTATTCATCCTAGGATTATCCTCTTTTCCTTAAAGTTTCGTCACTCAAGATATTTGTTTCTTTTTGAAGAACTGTTTGTCTTTCAAGCATAATTGTTGAAATAGTTTCAGATATGGGCTTTGAAATTTTATGCTTAAGCCAGAAAAACATCATTAGTATTTCTGAGTTATCTTGCAATTTTTTATTTTCTCTCCAGTGCATCTGTTGAGTCCCAGAAAATAGTAAGGCCTGATTGTCTAAAATATTAAATTGTTTGCCTTCAACAATTATTCCCCAATCCTCATTTGTTTGCAATTGAACATCAAAAACAAACATCTCGTACGGCCTTGTGTCATAATGTGGAAACAATTTAACTTCATATCCGTACTCAGGAGAATATCTAACAACAGAATATTCTGCAACAACCAAATCTTTATTGCATACTTCTGATGCTAAGTTTTGTATTTTTGCAATTATATTATCTGAAATTTTTATATGATCTAGAACTCCTTGCCCACCCCATTTTTGAACTCTAACCTTTTTTAAAGGAAATTCCCTGGCTGCTTGCAATATAGCCTTTAGTTCTTTATCAGTAAAAATATTATCTACTAAGATTGGAATAAAATCTTGATCAGACACATAGTCTTGAGATTCTCTCAATTTTTTATACTTTGGAAATTTATCTAGCAATGGGAAAGTAGTCATACTAATATTATACCCTACCTCTCTTTGTATAACTTGTTTGCCTTACTAAAGTTATTTTTGATAAATGCTTTTTACTGCACATCCAAGTACATTCTGTTGTATCTGGAAATAGCCTCATAGATTTTACTTCTTCATTGCAAGTCTGACATAAAAATTTGCCAGGGTATACGGAATACTGTTTATCCAAACTGTTTGACCTTATTTAAAATGTCTGCAAACAATTCTTTGTCCTCTCTAACTTTATTAATAAAACCTTCTCTTCCCTGCACCTTTGATCCATCTGGTAATAGATACCAGGCCCCTGTGCGTTCTACTATACCCATTAATTCAGCAGTATCGATAAGATCAGCAATGCTGTCAACCCCAACCAAATTTCCCCTAAAGTAAAAATCATATTCTCCAGATTGAAATCCTGGACTTGTTTTTGAAAACTGTAAATCCCATCTAATCTTGCGACCAATTTTTTCTTCAATTAATTTATCACCTACAGGAATCTTTCCTTTAATTGCTTGATTGTCTGATTCTGAAGAAAATAACTTAACAACTGTTGAAGAATAAAATTTAGTAGCCTGACCACCAGTAGGCTGCTGGCTAGTATACATAGCAGAAATATTATTACGACTTTGACTAATAAGAATAAAGAGAGTTGGCTTAACTTTGTTATTAGCATAGTTGATCATTTTCCAAGCATTAGAAAAGTCTCTTGATTCTGCTCCAATTTGTTTTGTATTTTCAAGTTGCTTAAGTTCATCTGAATCTTTTTCAAAATATATTGCTGGAAGAAGTGATGTAATTGAGTCAACAACAATTAAATCAACTCCAGCATTCATTAAATTTGTTCCAATATCTACCATTTCATTTATTGTTCGGCACTGAGAAACAATAAGTTTTGAAGAGTCTACACCAAGTAATTCAGCCCAATCTTTATCATATGACATTTCTGCATCAATCCAAGCACAGATTTTTCCTTCTTTTTGTGCAAGCGCTACTGTTTGTAAACATAGTGATGACTTGGCGCTTGATTTGCTTCCCCAGATTAAAACTTGACGCCCATAAGGCAGACCACCATTTAATGCTTTATTCAACCCATAACTTGGTGTTGCAGCATATTGTGTTGCTGGAATAGTGTCTCCAGACATTACAGTTTTTCTTAACTTTGGATTAAGTTGTGCCAATACATCTTCTATGGTCATTGTCATTTTTATTTTTTCCTTCTCCATGGTTTAAATAAGTACATCATCTAACGTAACAGTTCCATCTTTTGTTTTTCCAAAAACAAACCTATAAGAATTTCCTTCTTTAATATTCATATAGGCTTTAGCAAAAGATGTAGGAAACACAAGAATAGATTTTAATTCTCTAGATGTATTTGCTAATGTCATTGAAGCCATTTTTTTTCCCTGCTTAGTTGTCCTTGATTTAAATGCAACAACAAACATTTCTTCATCTTTAAATGGCAACTGTTTATAACTTAAAAATTTAACAAGAGCACTAGAAGATTGCTTTATTTCATCAATAGGAACTGAAGATATAATCCTATTATCATTAGTAAGAACCAAGTAAGTGCGACCCGTCTCAATAGTCGTTCCTTCTTCATCAAATATGCCAACACTCCCAGTTTTGTCAAGAATTTCAACTCGTGACCATCCCTTTCCTCTTTTAATTGATTTTATCATACCCATTAAAATAAAAGAGCCCTTTTCTTCAAATTCGTCAACTTGCTGGATAAAGGCATGATAATGAGATGGAATATTAATATTAAACTCTGGCAAATTTAAATATTCGTATAAATTTTCTTTTATTTGATTATCGTTACGGGGATTGTCTAAAAATGTCAATGATCCAACGGCGTTCATTGCTGCTAATGCACGACTGTTTACCCCGTTACCTTTAGTAAAAGTGAAGTCTTCTACATCTTTATAGGTTTTAAAAGGTCTTGCAGCAATATATTTGTCTGCTATTTTATCTGATATATATTTAATTGCAGTTAACCCAAATCGAATTCCTTTTCCTTCAATTTGAAAGTCTTTACCAGAATCATTAATATGTGGAAGTTTAATAGGAATACCCATGCGTTTTGCTTCAATTAAATATTCAGTTCTGTTGTCAGGATTTTTTTCATTTTTTAATAATGCAAACATAAACTCAAGAGGGTAGTAATATTTTAGCCACGCCGTCCAATACGAGAGAGTAGAGTAAGCGACTGCATGGCTCTTATTGAACGAGTATCCCGCATGCGCCTCAAAATCATGCCATAAATCACGAGCCTGATTAGGAGTAATATAGGCAGAAGCGCCAGTAATAAAACGTTCTTTATAAATGTCGAACTCTTTGGCGTCTTTCTTTTTTCCAATAATTTTTCTGACTTTGTCGGCTTCAGACATTGACATTTGTCCAAGGTGTACGCATGCTTGCATAACTTGCTCTTGATAAAGAATGCAGCCATAAGTATCCTCCGTGTAAGGTTTTAATATCTGATGTAAATATGATACAGCCTGTTTTCCATGTTTTCTTGCAACATAGTCTTTTCCGATAGTGTTCATTGCTCCTGGCCTAACAAGAGCATTTGATGCTGCTAATTCATTAAGATTTTTTACCCCCATTTTAACAATTAAATTAGTGTAGGGTGTTGCTTCGCATTGAAAAATTCCTTTAGTGTGTCCATCTGAAATCATTTCATACACCTTGGAATCTTCCATGTCTATCTCAAGTGGATTAATTTTAACAAAATGATTTTTTTCAATCATCTTAATAGTGTCATCTAAAACACTTAAAGTTTTTAATCCTAGGGCATCGATTTTAATTAAACCTATCTTTTCTGCTTCTTCCATATCTACCCCAACAACTGGTATGCGATTTTCTGATCCTGGAGAAGATCTTGTTTCTAATGGAGCATGTTTAAAAATTGGCTCTTTACTAGTAACAATTCCAGCAGCATGAATTCCAGTGCCCCTAATGCGCCCACGCAATTGTTCTCCATAAACCTCTACTTCTGGATACTTTTCTCTAAACTCTAATGTAGACCTAGAGTTACAAAAATCATCCCAGGTATCTACTGTTTTTAAAATTTTGTTTACATCTGATAATGGAATATTAAGAACTCTAGAAACATCACGAACAATTCCTTTTCCTGTAAATTCTAAAAATGTTGCAATAGAAGCCACATGCCTGTATTGTCTAACAAGATAATCTTTCACTTCTTCTCTTCTAGAATCTTGAATATCTGTGTCAATATCTGGAAAGTCATTACGTTCTGGATTGATAAATCGAAAGAATAAAAGCCCATGCTCTATTGGATCAATTTCTGTAATTCCAATTAAATAACAAAGTAAAGAGCCAGCAGAAGATCCACGACCTGGACCAACTCTAATACTTTCTTTTTTTGCCCAATTAATCATGTTGCTTACAACAAGAAAATAGGGAGCAAATTTTTTATCTCTAATAATTGATAGTTCTTCATCAAGTCTTTGTTCGTATATATCATTGCCTAGCCAACTACTAGTTAAACGTTTTTCTTCTAATCCAGCAAATGCCAAATTTGCCAACTCCTGATCTGGATTTTTATATTGAACTGGCAATAAATTTAAATGTTCTTTAATGTCATAGTCTTCTATTTTATTCATAATTTCAATAGTTGAACTAAATATGTCTGTTCTTGTAAACATTTGTTTTTGCATTTCTTCTAACATTTCTGGTCCGCTTAGTAAGTGAATATTAAACTTATTAAAACTCATTTGTCTATCTTTGCCATATAAATAATCAAGTTTTGTCATCATGTCGTTATACTTTTTAGATTTTTCGTAAGTAACATTTTTCTCTAATTTTGCATGAGTATTTAAAATTAATTTTAACTCTTGTATTTCTTTTTGACTTTTATCCGAATGATGACAATCTGGGGTAACAACAATCTTAATGCCAAACTCATCTGCCAAATCCATTAAATGCATATTTACTTGTTGCGGGTTATGTGGCATTACCTCAATATAATAGTCATCTTTAAATGTATCTTTAAACCATTTTATATATTTTTTGGCTTTTGCAAATTCTTCAAGTTCTACTGCCTTGGTAACAATTCCACTTAAACATCCTGACGTAACAATAATTCCTTCTTTGTATTTTTCCAATGTTTCAAAATCAAACCTTGGTTTTCTAAAGTAACCTTCAGTCCATGCAATTTCGTTAATTTTGTTAAGATTTTCTAAACCTTGCTTATTCTTGGCTAGAAGAACTATATGGTTGTATACATTATCTAGTGGATCTTTTCTTTCCGCCCTGTCTCTTTTGTCAAAGCGGTCAGCACACATATAGCCTTCTATGCCAAGAATTGGTTTTATCCCTTTTTCTTTTGCAATGCGATAGAACTCACGATGCCCAGATAGAGTGCCATGATCCGTAATTGCCAGTGCTGGCATACCAAGAGTCACGGCACGTTCTAAATATTCTTCTGGCGTAGCAACACCATCCATTAACGAATAGTGTGTATGTACGTGTAGTCCTACGTAATTCATACTACCAATCAGTATTTGTTGCTGAAGTTACTGATGGTGAATCAAAGCCAAGATAAAAACTTTCTTGCTCTGCATATGGAATCCGACGCAAAGCCATCTCAAGTGGATAAGGTGCTAGCCCTTCCCAATTAAATGGTTCTTTATCTGGAGCAGACGGAATCATAGTATAACTAGTTTCTGTACTTTGTCCATTACGCTTAAGTTTCCAAGTTAGGTTTGAGATGCTTCCTGTTTCTAAAGCAAACTCACGAATTGTATTAAATGATGACTGCTTGCTAACACCCATTGACCAGATTGCTACGTATGGTGGTTCAATACCATCATCTACTAAAACGTTGCAATAAAAACGAAGGCGTGCTCTCCAGCCAGCCTTTGGATCTTTTCTGTGCATCTCTTCTGCCCAGTCACGGCCTTCGGAATCCATCGTGTCTACAGCCTTGCGCTTATAATCTTTTGGATTAACATGTTCTTTTACAACAAGAGCAAGACCACGATCTGCATTATAACTTGCAGAATCCTCATCTAGTTCTTCTATAAAACGAATTTTAACTGATTGTCCATCAGCCAATTTAAGCCAACGAACTTTTGGTGTATCTGATTTTGGTTTGTCGAGCAGGGCGTTGATATTTTTTAGTCCCTTAATAACGCTCATATGTTTCTCCTTTGTGTTTTGTGTATTTAGTTTAGCATAAGCGATATAGATTTGTCAAACTGAAATTCTAAATTTCTGATTGCATTATCATCCATATCGCCTATGTCTTTATATTCTATATTAAGTTGTATTACGGAGACACGAGATTTTAATTTTTCAACTATTCTCTCTTTCATGTTCCCCCCTGCTTCATCATTATCTGCAATAACAATAATGTTATTGAAATATTTTTGAAGCAAATCTATTTGTGTATTTGATACATTAGCCCCTAGGGTAGCAACTGCAGCAAAGCCAACTTGGTCTAGTCTAATCGCATCAAAAGAAGATTCTACCACATAAACTTTTTCTGATGCTTTTACTTTATGAAGATTAAAAAGTGTCTTTGCTTTTGGAAGTTTTGGGGTATTTTTAAAATCTTTGCCTTCAATAGATCTTCCAACAAAACCAACTGCTAATCCATCTGGTGAATGAACTGGAACAGTAACCATATCTTGTTTTTCCGAATAGCCTAAGTTAAATTTAACAATTGATTCTTTTGTTATTTTTCTACTTTCATAATAAGACATAGCCCTTGGTGAAATCAATGCATGATTATTCAATCTTTTAATAATTAATTCATCAAAAGCAACATAGTCTGGAACATCTACAAGGGCTTTATTAACAAATTGTTCAATGTTTGTTTCTTTCCCTTTGCTTGCAATAAATCTAACCGTTTCAAAATAAGTTCTATTTGTGGCAGTCATTACTAATTCAACTAAGTCTTTGGTTTCTTGACAAGAAAAGCAAAAAAAGGTTCCTCTTGTTTTTGACACTTCCCCTGCAGGAGTCCTAAAGTTGTTATGATATGGACAAAATATCATAAAGTCATTATCCATTTCTGACTCTATATTAATGCCAGATCCGTCTAACACTCTTTTTACTTGGTCTTCGCTATATAAATCTATTTTATTATTTGCCACTTAAATCCTCAAAATCTTTATACTTATAGTATCCTTTGTCAAAATCTGCTTGAACTAAAAACTCTCCCATAAAACCATTTCTATTTTTTCTAAAAGCACATTCAATAATATCACTATTTGCTGCTCGGCCTAGCGCTAGCACCCAATCTGCATCATAAGCAATCTGTCTAGACCAAGCAGTCTGGCCTAATGTTGGTACTGTATTGAGGTTTGTAACATCATCAGGAGTGGCTGATGAGATAGCAATAATAGGGACCTCTTCACCAATTGCCATAAGTTTTAACTCTCTTGAAAGATTTTTCATTCTCACTGTTTCATTATCAGATTTTTGATTTGGAGACATTAATTGCAAATAATCCACAATAACAAAATCTGGCTTATACTGATCAATCTTTCCACGAACAACTGAAGGATTTACTTCTCCCCCGCTATCATTTGAAATAATGTGAAACTCTGGTTTTCCAACTAAGTTTTTTTCATGCCATGACTTTAGCATGTCTAATTCAATTTCACCATTGCTTATTTTTCTGTGTGACCAAACACCTTGGCCCATAATGGTGTATACACGATTTCTAACCTCTACTTCTGACATTTCTAAACTTATTACTAATGGAGACTTTCCTTGTTTCCATGCTTGTACCGCAAAATAAAGAGCAAGCCAAGATTTGCCAATTCCTGGATACGCAAGGAAAACACCAAGTTGGCCTGGCATAATTCCAGATGGAAGGTAGTTGTCAAATCCTGGCAAACCTGTTTTAATTCCAACCGATCCTAGTTCTTTCATTTTTTGCACATTGGTAAAATAGGCAACGGCAGAATCTAAATCTGTGGCATCAATATCTCTAATTGCAGCAACATTCTTTTTTAACTCTGATGTTTTATTAATCAATCCTGTTAGGGCTATGTCTCCATTCCCACTCTGAACATCAGTTGCAGCAGATCTTAAAATATCTTTTAGACTATCGGTTAGATATTCTGCCTGCAATTCTTCTAAATGATATTTAGTTGCACCAACATTCTCTATTGTTTGAAAATCTCTAAATTTTTCAACGACTAGTGATTCAGGGGGGACTGCATTATTTGCTTCATAATACTTTCTTATAAACAACCAAAGGTCAGTATGTGTTTTTAAAAGATTTTCAACATTAGCCTGCAAAAGAACATGCATTTGTTTATCTTTAAGTAGCGCCGTTATAAGTTTAGACTCTGTGTTATTCACTTAGCCATTCCTTTCCTTTTTTCCTACGCTCTGCACGCTCTTCATCATCTTTAATTTTATTTAGTCTTGTCTGAAATATTTTTTCTGCATTATAAGCAAAGTAACTCCAAGAAGGGGACAAGGAAACGCTAAAGTAGTAATCAAGTAGGTCATAACATTTTCCTATCCCATAAGACTCTATTAGCGCATCAGAAGCCCACTGTTCAACATTTAAGTTCAACGATGGCTTTTCTTCGTACTTTATAGTATGTAGTTTACTATATCTACTTAGCAAAGCCATTCGGTCTTTGCGTTCAGCCACTATTCGTCTATTTCTACTTTGGCTTCGTTAATTTTTTCGGTAAGTTTATCTTCAACAAACTTATAAACTCTTTCAAAAGCATCATTAATGTTTTCGCCTTCACGTCGACTATCAGTAATGCCAAGATCTAATCTTAGTGATTGAAAATTACCAAGATTTAATGTATAACCTAGCGTAACGTTTACTTTTGTTTCTTCGTTATTCATTGTCCCTCCCAGGGAAATTATTTTATTGATTCATTCCAAACAGGAATAAATCTTCCATCTTCAGTTTTTGTATATGTAAGTATACCATCGCCCATCTTTCTTGTCAATTCTTGTTTGGTTGGCGTCATATTGTTTGTAATTAATCCATCCTTTCTAGGTTGGCCAATATGTATACTTGCAAGTATATCACGTATCTCTTTTACTTGCGATTCAGAATAATATGCTCTTATCTGATATCCACGTTTTCCATTTTCAGAACAACCAAGTGGGACGGGAATGACTCCTCGTTTTATTAAACTTGGCATGTACTTTCTATGTCTATTGACAAGTTTAGCAGTTTCTGCTATAGTATATGCCCTTTCTCTATTTTTTTTAAAATCTAAAATAAAACAAAGTTCAAGTTTATTTTTTACAATATTATAAATAGCAACAGTACCATCTGATCTGTTATAGTGGTGAACTCTTACTAAGTCTTTATTTAAAAACCAAACAGCCCCACTACCTTTTATTACAGATGACTGATTGTACTCTTGGCCCTCAATTTTTCCTTTTGCAGTAGCCATAGCCCCTCGCTTGACGTTGATGGTGGATTATAAAACTTTCTGTTGCCACATTTTAAACAAAATGTTTCAAGATGTTCAGGATTAGTGTATTGCCTATCAATAAACATTCTTGATTTACATTTTAAGCATTTAATCATTAATTTGGAATGCCTACAATAATAAGATTTACCCATACAGATAAATCTCCAGAGGCTCCAAATTTAACGCTACCCTCCACACGAGAGGTCGTAATGTTTTTTAAAATTACAGACACATTTTTACCCGCTGGAGTGTTGCCTACGTTAACTGGAGTTGCAGTAACAATTGGTGCATATTTAAAGTTTGTAGTAAAATTATAAAAGAAATCTTTTTCTGTTGTTGGCGTTACAGTTGTATTATTAAAAATTTCAACTCTGCCAGCAACAACTCTTAGTTCTGAAGTTTTTACATTTGCTTTATCGGACCCCGTAGTATCTACAGTTGCATAATTAGAGGTGGTTGAAGAAACCTCTGTTGCAACATCATTTATTGCCTCGGCTAACTGATAGATATACGTTACATCTAAAGGTTGCCCTCTTTCTGGTAATGGTATCTTTGACATTTTTCTCCTTTTATTATTATATCAGTTTATGTTTTCTAAGTCACTAATTAGATATGTTGCTGCATCAAATGGTCCCTTTACTATGGTCACCTTTTGTATTCTAATCTTTATCTGATCTGGCGCCCCTGACCCATGTGGGTAAGAAAGAGAATAATTAGTGCTTGTAGATTTTCCAACCCAAATCCAATTACTTACAACTTCACCTGTTTTCCATTGAACATAAACATCAAACTCTGTAATTGCAGCCTGCTTTTCCTGTAATATTTTTTCTTCTTCTGTTGGGTTTACAATTAATAATGCAGGCATTGTCCATGAAATGTTAACTATATTTGCTTGACTATCAACGTTAATGCTATATGGAATATTTGTAGTTGCTAAATTATTTGGATCAAAGCCAGTTTCATCAAATGTATTATTTATTGTTATTTCTTTTATTGGAGACCAGTGCGAAAACCTATTCTTATCTTCTGACAATATACGATATCTTAATGTGTAAGTTAGGGTTTGATTGTCTCCTAGTGTTGGGGGAAGATCTGATGATTTTATTATAGTTCTTTTAATTCCAGCGTCTGCCATTATCCGACACCAATAGCAAATTTAAATTCTACATAATTGCTTGTATTTGGAGATTTAATAATTGCTGAAGCAGTATCATTTTGAACTACCGAGTATCCAACCATTCCATAAAGTGGGTTAGGCGTGTTTAAATTTTCAAATCTTAGTGCATCTAAAACAACATAAAAATCATCTGACGCAGTTCCACCATCTACAACTGAAGCATAAATGTTAATAGTATCGGCAGATGTCCATGTAAAATTTGATGTGGTATAAAGTTCTTGTCTTTCTTTTGTTACAACACAATATCTATTGGTTGAAAAATCATGTTGTCCAAAGCCAGTACCATTTGCTAAAGTTGTTTCAAATCTAGAAAATTTAGTTGCATCAATACTGCTAGTAAACTCAACAATAATTTTTACTGTATCTGGAACAGATAAAGAATCTCCATCTTTATTAATTACAGAAAAAGCAAATCTTAGTTCATCTGATGGAGCATTTTTAGAAAAATCTAAAGAGATTCCAGTTGCCCTAATATATTCTGGACCTGTTGCTACAACTAAATGTTCGCCAGAAGTTGTCATTGTAGAGGAATCTCCACGCAAGGCAATAATATTGTTATAATATCGGCAGCGCTCATATCGTGCTGCTCTGTTTGTATTGTAAAATATTTTATTGTCTGCATTGGTTTCGAAAACTTTTGACGTAGTTTCAATAATATTATCTGACAATGATCCGTCTAATGGCTGAGTAATTCTTAAAATATCCGTAGTAGCACTTGGGGATATATGTTGCCAATTTTCTCCCTGAGTAAATGTTAAAATAGTTCGACTGTCATATGATGCAGCGTACGGGTTTGATCCAGCAGAATATATAGCCACTTCAGAAATTTCATATCTTTCTTCCGTTGGCAGTTCTGCGGTTAGTACTAGTTTTGATTGACCGTCTTCTACAATATACCCCCTAGAACTTATTGGTATACGAAACATTTCAAAATCTAAATTTTGTTTTGCGGAGTAGTCCAAAGGTGTATCGGATGTGTCTAAAGGCTTAGCACCGCATCCCAGGGCCATATAAGAGGCATAGGCTGGGGTTTGACCAAGCAAGTACTTTGCAATAATATACTTCCCAGTATTAGTTATCATGATTCCACTACTCCAAGCATTATAGTATACATTGTACCACCTATGCTTAATTGAACTTCTACCTGCTCATCTATATCTAAATTAACTAACTCAATAATAACATTTTGAGATTCATCTAGGTATATATTTTCTCCGTTTAGACCGTTACCAACAAATGGTATCTTATTCTCTAATTTAATACCAAAATTAGAAAAATATTTGTCTGAGGTATTTTGAAGGCTTAGCAAACGTTTTGAAGAAAATTCCTGATTTAAGGATGTAAGATTTTTAATTAATTGGTTTGGAATATAGTTGCCACTGACTATGTCATGCCTAGACATAGATAAGAGTTCTTGACCGCCTATATCTTCAAATAAGATATCTGTTAATGTTTCTATAGGCAAAGTTTCATCATCAAATAAAATTATTTCTGGGGTGGCAACTTTTACTTTATAAGTAGTGGCTGGCGGTGGAGGAGGGGGTGGCAGTGTTACTGGAATTGCTGCAACAGTTGGCGTAAAAATAACTTCAGGAGATCCTGAAAATGGAATAGGATTAAATATTGGTTCTGGAACTTTCTTAGGTGGATCTTCTCTTTCTCCTTCTCTATAAGTAACCCGCTCTTTATTTATAGTTTGTGACTTGGGGGTTTCTTTTTGCTTTTGTTCTTCTTGTCTCCAACCCGCTAAATCTTTAGCAACTTGAGCACGGTTATTTTCTCTTCTGGTTTCTGAATCCATTGAATTTTGGTAAGCCAAATCCCTAGCAATCTGAGCACGATTGTTTTCTCTTCTAGTTTCTGAATCAATGGTTTTGCCATGACCTGAATTTTCTCCTGGCATTTTACACCTCCGCCAAATATACTGTCATGCTTGGTCCGTTTGAATTTCTCTGATAGTCCATGTTATAAATAACAAACTGTTTGGCTGGACTGCAGATTAAATCTACTCCATCTTTATTATAGTCAATTTGTACAAGATCCCCTAATTGAAGTATTGGTAAAGAAAATATTTGTGCTCCGACAAGTTTTTTAGGTTTCATTGATTTTTTAACAATCCATCCTAAAATATTTTCAGCATCGGACAATGTTTGAATATATGGAGTCTCTAAAGTAAAACTACTAATACCATGATTTAATCTACTTTGTTTTATATAGTTGTAATCTTGAATGCTTACCAGATTAGATCTAATTGTATTATTATCTAAATTATCCAATTCAGCAAAATTTGATTTTTTATTAAAATAATCATCTACGGATACGGTATATGTAGTATCTTGTGTAAATGTTATTCCTTGAATTTTTAAATAGTTTCCGCCAGTTTCATCTAAATTAAGTGCAGAATCTGTTGCATTAAATACTAAAAATTCTGCTCCGTAAGAGTCTGCCTGAAATCCAGAAACAACATATCCCTTTGTTGTGTTTGGTGTTGGAGATATTTTTGCATATAGCGCTGGATAGGCTTTATCATATTTAACATTAAAGTATGCAACTTCTCTAAAAATAGAACCAAACTCATCATAATACATGTTGTATTTTGGTGGCTGCAAACTAGATATACCCTCTAAATATGTAGATTGAACAACCCCACTCATTGCATATTTTCTTAATGCTGAGTTTGCATTAATTTCATTTGCTCCAAACACAGAAGATATAGAGTCAGCAACATTAAAAACTGTGTTTTGAGAATAGTTTTCGTTTAAAGCATAAATATTTTCAAACATACATTTTGATGATCCTCTAACAAAAAGAGAAACATTGTTATACACCGGAAGTGGATCTGTGTCATCAACTATGCCAATTAGTTTGTTATTAATATATAAATAAAATTTTCTTGTTGTTCCAACATTAGAATACTCTACTGCTAAATCATAAACTGTCGGGTTTTCTTCTCCAGACATTCTGTATTGACCAGTAAATTTACCATCATCTACTAAAATATTAGTTAGTCCTGACCAAAGTTTTATTGGAATAGCATTGCCAGCACTGTCTTTTTTAATTTTATAAAAAACGATATTTGAAATATTATTTTCAGATGAACCATCAGACTTAATCTTTAAGTATGATTCAATATTTTTTTCTGATAACGCAATTATCTCAAAATAATATCCATTGTTTGTTTCTGGGTTAATCATAATTCCTAAGCCACCAGAACCACCACCAATGTTTGTACTTTGGTTTGGTTGTGTTGTTGGCACTTGGTAATATGTTGTGCTTCCGATTGGAGTCTGAAGTCTATCTTCGCTTGTATTTACGCTACCAACAATTCTCATTCTAGTTCCAAAATGTTTGTAAGAACTATCTAACGGTTTATATACATAAGATATAAAATCAACTGGAGTATCTGTAGAACTAAAAGATGGGCCAGACATTACTAATGCCGATGATTGAATTGTTCCAGTTTGAGTTGATTGCAAACTATTTAATTCTGTTTCGGTTAAGTAATTGCTTGTCATAAAGTTTTTAATTATGCCAGTTCTTGAACATTTTTTAGCCAGCGTATTATTAACTCCAGCAGCACCAACTGTAAGATCTATAGGGTATTCAATTTCTGGACTAGTTGTAAATAAATAATTAGACTTCATATTGCAACCACGAAGGTATGTGTCTTCTGTCCAATTGTTTGATATGCCTGCTGTATGGCTGGCAACCAATGTTCCAAACTGTCCTCTTCCATGTTCAAAAACTGGACCATTTTTTATTTTTGTGTCGCCATCAATTGTTTCGTAGTAGGGGTTTGCTAAAATTCTAATTAATCCTGTTGGATATATTTTTCCATTAAACGGAAGCGATCCCATATATTCCTGATACTCCTGATTGTTTGATATCCAGATATTACCAATTCCTGTTATGTTAAATTGAACAGCGTCATATCTTATAACCTCCCCGCTAGAATAAAAATATCCTTTATATTTGGTTAACCAATAAACATTTTCTCCTAAATCAACGGTATTATCAATAATAAATCCATTAGATACTGAAGGAATAGATATTGGTAAATCAGAATTAATGGGGACCGCACCTAAAACAAAACTTGATTGTTTGTCTACTTGGGAGTTTATTGTTTTTAATACATCTTCTCCAGATGCTTCCCATAACAATGATGGTTTATAGATCCAGGTTTTTTCTTTGTCTACTAAAGTGCTTTGTTTAATTGACCCATAAGATCTTTGTATATATCTTGAGGTATAGTTAATTTTTCCATCATTATATATTTTTTTATCTTGTGAAGATATAGAAATAATATTTGGCAGGTCTGAAGACAATGGTTTGTTTTTGATTACATCTAAATTTTCTTGATTATTCATTATGCCTTTTAATTCTTGTTGGTTATTTGTGCCAACTAAAGTAAATGATGACTCTCTTTCTCCAGCCTCTGGCATTATATAATTTTTGCTCATGATAGTAAAATTATTATATTCATCAAAAAACATTGCAGTCTGAGTTGACACTGCTAACTCATTTAAAACCTGAGCCAAACTCTGATCTGGTGCAATAAAAAAATAAGGGATAATTGGATCTTTTTCTAATCCAATTCTTTTAAATGTATAATTTGAAAATCCTACAGAATCTAATAATGTTGATATTGCAAAACTTAAAGATACGTCAGTCAAAAGCATCCTTGGTGCTGTTTGAGATTCAAAATAAAAATAAAAATCACGAAGACTAATTGATATTGTAGATCCATCGTCAGTTGCCTGCGGAAAATTGTCCGAATATAAAGTTTTAATTGGAACAAAATAGTTTATTGTTAAATTATCATTGTATATATTTTCATAAAAAACAAACTTAATATTTTTGTTTAAATAATTTTTTATAATACTATTTTCATTATTTTCATTAAAGGCCAACTCTTCATCAAAAATAGTAACGGTGCCATTAGAGGCAAGTAATTGGCCTACCGGAATAGCACCTTGGGACATATCAGACATTGTTTTTGTTATTTGAAAGTCTAAAACATTATTTGAAATATTTACAGAAAGTCTTGGAGACATTTCAATTAAATCAAAAACCGAATCAAATTTATTCATTGATAAAACTACTATTCTTATTCCATCAATATAATCAAATTCATTATAAAAAAATGTATTATCTATCTTAGTAGTTTTTATCGGATCAGAAATTTTTGTAACAAATGAAGTATTGTAGTCAACTGACTCAGATTTTAAAAACCATTCATTGTTTAAATATGACAATTCTAAATATCCATCTGGCCCAATGATATCAGAGTCGTCCAATCTTCTGCTATTTTGATCAACATTTAAAATATCTATCCAGTTATTATTTTTTAAAATTTGTACCTTAAATTTATTTGGAATGGTTTTATTTTGATTGCCATAAAATGGGCTAGAGTCTGTGCCAACAATGTCTTGAAAATTTCCAGGATCATTCTGCCCAACATTCGTTTGCATTTTTACAACAATTCTATTGCACGGGACGCTTTCTTTGTATACGACAAAAGGACATGAGTCTTCTATATAGTTAATACCATTAATTGTTTTATTTGCGATACCTCTTTCAGTTCCATTTTCTTTTCTATAGGATGACCAGTATTTAAAAATATCGTTTCGTGATGACATGTAATATCTTGGAGCATTGTTTCCAAACATAACATTTGTTGGTATATATTTTTTATCAAAAAATGACATCTTGTTAATGCCAGATCTTGGCCTAAATGGTTTAAGACAATCCTCCAAAGAATAATATAAAGATTTTTTTTGATCTAAAGATTGAAATAGTTGTAGTGTGTCGTTGGTATTATATGTATTTTGTATTTGTTCATAAGATAATTCAGCATTTGTATAGTAATCTCCGCTGTCCTCTAAATCAAAAGTGTTAGGAATATTTTTATAAATACTAGAAATATCATTTGGTCTATATCTATAATTTCCTACCTTTTTAATGTTGCCAGGCACGTTCATATTCCATTCAGCAATAACGACTGACTGCAAAGATATATCGTTGGATGTTTTTAAATATTCTACAAGGTCACTATTGCTAAACACTTTAGACCTCTTCTAGCGTTATATTAATATTCCATAGGTCATGATTAGTAAATCCTCTTTTTACTACAGAATAAGAAAAATCTCTAAAATACATTTGAACAATTTGATTATATTTTGTTTTATCATCATATCTATCATATGCTAAATAAACCCAAAATGGTCCTTTGTGATTTTCATACCATCCTAATAATTCTAATCCCCCTGCACCACCATCAACAGTAAATTCGCCTAAGCCTCCACGAAGATTTGTCAATCCATTAGAATCAAAAGATGGGTTATCTATGTATGACTTTGATGGCAACAATTGCCAAGAAGTTGATAAATTAATTTTATCTGCTATGTTATAGGCTCTCATGTTTCCGTTAATCATTCTTTCTCTTTTTTGAATTCTTTCTTGGCCAAAAGACAGTTCATTCCTATTGTGATCTGATAAAATTAAAAATGTATTTTTCTCATTTTCTGATACGCCAGTCAAATTTGATCCAATTTCGTATCCATCAGGATAATAGAATCCGTTAGATAGGGTTCCTGGATTTTCAGACCAAAGCATAGCCTGTGGCAGTACATATCTACGTCTACCTGCTAAATACGCTGCACTAGCCATCAGTATCTATTCCCCCTCAATCTTTGAGCATCCATATTTCTAATTTGTGTAATTACTGTTCTTGCAATGTCGTCTGGGCTTGCAGAAGTTCCGTTTACCCCAACACTTAAACTATAATTATACACTGAAGTGTTGCTATTTTTTGCTGAGTTATTGCTAACCACATTTACTGCAGGAGTTCCTCCAAGTGATAAACTTCCTGGATATTTAGACTCATTCATCCTTTCTAGTAATGGTCCAAATTTTTGTGAAGCAGCCCTATTCATGACAAATTCTCCTGGAGTAAGCATGGTAGGAACTTTATCTAGCATTCCACTTCCAGAAACAACGCCTCCATACATTTTTCCTGGAACTTTAACTGTTGTTCCGTTAAAGATTGTATTTCCATTATTATATTTAGGATTGCTGGTTAATACTGGGTTTATGGCAAGCAATTCTTTTACGGTTGTATTGTTTGCCTTAGCAATACTAGATAATGTTTGTCCGTTTTTGGCTGTAACGCTTATAAGGTTTGTTTTGGCTGGGGGTTTGTCTTTCTCTTCGTCATTTTTAATTTTATCCTTTGGGTCTTCAACTGCTCCTGTAATGCCTCCTAGATCTGCTGATGTTTTACTGCCTAGAGTCGCCCATAAAATTGCCATTCTCTTTAAAACGTTTTCTGCGCTTTCTAATGCTTTAATATAATCTTTAGTTTTAACTTCTGCACTTTTAATAGCAAGTTCTGCTTCTGCATATTTTAGTCTTTGTTGTTCAATAAGTTTTATTTCGTTATCAAGTAGTCCTTGTGCTTTTGCTAACTCCCCAACTTTTAAGTTATAGTTTTTATCTTGAAGCACAACAATTTCTGCTGCAACAACTGCCTGCTTTTGTTCTAGAGAGTATATTTCTTCTCCCAAGGTATAAATTTTTTGTTCAATTTGAAGTTTAGATAATCCGCCTGCTGATCTTAAAGCATTTATTTCATTGGTTTGGGCAATCTCTAAAGCATTTAAACTTTGCTCTTTTGCATAAACCTGTTCTTGATTTCTAATATCTTGTACTATTTGTGCTGCCTGAGAAATATCTCCAGTTGTTAATGCATCAGCAAGGGAAATTTTAGACTTTTGTTGATCGGCAATTCTTTGGTTAATTGAATAAACTTGCTCTAAAGCGTCCCTCTGTTTGCCATATTTTTCAGTTATTGTTGAGGCTGTTTTTTCTATTAAGGAAAGATCGTGGTTTAGTTCTGTGATTTCAGACTGACGTTGTTGAATTGGTCTGTCATAAGTGATCTCAGAGTAGCGTTGTTTGGCCTCTATTGCTTTTTCGTTTGCTTCAATTAAACCATTTACTCTATCAATTTCTGGTTGATATTTAGCCCTAGCCTGCTGTTCTTGAACATCTAGCATTTCACTAACTTTGGCCATATCATTTCTAAATGCTGTAATTGGGTCATTTTGTCTTGCTGTTTTATCAATTAAATCTTTTGCAGTTTTATATGTTTCTATCCACTTTTCTAACTCTTTAATATCTTTTATACGTGAAATAGCAATTGCCAAGTTTGCATCAGCAACTAACTCTAAGGCCTGTGCTTGATTTACTCCTGCTGCAGTTAACCTTACAAATGCAGTTCTTTGTGCTTGCGCTCCATTAATTGCATTTATTTGTTCAGCATTAAATAAACCAAGTGCCTTTTCGTCAAATGCTTTTTGAGCAGCCTTTCCCAAAGCAGTTATTGTAACTATGCCATCTTTTGCCACTTTAATTAACTTATTTTGAATTGCTTTTTCTGCTCCGCCGACCCAATCAATAAAATCTGTATTTGCACCAAGGCTTGCTAATTGTTGATCAATGCCATTAAATATTTTAATGTCTTTGGCTCCACCAAGAACTCTTAGAAGTTCTCCTGCGCCTTTAGTTGCATTTATTGTGGCATCTCTTGTTCTCTTAAGATTAATTAAAATATCGTCAAATGTGGTATCTCTATTGCCACTTTGTACATTTTTATTACCACCTGGGATTGTGTTATCTATACTAATCTTTGTTACTTTTTGTGCAAGTTCGGCCAAATAATCTAATACAGTTTTGTCTGGATTTTGTGTTAGCCAATTTTGAATTGCTTCTGCATTATTGCCCTCAATGTTTGCTACTGTCGTAAGTGTCTGCAAATATACCTTTTGTTGTTCTGGTGGAAGGTTGCTAAAATATTCTTGATCTTTTCTTAAAACCTCCATCTCTTTTGCCCCTAATATTTTTGTTGCAATTTCTAAATCAATTTTTCCTTTTTGCTCATTAATTTTATCTATTGTTGATTGTAGGTTTGCTGCTTCAATTGGATTATTACTATAATATGTTAATGCAACTTCAATATCCATAACATTTCCAACCCTACTTATATCTGCAAAAAGTTTTAGATATTTTTCTGCTTCTTCTGAAGTTTTACCACTAATGTCCGCAATAAATTTTGTCTGCTGTTCTTTAAGCGGATTTCCATTTTTATCCTGGAATAGGTTAACAACTGACATGGCTTGATTAGCAAAAGCACCACCAAACTTTGTAACAATATTCATAACTTTGGTTAAAGTTTCTGAATCTTGTCCAAATGTTTCCATTAAATTAACAATTTGCATTGGGTCCATTTGACCAGATGCTAGTTGCATTTTTAAAGTAAATTGTGCTTCTTTAGACAAAGACGAACCACCTAATAAATCTGTAGCAAGCGGTGCTATATCTGCCATAGCAGTATCTTTATATTTACTTGTAATCTGTTTGTCTAATCCAGTTTCAAGCGCTCCACGAACTGCTCCAGATGAATTTTTATATGTGTTTTGTATATCTGTAACTAATTTTCCATTTTGCTCAAGCAGTGTAGTGTTTGCTCGTTGATATTCATTTTGCAATTGAATTGCTTTTACAGTGTCTCCAGCAGCCTTAGCGTTAGCAATTCTTTGTTCATACTCAAGTCTTAAAGAGTCTTGCATTTGTTGGCTTTGTTCTAAAGCCATTTTTTGCATAGCAACATTTGCTCCAGATGCCCTGCCAAGTTTTTCTTGTTGTCCTTTTTGACTATACCATAATGCTCCAGCACCAATTGCTGCACCGATTGCTGCGCCAATTGCAGTTCCAACAACTGGAACAACTGATCCAGCAGTGGCACCAACTGCTGTAGCCCCTAACACTCCACCGCCAATCGCACCCATTGCACCTAAACCTATTGCGCCAACCTTTGTTTGTGTTTTTGTCATTGCTCCTGCTCCAGCAGATGATAAAAGTTTTGATTGTTTTGCCAAACCTTGACGTGATTCTTCCATCAGCGTTACTCTTAACTTTAATGGGTCTTTCATTAGATTTTCTCCATTAACGCCAATCAAATCTATAAGTTTTGCATTAACACTAATTCCAAATGAATAGTCTCCTATTTCTGATGCTATGTTGGCAGCAATACTTCTGGCTTGTGCTGGATTAATTGCGCCCGCAGCAATTCCGGTTGCTAACTGATTTAATAATTGCCCCTGTGCAGATTGAGTCCCCCCAGTTTTAATAGATTCAGAAACACCAGACACCATAGATTTGCCTGTTTCAGACTTAACAAAGTTTTCGCCAAATGTTGTTTTACCAGTTTGGACTGCAAAAGGATTAAGAAGATTCCCCCTTCTTCTATCCATAATTTCTCCAGCACTTACCCTGTTTGAAAATATAGCAAGATCTTGTATTGCCTTATCTCCACTTCCCATCGCCTCAGACATTTTCATAGCACTATCTTGTGCGCTATCAAATGCCCTTCTAATAAGAACAACAGATGCTGCTAACGCTGTTAATCCTGCTGCTGCTGCACCTAGTGGATTTGCAAGCATTGGAGCAATCATTGCTAACCCAGAAACTCCCATAGCAACATTTCCTAAACCAGTATTTCCTGTGGCATAACCAGCCATTGCAGCAGTTCCTGCAACCATAGACATTGGACCTGCTATGCTGGTCATACGGTTCATTCTTTGTGCTTTTGCTTCTCTTTTTCATTGTTTATCATTTTGTGTATTTTCTTTAGATGAATCAGTATTTTTTTCTATTGCATCAATAAGTTTAGATTCTGGAACATATAGGCCACTTGCAGTTTGTGAAAATGATTTTCCAGTCATTAAGGATGAATCTTCTGCTCCACCCATTGCACCAGAAAATCTTGGACCCTTGACGCCGTATGGAAAAATTCTTGCCAAATTAGATGTAGGCATAAGTCTTGTATCTCTTGGATTTGCTGTTATTGTTTTACCACTTGGTTTTGGTTCTCCAGTTTGTCCACCAACTACGCCAGTTTTTCCATCTTTAGTTTGATAAATTTCTCCTTTGGCTACTGCCAGAGTAGATGCTGTAGATTGGTAGCCTTTTGCTAAAGATTTATCTGAAAAATAAATTCTATTGGCCTTTGACCCACGACCAAGACTTACCTCTTTTCCATCATTAGTTGTAACAATAAGACTCTTTGTTCCAGTTGCTCCAGATTGTCTTTGTCTTGTTTCAACTCTAAAATCTTTAATAATCCCAGCACGTTTTGCTTGCTCTAAAACTTGAGCGCTAGTTTGAGGGGTAGACCCTAATCCTTTTCCTAAAGAGTATCCGCCAATTCTGTCATACTGACTTAGCATTTTTTGATATGCTGGAGTAGATTTAATATTGTCAGGAACATTCTTAAAAGCATTTTCTATAACAGCATCAGTAACCCTTGGAGATCTTCTTATTTGATCCATCATTGCTGAATCAATTGCTTGAGTTTGTGATGAAGTTAGTCCTGAAGGTGCCCACTTGTTTGGGCGACTTGCCCATTCTCTTTCAAAATCGCCTAACGACACACCATTTCTTGTTGCCAAACCTTTATTTAGGTTAGGATCAAATGAAAGTGCTAAAGAACCATATGCTCTTGCTTCTGGAGATTTTCCTGTTGCTTTTAACACATCTCTATATACTTGGGCTTGAAGTTTTTCATTTTCTGTTAGTCTTCCTTGTGCAATTATGTCATCTATATTTGTTAATCTTCCCCCGCCTACGTGAGTATAGTCATCTCCTGCAGAAACAGTTCCCTTTCCGTATTTTTTAATTTTTCCAGTAACAAGCGCTGCCACAAGTGGTTTATATCTATTATCTTGTGCAGTATCTGTAGGAATAACAGCCTCTCCTGGCATTAATAAAGATGGGACAGAATCTTTTCCTGGAGTTCCACCGACAACGCCAGTTGTGCCTGATGCAAATTTCTTAGGGCCAAGATTTCTAAATCCTGGATTCATCATTCCTGGATTTGTTCTGGCAAAATTTGCTGCTGCTACTGTTGCGTCAATATATGCTTTTCTTAATGCTTGAACTGCTACTGCTTCTATTGTAAATGATTGAGTAAGTCTGTTGTGCGCCTGATCCAATGAAGTTGCAACTGTTGCTGCTTCTAGTTGTTCTGAATTTAAATAATTTGTTTGATCAGCCAAAACTTTGGTACTAGCCCCAGATTTTAAAAATCCAGCCCTTAGTGTTCCAAACAATTTAACAATATTTGCCGTAGCATTTAAAACTAAACCAAATGTCATTAACAACACAGGGCCAATAACTCCAACTAAAGTTCCTGCTACAACAATAAACTTTTTAGTACCTTCACTCAAATTATCAAATTTATCTAATAAGGATCCTATAACCTTTACCATAGGAGTTACGGCTTGCAAAAATGTTTTTCCTATTGGCGCAATTGCAACTTTTAATTTTTCAACAGATTCTCTAAAGTCAGTTCCTATAGCATTTTCTACAGTCTTTAATTCTCGTTCAGATAAAATTGCAAGTTCTTCAATTGACGCTGAGGCAAGGCCTAAGACCTTAGAAGCCTGAGTGCCTTCTTTTGTTATGTTCTGAAATAGTGTTGATAAACGTGAAAATTGAAACTTGCCGAATAGTTGTTCAATTGCACGGGAGCGATTTAGCGGATCTAGTGTGTCTAATGCCTGAGCAAAATCTACAACTGTTTCTCTAATATTGCCTTGGTTGCCCTCAACAATTGCTTTAATGTTAACTCCAAAACCAGCCAACATTTCGCTAGCCTTTTTGCTTGGATTAATTAATGATGCAAGACCAGACTTAAGTGCGTTAGCGCCTTCTGATGCATTAATTCCTCCTTCTTTCATTGCGGTTAAGAAAAATGCTAAATCTTCAACAGATCCGCCAAGTTGTTTTATTACTGGGCCTGCTTTGGGGATTGCAACAGTTAAATCTTCAATAGATACTACAGTTTGGTTTTCTACTGCGTTAAGGAAGTTAATTTTACTTGCTAGGTCTTCTGCTGCTATTCCAAAAGCGTTTGTTACTGATATGGTCGTTTCTAGTGCTTGTTCTTGTTCTACCCCGCCAAGAACTGCAAGACGAGTTGCTTGTGCTACTTGTGCTGTAAGGTCTGCTCCAGTTTTACCCATTGCTGCTGCTTTGGCAGCCATTTCCATAGTTTCAGTAACTGCGACACCATATTTAGTAAACCCTTCAGCAAGAAGTTGTATTTCTTTTAATGCTTTATTAGTTTCATCTGCAGTTGTAAAAATATCTCCATAGACACGTTTAAATTTAATGGCTTGTGCTTCAAGATCCATAAATGTTTTTGATGCTGCTGTTCCAAAATATGCAAGTGGTATTGTAAAACCTACCATTAATTGACGACCTGCCCACTGAGTGTTTTTACCAAAATTTAAAAGATTTGTAGATCCTTGCTTTAATAGTTGATTAAATAATGCTTGTTTCTGTGCTGCTAGCGCTGTTTTAGTTGCATAGTCATTCATGTCCAATGTTCTTGGAGTAATTGACATTGCCTTAATTGCTCCAGATGCATCACGACCCATTTTAATATATTGAGTCTGCATCTTTTTAACACGTTCTTCAGCAACTTTCCCGATAGTGTTAAATTCTTGTTTAAATAATTTTCCAAAAGTTCTGGTAGATCCGCCTGCATAACGGAAATACTCACGCATTGAAAGTTTGTTTGTTTCAAGTGAGTGAGTAAAGGATTCTGTAGAACTTCTTACTAATCCCATTTGGGCAGTAAATTTGCCCGTAGCATTAATTGAATTTAAAAGATTAGTAGATAGATTTTTTTGCGCTGCGACAGAGGCTGCGCTGCCTTTTGATAGAGATGAATGAAAGGCTGCTAGTTGCCTCTGTAAACTTTTTAATTCTGCTAAAGCGGCGGATGCATCTATACTTACGCCAATTTTAGCGTTTACATCAGCCATTCATTTACACCCCGTTTATTTATTCGTTATTTGCAAGTACTGTATTTAAAAGAGCATTTGCATCTGCTAATTTAATTCCAGAGGCTGCTTCAATAATTTTATAAGTTGTTGGAAGATCTAATATTTCTTCTAACTTATCAATGTCTTTAGATAATTCAGGACTAAATTGCTCCATAGCAATTTGAGCACATTCTACGAGTAATGTCATAGACTTATCATTATCTTCGGCTACTGCTGCGACCTGCTCAAACTTCTTCATAAATGGTCTTAACAACGAAAGTTTTAGTGGTCTAACACTAATCTTTGTTCCATCCATCAAGACGAGTTCTGTTCCTTCTGATTTTACTGTTGGCATATACTTCCCTTCCTGTTTAGGTTGAACTTAATTATATCACAAAACCTTGTTTTTTTATACATTAATTTAGATTTTCATAATCTAACCCCATGCCAATGCCAAAGCCTGCTCTCCTCGCTTTGTCGCCTTTATAGGTAAGAATGTCATTATCTTGTCTTCCGCCATTAAATACTTTATTTTTTAACTTAGTCCAGGGGTCTTCTTCTTGTGGTTTATTCTTATCTAAATCAATACCCTGGATAGCAGCAAGAAATTTTTTCTCTTCATTATCAACTTCTCTTTTTGATTTAAGAATGGCCATTAGTTCTGGCATAGATATAGAAGTTTCTAATTCATTGTAGTCTTTCCATATTCCCAGCAAAAATGCTTCTGATTCTAATTTTACTAAATCTAGATCTGCCCAAACCGATTTGTCCTCTGTAACGTTTTTTGCCACGGAATCTTTTGAGTCTTTATTGACTTTGATCCCTGCTGCTACATCTAATATTTCAAATATTGTCGGCATGTCAAAATTGTCCTCTACATCTTTTTTATTTTTAGACCATTCTGGATGAAACTGTTTCATGCATATTCTAATGCACTCAATCAAAACATCTGTGGCTTCATCATCGCCATTAGTATCTTTGACTAATTGAAAGGTATCCATAAATTCCCTTAAATATTTAATTTTTAAAGGACTAACTTCTATTTCAAAATTATCAACAGAGTATACATTTTTAATATCATAAACAGTGTTTGCCATAATTCCATTATATCAAAAAAAAGACCCACCAGTTTGACTAGTGGGCCCTTCTTTTCTTTATTAAGTTTTTTATGAACCTTGGATTGTACGGTCAATAATTTTTCCGTAAGATCCTGTTGAGTCTTCTGGTAGAAGACGGAAAGTAACATCAAACATTGTTGCTGTGTCACGCTTTGCTGATACTGTAACATTTTCAATAGAAAGTGCACGGTATGCAACATAAACACGCTCAACGCTAGATGACTCGTCACAATCACCTGTTCCTGGACCTACTGCAATCAAAGCACGCTCTACTGGACATTCACCGATATCGCCAGAAGCGAGGTTGAGTGTGCGTCCTGCAGATGTTGTTTTGCTGCCTGAAAGATCATCGCCTTGTCCTGCGATTGAGAACAATAGATTTTCTAGAGTTGCTTCTGCAAAAGAAGTAGCAAGTGTTACTTGCATACCTTGTTTGTAAAGTTTTGCAACGTCAAGAATTTGGTCTACTTGAACTTCGCCGAAATCAGGTTGGAATGTGATTTCAATACCATTACTTGTATATCCTACGTTTTCAATTCCGCCAGCGATATTAGCGCTATTAGATAGAGTCGTTTTGTAAGACTCAGTTGAAACGAAAGCAGGGACAGTTCCTGGTGTTAATGTACTATCTGCTGTAAACAGTGCAGCAGCGCCAACGATAATATCGCTAGATGTACCTCTTGTATATGCCATTTATTCACCTCTTTTTGTGGTTAGTATATGGACGATTTGTTTCCTCATCCATAATTATACAGCCTTTTATTATGATTCTTCTTGTGGCCATTGTGGATGTAATGGCCTATCAAATTCAAGAAAGTCTATATTGTCTTTTAGATGATAGTCGTATTCTACTATGTACTTGTGAACACTTCCCCTTCTGTATCCGTCCAACTCAACCAAGTCTTGAGACTCGTCTGCTTGAAAGACCCTGATGCTTCTAAAAAATACTTTCATGGGTAACTCTTTTGCAACAAGGCTTGCTTTGTTATCGGTCATCCATTTATTTAAATCTTGAGCAGAGTAGTCTTCTCGATCTAGGACCGCTAGCATTACATTTCCAATATTAGTACAACTTTCAATATCTCCGTATACTGTATACAAAACTTGCTCTCTTTTGCCTACTGGAAAAGCGCTAGATCTTAGGCGCATCATTCGGTCATAAAATAAAACAGCAGGAAGTTTTTCATTTGCCGATGTCTGTAAATCCTGATAAATGTCTGAAATATTAACTGCTTGTGCTGCAGGCAAAAATGGAATATATGATGGTACATTTGGATTTATAGCCATGTTTATATCTTCATATTTACTAAATTGCTCATGCAAATACTCATTGATATATGATGCTGGAAAATCAAAGTTTGCTCTGGCGAGTACCATATTACTATTCTACCTCAACTTTTGCATTAACCATCCATTTAAATCCCGTTGCTTTTCCTACTGACCTACCGCCTTTAATTCCTGCTGTAAAATTCTTTTTATATATCTTAGGATTATCTAGGTATTGATAAAGGCCTGTTGAGGTTAAAAATGATTGAGCAAAGTATGTGTTCATAAATCCATCAAATACTTTTTCGTAAGACCCTTTAACCTCTCTTCCTCCAGGGGAGTTATTAACTATTGTTTTTTTAGTAAATACTGTGACTCCGTCGTCCTCAAAAACAAGGACATTGCTATTCTTTGGCTTTATAACAACAGGAACTCCTTCTTCCATAATTTTTGCCTTATTATAAAATGGTTCATAAGATCCAGATTGAATAGATTGAGATTGTCTAAATTTAGAAGTAATAGATATTCCTAGACTTGTTACTCTATATTCAATGTCAAACAATCTTTGTCCCCTATTGCCTGTTTGGTACCATTCATATACGTGGTGCAATGCTTGTGGGTTACCTCTTGCCATAGCGTCTATGTATAATTTTAATCCCTCAATAGTTCCCCTTGCAAGATTATCTAAAAATATTTTTTTGCCATCTTCGGCTCCTTCTAAAAATCCAAAGGAGTACTCAACCATATTGTCTAGTTGTTTTTGAAAAAGTTTAGTATTTAACCTAACTAACATTAATCTACCGACGCTTGGCTTTCGGTACGTCTCCAAACCATCTGATATGACTCTACGTTTCCAAAAGGGCCGACAAAGGGCTGTATTGTTGCAATTTCATAGATTGTACCTTTTCCAGAACGAATACCAGATGTTTCTTTATATATCATATTTCCATGCATATCTCTTACGTTTGTAATCAATATGTCAGTAATTGCATATGGCTTATCAAGAGATGAAATTCTTAGATCTGTTGAGGATCTTGCAATTAGTTTGTTGTTAAGTTGAGAAATCATTTTTGGATCTAATTCTTCAATATTTTTTCTAGTAGAAGGGGCAGCATTGCAGGCAATTGTTCTATCGACTAGCCATTCTTTTTTTATTTCTCCATAACCACCTTGGGTAGATATTGCATAATAAATATCTGCACACATTGGATGTATAAAGTCATTTGGTTCGCATAACATTAAATCACTCCAGGTTTGACAATATTGGTTACATATTTGTCTAAAATTTTATCAACTATCATGTTTCCAGTACCTTCTAAAATTTTCTTATTAAATTGAATTTTATATTGATCTGTGTCGTATGAAGTAACATATCTTTTGTAGTAATCTAATTTTCCACATTTTAAATCTTCTATTAATAAAGTAGTGGCATATTTTACATCTTCGGGAACTGTTTTATATCCTGCGTCTAAAACAAAAATATAATCATATCCTCTTGGGAAGTCTACAATTCTTCCACTTCCAACAGACCCCAAATCTCCGTATGCTGGTGGTAACACAATTGAACCTTGTTCAACACGGTTATACTGTGAATCAAAATAACGTTGTATTCCTGAGTTGTCGGCTGTAATATTAAATGTGTATATGTTGTCATCTGGAGTTTCAAAATCATAAATTAAAATATTATTTTCGTATACTTTTAAAATTTTGTTAAACCTTTTCCAAATACTAAAATAATCAGAGCCTTGACCGACTCCTTGAATTATTTCTTTTGAATTATAAAAACCACCCTGGACAACTGTATCTATAATTGATCTAGCAATCATCTCTAACTGTGTGTATTCTGATACTTCAGATGCGGTTGATCCAAGCAGGTTTGGGTCAATGTATGGTCTTTTTATTTCTATTGTGTCCTCTATAACAATGTTTTCATCTTCGTCTAATACTTGAAACAAAAAATTTCTATCCAATAATAAATCTGACTGGGGAAATGCATATGTAACTTTAGAGCCTGTCGTAGATGTTACATTTGAACTCTGTAACACATGATCTGCCAAATCTTCAACGTAAATTGTATAGTCACTATTTGCATCTGGAACATCCCAGGTAGTTACTTTAGGGTATGTAGGAACTCTTAATATATCCATGTTATAGACCGTACTCCTTTGCTACCTCTTCTGGACTTGCAATTCTAATCCCTGGCCTTGTAAGCCATTTTTCAGCATTAATTCTTTCTACTATGTTGTAGCCTTTTAATATTTTTCCAAAACCTGAAGAGTATATGTTTTTGTTAGAATATATGGCTACGTTGTCTTTTACGGGCTTTTCTTTTTTTTCTTTGATTTCTGAGAATGACTCTGAAGATGCAACAACAGTACCAAATACATTATCAGCAATTGGTCCAAGGGATTGTATATTTTTTTGTTTAACATCAGACATAGTATCCTCCTTCTTGTATTATATCATTATAAATAGAAAAGGGGGACAAGAGAATTAACTCTCATCCCCCAAAAACTGTTTACAGATTAAGAATCTGAAGCAGCGTCAGCGAACGCAATTGCATCCTGCTCTTCCCATTGAATACCAAAGCGAACAAATACTGTATATTCTACAGTGTCTTTCTTTGCCTTGTACTCACGGTTAACAGTGATATCACGTTGGAAACCCCATACACGGTTTGCTGGGAATGTAAGATCTACATAGCCTGCAGGGTAGTAAGGAACTTCTTGAACCGCAACACCAAGAACACGAGTTGTACGTGCTCCACCGAATGTTTGGCCCATTCCATCTAGGTAGTCTTGACGATTTGCTTGAGTGCTTCCTGGTACTTGACCAGCAAAAGCCTCTGCAACAGCATCTGCAAGAGTACCATTATTCTTAACAATACCTTGGAAAGCATCTGTACCAGCATAGAACTTTAGGTTCTGCTTGATAGCACGATACTTACGTGGCATTGCTAGGATGATATCTTGCATAACGCCTGTTGTCCAAGCATTATCTACTACGGTCACTTCTGACTCGTGAGCATCTCCATCTGTCTTGACCTTATTAACGAAACCATCCATAATTGAAAGGAATGATCCTGTTGATCCGTCACCATTAATGGCTAGATCTTCAATGTCATTACCAAATGCGTTTGTCATAAGACGAACGATGTGGTCTTCTAGTTGTGCACCTTCGATGTTATCTTCTAGTGCTTCTGCTGCAACTTCCCAATCTAGACGAATCTTCTTGGTTGTAAGTTCTACCTTACTGAATGTTGCTCCTGCGTTAGTGTAGTCACCAACTGCTTGTGAAGCAGCACGGATTACACGCTCACCAACGTTAACTTTTTCAAGTTCCATGGTGTTAGCCTTCATTGTTACACGACGACCATCTTGAGCAAGTACTGTTGCGTCCCAAACATAGTCAATAAAACGACGTGCTTGTTCTGGACGAAGAATACCGCTTCCGACATCACCTGAAGGGTTTACTGCGTTTGCGCCTGTTGTTACGCCTGCTAGTGCGACTGGAATATTTCCAAGTTCTCCACCATCACCGTAATTTCCCGGTACGTTTGCTGCTGCGTCTGAACCTGATGCGAATGCACCCTGACCTTGGTAAAGGCCTGGAGTTGTTCCGCCCAGTTGTCCGCTTGTACCTGGCTGGTTTTTCTTAATTTCTTCCGACATTATTACACCTCCTAAGTGATTTATCTAAATAGATCGGCTGTTTTGAGGAAACGTCCGCCCCATAGGGATTTCTCAACCATTTCTGGTTGTTCCTGAACAATCTCACCGAGATCGCCAGATTTTCGGAATGCTGTATCTGCTTCAACGGCATCTACACGCTTTCCAAATTCATTAAACTCATCTCTTGTTGCAGAAACATCTTGTGCTACTGCTCCAATTGATTTTGTAATTGCATTAACCTGCTCTTGCAGAGACTTAACGGTTGCAACTAGATCGCCAAAGGCTGATGTGAGAGTATTGTTGATTTCTGTAACTGCTTCTGCAATTACTACATCAGACTTAGATACTTCTTCAGTCTTAACTTCAGAAACTACCTCTTCAGACTTAGTAACTTCTGAAACTGTTGGCTCTTCTGCCTTAGTTACTTCTGCTACCACAGCCTGCTCGGTTGTTAAAATTGTTTCTGCTACAACATCTTCTGATTTTGTAACTTCAGCAACTTCAACTACGGCATCTTCTTGTGGAGCGACCTGAACATCTTCAACAGTAGCAATAGATTTCTCAACAATTTCTGTTGCTTCTTTTTTTGTTGTTTTTGCCATAGGATTTTCCTCCTTGTCTATCTTAGAAATACTTGTGCCATTAGCACTTTCAACTAAGAACTTGATCATGCTTGTTTTCTCGTTGTCTGTTTTTTCAACGAAACCTATGTTTTGCATTTGAATACCAGAGGTAGGGCTTAATTCTGATTCATTTTCTGAAACCATAACAATTCCAGATTCTTTATCCCAAAAAACATTTTCAATTGGTGTATCCATACCTTTTACAATATCTACACCATCTACTTTTTCTACAGAAACAATATTTGCAAATTGGTTTGCTGGACTATCAACTAGTGACAATTCTACTAAATCATAATCTTTAATAACTCTAATTTGTTTTTGTACTTGATCGTCATATGCTTCGTCCCATTTATTCATTTTTCCACCTATTGAAAATCCTGTGTATGTTCCATCTAAAACTTTTTCCCATGCATTTTGTGCACCCTTTGAAATATATGCAGAAACTAAAACTCCGTTGTACATTTTTTCTGATTTTGTATCATAATATTTATCTTCTTTAAACGAAACCATTTTTCCAACAGCAGATGGCTGATGCATTTCACGAATGTTTCCACGAAATTTTTTAAATGCTTTTAAACTTGCTTCTGTTGTAACAATGTCATCTTGTTTGTCAACGTTATCTAATGTGGCAAAGCCTGAAACTGTGCGTCTTTCTTTATCTACCTTACTAAAAGGCATTGAAAGTCGAAGTTGCTCGCCCTCAGTGTTCCATTGGGCCTTAGTTATAATCATCTTACTGTATAGTATAAGGCACTTTTTTTACAATATCTCAATTATTGAGACGCTCTGCCAGAACCCTTTGGATTTCTACCAGAAACTGTTGCTGCCCCGTCAGATTGAGTATTTGTTCTTTCAGAATCTCTTTGTCGATTTGCAGTGTCATTTGCTGCGTCTTGTGGTTTTAATTGAAATGGTTCATCTCCATGTGGCGCTTGAGGGAGTCCAAGTTGCTGTCTTGCTTCGTTTGGAAGCATAACTTGAGTCTTTACGTATCTTTCAAGAATTTGAGATTGAGCAATTTCATCTGTAAGTGTTAGTTCGTTAAATTTAAATTCTAAAATATCAGTTTTTTCACGAATAACTTTATTAATCATTTTTTCTATTTGGCGCTGTGCTGGTCTTGCAACTTGCTCTTTAAATGTACGATCTTGGGATAGGGCTGCTGCAATTGCAGAAGAATCAGATCCCCCTAATTTTGATAATGGAACTTGATGAGCAATCAAAATATCATCACGATTTTGTTTTCTGTATTCTTTAAAAGAACCATCTTGAATACCATTTTCAATTGGCTCCATTTTAAACTCAACCTTATTGTTATCGCTATCTCCGGGAAGAGGAATATAAAGAGTTCTATGAGATTGTCCTTTTAAATTTGTCTGCAAAAATCTAAACATCTTATCTTCAGCATCTGAAGAAAGTTTTGCTCCTTTTAATGTAACAACATATCTTGGAACAGCCTTGTTAGAAAAATAATCTATATTGTATTGAGATGCCAACTGATCTCCATGTAATGAAGAAATGGCAGAAATAATATCTGGCACTCCATAAAATGTGTTTAATGGAGAGTATTGTTTTAAATGAATAATTTCATTTGGACGATTGTCTAGTGTGACTGGATTAGGATTTTTAGCCCCAAAATTTCTAAAATAAACTACCTTGTTTGCAATAATTTGAACAAAACCATCACGCATGCGACGCACACGCATTGTTGTTGCAGGAATATGTCCAACATACCCAATTTCTCCTCTTGTAGTTCTTCCAATTTCTAGGTAACCATTTCCTGTTGCTTGCACGTCTGTATAAACTTTTTCCATAGTTGTTGTAAATGAATCATCTGTATTTAAACTTTCTAGCCAGTCTGTAAGTTCAATTTTTGATCTTTCAATTCTTTTACGAGCACGGTCGGTTGATGCAGTATCCATAGATGCTTCTAGTTTTAACATTGTTCTGGGAGAAATTTCAAATTTGTAACCAAGTCCAACAATATTCTCTACTTTTGCATCGATTGCTGCATGGTTAGCAAAAGATGTATCGTAATAATTTGCCAATTCATAAACGTTCCATGGTGGGGTAATAACATCAAATAAACCATAAGCATTTCTATACAAAACTCCTGGATTAATTTCTTTAGATTTTGCGTCATCACGTCCTGAACTAATTGCAAGAGCACTATTCATGTATGCTGGACTTGCTTCTACTTTGGACATTCTTGCAGCACGTCTTTTAAAATTATTATCTAAACCAGTTAAATTTTTTAATTCATCCCAAGTTTTATTAAAAGGATCGCTTTTTTTAAATTGATCATTTATATCAACTAACTCATCAATGCTTGCACCAATATTGTATTGCGTTTCTTCACTCATTAGTCGTCTGATCCCCATTTCTTTACTGTTTGCTGCGCTGCGTGCACTGCTCCTAAATCGTTCATATTTGGTATTAGCCCTTGAGACATTCTGTCTTTTTGTTCTGAATATTCTTCTTCTGAAATTCTATTTAAACCTGGAACAAAAATGCACTCACCGTCTCCTGGGTCTCCATAGTGTTTTGCGGCATTTTTTAATTCTGATATTTTTGATATGTCCCCTTTCATAGCGGGAATATTTAAAACAGATCCAGTTCCATCGGTAAACCATTTTCCATTTGATTTCTTATAAACATAAAGGCCCCAATCATAGTATTTATCAATTACTTTTATACGAGACTCTCCAACTTGGCCCTTCATTTTAGGCAAGGCTTTACTCTTTTTAGGCTTATTATTTAAATTCATAACCATCAGTATACCATATTAGACTGGTGTTACGGTTTGTGTTTGCCAAGACATTTCAGAATATATTTTAACAGAATCTGCAATAAAATTCAAACTTTCAGAAGTATTGCTATCGATGACAAATTTATTTCTGCCAATATATGCTTCATATACGCTTGCTGGGTTTACTCCATATAATTCTGAAGAGGACAAAACCAACACCCCGTCCCAATTATAAGATGTATACCAATATGTCCAATATAAGTCTGAGGACCCACTATTTTTTACTCTAAGCCACGGCCTGTAGACTTTGCTCTGAATCTCTTGCAAAGCAGTAGATTGATAACTGGCAATGTTATTAAATACAAAGGGCCCATTTAAATTTATATGCCCCAAAAAGTTATCCATATTAATGCTACTTGCAAAAGAAACACCAATAACAGACCACTCTTTTGCTTCTAAAATTGGATCTTTTACTAAGTTTCCATTAATATAAAATGCAAGCCCATTTACTTGTTGCCCAGTTGCCTTATTGACTGCAAACAATTTTCCTCTATTTCCCCTTTGACTGGAGGCAGAAACAAAAAATTGAATTATGTCATTTTTATGTTCTAACTCAAAAACTTGCGTTGCACCATAAGGAAACTTATCAAAATCATATCTTAGCCACATTTGTAAGGCAGTTACTCGATAATTATTTGAAAGGCTGCTATTTATTGGAATTCCAATACCTCTATTTACGTATGGGTGAAACGATCCTCTTACCTCTATTCCACTTTTTCTTGTTGAGTATAAGTACGGAACACTTTCTTTAAAAATACTAATTGGGTTTTTTGCTTTATAGTCATAATAAATTCCAGATTTTTTGTATGGGTATATTGGAGTTCCAAACCTTGTTCCAATTTTAGTTGCACTGTTATGGTCAAATGCTTGTGATGCAATTTCTAATTTTTTTAAACCTAGATTTTTGTTTTGAGTTCCTTTTAAATTAAAAACTAAATGAACAACAACCGCTAATAAATTAAAATCTACACCTGTTGGCGGATAAATAATTGTGTTATCTGCAACCTCAAAAACTGTATTTTGCCAATTTGAATAATTAGATATATCTAATATTTTATCATTTCTTAATGCTTGGACAATAGAAAACTCATTTAAGTTCTTATTAGCCCCTGCCGTAATATATTGAATACTTATATAACTTTTGACTGCAGAGTTGTCTGTATTATAAAAATATGATTTAATAGACTGTTGCTCAATGTCCTCATAGTTTTCCCAGCCAGAAAAAAGAGCATTATCTAATTGGTTGTAAGATTGTTGAACAGTATGATCATATCTGAGTTCTAAATCATTATAATCCCATGGCGCTTGTTGCTCTGTAGAATAAATAACTGTAGGGGATGGATAATCAATATTGAACTGTAACAAATCAAGATCGTAATGGTTTTTTCCTTCTAGGTCATCAATATAAGAACCAAAATATGATAAAGGTATGTAGTCTTCCCAATACCCAGCAGATGCTGTGTCTAAATAAAATTTGTTGTATCTTAATTCAGGAATTAAAGTATACGTAGATGTGTGGGCCATAAAACTATTTCCGGCTTCTACATCTGCTAAGCCGTTTATTTCAAATAGGCTAGAAACCAAACTTGAGTTATAATTGCTAAAAATATGAAATTTATAAAATTTGCCTTTAAAATTTTCAAGACCACTATGATTTGCCCCCAAATAAACTCTTAACCTATTTTTACTTCCAAAAAATGTTGATAGGTTAGAGCCAAAATATTCAATCATTTTTGCTAACTTAAAACCTATTGGTAAATATGCATTTGGCAATACCGAAGCACTTTCATTTAGCACTATAACGTTATTGTTATATGAAAAATAATATTTTATTACGTCATCTTCGAGTGTTGCTTTAAAATAATTTCCATTGTCAATATTGTAGATTTCAAAAATTGTTTGTATATCTTCCGATGCCTCTTCAAACTTTATGACTCCGACAAGGCCATGAATGTCTTCTTTTATGATAGAAAAATTATCAAAATATGCATATGTTTTTTTATTATTCCAGTCTTCATTTGGCCTAAATGTAAAATAATTAACGGACTCGTTTTGAACTAAAGAGTTGTCATTTAAAAATTTTTCATTTGTATAATCATCTAAAAACATTGTTGGCAGATTGTATTTTGCAAGAGACATAGTTTTTGCTGTAATAGAAAGATTGTCGGTTGTTGCCTGTGACCACTTTCCTATATCTGGATATGTATAGTTTGCCGCATATTCTGCAAACGGATAATCAATATATGCTGACGTTGCTCCATATGCCGAATTGATACTTTCGGGAGAGGTTACTGCTTGACCATAAACCCATCTTTTTTTTGCCACAAGGTCTGCAACTAGGTACGAATAAATAGCAATACAATCTATCTCATAGGGATAAACATTTTCATAAGAATAAAAGCCTAGCCAGTCTAATTCTTTGTTAGACTCATTAAACTCTAATGGCAAATCTATATTTGACATATCAATATTTAAAGCAATAACTTGTTCTCCATTTATTAATAATGAAGCATTATTTGAAGAAAGTTTTATTTGAACAAGCATTGGCCTGTACCATTCTCCAACATAGTGAGATGCAAAATGTTTTCCAATGACAAGAGTTATAAAGCCATCTTCTACATATAAGCCATCTGTTGACCCAATTGGTCCAAAAATTCTTAATGCGGTATTTGAGTCAGGGCTAATTTTTATCCACATCTCTATTGTGTATTCTTTATATCTTCCAGTTTCATTTAGAAAGCCAAAACCTGGAATAATTAGTGATGGATTATTTTCATTTGGAATAATTTTTGTAATACTGTCAGATCCATAGACCATCGGAATGCTTGAGTTTTTTGCAGTTAAACTATTATTATTTACTAAATAATATCCATTTTTTATACCTAAAGCATAAGAATTTAAGTCTACAACGCCATCTATCCCAGTTAATCCAATGTTGGATGGAAATGGAGAAACTGTCTGTCCTAAAGAAGTTGTATTAAAATTTTCAGAACATTGTGCAACAGTTATTCCATTAGTAAAAATTTGATAACTATCTGTAGAAGCAGCCCCTCCCTCAAATTTTATTTTTAATATTGGTCTAAAGGATGTAACTTGATCTGGAAATATTGAGGTGTGAGAAATAAAAATCCATTTTCCAAAAATACCAGAAGAGTACTGAGTAACCTTTTCAATAGTTTCAGCAGAAGAAGTATCATTATATTCAAACCCAATTGATACTGATTTCAAGTATGGGCTATCTGTATAGATATAACATCCTGTAGTTAGAGTTTCTAAATCAAAGTTTAGTTCATTTAAGTTTTCTAAATCATCCCCGACAAATTTAATTTCTTTTTCTGTGCCAACAAAATCGTCAAATTCAACTAAGTTCAGTATGCTGTTTGCAAAAGGCTTGTTTAAATCTTGGCTACTAGATATGACATTCGCACCAACAAAGTCCCAGTTTATTAAATTTCTTTGTGTATTGGAAATTAAAGATAGATAATCGACGTCATCGTCTAATGACCAAAGACCTATGGGGTGCTCTGCAAAAATTTTTTCTGCATATAAATTAGATTTAATAGACATTGTTAGTCTATTTTATCATATTAACGGTTTTCCCAAAGAGGATTTCCCCAATAGATGTCCTCATACTTTAAACCTGGATAGGGAGACTGTCCAGTTGGAGCATTCCAAAAATCAGATATAAACATTGGTTTTTTTTCAACAGTAGTAATCTCTCTTGAAAATTCCTCAGTTTCTGGGAAAATTATACAATCTCCAGCAATCAAATTTTTTGCAATTTTATAGTTATTAAATTTAAAGATTCCTCCATCATGGCAATCATTCCACTTTATAATTGACCTAAACACATTTTCAGGCCTATCTGCTGAATGACCTGCTGAAATATTTTTTCCTGGGGCATATCTCATAATATAACTCTTTCCTAAAATAGGTGGGTCATATTTAATTCCAGACATTTGAGAAACGGCTTCCTGTATTGCATTACAATATTTTTCAAAGATAGAAACAACCTCTCTTGGCATATCTCCATAAGTGGTTATGTCAAAGTTTATTCCTTCTTGGCTAAATAGAGGGTCATGTAATGGGATATGATCTTCTTTAGTATTAAATTTAACTGAATCAACAAATTTGCCAATTAGTTCTAAGTTTTCTGCTGTTGCTACATTTATTATTTGATAATTCATTTTATCTCCTTAGTAAAACTTAATTTCGCAGGCATCTGTACTACAATAAGCCTCGCCCTGTGCTTCTAAATTTTTTACGCCATCGTAAATAGCAGACCAATCAATCTTTCCAATTTTTCCAACATAAGAATTATATTCTTCTTTGGTTATTTGAGTATAAGGTTGCTGTGGATATGTTTTATTTCCCATGGGCAAGAATGATACTGCTTTTAATTGCCCCTCGTACATGTGTAAGGCGGGAGCAATAAACTTAGACTCTGTTTCTTTATCAAATGAAAGTGTTACAGATACCCCATTGTCTGACCAATATTTTTGAGCAGTTGCTGCTAGACCAATTTTTTCAAAAAGACTTACATCTTTTTCAGATCTTGGGTGCCCAGATGCTACTGGGAAATATACTACTGAAGTGTTTGCTGATACTACATCATCTTCAATTTTATATCCTGCTGCTTTAAATAAATGCATCATTGGATCTGTATTGCCAAACCTTATAGCACGAAGATAAAATTCTCCTCCTGGACCCCAATGAACTCCTGGAGTAGCACCAGAAAGCAATGAAACAGAGCCAGAAGGTTTGACGGTAGTTACACGAATTGACTCTCTAACGCATAGCCATTCCGAATAACTATGGTCATATGAGCGAATCTTTCGATACCCTTCATCCATCCATTGTCGTACCGTTGGCATACCTTTAGTGTCTGCAAAAGATGCAATTCCAGTTAAAGATGTTCCAATACGACGATTACGTTGCATAATTCCATTTGTGGTTTGCCAGTGTGTTGGCATGAGTGTTACAGTTTTGCCATATAGATATGCAAACTTCAATGTGCGTAAAAAATCTTCTTTGTCTTCATGTCTATTAAGATGAACTTCTACTAATGTGCAAAGTTCGTAAGACTCTAGTGGTTGTTCAGCGCAAGGATTAAATCCCATGATACGAGAATCTTTTCCATCTGCAGGATCTGCAAGGCGTCCATAGTTACGAGCAACATCTAGCCAAATAAAACCTGGCTCTCCGTTATCTACAATTAGGTCAACATAGTCTTCATATTTTGTTCCAACTTCTGCTGAAATAGAATTATTAGACATCCAGGCCCATCCTGGATTTTCTGAATCAAAAGAATTTCTATCTGGAAAAACCTCTGCATTTTTTAAATTAATAAAATCTTTATCTTCTGGTAACCCTAAAGCCAATGTAGCAGAACGACGAACATTTCCAGAAACAACACATGTGCCAATAAGGTTTACAATATCTACTATTGCACGAGAATCAAGTGTTTCTCCTGCTCTACCACCAATTACTTTATCTATCTTATTGTGTAATGCAATAAGTGGTCCTGGGCCGCTGGCAACCCCTCCAAAGCCTTTTATAGGGGCTCCTAGAGGACGGATAAGGTCATAGTTAAACTTTTGTATAGCCTGATTAGGGCGCAGGTATGAATTTAAAAGCATTCTTACAGAATCTACCCAGCCTTCACGAGTATCTGGAATATCCCAGATATTTTCTGGTTCTGTTGGAGAGTAAATAGACATTTCTTTATCTTGTCCAAGAGTATCGAACCCTACTCCTATGCCTAACATTAATGCATCCATAACCCAAGCGAACAATGCTCCTGGATCGTTTCTGTCAATATCACGGGTAGAGACCATTGCACAATTTTGAAGAGATGCAGAGTTACGGCTTTCCATAGTCATTGGAGTTCCAAAAGCCCAAAGACCACGACCAGGTGGTGTCCATTTTAATGTAAATAAACGGTCGTATGCTTCTTGAGCAGATTTTTGAGCCTTATAATCATTCCACGGGAGTCTATTTTCTTTAGCATGATTTTTTTGTACTGAATACATTCCTTCAACTACACGTTTGCAAACTTCATGCCATCTTTCTTTAGTCCCATCTTCTTTCATCCTAGAATAAGTACGAATAAAAGTGATTTCTCCTAAAGAGTTAGTAGCAGCATCTTTAAATCCAAAAGGAGGTTCTGTTTGTTTATAACTCTCTAGGAATTCTGGCGATAATTTAAAAGAAAAAAAGTCTAACATAGGCGTAAATCCTCCGAATTTATTTGAATAATTAGTAGTGTAAGTATAGCAGAGTTTTTTAAATTATAAAACTCTGTCTAAAGTTAAAGTATAGAGTTTTAAAGTTTAACAAACTGTCCAGATTTTATAATAACACAAAACTATTATCATTATAGGTTTCTATAGGATCTATATTTTTATTAATAGGAAAAATATCGTATGCAATTGTAATCCTATCCTTTGAAAGATTCCAAGGAGCCATAGCATGTGCGTGGCCTGTTTCTGAAAGAATTGCAACATTGTTTTTATTATTAATAATTACATCTTTACCAAAAATTTTATAATATGTTTTAGAAGGCTCTGCTGAAACCGAATAATAGCCATGAAGAAATGGGAAGCCTTCTCCTCCATGATCGTGCCAAGGCATTTTTTCTATCATCTCTTCAGTTATCTCAATATCCTCATTTGTACTATTTTTTACACTATATAAATTAAACCATCCATGAATAGAAAAGTCTTGATCTTCAAAATTTACACCATAATACTCGCAAGCCTCAATAGTCATAGATCTTATAGATTTTAATAAATTAATTAATGCTGGATGTTTAAAATTAAATATATTGTAATACTCGGTTGTCATTGATGGAATTCCATCTTTTTTATCAATAAACATTTCCTTTGGAAATTTAGTCATTGTATGATCTGTAACCTCATTAATCTTAAAAAATTGCTCGGCATATATTAAGTAATTAACTTTATGCAGAAATGAGTATAAATCTTCTAAGTCATTATCTAATTCCCTAGAAAAAAATTTATGCTGTTTTTTCAAATGATTTTTCATGATAATGGAATCCATTTTCCTGGTTTGCCACCAGACATCATAGCAGATGGAACTATATCATAGGCAATTGTTATTCTTGGGTTTTTTTGAAACCAATCATCTCTTCCATGTGGGTGACCAGTTTCTGAAATAATTGCTCTATTGTTTTTATTTACATTTTCAAAAATTTTATCTTCATTTCTGTCTATTTTATAAAAAGTAGAAGATGGCTCTGCATCTACACAGTAATATCCATGAAATGCTGGTGCGCCAATTCCATTCATATGATCATGAAAATGATTTGGATACTTTAATGGATTAACTCCCCCATTTTTTCCTTCATTTGGAGTTTCCTGGTCTAAATTGAACCATCCGTGAATTAAATATTTTTCTTTATCCATATCTATTTCATAATATTCACAAACATCTTTCATTAATTTTCCAAGAGACTTGTAGAGTTGATAAATGCCTGGATGAATAAAAGTAAAAATATTATAATGATCAATGCCTAACTTTGTTAAAGATCCCATCCCTTTTCCATGCTTAAGCATTTCTTCTTTTGAAACATTTAGAATATTTTCATCTAAAATTAAAGATTCCATATCAACTAGATAAGACTTAAGACTATTTAAATCATTATCTAAAACAACATTAAAAAATTTTTGTGGTTTACTCATGCCAGTGGAATCCAGTGCTGTTCCCAATTATGCATAATTCCTTTAAAAGGAATAACATCATAGGCAATTGTTATTCTTGGACCTTCCCAGTCCCAATCAGCCATGGCATGGGGATGGCCAGTTTCAGAAAGAATGGCTCTATTATTTTTATTTATATTTTCAAATTCTTTATCAAATACTTTGTAGTGAGTTGTTGATGGTTCTGCTTTTACAGAATAATAACCGTGAAACCACGGAGCGCCAGAGCCACCATGTTCGTGCCAATCAAGTTTTCCGGTGTGATTGTAATTAACATTAAACCAACCTTGTACCCAAAAATCCTCTTTTTCAAAATCAAGATCATAATGTTTACAGGCTTCAATAGTCATAGACCTTACAGATCTAAACAATTTATGAATTGCTGGATGATAAAATTGAAAAACATTATATTTATTCCATTTGCTTGTAGTTATACTTCCAGAAGAGTCCCAAAGCGTCTTTTCATCTTTATCATTTTTTAATATTTCGCCTTTTTTAATACGTTCAGATTGTATAATTAAAAAATTTGATAAATTATCTAGGTCAGAATCTAAAGTTCTTTCAAAAAATTTATGAGGAACGTTTTTATTTTGACTAGTGCTGTTTAAAGAAATATTTTCGTACATTTAGTCTCCATTTCTTTATATAGTATATCATAAAGATAAATGAGATTTTTACTTATTATGTACTAGATAATCTCCAGCAATAAACCAGTCTTGTGGCTCACAGTTAAACTGATAGACTACGGACTCTGAAATATCAGTTGTTATAGATACAATTTCTATTTCTGAAAAAGATCCATCTTGTTCAACTTTTATTAAAATATCTCCTTCTTCTATTTCAGAAGCATTTTTAACAACATAGGATGACCCCACTTTAGCAAAAAATGGCTGTGTCATTGAATATTTGCTATGGGATTCTCCATTAAAATATACAACTGAATACTTTGTTGATGGAACAATATTTACAACAGTTGTTGAAACTATTCCATTTGAAGTTAATGCTGAACTAGAAAATTCTGAGTAGTCATAATCTCCAGCATCCCCTTCAGTTGACAATTCTGACAAACCTACTGAGTATACAGCATCTCCAACCTGAATATCTTTTGCTGCAACCAAACCAGTTGGCGTTCTAATTAGTGTGTCTGCTTCAATACAAGCACGTCCTCCTGGTGAAAAACCAAACGGTGTAAATCCAAATGGTGTAAATCCAAATGCGCCAAATGGTGTAAATCCAAATGCGCCAAATGGTGTAAATCCAAATGGTGTAAATCCAAATGCGCCAAATGGTGTAAATGAAAATGCATCAAACGGTACAAAACCAAATGCACCGAATGGTGCAAAACCAAATGGTGTAAATGAGAATGATGTTACTGATCCTGAAGCAGCAGATGTGCCTGAATTACCGTTAGCGTTAGTTGCATAAACGGTGTATGTTTGTGCTGTTCCCGCTTCTTGCCCTACAGAAACAGATGTTCCCGCCTGTGTTGCTCCCTTGCCATCGCTAGAAGCCCAAGTGTAAGAAGTAATAGCACTTCCACCAGTTGCTGGTGCTGACCAAGAAACGTCGTCGTTTGCCGCTCCACCTTGTGCAGTTGCGCTAGGTGCTGATGGAGTTGCAGGAACTGTTGTTGCAGTTACTGAGCCGCTTGCTGCACTTGCTGCCGATGTTCCATAAGTATTAGTTGCAGTTACTGTAAATGTATAAGCAGTATCACTTGATAAACCTGTAACCCGAATTGGAGAACTCGAGCCAGAAGCGGTGTAACTTCCTGGGGTTGATAAAACTGTATAAGAGGTTGCAGCATTTCTTGGGTCTGCAGTGAAGGAAACATCTACAGCACCATCATTATATGGACGAGCAGTTCCAACATTGGATGCAGAATCAATTGTTGGTGCATATGGCATTAAAAAGTCATTAGCACCTTGCGATTTACGACCACTTCTTTTACTCATAAACTCTTCTCCCCTTATTTATTAATTTTTTTCCTGTCTAACAATTACGCTGAAAGATCTCCAAAGACTACCCAAGAGTTTTCTGCTCTCTTAAATAATGTTGCAGATGACCAACGTGTACGAAGTTTAAGTCCAGGAGTAGCATTTACTGTTACTCCAGCATCGCCAGCAATTGTAACCTGTCCAGTGTTAGTCTGTAGAATATCCAATGTGGTTCCTACTGGATAAGCAACTGCGCTATTTAGTGGGATGGTGATTGTTGTTCCTGATTCTGAACTTACTTCAATTAATGAGTCTCTTTCTGATTCTGCTGAAAGAGTATAAGAAGCAGTCTTTGAAATAATTGGTGTTCGTGAAGGAACGCCTTCTTTTGTTTGTGTTCCGTCTGGGAATACTACTCCAGATGAGGGGGTTACTGTTGTAGCCTCAAGTGCAGCAACTTTAATGTCATCAAGTGACCCTTCTGTAAAATCAATGGTAGTTGTTGGCTCTGTTGTTACGCCTTTAAACAGTTTCCACTTAGCATCAGATGCGTCTCTTACTAATCCTGAGTGTTTTGCTGTTCCATCATTGTATGCAACTACAAGGCCAAGGTCAATCGTATTTGCTGGATTTTCGTGAGCAAGTTGAAGAATATTGTCTTCAACTGTAATACTCGTTGATGATACTGCAAAGGTATTTCCATTTACTGTTAAATTTCCATCTACAGTAAGAGCGTCAACTGTTGTTGTTCCTGTAAATGTTGGTCCTGCAAGATTAGCCTTAAGATCAAGGGCTGTCTGTGTAGCACTTGATACTGGCTTATTTGCATCTGATGTATTGTCAACATCTGAAAGCCCTACCATAGTCTTTGTAACTGCTCCTTCTGCAATTTTTGCAGTAGTTACTGCTGCATTAGCAAGTTTTTCTGTTGTAACAGAAAGGCCACCAAGTTCATTAGTTCCAACTGAGTCATCACTTAAATGTGATTGTGAAATTGCATTGTCTGCAATCTTAGGTCCAGTTACTGCTGCATTTGCAATTTTTGCTGTTGTGACAGAATCAGAAACTGGAGTTCTTTCATCTGAAAGACGTGAATCGTTTGTGTAAACAAGGTTTAGTGTATTTGAAATACCATGTACGCTTGTATTTCCTGATTCATGGTCTGCTAATGAATTAGAAACTGCAACAAGATCTTCGTCATAGACTAGACTAAATACGTTTGAGATACCATGGACATTTGAGGTTGCTGATTCATGACCTGCTAATGAATTAGAAACTACATCAAGATCTTCATCATAGACTAAGGTAAAAGCGTTTATAATACCATGGACATTTGAGGTTGCGTTAGCATGATTTTCAACTGAAGTTTTGACTGCATAATGATCTTGATCAAGTACTGACAAGGCATTATTTGTGCTTGCAATAGAGTTGCTAAGGCTAGAATTAGTATTACTTTGCTGTGTTAAAACATTTTGGATGTTTGCAAGATTTTGAGTAATCGAATTTGCAAATCCTGCGTCATCTCCAATTGCTGCTGCAATCTCATTAAGAGTATTTAGTGTGTTTGGTGCTGCGTCGATAACCGCATCAATTGCATTATTTATAGCAGTAGTAACCTCTGATGAATCAAATACAATGGAGGCATCTACGAAATATTATAGGCTTGCAAATGCAGTACTTCCATTACCTACTTTAAACTTGTTGGTATCTGTTTCAAAGCCAATTTCTCCTGCGCCCAGTACTGGATTTGCTGCAGCCCATTGTGCTGCTGTACCTCTGCGCTGTTGCATTCTAGTTGCCATTTTTTATTTCCTCCTGGGGGTTATGGGTATAATTATAACAGATTATTTTAGTTAAAATTATCTGTTGCTGTTCCGCCATCATACGTTAATGTCCAAGATGATGTTGATGGTAATCCTGCATCTTGTGGTGTTCCTTGTGGTGCATTATAAAATCCACTACTTATAAATTGGCTGACTATAAAACCAGTTCCATCTATTGCTGTATCGTGAATGTGATCTGGTAGTGTTTGTGTATCATCAATTGTTGCAATTGTAATCCAAGAACCATTGTAATAAACGTTGACTCGAGATGTTAACGTATCAAACCATAGTTGTCCATTTGTTGGAGAAACGGGGGCAGTTGATGATGCTGGCATTGCGCCAGTTACTGAATCAACATATGCTTTAGTGGTTGCATGGGTGCTTTCAGTTGGAGTTCCAACTACTACAGCATTTCCAAAACTACCGCCAGCAGTAACAATAAGGCCATTTTTGATCTTAAAGTCTTTTTCTACTGTTGCCATTTATCTCCCCCGTTTTTAGTTATTTTTTATTACGCTACTAGTGTTCCGACAACTGTTACTGTTGAACTGTTATTAGCAGTTGTTACATTGAGTCGGACATCTGCTCCTGAAATACTTGCTGAAATTGTTGATGCTGAACCATTGGTTCCAACAATTGCGTATTCAGTGATTGCAATGTTATCTGAAGTATCAAGTGTCAAAAGGACCTTTGAAATTTCAGTGTGTGCTCCGTAAGCAACCTTTACAAGGTATTCTGCTGAACGATATTCAGCCTTTGCAAAAGAATGTGCTACTTGAATTCCTGCTGTTGGTGCTGATAGTTGTGCTGCAACCTGCTTAGCAACTGAGGATAACTCAACTGCTACAAAGTTTGGAACAACTGCTTCAAGAGCAGATACTGCACGAGCATTTGAGAAGTAAAGGTTTGAAGTTCCTTCTACTAAATCATCAGTATCAGAATCTCCTACACCGTTTTCAGCGGTAATAGTAAGTCCTGCGCCTGAGCCTGTTATTGTAATGTTTGAAAGTGTTGCACCAGTTAAAAGATCTGCTGCTGCTGACTTTGAACGAGCATTTGAGAAATAAAGGTTACTTGCTCCTTCTTCAATATCGTCTGTGTCAAGTGCTGCGATTGCATTTGCTGCGGTTCCTGCTGCGTCATATGATGCTGCAGTTGCTGCTTGTGCACGAGCATTTGAGAAGTAAAGATTAGAAGCACCTTCTGAAACATCATCTGTGTCAAGGCTAGTTACAGAAATTGTATTTCCTGTAATATCAATGTTTGACCCTGCAGTTAAAATGTTTTGCTTTAATGCAACTGAGTTAGCAAGTGTTACAGCAAAGTTTGCGTCATCACCAATTGCGTTTGCTAATTCATTAAGAGTATTAAGCAAATCTGGTGCTGAATCAACAATTGCTGCTACAGCGTTGGCTGCTGCTTCATCTGCATAATCTTGTGCATCTGATAATGCATTTGCTGCTGCGCCTGCAAGATCGTATGATCCAGCAAGTGCTGCTTGGGCACGTGCATTTGTAAAGTAAAGGTTTGTTGTACCTTCTGTTAGGTCGTCAGTATCAGAATCTGCTACACCGTTTTCTGCAGAGATAGTAAGTCCTGAACCTGATCCTGTAATTGTAATGTTTGTTAGAGTTGCACCAGTTAAAAGATCTGCTGTTGCAGACTTTGAACGTGCATTTGTAAAGTAAAGGTTTGAAGTTCCTTCTGATAAATCATCAGTATCAAAGTTTGAAATGTCTGATACTTGACCAGTTACATCTCCAACAAGATCTGCTGTAATTACGTTTGCAGCAAAGTTTTTGTTGCCATCACGAAGTACAATAGCATTTGCTACTGATGCTGAGTTTGCTACTCCACCAATAAGTCCCTGTATGTAAGTTGTGTCTCCTGCTGATTTTGTAAGAACGTCATTTCCGTTAACGGTTGCTGTCGCACCTTCAACGATTAGACCATATTTAACTTTAAAATCTTTTGTTACTGTTGCCATTTTGTATCTCCTAGGTTATGCCTTAAGTCCCATACGTGCGTAACGTACGGTGATCGGGCGGATTGATATGTCTGGGTCTACTGTTAAATAAACAGTGTTTCCACTTCTAGAGACGCTTATGGTGCCAATATTCCCATCATTGTCTATCGTGCCGTACTCGCTTACGGAAATGTCGCTTCCATCTACAAGTATTGTCATCTCTGTGGCATAAAATTTATTATCGCCAGCAGAAGTCTTTGAAATTGCTATCAGATATTTAACCATTCGCCATTCAGTTGCACTGAAACTGTCTATTGTGGTTAAATTTTCAATACCATTAATAGTATTATCATTGTTACCCGCAGACCCTAAACTTGTTGCTTGGGATGCAGTAGTATCAATAAGATTTATGTAATCGGCCTGTGTAGGGCGGTCACCTGTTTGGAACAAATTCTTTACATTTGGGATTGATATGATTGCCATGGCATTATTATAACATTATTTTATTACAGTTTTTCAATCCAAACTTGATACCCTTTTTGTAAAATTTTAATTCTAAGTTCGTTGTTTTTTAAAAACCTATCAATACCATTTAAAGGTTTTAAGTCAACATTTCGACTTGGGTGCTCCCATCCGTAATCATCAAACGCAAGGATTCCTCCTGATTTTAAAAGCGGGAATGCTAAAATTGCATCATTGTAAACACCTTCTGCTGAATGATCTCCATCTATATATATAAAGTCAAACTCTGCATCAGAAGAAGATAGGTATTCTTTGCTATCTTTTTTGATCTTTATAGAATTCGGGAACTGGCTCATTTTTTCATCATACATTGACTCAATTTCATCCCAGTCAAATTCTGTGTGAATTTTTTCTTTTGAGCCTTTCCAAGTATCTATGTCTGTAAGGCTTGATGTTTTGTCTGTTAATATATTTTTTAACAGCCATTCAGAGCCATGACCAAGGTATACGCCAATTTGTAAAAAATTAACATTTGGAAGGTCTTTATACTTGTTTAAAAATTTTTCAAATATTTGAATGTTGCTAGAAAACCAGTTTGGGTATTTCATGGTTTCTCCAATAGTCCAAGGTTTGTTCTTTTGATGTTGTGTGAATAGAGAACTTGCCAGTTTCTTCTGCGGTCTTATCAAACTCCAAATTAATTGAAGAGCCATAATCCATTGTGTAAGTAAAAAGTGGAATAGATAAGGTTTTGCAACCTTCGTATATCAAAATATCTGCTAATGCTGCTCGTGAACTTGGCAAAACATATTTTCCATCAATAAAATATTTCTTTAATAAGGCTTCTGCCCTATTTCTTTTAATTAAATAGCATGCTGCAGACCAGTCTCTTTTTTCTTTCATATGTAAGGATGGATTGACCCTATAGTTATGAATAATGCAAAGTTGTAACATGTCGTATGGTTTTTTTATTGATTCTACAAAATTAGAAAATTCAAAATTCCAAAAATCTACAGTCTCTAAACTTAAATCGTCTTCAGTAATAATTGCATATTCAGAATCTGAAGTCTCTAGCCAATGTTTGATTGTTTCAAGATGCGAGATAGTTGCCCCTAATTCATTTTTTGCCAACTGAAGTTTATCTTTTTCAAAAACAATTTTATCAAAATCAAAAGTGTCACCATCATAGGCTGTAATAATTTTATAATCTTTTATTTCATACTTTTCAAAATGATTTTTTATATAGTCTAGCCTGTCTGTCTTAGACTCAAGATTAATCACATATATTGGGGAGAACCCCTTTAATTTATTTAAACCAGTATGTTCCAGCATGGGACACCCTCACGTATGGCGCAAGATAAATTTTTCCACCACTTTCTTTCCATAGTTTACAAAATTGATAATCTTCAGATAGCAGTCTTTCGCTTTCGTCATCAATTGTTGTTTGCCAAAAATCATATATTGGGTCTCCAAAAACAATGCTACCAATCTGTGGTTGATCGCACCTATATTGTTTAATGTCTTTTTTAATTGTTTCAAAAACATTCCTGGATATTAGCATTAAGCCAGTGCCCATGTAATCAACCTCTGCTATGGTATTTGGATTTTCTTTTAACATTTTTCTTTGTTCTTTGTTCATATTTACATTAAATATTGCAGTGTGCTCATCTAAGTTTTCTTTACCATCTAGAACGGCCTTTTTAACTCTTGCCCAATTAATGGCCTTCATTGGTACTGCTGCGCCAATAAGGTCTACATTTTCATCTATCATTCTTACGACAGCCTGTGCGTCAAACCCTTGATCCGCATCTATAAATAAAAGATAATCGCTCATACTTCTTAAAAACATTTCTGTCAAAGTATTTCTTGCTCTAGTAATTAAAGATTCATTAGAAAGATCAATAAAATTAAGTTGGTGCCCTGAATTAGAAACTGCCTGAGCCAATTGTAAAACACTTTTCATAAAAGCACCACTACAGACACCACCATACATTGGTGTGGCTAACGTAATATGAGCCATAATTCTCCTATCTATAAAATGTAGTTACTGTATCCAATTACTTGCAGTGGAATTGGAGGGGGGTTAGTAGAACTATACCCCTCAATCCCAATGTTAATAAACTTTATGCGAAACGGTAAAACATCATTAATTTTTACAACTCTTGTTTCTGGAACAATCTTTGTAATTGAATAATTTTCTAAAGTTATACTTTTTGTTTTATTGGCGCCCTTGTTGGACAGGACTGCTTTTGCCATTAATCTGTTACGTCTTCTAGGATAACCATACTACCCTGGGCAACTGTCCAGACCTGAAGATTACCAGCAGAAGAAAGTTGTATGTCGAAGATGTCTCCTGTTTGAAGAGATACTGATTCTGATGCCTCTAGAGAAACTGTAAATTCGCCATCGCCATCATCTGCATCATGAATTGGTGTTAATGCCATAATTGTAGTTGCATCATCTGTAATGACACCTTTATTTTGTGCAAGAGTTGGACGTTTAATTTTCATTGTAATTGTCCAATCTGGAATATTTAATGGCTCTTTGGCGTCATCGGTTACGTAAACACGAAACGCAGATGTGTCTCCACGAACTACTGTCCAAGTTACTGTTGGAGGTTTGTTCCCAACTTCATATTGACCGCTACTGCTTCTTGTTGTTGCCATGATTTAATTATAACACTTAAAGTCCGTTTTTAACAGCACCCCAGGTGGCATTTCCTCCCTTAATTGGCGAAACTAATATTTTTCCACTTGTTGCATGTGAATATGAAACAACACCAATAACACCAGAGCCATTTGTTGGTCGGGCATTGACTAGCCCACCAGAAGCCCCTATATATAACTTATCTCCATTAGAATATGTAGAAGTATTAATGTCATCTAAAACTCCAACCGTTACTACAACACCTTCTTGTCCATCTAATATTTGAGCCTTGACCAAACCAACACATGGGAATGTATTAATATCATCAGACTCACATTTATCGATAGTTGCTCTGCCACTAGAGTATCCAGTTATGTATACAGGAGTTCCTTTTATTAATGTTGCCCCGCTTATATTTTTTACATCAAGAGATAAATAAGGGACTTGTAGGGCAGTTAATATATCATTTACCTTTTCTGCCATTTCTTGCATGTCAGAATGAACGTTTACAGGATCATCTGCTAACGGATATGGTATTAATTGCGGATTTGTTGAACCTGATGCCATAATTTTATTATTATACCACTAAAAGCATTGGTAGTTGACAAAATTGATTTGGGGTTGATATAATTAAGGTATTGACACCGAAAGGTGTTATTTTACTTATAGGAGGATCTATGAATAAAGAAGATTTTATTACTGGAATTGCCGGAAGTTTTATTGCTGCCGTAGTTGGTTTAACTGGGGCTAACGCAAATCTAGAAGAAATTGTACCTATAGAAACTGCAAATGAAAAAGTTGAGTCGGGGACTCCGTCCGCAATAAAAGCAAAATATTCTAACGTTACAACCCTGTCAGATAAAGAGTTAAAGGTTTTATTGAAAGCGGTTGGCTTTGACGGACAAGGTTTAAAAATGGCATGGGCAGTTGCTAAAAAAGAAAGCAATGGCAGGCCTCTGGCCTTTAACGGCAACAAGGACACTGGCGACCACTCGTTTGGAATATTTCAGATTAATATGAATGGAAGATTAATGGAGGATAGACTAGAAAAATTTAATCTTAACTCGGTCTCTGATCTTTTTAATCCAGTAACCAATGCAGAGATTGCTTTCTACATGACAAAAGGCGGAAAAGATTGGTCATCTTGGACTTATCTTGAGGGACAAAGAATTAAAGAATTTTTAACTAAATATCCGACAATTAATTAAAAATAGGCAATAGCCGTATATTTTGTTCCAGAAGTAACTCTAAGTTCTCTGTGTCTATAGTTTTTGTTTGCTGGATATATCAAAACATCTCCTGCAGATAAACTTATAATTTCGTTGCCAACTCTATTTTCAAATTGAAATTCACCACCAGCATAGTTGTCGTTTAATGCTATAACAATTGTATAAAAATGTTTTTGTCCATCTCTATCTAAATCATCGTGAAAATCAGAACTTTCAATTTGTTCGTAAATTGTAAAATTTTTTATTTTTTTTATTGACAGTTCGTATTCTTTTATATAATCATACAGAAAGGGAAAGGCATAGTCAATTAATTCAGATTTTAAATTACTTTTTTTAATAGATTGCCCTAAATTGTTTGCCACTAAGTTAATTTCTGAAATTACTAAATTAGGAACCAATAAAAAATTATCTTCGCTTGGCAAGTTAATAACTTTTTGATTGACAATATGATCAGTATCTCTAATATTTTTTAAAGAAGAAATGCTCCATACATTTTTTGTTGATGGCTCATTGTTTACTGTCTGTAACAATTCTATAAAATTTTTATTTTTATTCTCAGAATAAAGGATAACAAAGTTATCTAAAAAAGTTTTATTCATAATTAATTTTCTTCCATTATTAAATGACTAAGACATATAAAGTTTTCGGTTAAAAAAAAGTAATTATCTAAAAGTACTAAAGAAACTGAAATTTGGTTAGAAATTTTTGATTCAAAATCTTCAATTTTTGTTTTTAAAAATGGTTGATCTGGGTTAACAAAAATATTGTCATCTAAAGTTTCTACATTTAGATTAAAAGGCTTAGAATCTAAAGATTGAATAAAATAGTTTTCTTCATTTTCACTAGATATCATTTTACCAATAATACTATCTGCATTTTTTAAATACATGTGATCTACCTCTAAATCTTTCTGTATTAATATTGGATCTATTCCTGACAATATATTGTTGTTTAAACTTTTAAAATTTCCAAAATTTTTATGAACAAAAACAGAATATACTGTTGCAGAACACAAAACAGTATCTCCTGTTTGAATAAAAAATCCTTCTCTTTTGTTATTTAATTTTATGTATCGATGATAAAATTCTGAATGAGTTAAAATTTCTGAATCTTTTGTTTTAATAGATAAAATTTTATCACCAAACTGTAAATCTTCAATGTTTTTTAAAGTTTTATCCTCAAGATATACTTTTGTTCCAATTGGGAATCCCATAAGGCCTACTTATTATGCACTAAATAATTACCCGCAATAAACCAATCTGCTGGCTCACAACTAAATTGATAAACAGTTGTGTCTTTTATTAATGGAGTTATAGTTTCAATTAAAACTTCTGTAAAACTTCCATCTTCATTTACTTGTATCAAATAATCTCCGACCTGTAGAGCCCCTGTTGGAACTACTTGATAAAAGTCATTTGATTTTGTAAACATTGGCTGACTAATTGAAAATAATTTTTCTAAATCATCATTAAAATATATTACTTCGTTTTTTGCAAAAGGCTCTATAGCAACAATGCGTGTGGTTGTTTTGTTTAATGGTGTAAGAGTTTTTGAAATCATTCCTACATAATCAAAATCATATTGCCCTGTAATATCGCTTTGTGGAATTTCTAATAAATTAACGCTGTCAATTTCATCATCAACTTTTAGGTCTTTGGCTGCAATTGGGCCATTAGGTGTGCTAATTAAAGTGTTTTCATCTATGCAGTTTGGTGGCGTAAAACTAAAAGGCCCAGGATTTGGTGCAAAAGAAAAAACTGGAGTAAAGCCAAATGGGGTAAAACCAAATGGGGTAAAACCAAAAGAAACAACTGGGGTGAAACCAAAAGGAGTAAAACCAAAAGAAACAACTGGGGTAAAACCAAAAGCAACAACTGGGGTGAAACCAAAAGGAGTAAAACCAAATGCTCCGAATGGAGTAAAACTAAAAGTATAATTTACTAAATTTACATTAGTACCAACAGCCTGAACTTCTCCTGCCACAATGCTTTGAGATTTAATTGTGTTATTTAGCCCAGCATCTCCTGTGTTTTCGTTTGTTGTGTTATAAACAAAGCCAGCGTTAGTTAAATTTGTTTCTGCAGTAGTTTTTGCAACTCCAACTACGTTTGGTATTGAGTTTTTTCGTGATCCTTTATTTCCACGTCCGATATTTTTTGCCATTATGCAACCAAATCTCCCATAGCAACCCAAGTATTTGCTGCACGTTTTACTAGAGTTACGCTAGACCACTGTGCTCTAATTTTTAGACCTGGGGTAGCATTTACTGTAACTCCCGATGCTCCTGCAAGTGTAACTTGAGAAGAAGAAGTTTGTAAAATATCAATAGCAGTTCCAATTGGAAAGTCAACACTAGAGTCAAGTGGGACCGTTAATGTTCCTCCAGCAGACATTTCTATCATTTTAAAAGAATCTGAAATAACAAGAGTGTAAGAAGATGATTGTTGATTAAATGTGTATAAAGGATCTACGATTGATAACCAATTTGTTCCATCATAAACCTGTAAATCATTTATAACACTTCCGCCAGCATTTTGTTTTAAAAATATAATAGTTCCGTAAATTGGTGTTGGAATTGCTGCTAATGCTGCTGCTGGGTTTAAGAATATATTAACATTTTTTGCAATTACGGTAGAGTTTAAAGATACAGTTGAATCAAATGTTTGCCCTGCAGTCCAAGTGTATGCTGCTGCAGTGTTTACTTTACCTGCAAGTTCATACCACTGGTCGGTGGCTTCATCATAAACATATCCTGGCCTTGGTGTTGAATTAAATGTTGCCATTAGATCACCTGAATAAAAGCGGTAGTGTTAGAATCATAAACATACATCTCTAACGGGGATGTTCCTTTTTTTACCCACAATAAACCATCAACAAGTCCGGATGCTGGGGTTGTGTTTTGATAAACTGATGTTGCTGATAAAGGACTTCCTGTTACAGAGGTTGCAGTGTTTACCCACAAAAATCCATCTACTGGAGAGGTTGGCTCTGTGTTTTGGACTTCTGCAGCAGCAGCGGGATTGTTTAAATTATCTGCAATTTGTTCTTGTAAGTCATTAATTGTATATGCTAATGATGGATTTAATAGTTGAGCAGTATCTGTATTGTTAACATCGTAAGTTGTTGATCCGTAATGATATAGTCTTAGTGCTGCTTGTATGTCAGCAGCATCGTCATACCCAGGAATTTTGCTTGGGTACAAATTTCCAATATTTTCAGAAGCCATAGTTCACCGCCTTCATTTATTATATCACGATTCCTCTGAAATTGGCTCTAAAATAACTGTAATTAAAGTGTGTACCGTAACTGGGGCTGATAGGTTTTGCCAAGTTCCAGAAGTTAGTTCGGCTGCTTTAAGAGTTATTACTAAGTTTTCATTGCTAGAGCCAGTTATCGCAACAGAAGATATTGAGGCTGCAACAGGGTTAGAGTGTCCTACTGAAAACTTAATTGAAAAATTTTCTTCTGTTAATGGAGTTCCAGTTATTTGAACAATATTTGCAATTGGAATTGTTATGTTTGCGCTGCCGGATGTCCAGTTAGAGACAAGATGATTTGCTGAATAAATAGTTGGGTTAACTTTTAAAATTGGGACCCAAGTATTAGTTCCAAGACTAGAGATGTATTGATATAGATATGAGTATTCGTTTCCTGGAGCATTATTAATATATAAATCGTTTAAAATTGGAGTTTGGCCTATTGTAATTGCATTTGGATTCCCAGTTCCTACAAACACCTGACTGCCACGATTTCCAGTGGCGCCAATGTCTAATTGAACTTTAACTTCTGCTGGAGGTCCTAAAACTGTAATGTCGTCAGTATTAACTAAAACTTCTACTGACATTAAATTGCTCCAGTAACGTCATCGGTTATTGTAATGTTTCCAGTAAGCAATGTAATGATATTCGTAGAACTAGAATTTATCTGGATATCATACACGTAGGTTCCTGCAGCAAGAGTTCTTCCAACTGCTGGCAAGATAGTGCAAACAACAGTATCGTTAGTTGTATTAATTACCGCCTGTGCAGAGGTTTTTGTTCCTGCAACTCCTCGAGCCGTAGCAATTGTATAAATTGCACTGTTTACTCCTGCTGGAGCATAACTATCTAATGCAAAAACTGTTCCATCAGAATTTTTTGGAGAAAGAACAAATTGGTGTGTGTCTCCACGGTAGTAGTTAAAGTTATATGTTCCTGGAAATGCCATTTTTTGTCTCCTTGTGCTTTAATCTTTGAGTGAAGGAATCGGACCTTCATTGTCAGGTTCGGAACCTGGGGTCCGACCATTAGACGAACTCAAATTTTTAAAGCGTTATCATTATACCATTAACAGATAGAAATAGTCATGCTTTTTAAAATCATATCTGAGGGGAAGTCAGTCCTTATTTGTGGCTTTGCTATGCCTTTAAAAGATGCATCTTCTATATACAAGGTTTGATCTATAACAAAATCATAAGTATTTTGATATTTTAAAGATCCCACAAAATTTACATGCTCTGTGTTATTTTTTGTAAAAAGCGTTCTTACCCAAACGTCAGTGTTTGCAGAGTAAGTTGATAATTGAATACTGTAAGAAATCTGTATTTTTGTTCCTACCTTAAGGCCTAAGAAATTAAACCCTTGTGCTTCGTCAATCCATAGCCGTTCGTTGTCTTTGGGCAAAAACTCTTCATTACTTAACTTTCTTTTAAAATTAAGAGTTACCCAACCTTTATCTCCTTCGGTTATTCCTAAATTTATTTTTTGTGTTTGCGAATTATAATATTTTGCCCAACCTGGTTGTTGTCCAGATAAAGATATTCCGTCTTTACCAGGCTTTCCTTCTTTTCCTTTTGCACCTGGAGGCCCTGTAAGTCCAGGGTCGCCTTTAGGGCCTTGTGCGCCTTCTAGTCCTGGTAAACCTTGGGGTCCTTGTGGACCTTGAATTGGAACATATGTTTGAGGTGTGGGAAAAGTTTCTGGGGTTATGTTTTGTTGCGCTTCTATAACTTTTTCAATATATGCATCTTTTGTTGCAAATGGCGTTGGCACGTTTTTACTTATTGCCATAAGGTTACTTCTTTATTTTTATTGTTTTGCTAACTCCAGATGCAGTTATACGAATAACATCTGGCAAATTACTCTTAACATTACTAACTTTAACGATAGCCATTATAAACTTCCAGACACATTGCCAATTACAGATATAGTTCCAAGAACAGGAGTCCAAATAGTTTTATTTACATCATTTAGTGCAACCTGTAGGTCAAAAGTTAACTCTGCTACAATTCCATTATAGGTGCTTCCCCAAAATGATGTAATTTCGGCAGGGGCAGTAATAATAACATATCCGTCATATGATACAACCTCTAATTCATCTATAACATCTGTCTTTTTATCATAAGCACTGGCCGTGTATGACCAATCATCGGTATCAATATATGTAACTTCGTCATTGTTTAAAAAATCAACTCTTAGGGTGCAAGTATCACCACGGACAATGGTCCATTTAATATTTGCTGGATCTGACCCAAAAATCTCATTTTCGCAAGAAGACATAATAGGATTATACCACTAAATATCAAAAAAAATATATGAAGGTTTTATAACAATTTGGTAACTTTTAAAAAACTGTCTCACTCTTTAAGATTTGGCCCCAGGATACAAAATCTATAGTGTATACTTAAAATATATAAAGAAAAAAGAATACCTTTAAACCTTAGATATCTTTATATATTATATATAGTAAAAAATTATTTTTCAGTTTTTGATATATGGGATAATAGAGCATCAAACATTTTATCTATTTTAGCGTCCATCTCTTTTCTCATCTCATTTGCTTCTGTCATCCGAACCTCTAACCTTGTGACCTGGTCCTTTAAACTTGATCCAGAATTGGGGCGAATTTCAGATAGTATTTCGTCAAAATAGTGTTTTGTTAACCACTTGATACTTCCAATGACAAATGCTACAATAGTAAAGATAGATACAATTAGGGCTGCGGTATCAGTTGTTGACATAATAAAGTAATTATAACATTATTATTTAGGAGAAATTAAAAATGAAAGACGCTATATTGGAAACGCTAAGTAAGTTTCAAAAAATTATAATCTCTCCAGATATTGATGGTTTTATGTCGGCGGAGTTGTTAAGTCGAAAATTTGATTCGGTTGTTGTTGGTACGTACGATAAAAATTTGTTATGTCTTGCTGACGATGTTAAGCCTGAAGAGTGTCTTTTTTTGGATTGCGATATGAATACAAAAGATTTTGTTTCGGTCGGAAATCATATGAGAATTGAAAATGACAATATGGCTGATTCGTCGTTTAATCCAAATCGTTTTTGGAATACGAAAATGTATACCTCTAAGTTTCCTTACGCAACCTGTTTTTTAATTTCGTCGGCAATAGAGGTTGATTTAGACCTGTATGACCTTAAACGCATGGCTCACGCTGATTCAACACTAACTAATATGGACAATTACAGCGCTAACATGCTTAGATGGTCTAGTAGGCTTAGAGAAGTGGATATCAAACCAATTATTGAAAAAACCTTAGATATATCAGATATCCGAGCAAAGTATCCAACACAATCTTTTGTATCAAGAAGGTTTGGACTAGATAGGTATCTAGTTACGTTAAATGCTGCTCTAATTTCCGAGGGGATAAAACATCTACCAATAACTACGGGTAAGCGCTATATGGCTGATAAGGTTGGTATAAACACCCTTATGCGTTATATGAACGATATAATATCTTATGCAGAAATATACTCAGGCGAGTATAGTGTGACGTATAACCAGGAGATGGAATGGAGATAATGGCAATAGGTTTGATTATGTTTACTATTGGGCTTATGGCTGTTATTAAGAAATATGTCCGATGACGTTAAGCCTTGGGATTTGTTTAATCCTAATCAGCCAAGAAGCCAAGAGGATCTTGTTAATTCCCGCTTAAAAATATGTAGAGCATGTGAATATTTTAGACCTAAGACTGAAACCTGTCGTAAGTGTGGATGCTTTATGAAATTAAAGACTACGCTAGAAAATGCTAAATGTCCAATTGATAAGTGGTAAAAGCGTGTTATAATGATTACATGAGTGTTAAAAGAATAGAACCAATTGAAATAGATAAATTTTTTACAGAAAAAGAAATGGACCTTGTCTATGGCGTTATTGATGCAAAAATAGAAAAGGGTCTTACAGAAAAAAATGATCCATATGCAGAAATGTTTAAGTTTTCAAATAATGGTTTTATTACAAGTAATAGAGACTGGCCGAAAGAACTGATTGATGTTATTAAAAATAAAGCAGAAGAACTAGGCCAAGGTAATGTTTCATATGAGAATATAGTTTTAATTTTTTGCCGATACACGCATGATAGTGGTGGGGCTCCAAACTTAGTTCCCCACGCAGATGTTGTTGTAAATAAAACTATGTACACCGCTACAGTGAGACTTAAAAGCAGTAAGCAATGGGATTTTTATGTAGAAGATAAAAAATTTGATATGGGAGAGTATGGTTCTGCTGTATGGTTTACTGGAAATCAAGATGTTCATTGGAGACCAGATATGAAATTTGAACCACATGAATATTATGATGTTTTGTTGTGTCAGGCCTGGACAGATACTAATAATGACCTATATCCAGAAAATCATTTTGACATCATGCTCGAAAAACAACGTGCTTTGCAAGAAAAATACAAAGACATGTTAACAATTGCAGGCACTGAAGACAAAAACACCAATACAGATTGTACAGGCATGTCTGATGGTCAAACTATTGAAGAGGCTGTTGCAATTGCAAAAGAGTTTGGCAGTAGAGCAACAAGAACAAACTAATCTAGAGAGTGATCTACCTCAGATTTACAAGTACAGCCATCGCAACAAAATTCTTGAAAAACCTTTAACGCCAAACCATCATTTATAACAGGTTCGTTATCTTGTAATCTTGCTATGTTAAGGGGTGTTTCATATCCTTTAGGAGTTTGTCTACTCCAAGAATCTGGATACTCGCTCATTGACCAAATACCCCGAAAAATATTACTGCCAAACCAATTATAATTATTGATGCAATAACTTGTAATGCAATTACTCTCATTAAGAATCTTTTCATGAATTTATTATACTACTATATAGTCCACCAGGTGTTGTTATTGAAGAAGAATCCGACTTTTTCTCTGTATGCTGCATACCCCGCATTAATTGTATTCCAATCAGGATCGTGCGTTGTCAAACCACAGTATCGGCATAAGCCATGTCCTACATAGGTATAAGCGTGTTGACACATATCTTTATTATACTACCTGGAAAATCTGAAAAAATTTTTATTTTGACAAAATCTGAATATTTTGTTTAGATGTACGATGCAGCATTTAGAAAATAAAAACCACAAAATATAGTGAGCACATAAAGGGGGGAAGCCCTCTATGCTTGCTCTGGGTAGTGTGTCCTATCGTAGTCAGCAAGTGTCCCACCATTGTCTAGATGGGCCTTGCGTCTTAACTGTTCAGCAGAATACTCAGACACTCTTGCGTCCTTGTATCCAACCCGAATGAATACCAATTAGCGGTGCGTTAATGTTAACCGCTGTTCCTAATGGTAATGCGTCAGCATATCTCTCGATAAACTCTAACACCCTGTCCTTGTTTTCAAACGGCATCTCTTTTACTGTACCGCTTACTGATGTTAGTTCTACTGTTATCATCTATCTCTCCTAATTAACTTAATTGAATAGATGAAAGCAATAGTGCCAACTAATAACCATGATGGTATGTCTAGTGCTAGACCAATGCTGTCAATGTATAGACTAAAGTAGTCTAGATCAAAATATAATTCCATTTATTCTTCGTCCTCTCCGAACATCTCTACTAACGCTTTGTTAGCATTTTGTAAAGCCTCTATGGCTTCGTTAATCTTATCAGCGTTAGTCATAGCGAGAATCCTAATCTATTAGAAGTGATAGCCTCTACCTGTGCTAATTGCTCAGGAGTAGCGTTGCGATAAGCGTTAATGCTCTCAGCAATCCATGGAAAACTTTCCATAGCAAGCGCATGCTCTTTAGCATAGCGAGCCTGTTGGGCTTTTCTAATATCCGCAATAATGTTATTGTTAGGGTTATTGTTTATCATTTATAGTTATCCTTTCAAGATACTTTCTTTATACCCCCTAGTCTAGCAGGGGGGACTGACATTTTGGGGACTTTCCCCTAGTGTCGTGGTGTGAGATACCTCACTTAATTGCTACGCTCATCCTATTGCTAGGCTTATTTGGTAGGCTCATTGAGGCTATCTAATCTCTAACTCACTTACTTGCTAGGCTCATCCTCTTATCGAGGGTTATTTGCTAGGCTCATTGAGTCTGCTTCTTTATTTTTTTGTATAATGGAATTATAGCAGAGATAACCCCAAAAGTCAAGACGACACGCCGTAAATAACACGCATGTAATTAGTGATATACACCACACGACAATTCGGACATATTGGACATGTAGCCCGGCGCTATCGGGTGTGTCTGAGAGAGTTATCCACATGATATAGATCACATACCCATTTCACGCTTAAGTTATCCACATGACCTACATCACACGACACAATGTCCGATTTGTCCTACCTACTAGTCAGTAAATGTCAGTGGTAGGTGTTATACTTCTAGTATAAAGAAAGTTGAGAAAGGTTCTCAAACTTAGAAAGGAATTCAAATGAATTCAGTTATAAATAAAGTGTGTAAGCATACACCTAATAAAAATGCTATCTCTATCGTTAATGACGAAAGATTTACCTTCTGCGAGAATTGTGAGCAGAATATAACTTCTCACTATCGTGAGGATAATGACTTCATGTCTTATTGGACTTCTTGGAAAGTTGGTAAGTAAATGATAGATTTATTTTGTAAAGTTTGCGATGGCTTTGTGCTATCGCTTCCTGCTGATGAAGCAGAAGACTTAACTGTTAAATGTTCTAGTTGTTGGGAATAATAAAATGTTAAAAGAAATAAAAAACAAAATTATTCGTATTCAAGAATTGCGTCGTAGTAATGCTGCGACTCCAATTCCAAATAAAAAAAAGTATTCAAGAAAAACAAAACATAAAAATAAATTGCAATAAAAAAACCCGGCGCACCTGGCGTGTCGTACACAGGCTGTGGATAACTTACGTACGATGTGATTTTTCTCACAAGACTTGAGCGTCTCATTATTTGGAATTACTGGCTAGTAGGTTGTAAATGTCTGCTAATTCTGATAGACTTACGGAGTAAGAAAATAAAGAAAGGAAGTGGCTAACAATGGCTAACTTATACACAATAGAAAATCTCCTAGTGGGAAAAACTTATAACTCAAAAACTTTGTCTGGAGAAATTGTCTCAGCAGAGAAATCTAATCAACCAATTTGGTATGGAGAAAATACGGAAGCGTATTTGGTAGAAATTTTTTCTCCTCATACTTTGCGTAATAAATACCGCACAATTGCGGTGAAGGTTGGTGAATAATAATGGGATATATTGAGATATTTCGCCTTGATGAACAAGGTGCTGGGTGGGTTGACCTTTCTGAGGCTACCCCCGCAGAATTGCTTGACCTAGAAATTGGCTTATTCCAAGAAGGGGCTTTGTGAGATAAATCACAAGGCAACACACCCCCCGCAGGTTGAAAATGTCGGTGGGATTTGATAGGATAGTCTTATCAAACAATAAAGAAAGGTGGTCAGAAATGACTTACACTATAAAACTAGAAACCTATAATGGCGCAGTAAAAAATATTTACTTAACCACTAAAGGACAAGTGGCTGAGTTTATTAACACTTATCCAAACCAATTACCTGTTGGCGTATCTGTTAAATTAGATTGCGATATGCTAGGGATTAGAGGAACGCTAAGAGGTAAAAAACAATGATTAACTCTGTTATGCGTTTTGATTGTAATGATTGCAATGGGCAAGGTCTTATCTTTTGGGGTAATGACCTTGACTACAATGTGGAAAAATGCGAGTGTAATGATTTCGCACTAGGAACTTTATTTACTACGAAAGAGGCTGACTAAATGACTAGAAAAGACTATATCAAAACCGCAAACATATTGGCTGGATTTGTAGATGAAGTTCCACAAAACACTTATGAAGATTTAGTTCAAGAGTTTGCTGAGTGGTTCAAATCAGATAACGAAAACTTTGACTTTGCAAGATTTGAAAAGGCTTGCGGAATTGATGAGATTGGATTAATAAATGTTAACTAATTTAGATGTGATTGCAATAATAATTGCGCTACTTGGTTGCTTAACTGTTATGGGTTTATTTTGGAAACAAAATATTGCACAACAAAAAGAAATTCGCAGATTGCAAATTGCGTTGCGAACTGAGCGACTTAAAAACAAATAAACAAAAGGCCCTAGAACATACGTTCGAAAGGCCCGGCGCTGACGGCGTGTCGCAATCAATAGTCTTTACGTGTGGTTAAGATCACACCCCAGATTCTCCAGATTATGGTGTCTAATTAGATTTTGTCGGTTGTATCTGATAGGATAAAGATATAAAGAAAGAAGGCAAAATGGGTAAAGTAAAAGCAAGCGTAATGGATATATTGGAGTGCGATAGTTGTTATGGCTATGGTTGGCAATTCGTAGGAAATGCTATAGACTATGATGTATGGGCGTGCGAGTGTAATCCTTACAATATCCCTGCCGACAACCTACTAGATTGGAAACTAAACTAATGGAATATACTTATTCACTTACTACTTCGTATGACGGAGAGTTAATTCATACCCTGCGAGTTAGCGATTTGTTTGACGCCGTTCATGCTTGGGATAAATGCGTGGACTATGGCTTTGCTAAAGAATACGCAACCTATAACTTGTCTGACCCAACAGGTAAGATGTATACTAAAACCTTCTACACCAACGGAAAGGTATCAATTAAATAATGGGATCAATAACAGCAATAGGTTTAGCAGATACAACGCTAGACCTAGAAACACAATTAAAGTATCACTTGCAAGGTAATCATTATCCACCAATACCAACAGTAATGGTGCAGCCTTGCATCGAGGCTATTGACGCTTACTATGATGAGGACTACTCTCGTAAAATAGAGTTGCCAATTGTTGATGGATTCCAGATTAGTTGGAAGGGTAATACTTGGACTACCGCTAGTGCATTGGTATCACACGCACACCTAGAGTGGTTTATCGAGCCAGTAGATGAGTAAAGACTTGCAAGATAAACTAGATGCAGTTGCGCTAATCTTAGAGCCTATTCTATGGGAAACACTAGCAGAAATTGAGGAACAATGAAAACATTAGAAAACGATGATATTATTCTAATTATGGATTACTATAAAGTTGATATGTTAACTGCAGGACAGTTAATGGTTGACGATAACATTCTTGTTGATGGCGAGGTTGTTTGTATTACTGAAATAATTTCATTAGCCGATGGATACACTTTAGAAATTATAAATGATTTTGGTGAAAGAGATACTATTGAAGTTTCTGAGTATCAGCAATTTGATTTAATGATGTTGAAATAAGAGGCGCCCGGCCAATGTCCGTTTTGTCCCATTTTGTTAATTACGTATACTTGTATTTTTCCCCTAAAAATGTTATACTTAATTATGACCCAATTAAAGAGATCGCATGATAGAAAGGTCGCTAACCTTGTTACAAAAAATGGAAAGCAAGCCGCAATTGCAAACACGTTCGGATTACCCGCAGGAAAAAACTTTTCATGTCCTGGTGCTACGTCTATCTGCGAGACTGTTTGCTACGCTGGGAAACTTGAAAAACTATTCAAAGGAGTAAAGGCTAACCTCCTTCACAATTGGGAGTTATTAAAAGACGCAGACGAATCAACTATGATAAGTCTATTAGATAATATGATTAATGATTTTAAAAAAGATTGTGAAAAGAAAAAAGCCCCACTACTATTTCGCATTCATTGGGACGGTGATTTCTTTAATGACACGTACACCAAAGCATGGAAGCAGATCATCCTTAACAATGCAGATATAAAATTTTGGGTATATACACGAGTAGAAGCAGCAGCCTTAATGCTTAAGGGTATTGATAATCTATCTTTATACTATTCAACAGATAGCGAGAATAAGCAAATAGGTGTTAGTTTAAAGAAAGATCATGGAGTGCGCCTTGCATACCTTGCACAGAATTTTGCTATAGGTCAAGCAGATATGAAAAAATTGTTTGATAAACCTGGCGCTAAGTGTCCTGAGAACCTAAAAGCCATTCCCCTAATCTCAAATGCTGGAAGTGCTTGCGTATCATGCGGATTGTGTGTATACTCTAAAAGCGATATTGTTTTCTCATCATCTAAAAAATAAGGAGTGGTGCTTGGAACTCTTAATAGGACTATCAATTATATTCGTCTATTTATTGTTTGCTGGTCTAGGACACTAAATGTCCGTTTTGTCCGTTTCTATACGCTGGTGTGAGATACATCACAGATATCACATCTCAAAATATGAGATTATTAGAAATATAACTTGTATTTTTGACCAAATAATGTTATTCTTAGGTAGTAAGCCAAACCAACAAGAAGGAGAACCATGTCCGTATCAACCGCAACATACAAAGTAGGCGACACCTACACATCACAAAAATCAAAGGTAGTAGGAACTATTACCGAAATTGTGCCAACTAACAAGAACACAGTTAGAGTTAAGTTAGATGTTAATGGCTCAACTCGCTGGACTACTTGGACAGCAAAGTAATCTTAGCCTAGTGGCTAAAGTCCTGAGCATGACCAAAAACTGCTCAACTTAAAAGCCCCACTAACAGAAACGGAAACCCATCACAATGGCAAGAAGCAAACCCATCAGCGTAAAAATCGCTACTGCTAAGGTTATTACAGCCTTAGAAAACAGATTAGCCGAACTAGAGGCTAACTATAAAACACAAGACGAGAACGAGGCAAAGTTCCAAACCCAAATAGACGCTTGGAAAAAAGAACTATTTGCTTTTGCTATCGCTAATGTTTCTAAGGCAGAAAACCTTAGAACTAACTATCGCCAATGGAACAACAACCTTAATGTTGATTTTGATTTAACAGTTAAAGAAGGCGAGTTCCCTGCTGAACCTGAGCGTAAGTTTGAGCAAATCCATGTTCATACTTATCGTGAGCAGAAAGAGGAAATGGAAAACGCTATCCGTATCCTTAAAATGACCGACGAGGAAACAGTTAGCACTAGCACATATAACGCTATCGCTAGATACCTTTAATAGTTTGGGGGTATTTGACTATGCCCCCAAAATATGTTAGACTAGATAAGTAATGACCCAAACCCAAACAGAAAGGCAAGACCCAAATGACACTAGGCGGATACACATACCAACTAGGTGATTTATTCACCACAAGCAAAACAGGTATTACAGGTAGAATTGTAAAGTTCTCACCTATTAACTCTAAGACCACTAGAGTATCCTTACAATTAGCAAATGGCGCAAGACGCCTTGCTATGGTAAGCACAACTAAATAATTTATCTCTGATAAGCACTTGGCTCATCTGCTAAGTTATTCCTGAGATAAGACTCCTGAGCATGAGTTCTAAACTGCTCACCTTTTAATTGCCCCGCAAAAACCCGGGCACATGTGATGTAGATCACGTCCCACTATGTGAGACTAATTAAGAACTGAACTTGCATTTCACAGGCCATGGTGATATTATTGTATTAACAGAAAAGGAACCCCTAATGAGCGAAGTAATGTTACAAGATCAGTTAACTGTTTCTTATAATCCCAACCTACTTGTGACCTACAAGTATATACCTGAACTGACACCTTCACATGGTGTGCAACTAGG